>Ga0326597_10014160_pt1 | contig 10461 bp, 10 predicted proteins | sample RVTome_12_FD_203789 | JGI IMG/M metagenome (GOLD analysis project Ga0326597, IMG submission 203789) | Soil microbial communities from uranium-contaminated site in the Upper Colorado River Basin, Wyoming, United States - RVT100D185 | ecosystem: Environmental > Terrestrial > Soil > Contaminated >... | reverse complement strand
AAAAAACGACCAGGTCGGGTTGCCGTGAAGCATCAGCACCGCCGGGCCGTCCCCCTCGTCCACGTAGTGCATGCGCTGGCCATCCACCTCGAGAAAGTGCGATCTGAACGGATAGTGCTTCTCCAAGCCGGCGAGATTGGGCTGCATCAGTAACCGTTACCACTCCACCCCGAGCATGACGCAACTCAATCCACTTCCGATCCCCAGCATCGCAATCTTCGAGCCCGGCGCGGGCACGTCGCGTTCGATACCCATCGCCATGGTCAGCGGAAGGGAAACCGACCCTACGTTTCCTAGAAACGGAAACGTGGCAAAGTCCTTGGACACGTCGAGCCCTATCGACTCGTAAAACTTGTCACGGTGGGCTACGCCGACCTGGTGGCAGTAGGCGCGCTCCACGTCGTGGTTGGTCCATCCCAGGTGGTCTTTGAAAGCACGCCACGTGTCGGCGGCCAATTCGCAGCCCCCGGCCAGCAGAGTCTCCGAATCCGTGCGCATGGTCATCGCGGCCTCCGAATCGAAACCCGTGTCTTCGCTTCCCCGGCACAGGTGATTGTGATGGGCGGCCGTCCGTACTTCGCCCCCCAAGAGGCGGTGCGCCGAATGCGACACGGAATCGTGCGTCATTACCAACGCCACTGCACCGGAGCCGATGGTGAGGGACGCAAACGCGGCCTTGAACTCCTTGCGCCCCAGCCTGGGGGAACGCACGACCTGGTCGATCGTGGTGCGGACCAACTGCCGGCTGCTCTCCCCAGCCACGATGAGCCCCCGCCGCACCTGTCCCAGCTCGATCATGTTGGCAAGCGCGAGCATCCCATTCAAGAATCCAAGGCAGGCGTTGGAGATATCATACATCACGGACCTGGGGCCGAGCTTGAGATTGTCGTGGACGACGGACGCCGTGGCGGGCTCGAGGAAGTCGCGCGACACGGCCGTGTGCATGAGACATTCTATTTCGTGGGGTTCGACCCCGGAGCTTTCGAGTGCCATGCGGCCGGCGCGCGTGCTGACGTCGCTCGGCGTCGTTCCTTCGTCCCAGAAGCGGCGCTCGCGGATACCCGTCATCAATTCGAGCCGCCCTTCGTGGAGCCCGAAGCGCTCATACACCGGAATCAGTGCGCTCTCCAGCTCCTCGGAAGTGACGACGTTTTCGGGCAAGAGGTAGCCGAACGCCTCAAGACACACGTGTTTGAACTCGAACATAAGGGGATTCCGAAACACTCCCGTATCCGAGGAGAATGACGCGGCGCCGGCCGGCCCACGTCGCCGTTGAATCGCGCCGCCGCGCGCCTCGGCACGCGCGCATTATAGCCTCCTGGAAACCGGTGAATACCCCCGTGCGGAGATCGCCGTAAACGTCCCAGTACGCCTTTTCTTCGGCAAGTTCGATAAAACGCCCCGCGTATTGGTGCCAGGCCACGTCCGCGTCGGCCGCGCGTCGGCCCGCCTTGACTTCGCGCGACACCGCGCCAACAACCGAATGACAGGTCACCGAAGACCACCGGTTCGACGACATTCAGCTTGAGGCACGCTCAGGGGGGAAGGAAGCTGCCTAAGGTTCGCGACAATCTTCTTGTTCGAGTTCTCACGCTGCTGGGGCTCTTGCTCACCGGCGCCGCGGCCGGCTGCGGTTCCGCAGTCCGCGACCCAATCTCCAAGCAGTTCCTCTTCGCTTCCCCGTGCGACCGCGAAAACGCGGCCGATTCCGCGGTGCCCGATCTCGTCGTGCTGGATTGGACCGGGGGCCGGAGTCCGATTTACGCCGATGATGGCTTTCCAGGTGTGGACCTCTCCCTCTTCAGGACCGACAACGGCGGCAGTCTCGGCGACGATCCTGCGACGTTCAAGGAGTTGGTGAGGCGCGAAATAGAAGCGATATACTGTGACTGGCCCGAAGCACAAGTCTTGGTCGTCGAGGGCGAGGATTACGACGAAGCCGATACCGTCGTCCATATTACGCAGGCTCTCCAGCCGCGCTTCGGATCGGACATCGGAGAGGGCGAATATGACGTGTGCAATCTGCAGAATGACAACTCCGCGATCATCTTCGGCGAGCGGCTCCGTTTGCTGGGAGACGTTTACGCACGCGACGAATGGGTCAAGGTCTTCGCCAACGTCTGCGCCCACGAGATCGGACACACTCTGGGCTACGGACACGTCAACAGAGACGGCGTGTCCGACGCCGGACGGCAGATCTACGTAGAACTCATGCTCGACCGCCACACCATGGCGGAAATGCGCCGCGCCCAGCGATTCGTTTTCGATCAGACCAACTGTCCGCGAAGCACCACGGCGCGGCGCATTCACGGCCACGACCCGTTCATCGCGTGCAGCCTCGATGAGCGCCGCGGAGAGTGACCTGAGTCACGCCTCGTACGTGGCCGCCGCGGGCCCGCGCCCGGCGCCGGCATGAGGCACTAACACCCCTCTGCCCACCTGCACCGGACGCCCCTGTGCATCCTCACAAACGCGGTCTATCTGATCGCTGGTGTAGCTCGGTTCTCCGCGAATTACGACGCGCTTGCCCGTGTCCACTTCGATCTGAGTGATCATGGCCCGCTTGTTGTTAAGTATCTGGAATGCCACGTCCGAGGCGACCGTTACCTTGACCGTCTGTACCTGTTCGTTGTGCGTGGCGAGCTGCACGAAGCGCATCACGTCGAGCGTCATGGACTCCGGCATTTTTACCAACCCCGCGCCCTTGCAATGGGGGCAGTCGAAGAAGACGTTGTACCTGTATGAGGGACCTTGCCGCTGGCGGGTCATCTCAATGATCCCGAATGCGCTCATGCGCAGCGCCCGCGCGTGCTCTTTGTGGCGCTTCAGCGCGTCGCGCAGGGCCTTCTCCACGGCGCGTTTGTGGCGTTCCAGGCGCATGTCTATAAAGTCGCAGACGATAAGGCCCCCGAGGTCGCGCAGCTTCAATTGCCGCGCGATCTCGTCGGCCGCTTCCAGGTTGATCCGGTACGCGCTCTCCTCGGCGTCGTCTACGCTGCGAAAACGCCCACTGTTCACGTCGATCGCCACGAGCGCCTCCGTCGAATCAATCACAATGGATCCGCCCGACGCAAGCGGCACGTGCCGCATGTGAATGAGGTCAATCTCGTTCTCTATGTCGAGCCGATGGAATAGAGGCTCTCGTTCGGAGTAGACTTCAATCGTCGGCTTGCTTCTCGGCATTGCAATTGCCAGGAACTCACGCGCTCGTTGAGCGGCGCCCGGGTCATCCACCACCACGCGCGTGAACTCCGATGTGTAAACGTCGCGGATCGTGCGCTTGACCAGATCGGACTCCTGATACAACTCCGCCGGTGCGGAGTGGCGCTTTATGCGCTCGACCACCCCCTTCCAGAGCCGCGTAAGATAGCTGAGATCACGCTGGAGCTCGCGCTTGGATTGTCCAAGCCCCGCGGTGCGCAGAATGAACCCCATGTTCGCCGGAAGCGTGAGCTGCTTGAGCATCTCACGCATTTCCCGCCGCGTGGCCTCGTCCTCGATCTTCCGCGACACGCCGTGTCGGCTCATGCCCGGCATCATCACCAGGAACCTTCCCGGGATCGACAAATAAGTTGACAGCGTGGGGCCCTTGGTTCCGACGCCCTCCTTGACGACCTGCACGATAACTTCCTGCCCGCGCCTGAAGCACTTCTGAATCGGCGGCCGGTTGTGGCGCGGGATCTTGCGCCCCACGTCCTCCGACTCCCCCTTGTGATTCGGAAAGTACTGCGGCTGAACGTCTGAAATGTGTAGAAACCCGTTCTTGGCCAGGCCGAAGTCCACAAAAACCGCCTGAATGCTCGGCTCCACGTTCGCCACGCGGCCCTTGTAGATGTTGCCCACGTGGGAAAGCGTGGACGCCCGCTCGATGAACAGATCCTCCAGCCGGCCATCGTTCAGAACCGCGATCCGGCATTCGTCGCCGGCGGAGACGTTGATCACCATCTCTCGGCCGCGGCGGGCTTCCGACGCGGCGCTCGGCGCTTCGGTCGAGCTGGACTGTCCGGCGGGTTTCACGCTTTGAGACCCTCGCCCCGCCTCCGACCCCGCGGCCTTCTTGCCGCTCCCGCGCTTTCCTCTACGTCGACCCCGGCCGGAGGACTCGCCCTTGTGCGGCTGGGACGACGTGGATGCCGTTATCGTTTCCGAGCGCTGGGCGCCGGTCGGGTTGGCGACGTCCGAGCCAATCACAGGATTCGCTTGAACAGGTCGCGCCGCCGCGGACGGCTGCGGCGCGGGACGAGCGTCCATAAGAGAAACGCCGGCAGTTTCGCCCGCGCCCCATGTTTTTTCTCTTGATGCGTCTATGATGTCTGATTCTCCATTCTTGTCTTGTGGTTTACTGGTGGTCTTTTTGCGGCGCCGCCGGCTCCGCGTGTGCGTCTTCTTCTCGGCTGCCTCTGCGGCGACGCCCGTATTGCCCCCCTTCGCAACGGACCCGACCGCGCTTACGTCGAGTTGCGTGACCTTCGGTGCAGCGGCGCTGGAGCCGTGCTGCTCGGCCGCGGACTTCACGTCATCTCCACCGGCAGCGCCGGCTTCCGTCCGCGGCAAAGAAGCCGAGCTTGCGCCCGTACCACGTTCGCGCGCCGTGGCAGGCTCGCGCATCCGGGAGGTGTTCTTTCGTTTACGCCTTTCGGGCATCAGTGCCATTGCACCTCTGTGCGCCGTATACGATGATTGATCGAAACAGCGTCAAATCCCAACAAGCCGGCGACCTCCGCAGGCCTTGCCGCACCGGTGGCGGTGACGTTGATCGCAAACTCCAATTCGGCGCCTTCGGCGCGAAGTTCGGCGAGGTACGGGCGAATGTCAATCGCGCGAGCCGAACCGTTCGCGGCGGTCTTGCGATTCACTACCAACTCGTCCGCTTCCAGGACTCTTTTCACCGACTGCACCAACTCCGGGGGCGCATCCGATTCGAGCGAAATCCGGTACCGGACCAACCGAGCCTCGGGTTTCTCGCCGTTTTTCAGCGTTTTCACACTGATGATGCGGATGCCGGCCGGCATCTGTTCGCTGAGGCGCCTCAGGACGGCGTTCGGATCGATCTGCCCGTCGAATTCCACCACGAGCGCCTCGACGTCCGAGGCCACGCCGACCGGCCGCGGCAGCGGAATGCTGATACGCGGGTGCGGATTGAACCCCTCCGAAAAGCGTACCGGCAAGCAGGCACGTGCCAACGCGCGGCTGAACAGGCGCAACGTGTCGTGATGCGAGATAAACCGCAGATCACCGGATACGCTGAAGCCGAACAGGCAAGTCGTGCGGCGATTGGACTTGTCCGTTTCATTTCCGGGGGCCACGTCCATGGCATCCGCGTCCGTGCCGCGGCTTAGGCAAGCTTGCTTCGTCGGTCGCCGTTGCCGCGCTGGTCGTGCCCGGTAAAGCCCTAAATCGGGTCCTCGGGCAGCAGTTTTCGTGTCTCATCGCGCAGGTAATTCGTTACCTGCCGCTCAGTCTCGAAGCTCAACGCCCGTCTCGCCACGCGCTGGGCCTTCGCCACGCTTACGAGCCGGATCAACTTTTTTATTTCCGGAATGTTCGCCGGCGCCATCGAAAACCTGCGCAGACCCACCCCCAGCAGAAACAGAGTATACAGCGGCTGCCCCCCCGTCTCACCACACAGCGTACACTCGACCTCCGCCTGCGAACATGCCCGTATGACGTCTCTTAGGGCACGGAGCAGCGCCGGATGCGACGCGTTGTAGAACTGCGACACGCGCTCGTTTCCCCTGTCCACCGCCAGCATATATTGCAACAGATCGTTCGTGCCGATGCTGACGAAGTCGACTTCCCGGCAGAATTCCCGTACTTGAATCACGGCCGCCGGGGTCTCCAGCATCATCCCCACGGCGATATCGCGCGAAAAGGGAGTACCGATTTCCTCGAGGTCCTCCATGGCGTCGTGCAGTGTCAACTTGGCCTGCCGAAACTCCATCAGGCTGGTTATCAACGGAAACATCAATTTGACGCGGCCATGTTGCGACGCACGCAAGATCGCCCGCAACTGAATCTTGAACATGTCCAGATTCTGAAGGCTGTAGCGGATCGAGCGCAAACCCAGCATCGGATTGCGCTCCTGCTCATAGCTTTTTTGCTGCGTGTGTTTGTCCGCGCCGAGGTCGAAAGTGCGAATCGTCACGGGGCGCCCGTCCGCGCCGCGAATCGCCTCCACGTACGATTCGTACTGCTCCTCTTCCGTGGGAGCATCGGCCTGCCGAAGAAACAAAAACTCCGTGCGGTACAGCCCCACACCGTCTCCGCCCTTCTCCACCCCCACTCGGGCCTCGTGCGGGAACTCGATGTTGCTCAGCAACTGCACCTTCTCCCCGTCACGCGTGTCCGACGGAAGCGAGATCAGTTCGTTTAGCTCCGCAGTGAGCCGGCCGTACGCGGCCTCCTTGGCCTTGTATTCCTCCAGAGTCGGCCCGGTAGGGTTGACGATGATCAACTGGTTCGAGCCGTCGATTATCAGCAGGTCGCCGCCGCTGACGCGCGTCGTCACGTCCCCCAGGCCGATAACGCCCGGGCGCCCCGACGAACGCAGAAGTATCGCCGTGTGCGACGTTGCGGCACCGGCATCCAGGGCGACGCCCAAGACCTGCGTCTCCGGGAGCCGGGCCGTCTGCGTCGGAGTCAGATCGTGGGCCACCAATATCGCCGGCTTTGTCAAATGGGCCAGATCTTCCCGGCTCTCCCCGAGAATATGACGCAGCAGTCTCCGCTCGATGTCCTGTACGTCGCGAATCCGCTCCACGAGCAACGGGTCGCTCATCTGCATGAAACGTCTTTGGTAGTTCCGCATGACCGTGCTGGTCGCGTAGGCGGCCGCGGTATGCTTTTCCTCGATCAAAGACTTGATGTTCCCGATGAGGCGCACGTCGCGCAGCACGCCTATGTGCCAGTCGAACACCTCCGCCGCGTCACGCCCCATGTGGTCGTTGAGCCAATCCTCCTGGCGTTCCAATTCCGCAATCGAGTCGTCTACCGCGGTCTGAAGTAGGGACAGCTCCCTGGCAATCTCATCCTGCGCCACCGTCCGGTAGGGAATACGGTAGTCCTCGGCTTCGAGGATGACCGCTTCGCCGATCGCGATTCCGGGAGAGACGGATATGCCGCGGAGGATCTCCATCGAGGTTTACGCCGCGCCTCCCTCTGCGAAGCCCGGCCTGGCCCGCGCATGGCAACAAACGGCGCACAAGGGCCCCCTTCCTCGTACGCACTTTGCAAATGCGTGCCGGAACGCCGTTCGTGGCAACAACCGCGCCTGACTGGTCATCCTGAACGCTGACGTGAGTCCGTCTTAAAGCCGGCTTCCACAAGCTTGGCGAGGGCCGCGACGGATTCCTCGGCGTCGGCGCCGCGCGCCGTGATTCTCAGCACTGACCCCTGCGTGGCTTCGAGGAGCATCATGTGCATCGCGCTCTTTCCGTCAACTTCTTCACCGTTCCTGGAAACGTTTCGTACAAGGACCTGCGACTCGAACTTCGACGCCAGGTCGACAAAGAGCATCACGGGGCGCGCGTGCAGACCCTCGTCGTTCGGGACCGAGACCTCGCGTACAACTTCGTTCGGCCTCTCTGACAAAGGTAGCCTGCCTCTCTTCGCGGACGAGCACGCACGGAAAGATGGGATCAACCGGGATCACGGTTCATCCTGCAATTCGTCGGCTTCCTTTATGAGATCCACGATCGCTTCCCTCGTGTCCGCCTGCCGCAGGAACCGCCGGAAGTTTTCCCGCTGGAGATAACTGAAGATCCTCTCCATCGCCGCGAGGTGTTCCTCTGGGGCGTTGGCCGCGCTCACCAGCATCACGATCGTGTAGACGGGGGCACGGTCCAGGGCTGCAAAATCCACTCCGCGGCTCGAGCGGCCTATCGTCGCAGTCATTTTCTTCACGCCCTCATGTTTGACGTGCGGCACGGCAACTCCCTTGCCGAATCCCGTGCTGCCCTGTTTCTCACGCGCGATCGCGGCGCGGCAAATCGCCTCCGCATGTTCCCGCGGTATCGCCCCGTTGTCCGCCAACGACGCAACCAGTTCCGTTATTACGCCGTTGCGGTCCGTCGCCTGAAGTTCAGGGATGATCGCCGCGGTGTGTATCAACTCCGAAAGCTTCATTTCGTTTCCCGTCGGCAGCGCTCGGTTTCCCAATTCCCGCACGTATCGCGCACGCCCTTGACGACGCGAGTACGCCGCTATCCCGCTACGGCTCGATTCCGAGGTCGGGTTTACCGTCGCGTTTGTGGTTACGGTTCTTTTCCTTGTGCTTGACAAGCTGCCGTTCAATCTTGTCCACCACAAGGTCTATCAGCGCGAACGTGTCTGGTCCCGTATCGCTTGCCACAAAGGTGTTCTTCTGGTCCACGCGCACGATCATCTCCGCCGTGAACTGCTCCCCTTCGTGGTCCAGAACAAAGTCGATCTTGTGAATCCTGTCATAAAACCTCGGAAGCTTGCTGGCCTTTTCGCGAGCGTAGTCTGCCACGTCGTCGGGAACGTCAACGTGCCTCCCTATGACCTGAATATCCACACGTACACCTCCACAACCCTGGCGACGCGGAAGACTCCCGCGCCGCATAATCAAACCCTTACGCAAGAAATTCAGCCGTGGCGCTCCGATTCGGACGGACCGGGCAGGGCGACGCCCGGCTTGATCACGCCGCCACTGATCGTGAACCGGAAGGCTTCGTCAATCGATATATCCAAATCGATCACCTCACTCTTGGGCAACTGCACGACGTAACCGGTGACCGGAGTCGGCGAACTGGGAACAAACACCGTAACCAACTCCTCCGGCGAGTTCGACTGAACCCGCTTCAGCGGCGCCCCCGTCCGGAGGGCCAACGACCAAACACCCCTTCGCGGATACTGTACCGCCACAACACCAGAATACTCTACCTTGCGGTCCGACAGCAGAAAGTCCGTTACCTGCTTTACGTTAGGGTAGATTGCCGCAACTACAGGTATGCGGCTGAACAAGCCTTCCGCCGCCCGCCATGTCGTTCGGCCAATAAAGCTCGCCAGAAAAAACCCCACGAAGTATACGAGTATGATCGCGATCAAGAAACCGAGCAGATGCAGTCTGAGTTTCTTAAATGCAATCTCCCAGAGCGCCGTGTTACGAAAAGAAAGCGCCCGTTTTTGTACCTTCGGGTCGGGTGAATGCACTGCGGTATGGTGTATGGCTTGATATTCTATCGTCAAACGCCGGCCCGCGATATCCCACTCGTCAATCGGAGTTCCGTACGTGAGCGGGTCTTTGGACTCGTCCACCACCCATTTTGCCGGGGCGTCGCTGATCGACCTGCAAAACGCCAGCATCCCTTTTGTTATAAAGACACCCACATAGTCGTTAATGAACGAGTAAGCCCAGACCAATATGCCCAAGGTGAGCAGCGTTGGAACAAGGGCCGCCAGTCCACGCAGAAAAAATCGACGGAAATCGTCCATGACTCTGAAATAGGCTAATTGCTCGTGCGCATAAACACTCCCTATACCGCGCCCTGCCGATTCAGGGCACGGCGCCTAACGCAATCCTCGTAAGGTGTTGCGGAATAATCCACATAATCTACGCCCCGTGCACCCAATCGTCAATGGTTGTGGGTCGCGGGGCTGTGCGCTAGTATCCCGAGGGTATGGTCGGTGAAGTCTACAGCGCCGTTCGTCAGCCAACTCCGCACCGAACCATGATTTCGGCGTTCGCTTTGATCACGCTCGCGCTAGTGCTCGCGGGCGCCCTGAGTTGGCACCGCGCGCGCGAGCCGCTCGGAACCAGGTTTCATCCCGCCGGATGGAGCGTCTCGTTTCAGCCGCCGAGAGGCTGGACACCCGGTGCGGCTGAGCACGTGGGGCCCACCACCGCGATCCCCTTCCATGGCTACACGCGGACCGGCAAGCACGTCACCGTCGCGGTTTGGCGCGTCAGAGGCACGATCGCGGTCGAGCCGAGGAGCGTCACGGCGCTCATTCTGGGGCAAGATGCCGGGGCGGGGCAGCCGGATTCCCCTGAGACCGCCGCAACCGGCCGCGTCGCCCGGGTCGGCCGACTCCACGGCTACGAACAACTCGGCCCGGACGGCCGGGTGGTCGTTCGTGCCGCAAGCACCGTCAACGGTGCAGTGTTCGCCCTATCCTGCCGAGTCGAAAACGCGGCCATCGACGAGCACACGTACATGCTGTTTGACCTCACCGGCCAATCGCTCGAATTCGAGGAGGAATGATCCGGCGCAGGCGGAAAGCCGCGTTGAAGCCTGAGCGGCACCGCCGTTGCCGAAGACCACGCGCGAGCTTGCGACCCTGACGATCCGCGGCAATTCGGCCGCCGTCGGACGGTTTGATTGCGATGCGCTTCGCGTTAGAATGACCACCGTTCGAGTCCATTGGCGAGGTGGCGTTGCCGTCAAGAACGCCTCGCGATACCGGGAGTCTACGTGCGATGGACGGGCGCATTCCGGC
>Ga0326597_10014159_pt1 | contig 10461 bp, 9 predicted proteins | sample RVTome_12_FD_203789 | JGI IMG/M metagenome (GOLD analysis project Ga0326597, IMG submission 203789) | Soil microbial communities from uranium-contaminated site in the Upper Colorado River Basin, Wyoming, United States - RVT100D185 | ecosystem: Environmental > Terrestrial > Soil > Contaminated >... | reverse complement strand
GCTTCGCCACTACCTCCTCCCGGGCCGCCTCCCCCAGGGCTCGCCGGAGTTCCGGATCCGTCGCCAGCGTCATGATCCCCTCGGCCAGGGCGTCCGGATCGCCCGGTTTGACGAGCCAGGCCGTCTTTCCATGGGAAAGCACTTCGCCGATCTGGTCCAGGTCGCTGGCCACGATCCCCTTCCCCATGGCCATGTACTCGAACAGCTTGGTGGGCGAGCCGAAGAAGGGTGTGCCATCCGGATTCGGAACGTGCGGCGACACCAGGATGTCACAGGCGGCCAGGTAAATCGGCGCCTCGTCCTGCGGGATCAGCCCGACCAGGCTGACTCGACCTTGGACGCCATCCCGCGCGATGATCTCCTGGACCCTGGGCATACCGCTTCCGTCTCCGATGAAGAGACAGTGCGCCTCAGGCAGGCGGACGGCCACGGGGCGGACGGCCTGGGCCAGCACCTCGGCCCCGTGCCAGGGGCCGAAGGTCCCGATAAACCCGATGACCAGCCGCCCTTCCAGGCCGAGGCGCCGGCGCACAGGTCCCCCGTCAATGCCCGGATGATACCGGGTAGGATCAACGGCGTTTGGATTCACCAGCACACGCTCAGGCGACACGCCCCGGGTCAGGACCTCATCCCGCAGGGCTTTGGACACGACGACGACCAGGTCCGCCCGCCCGAGGTTCGCCTCCTCGATCCGGTTGGCCAGGCTCTCAAAGAGCAACGGCGTGCTCCAGTGTCGAGCGATCCACACTTCAGAACCGTTGTACTCGAGGACGAAGGGACAGCCGAGGCGATTGGCTACCTCCCCCCCACTGCTGTTCATGAGCGAATACCGTTGATAGATGAAATCCGGAAGGGCGGGCTTGAGTAGGGAGGCCGCATGCCAGGTGAAGTAGTTGCTATAGGCGAGAAACGGCAAGATGTTGCGTAGCCAACCCAGTCGGGGGGGCACGGTGTGCACCGCAATGCCCAACTGACGCGCCTGGGGGAAGTCCGCGGTGCCCACGTACGTCAAGTCGAGGCCAACCGCTTGCAGTCCGGCAAGAACGCCGGCGGCGTGGGCCACTGAGCCTCCGGCCTGGCTCTCCTGCCACGGATTGGCCCGCAGGTATGCGGCGCGCCGTTGACAGACGCGGCCCGGAGAGATCGTTGGCCTCCCGTGGGATAGGCGGCCTGCCCGTAGGCAGGCCCGGGCGTAGGCGACAGGGATTCCTGCCAGATCGGCGATGCAGTGGACCACGGCCCGCACCCCGTCCCGGAAGCGGACGAGTAGTTCCCGTCCCAGCGGGTCGCGGACGGCCCGCCGTCGGGCCCGCAAGATGGCAAGGTAGGCCAGAACGAAATCGCGGTAGAGCGGCCCCTCGACATCGGCGAGGTAGGCGCAGGCGACGTCAAATCGCTGGAGGAGGATCCGGAGGGCAAGCCCTGGCTCTCGCCGTAGCTGGCGGAAGGAGACGACGAGGAACGGTCGGGCGCCGAACCGCTCTTGCACGTCGGCCTCGGCCTGCACCACTAGGCTGGCGTCGGCGAGACAGAGAATTCGCGGGCCAGCGGACGAGCCCCGGCACACGAGGTACCATCCAGCCGCCAGGGTGCGGGGAAGCAGGTCAGCAGACCAGGCGTTGAAGGTGATGAAGAGGCGGGAATTGCCCAAAAGATAGTTCGTGATCCTTCCACAGAAAATGCTCCCTTTCCCAAGCCGGGCAACCTCCAATTCCGCGGCATGTACCAGTCTCTTGAGGCTCGACCACCGAAAGCGTTGGACGTGGGGTGAGTTTGTATTGCATGTACTGGTGAGGTCCTTCCACGTGACCGGCGGCGTGGGCCGAGGTTGCCAGACAATGGCCCGCTTGATCGGGGCCTTGGCCCACTGCATGAATCTCTTCCACCGATCATCCCAGCCGAGGATCAGGTTCCCTACGCCCAGGTGGTCCCACAGGAACTGCTCCAGCTCAAACCAGCCGTAGCCGTTGGGTGTGGTCAGGATCAGAATACCCTCAGGCCTCAGCAAGGCCTGGAGAGTTCCCAGGAACGCCAAGGGATCCCCCATGTGCTCCAAGACCTCGGAGGCGATGATGACATCGTATCGGTCCGTCTCGCTGAGAAGCGCCGTGGGATCGCAGGTTCGGAAGACCACGTTCGCATAGGGATTCACCCTCCGAGCCGACTCGATAGACTCTCCGTGAATATCAATCCCGGTGACTCGGTAACCGATGCTGGCCAGGGGGAGGGTGATCATGATTCCGGTCCCGCAGCCCACATCCAGGATGGTGAGATCTGCCGGAGCCTTCCCCTGCTCCGTCCGCACCCTCTCGATGGCCGCAAGGATGAATCGCAGGCGCTTGCGATGGGCGTAGACGTTTTCCTGGGTCGCCCCCCACCAGTTGCGAGGCGCAGGGGTTGTCGTTGAGGTCACGTATCGCCTCCGGCGGCCGGCTCGCCCTGCGTGAGGCCCATAAACTTCGTCAGGACGTGCGCCAGGTAGCCCGGGGGCACAACTAGGACGAGAGGCGCCGCCCTCCATTGCCGGCGCGCGTCATAGCCAAGAGCGACCATCACATGGCTTCCGTCTGCCCGTCCGAGGAGGGAGGCTGCGAGTGCATCGCCGACTCCAGGGACCTTCCCCTTGCCTCCCCGACCGCGAGGGATGGGCCGGCACTCTCCGCCGCCGGCCACCGTGGATTCGATGCTAGGACGTGCTGGATGAACCGGGCCAAGCGGCTTGCGGCGAGCTCATGCCCGGCCGGCGTCCAGTGGGGATCGGTCGGGAAATACAGTTCGCGCGGGCCTGCTCCGACCGCCCGGAAATCAGAGAGGAGATCCAGACACTGGATCCCATGGCTCCGACATATGGCTAGAAACTTCTGCTGAGGGTTATCCCCGTGCAGGATCCGTTGGTCGGGAGGCTGGCCGTTCCACTTGGATTGGGCGACCTGGACATCGCGCGGGATGATGGCAACGACGTAGGGGATGCCTCGCGCACGAAGCAGACGAGCTGTCGCTGCCAGGGAACGCTCTGCCTTTTCCCAGGCAGCGGCGAAAACTTCCGGGTCGTCTCCGCTGTAGATTTTCAGGTCGTTGACCTTCTCTAGCGGGCCCACGACCCGCTCATAGTTCTCGGCGAACTTCCGCTTAAGCAATTGGCGCCGAACCAGCCAGAAGGAATACGGCCAGTACGGCTTCCTTTCCAGCAGGGACTCTCTGTCCGCACCGTAGAACATCTCATGGTCCTTGATGTGGAGGAGGAGGGACCGGGTGCGGATAATGTCGCCTCGGGCGTTGTAGTCAAGGACGTGCGCCGCGATGGTTTGTATGTGGGAGGGGTACACGAGGTGAACGACGAATTCGGGGTGTGGATATCGTTCGAGCATCTCGCGCAGGCGTAGGTAGTGCTGCGAGAACGTGCTCATCCACATGCCAAGGTTGACGGAGGCGATCGGCGGGCCCTGGTTTTCCGACAGGAGTGCTGCCAACTTCTTGTGCCAGGTGTGCTCCAGGCTGACCAACCATCCGAAGGTGAACGAGTCCCCGAGCGCCAAGAAGTATTTCCCCGCCGGGCGACCTGGATCGTCCCGCAGGCTGTCTTGGTTGATGCTCGCCTCCTGGCTGAGGCCCCTGGCAGACATTTTCACCCGGCTCCCGGGTATGTAGGTCCAGATGTATTCTGGATGTGAGTCTAGGTTGTTCAACCCTGTGAACATTCGTCTCGCCGCACCGCCGGGAGCGTGGATCAGATGCAGGGTGATTCCCAGCAGCCCATCGCTCACCAGGACCGTAGCCAGCAGGCCGATGGCGGCGTAAGCAAACCTCCGCCGGAAGGGGATGGGCCGACTGTGGTCTTCGTGCGGGTCCCTCGGGGCCAGGGCGAGCTGGGCCCCGAGCGGGGAATGCCCCTCCCCGTGACCCCGTCCTGACCGTGCCTCCGGGGAACCTGCTAGTCGCCGAAGCTTGACGTCACCGACCATCTGGGACGACCAGGAGCTTGCGAAAAGAACGAAACAACCCCCGGATCTCCGCGGGCTCGAGGAGCAGCGCACGGCGCCAGGGTAGGCCGCTCTCTGCCAGGAAGCAGCGAAAGACCAGTGCGAACATAAGCGCATACGTCACGGTCGAGGCCGCTGCAGCGCCGTTTGCCCCCCACCGCGGGATCATAACCAAGTTGAGACCGATGTTCAGCACGAGGCCCACGAGCCAGTAGCCGACTATGACAGCGGGATATCCGCGCCCGGCAAGATCATTCGCCAGGACTCCCTCGATGCTGAGCAAAAAGATCCCTGGCAGAAGCCAAAGGAAGGGTGGGATGGATCCGGCGAATACCTTCCCATATAAGAGGAGGATCGCGGGGCGAGCCGCCACAGCGGCGGTTAGGCAAATGCCGGCCATGAGCAAGACGGTGTAACGGCACGCCTTCAGGGTAAGGCTTCCTTCGCCAATTTGATCCCGGGCAATCCGTGGGAAGAGGACAGTGCCAATGGAAACGGGTAGCACATAGAGGAGATCGGCGAAGGCCGTGCTGACGGAATAGATACCGGCTTCGCTCACGCCGCTAAAGTAGTTGACCATGAGCAGATCGACGCGGATGACGAGGTAGGCGAGAAGGCACGAGAGATAGAACTTCATGCCGTAGCGCAGCATGCTGCACGCGAAATCGGGATTGATGGCCATCGCTGGTGGTGCCTCCCGGGTGACAAGCCAGACAGTGCCCAGGCTTGCCCCGGCACCGATAATCAGACCTGCCAACAGGAGTTCCCACACCCCGAGTCCGAGGAGCGGGAGGAAAACGACTGTAACCACCAGCCCCGCGGCCTTCCCAGCGAGGTCCACGAGGTTCAAGGTAAGGATTCGCTGTAACCCGAGGAGGATGTTCTGGAAGAATAAGGACACGAGCCCGAAAGGGATAATGGCTACGGCGACGAAGACGAAGCGGCCGGGGACCTCGTTGAGGCTGTGGGGGAAGAGCCACGCGACGCCGAGGATCAGGGAGGACAGGAGGGTACCCATCACAGCGGCGATCCACAAGGAGAGGCCGGCGATGCGTGGCAGCGCTCCAGAATCGCGGGCCGCAAAATACGTGGTGGAAGCGTGCAACCCTAAACCGCCGAGCTGGACGGCGAGGGAAGAAACGAGGCCGATCACGGCAAGCGTTCCCTTTCCCGACGGGCCGAGGAACCTGGCGGCGACGACGCTGGCCAGGACAGTGAAAGCCAGGCCAAGGACGCGCGACCCGAAGGTCACTGAAACGTCGTAGAGGAATCGTCCTTCACGTTTCGTGATGGTGCTCATCTCACGGGCCTTCCGGAGGTCTCACTTGGTGCATTTCGCTATGAGATACCACCCGAGGAGACCGCGGCGGTCGAGTTCCCGCGCGAGTGCTGGCGGGACGAGGCGTCGCCAGGCCCCGAAATCCGAATGCTTCAGGTGCCTGCACTCAATCTGCACCTCGCGGAATCCTTGCAGCAGCCGGCGGAGCGATCGCCGGGAATACAGCTTGACCAGCGGACAGGCATTACTGTGTTCGCGATGCTCGATCTTGGACAGCGTTCGACGGTACGATTCGCGCAGGAATCCCAAGCGCAGCAGATAGCTTTCTCCCAGGACAGCGAACAGATAGAAGGCGGAATAGCGGTGATACACCCCAATAATGGACCGGCCCCCGGGCTTGAGGATCCGGAGGATCTCATCCACAGCCTTCTTCGTGTCAGGAGTGTGGTGAAGAACCCCGAAGCTGTACACCACATCGAACGACGAATCCTCAAAGGGGAGATTCTCCGCATCGCCCAAGCGGAGGTCGGCTGGGATTCCGTAGAGCCCAAAGCGCCGTGACGCTATCCGCAGATGGGCCGGGGACAAGTCGACTCCAGCGACGGTGGCACCGGAGGCAGCAAACTGGAAGAGGTCGGTGCCCAGGCCGAAGCCCACCTCGAGGAGCTTCTGGCCACCGAACCGGGCGAACCCCAGGGTTGATCTCATCCAGGGGGCGTACTCCTCGTACCGACTCCGGTCCACGCGCTCGTAGAAGGCCTTTGTCCCGATCTCGAACCCCTGGGCGCCGGAAAGACCGCACGGGTCTTGGGTCCACTGCTCGACGGCCTCGCGCTTGTCGTCGTAGGCACTTGTCATGATGGACATGGTGCACCTTGCCTCAGGAAGGCTCCGCGAGGGTGCGTCAGGACGATCCAGCGTTCCAGCGGGGTCGCGTCTGACGGGAGCGGGTGCTGGAGGAGCACGGTGACTGAGGTGTGTCGCAGCAAGCCCATGGCCGTTCCTAAGCGATTCCCGACCCAGCAGCGGCGCGGATAGGGCAGGGGAGGAGACGGGCCTGGCCAAGCCCGGCGAGCATGACCTCCGCCACCGCGCGATAACCGGGGGTATTGAAGTGCAGGGTGTCAATGAACAGCGTTCGCCCGTTCTTTACCTTCTGGATCCCATCCGCCAGGTCGAGGAGCGGGACGTCCGCATCCTTGGCTAGCCCGCGGATCTCCTGATTGTATCGTTCCCAGAGGATGCGGAGAAGCTCTGGCTGCCGAGTGAATGGCGGGTAGTGAAGGATTTCTCGGCTCTTCTCCCACTCTTCCACCCCGAGGAGGGAGGGCAGGGTAACGAGGGTGATGGGAACGCCGTGGGTGCGGGCCAGCCCCACGATTCGTCGGTAATCCTCTAGGAAGGTCGTCGGCACGAACCGCTCGTAGCGGGCCACGCGCTGGGGCGTTACCACTTCCTGGGTGGGGAGGACCCGTTCGAACATCACCTTCGTCGCCGCCTTGAGAAGATAGCTCAGCCGTAGGAGGCGGTTGAACCAGCTCTGGGGATCCACTGTCGGCAGGCGGCGCTCCGGATCGACGCCGAACAGGTCATTCCAGCCGACGTAGATGATCAGGAGATCCGGGGTAAGCGGTAAGGCCTCCTTCTCCAGACGTATCAGGACATGGTGCGCGCTATAGCCCTCAACGCCGGCATTGATCACCTCGTACTGCCGTCCACAGTTACCTGCCTGGCGGTTGAGGGCTGCTTCTAACTGCGCCGGGTACGGGCTCATTGTCGTCTTGCCGTAGCCGAAGGTGGTCGAATCGCCCAATGCCACGATTCGGAATGTTCCGGCCGGCTTCTGGACGGAGAACTCCCGGCCACGGAAGCCCAGGGAGTTGATCTCGATGCCACCCTGCTTGAAGCCGGGCCGTGGCTTCCAGCCCAGCGCCGGGTCGGGGACCTCCCACGCATCCAGGAGGGTCCGGCGCAGATAGACTTGGACGTAGATACGGGCCCCCAGCTCCCCCAGGAGAAGAAGGATGAGGGTGATCATCAGACGGATGGCTACGTCGCGACGGGTCTCTCGACGCATCACCGGTCCTTGCGCACGATGGCGTTGCCCAGCACGAGAATGTCCATCCCGCTCTTGGAGAAGGTGTTCAGGGCATCCTGCGGCGTCGCCACGATCGGTTCCCCCTTCAGGTTGAAGGAGGTGTTGAGGACGAGGGGGATGCCTGTCGCCTCGTCGAACTTCTCGATGAGTCGATGATACCGAGGGCTCAGCGCCTTGTGGACGGTCTGGAGCCTCCCCGAACCGTCCACGTGAGTGATGGCGGGGATCCGAACCCCCCGCTTCACGGGGACCACGTAAAGCATGAAGCGGGCCGGGTAGTGGTGCGCGGCGCCGGGAAGATCGAAGAACCCCTCGGTCTCCTCCGCGAGGACGGAGGGGGCGAAGGGCCGGAAGGGCTCCCGGAACTTGATCTTGATGTTGACGATATCCTTCATCCGCTCCGAACGGGGATCGGCCAGGATGGACCGGTTCCCGAGGGCCCGCGGGCCCCACTCGAATCGTCCCTGGTACCACCCGATCACTTTGCCACGGATCAGGGCCTGGACGACCTGATCCATGAGCGCCTCATCCTCCAGCCACTCGGCCCGGACCCCGCGGTCCGACAGGGCCGCCTGGATGGCCTGCCCCCCGTACTCTTCCCCCCAGTGGGCGTGTTCCATGATGAACTTCCGAGGCCTCCCCAGCAGGACATGGTACGCGTAGAGGGCCGCGCCGATGGCCCCTCCCGCATCGCCCGCGGCCGGATGGATGTAGAGCTCTTCGAACGGGGTCTCCCGGAGCATCCGGAAATTGGCCACGCTGTTCAGACCCACCCCTCCGGCGATGCAGAGCTTTTTCAGGCCCGTCATCTCATAGAGGTGATGGGCCATCTTCAGGAGGGCATCCTCGGTGACCCACTGGATGCTGGCCGCCACATCGGCGTAATACTGGTTCCGCGCCAGTTCCTCTATGGGGGGCGGATTGGGATCGTCATAGAGGCTCGTCTTCTTGGTCACGAAGCGGGACTTCGGATCTCGCGGCGGCCCAAAGAGTGATTCAAACTTTCCGTTGATGGCGCGTTCATGGTGGTAATGGTAGCTGAAGTAGGACATGTCGAGGTGAAAGCTCCCGTCCTGGCGCACATCCAATAGCCTCTGGACTTTCTCGACATACCCTGGCTCCCCGTAGGGGGCCATGCCCATTACCTTGTACTCCCCCTCGTTCACCTGGAAGCCCAGGAAGGCCGTGAAGGCGGAGTAGAGGAGGCCGAGGGAGTGGGGGAACCGCAGTTCCTCCTGCAGGACGATCTCGTTTTGACCGCCGCCATTCCAATCGGCCGTGCCCCGCCCCAGGGCCGTGGTCGTCCACTCCCCCACCCCGTCGGTGGTGAGGATGGCCGCCTCCGGGAAGGATGAACAGAACAGGGCACTCGCTGCATGGGATAGGTGGTGCTCAACAAAGAGAATCTTCTCAGGGCCCACCCCTAGGTGTTCCTGCAGTCGGCTTTTTATCCAGAGCTTATCGCCGAGCCAGGCGAACATCGCCTCGCGGAAGACCCGCGAGGAACGGGGATAGGTCTGCAGGATACTGAGAATGAGGCGTTCGAATTTCAGGAAGGGTTTTTCGTAGAAGACGACGAAGTCGAGGTCGGCAGCGGTGCAACCAGCCTGGCGGAGGCAGAAGTCCACGGCGCGGGCCGGGAAGCGCGGGTCATGCTTCCGCCGGCTGAACCGTTCCTCCTGGGCGGCGGCCACCAGCATACCGTCCTCCAGGAGGGCCGTAGCGGCATCGTGATAATAGCAGCTCACTCCCAGGATACGCACTCTATTGCCTCCGGGCCTCGTCCAGGTCTGCCGGCTTGGGCTCTCGCGGCAGCCAGTATCCTGTACCCCCCGATCGTTTGAGGCGCAAGGGGTCGGCGATGAGCCTAAAGGGGATGGCGAAGAGCCCGACGAGCACGAAATATATGGCCGAGAGGACCAGGCGGGATTGGAAGTGGCCGATCCGCGCCGCAATCCGCTTCCACCCTGCCCACAGCCAGCCGAATAACTGCCGCATCACGCCTCCTAGAACAGCGTGTAAATGAATGGGGCGATGGCGGAGCTTTGGGCAAAGATGAGCAGCGCCCCAAAGAGGAGGATGAAGGACACCAAGGGGATCAGCCACCAGAGCTTCCGTCGCCAGAGGAATGTCAAGAGTTCTCCGACGATGCCGGCCTTCATGGATAGGCTGTCCAGGGCCTTCATGACTCCCTTTCCGGAGTGAGCCCACTCACCTGATCTCGCACCTTGAAGCTGAGCTCGGTCACCTCGATCATCTCTTGAAGCGTCATGGGCGCATCTCCCTGCCCCGTGACGAGCCGGTGGAAGGCCTCCAGCTCCACCCGGTGGCCTTTGTCCTGCAGGGTTGTGCGCAGGCCAGCGCTCTTGAGGCCGTACACTTCCAGGGAGCGGTAATCGTCCAGCACCAGGACCGTGCCGTCCGCATACACCTCCATCGCCTCCTTGGGGAAGTCTCGCGAGCCCAGGGCCGTGTAGAGGAGCGTACACACCGAGCCGTCCCGGTAGCGGACGGTGGCGACGAAGTTTTCGCCCGCATGGTCGAGGGGAGAATGGGACCGGATACCGGTGGCGTGCACGTCCTCGGCCGGGGCCCCGGTGAGATACCTGAAGAGGTCGAGAATGTGGCAGGCCTCGCCGATGATCCGACCGCCGCCCTCGGGGCTGTTGACCCAGTGGCCCGGCGGAAGCGGGCCCGCATTCATCCGGTAGTGGATGAGGAGCGGATGCACGCGGCCCGTAATCGCCTCTTTGACCTTGCGGGCGAAGGGGGAAAACCGGCGGTTGAATCCCACCATGAGGGCCGGGCAGGTTCCGGCCGCCTGCAGGTCCTGGATGGTCTTGACCAAGTCGGCCAGCTCTTTCCGCTCGGTCGCCATCGGCTTCTCCAGGAAGACATGCTTGCCTGCACGGAGGGCCTCGGCCGCCTGGCTGGCGTGGAGGTGATGGCGAGTGCAGATGAGCACGGCGTCGATGGCCGGATCGCTCAGCACCTCGCGGTAATCCGTCGCTGCCACGGCCGCGTCGTACTGCCGGGCCACGGCCAGGGCGCTCGTCCCGGTGCGGCTGACGATGGCCCGGATCTCGAAGCGGTCCGCGAGCTGC
>Ga0326597_10014158_pt1 | contig 10462 bp, 13 predicted proteins | sample RVTome_12_FD_203789 | JGI IMG/M metagenome (GOLD analysis project Ga0326597, IMG submission 203789) | Soil microbial communities from uranium-contaminated site in the Upper Colorado River Basin, Wyoming, United States - RVT100D185 | ecosystem: Environmental > Terrestrial > Soil > Contaminated >... | reverse complement strand
CTCGATGGTGCGCAAGAACTACTTCGGCCATGTCATCGGCACCGGCTTCGAGGCGGACGTCCACTCGCCCTCGGGCGCCCCCAAGGAGGCGTTCGTCAAGGTCGAGAAGGCCGAGGACGGCGGCGTCGGCGGCGAGAAGCTGTGGCGCCCGCTCACCCTCGGCCTGCGCCCGCAGAAGCCCTCCGAGGAGCTGACGAAGTACCTGACGGGCGCCTACATCCTGGGTGGCAGGTAGATGCGTACCGCCGCCATCCCCTGTAGGGGCCGGACCTGTCCGGCCCGCACGGCGACGCAGCGGCACAGGGCCTGACGCATGGCCAAGGTCTTCAACTGGCAGCTCGGCCGGGAGATGGAGTACCCGTACGAGGCTCCCCGCCCTGAGCGGCAGTTCACGATGATCATGGACACGAACAAGTGCATCGCCTGCCAGAGCTGCACGATCGCCTGCAAGTCCACGTGGACGTGGGGCCGGGGCCAGGAGTACATGCTCTGGAACAACATCGAGACGAAGCCGTACGGCTTCTACCCGATCGGCTGGGACGTCAACGTCCTCTCGCTCCTCGGCACGCAGGCGTGGGAGGGGGAGACCTACGGCGGCGAGACGGTCTTCGAGGCCGCTCCCGACGGCGAGCGCGTCCTCGGCTGGTCCCCCGACGAGGCCGACTGGAACCACCCGAACCTCGGCGAGGACGAGCCGACCGGCGACGGGACGGTCACCTACGTCCCGGAGAAGCCGCACTCGATGGCGTGGATGTACTACCTGCAGCGGATCTGCAATCACTGCACCTACCCGGCCTGCGTTGCCGCCTGCCCGCGCGAGGCGATCTACAAGCGGCCCGAGGACGGGATCGTCCTCGTCGACCAGACGCGCTGCCGCGGCTACCAGGAGTGCGTCCAGGCGTGTCCGTACAAGAAGACGATGTTCAACCTCGAGACGCGCGTCTCCGAGAAGTGCATCGGCTGCTTCCCGAAGATCGAGCAGGGGCTCCAGACGCAGTGCACGACCGTGTGCATCGGCCGGCTGCGCCTGACGAACTTCCTCTCGACGCCCGACAAGGCCGACCCGCGCAAGCCGGCCGACTTCCTCGTCCACGTGAAGAAGATCGCGCTGCCGCTCTACCCGCAGCTCGGGCTCGAGCCGAACGTCTACTACATCCCGCCCGTGCACGTCCCGGTGGAGTACACGAGCCAGATGTTCGGCCCGGGCGTCCAGAACGCGATCGACGCCTACCTCGGCGCGAAGGACGACCCCGAGCTCCTCGGCCTGCTGATGCTCTTCGGGGCGACCGAGCGGATCATGGACACGTTCGCCGTCAGGGACGGGATCGCCTACGCCTACGACGAGGCGGGCGAGGAGATCGTCAGCGTGCCCGTGCAGGAGCCGACCATCGTGCGGCCCTTCGACTACCCGACGGAGCTCGCCGGCGAGCCGGCCACCGGCTTCCTCCACAACACGTGATGGGAGGGTCGGATGCCTGACAAGGTCTCCCGCCGCGGCTTCATCGCCGTTGCCGGCGCCGCCGGGGCGGGGGTCGCGCTCGCAGCCACGATCGGCGCTCTCAGCAAGCGGCCCGAGGCCAAGTTCGCGGCACAGCTCAGGGCGGTGCGCCGAGACGGCGCGCTGCCGGCAGAGGACCCGGCGAGCGACGAGTGGCTCCGCGCCGACCCGATCCTCGTCAAGCTCGTTCCCCAGCAGGTCGCGCAACCGTTCCTCGGCGAGCTCGACGTGCCGGAGCTCTCCGTCGAAGCCCTGCACAACGGCGAGGAGCTGGCCTTCCGGCTCGGCTGGGACGACCCCGACGTCGACGACCTCGACGCGCTCAACGTCTTCCGGGACGCCGCCGCCGTCCAGCTCCCGACCCAGCTCGGCGGTACGCCGCCGCCGATCATGATGGGCGGGCCCGGCGTCCCCGTCCACATCCTCCAGTGGCGGGCGAGCTGGCAGCGCGACCTCGAGGGACGGACGGGCGTCGAGGACATCTACCCGAACGTCGTTCGCGACGAGACTCCCGACCGGGTGCTGCCGGGCGGGGTCGCCCAGCTCTTCTACGTCGGACGCGTGGTCGGCAACCCGCTCTCCGTCGAGCAGCGCACGACCTCGGTCGAGGAGGTGATCGCCGAGGGCTTCGGCACGGCGACGTCGCTCGCCGAGCAGCGCGCCCGCGGCGGCGGCGTGAGCGGAAACGGCCGCTGGACCGCGACGATCGGGTTCCCGATGGAGCGCGCACCGGCGGGTGCCCGCCTCGAGCCCGGCTCGATCTGGCCCGTCGCCTTCGCCGTCTGGCAGGGCGGCAAGGGCAACCGCGGCTCCCGCAAGCAGTTCGCGGACTGGATCGACCTGGAGCTCGAGGCATGAGCTCCCCCACGCCCATGGGGCGCAGCTGGCAAGGGAGGCAAGTGGGCGGCGCGCAGGACAGTGCATCCGGGCACGGACAAGCGCCGCCCGCGCAGCATCCCGCCGTCCAGCGGCGTCAGGCGCCGGCGGAGGCCGGCTTCGCCGGCCAGGAGCCGGCGCCGGCCAGGGGCGTGGGGTCCCCCGTGGTCGAGCCGACGGGGGTGGCAGTCGTCTCCAGGCTCCTCTCGCTCGGCTTCACGCCGCCCGACGAGGAGGGCCTCGAACAGCTCCGCAGGCTGACCGTCCTCTCGGCCCGCACCGTGCAGGAGGAGGGGCTCGCCGAGCTCCTGGGTGAGCTCGAGCACCTCCTCGACGACGACGACTTGCTCGACGAGCTTGCGCCCGAGTACGAGGTGCTCTTCGGGGGCGCGGTGCGCTGCTCGCCCTACGAGACGAGCTACGAGGTCGACCCCTTCCGCCCGAGCCGCCAGCTCGCCGACCTCGCCGGCTTCTACCGCGCCTTCGGCGCGGACAGCTCGGGCCCGGCGGCCGAACGCCCCGACCACGCCGGCTGCGAGCTCGAGTTCCTCTCCTTTCTCGCTGCGAAACGGCTCGAGGCCGAGGAGGCGGACGACGCGGAGCGCGTCGCCGTCTGCCTCGCCGCGGAGGAAGCGTTCCTGCGCGACCACCTGGGCCGCTGGTTCCCGTCCTTCTGCCGGGAGGCCGCGGCAGCGGCGACGTCGCCCGTCTACCGGCTGCTCGCCCTCGCGGGCGAGCGCTTCGTCGTCGCCGAGCTCGCGCGCCGCGGCCTCGAGCCGGCGCCGCTGCCGCCGCGCCGGCGCACCGCCGTCGAGGGCGACGAGATCGCCTGCGGGTAGGCCCGCCCAGTCGCTCCGTAGGGGCGAGGCATGCCTCGCCCGGTCCTACGTCTCGAGGATGCCGGTGCGGCGCGCCTTCGCCACAGCTTCGAGCTGGGAGTGGCAGCCGAGCTGGGTGAGGATGGCGCGGATGTGGTTGCGGATGGTCGTCTCGGACAGGCGGAGCCTCGCGGCGATCACCTTTGCGGGGACGCCCTCGGCGAGGAACCCGAGGATCTCGCGCTGGCGGGAGGTCAGGGGGGGCGCCTCGGCGGCCTGCCTGGCGTGGTTCGCCTCGATCTCGTCGCCGTTTCGCATCAGGTGCAGGAAGACGTGGCGCTCACCGGCCTTGACGGCGACCGTCGCCACTGCGACGGAGCGCTTGCCGTCCCGCGTCTTGATCCACAGCCGGCGCGTGGGGACTGACCAGCCCTCACCGGCGAGCCGGGCGTACGAGCAGCCGGAGTGGCAGACGAGGGAGCCGCGCTCGTCGTCGGCGCAGAGGACCTCCCAGCAGTACCGCCCGACCGCGTCCTCGGGCGGGATGCCCGTCAGGGCGACGGCTGCATCATTCCAGGCAATGACTCGCAGGTCATCGCCGAACGCCATCATCGCCTCGCCCGAGCGAACGTCCACCAATCCCTCCTTGCACACGAGTATGACGAGAATTGAGGATGGACGTCATCGGGAGATGCCCGGATCGCGGCTGCGGGAAATCACGGACAGCCGGCGGGAGCTGTGAGAAGGACGACCCCTACAGGGCGAACGGGTGGCGCTCGGTCTCGGGCAGCGCGAGCGGCGGCCTGAAATGGGCACGCAGCCGGTACGCCGTCCACGTCCCGATGGTGAGCACCATCTCGCCCATCATGATCAGCCCGGCCCCCGCCTGGTCGGAGTACGGCGAGAGGCCCAGCAGCCGCTCGCCGTCTCCGGCGTAGGCCGGGTAGAGCGGGCGGGGGGCGAAGACGAGCGTGTTGGCGAGCGCCTGGCCGGCGGCGAAGACGACGAGGGCGAGGCCGAACTGCCCCGCGCCGGAGAGCGCGCGCCGCCGCGCGGGATCGACGAGCTGCGTCCAGAAGAGGATCCCGGCCAGCATGAACGTCACGTGCTCGAGGTCGTGTACGAGCGGGTTCCCGAGGGCGGAGTCGTAGGCCGCCGGGACGTGCCAGGCTGCGAACGTGGCGAGCCAGATCCCGAGACTGACCTGCGGGCGCAGGAGGAAGGCGAGCGTCCCGCGCACGGCCCGCCGGCGTCCGACTGCCCTGAGCGCCGCCGGGGGGAGGAGGAAGAAGAGGAGCGGCCCTCGCAGCGAGACGACGACGAGGGCCGCCACCAAGTCGCCGATGACGACGTGCTGGAGCATGTGCGCGGAAAGGAGCTCCTCCTCGCCGATCGCGTCGAGCGGCGAGACGAGCGCGAGCACCGCAAGCGTCGTCGCGAGGACGAAGAGGACGGCGCGCCAGAGCGGCGCGTGGTCCCGCCGGCCGCGCCGCCGGAGCCGGACGAAGCCCTGAGCGAAGAGCCCGAGGGCCAGCAGCGCGCCGGCGAGGACGGCCGGCTCGACGGCCCACGCCGCTGCGAGCTCGGGCTCCATCGAGCGCTACCCGCCTAGGAGATCGCCCAGCGAACGGCCAGGTAGACGAACGAGAGGATCCACATGACGAAGAAGACCCCGAGGTAGATCGTCATGATCGCGAAGGATCCGGGCGTCTCGAGCTTCAGGCGTCGTGCCATGAGAGTCCTTTCCTAGATGAGCGCTGTGAGAGCGAGCCCCACCAGGAGCGCGAGCAGGTAGAGCCCCGAGAGCTTGAACGCGCGCCAGGCGCGCCGGGTGTCGGGCCGCCGTCTCAGCCAGAGGGTGCAGGCGAGGTAGCCGAGCCCGGCCGGCACGGCCAGCACGAGGTACGGCCAGCCGACGAACGGCACGAGCGCGAAGGAGGCGGCGACGAGCAGGGCCGTGTTCGCCACGACCGCGTCTGCCGTGCGCTGCGCCCCGGCGACCGCCGAGAGCATCGGCAGTCCGGCCAGGCGGTAGTCGCGCTCGAGGACGATGGCGAGGCTCCAGAAGTGGCTCGGCGTCCAGAGGAGCAGGACGGTCGCGAGCAGGATCGGGGCTGGGCCCGCCACGCTCTCCGCCGTCTGCCAGCCGGCCAGGGCGGCGAAGCTGCCGGCCGCGCCGCCGATGACGATGTTCCAGCTCGTCCGCGGCTTCAGCCACCACGTGTAGACCAGGGCATAGGTCAGCGCGCCGGCGAGGAGGTAGGCGGCCGGGGCGAGACCGAGCACGGGGGCGCTGGCCTGGGAGGCCGCGACCAGCGCGATCCCGAGCCAGAGGGCGATCCGCGGGTTCGCCACCCGGCCGGAGGGGAGCGGCCGGCCCCGCGTTCGCGGCATGCGCGCGTCGAGGCGCCGGTCGAGGTAGTGGTTCAGGGACGACGCGCCCGCCGACGCGGCGAGGCACGCGGCGGTCAGGACGGCCAGCGAGAGCGCCGACCGCGTCCCGGCCGCCACCGCCGCCGCGAGCGCGACGCAGACGACGAGCGCGTCGATCCGCAGCTTCAGGAGAGCGAGGTAGTCCTGCCAGGAGGCCGTGCCCGCGCGGGGCGCGGACGATGCGACCGCGACGCTCACGCCGCTCCCTGGGGCACGAGCCGCGCGGCATCCTCGCTGCGCTTGCCGCGCAGGAGCGTCATGACCATGATCACGATGAAGAGCCCGCCGGCGAGGCCCGAGATCGCCACGCCCGCGCCGGCGATGTCCATCGGCAGCTGCCAGCTGTCCGGCGTCTCGCCGCCGTAGCCGATCTCGGCCGTGCGGCGGGGGACGCCGACAGCGCCGGCCCAGATCTGCGCGGAGGTCATGAGCAGCATGCCGAACGTGTACCCGTAGGCCTGGATCGTGGCCAGCCTGTGCGACCAGAGCTCGCGCCGGATCAGCATCGGCAGCAGGTAGTAGGCGAAGCCCATGAACGCCAGCGTCATGCCGCCGACGACGGTCTGGTGCAGGTGGCCGGGCACGTTCATCGTGTTGTGGGTGACGAGGTTCAGCGGCAGCGTCGTCTCGACCGTGCCGCTCCAGCCCCCGGTGGCGAAGATGAGGAGCGAGCCGGTGAGGGCGGCGATCCCCGCGTGGCCCCACTTGAGCCGCTTGAGCCATCCGAAGAGGCCGGTGGCGCCGCGGCGCCGGAGCTCGTACTCCGCCCCGCCCATGACGGCCAGACCGTGCATGAGGCTCGGGACGCCGAGCAGGAAGCCCATGATCGAGCCGCCGACGATCTTCACCTCGTTGCCGAGGCTCGGGTCGACGAGGAAGTGGTGCCCGAGCACGGGCAGCGAGATGACGATGTAGAGGACGAAGGCGATGCGCGAGAACTTCTGGTTCACGGGCCCCGCGCGCAGGGTGAGCGCGAGGATGCCGTACCAGGCCACGACCATCGCCACGACGTTCACGTACTGGAGCGTGTGCCCGAGGCCCCAGAACCAGGTCCGGTAGACGATCGGCTCGACCGCGCCGATCCAGCCGTTCGCGTAGAGCCACGCGGGGATGAGCGCGACGAGGCCCGAGGCGAGCGAGAGCATGGCAAGGATCGCCGCTGCCGCGACGCCGTACGTGAGCAGGGGCAGCGAGCCCTTGTACACCCCCTCCGCCCGCGCTGCTGCGATCGAAAGGGCGAAGTTGACCAGCGCCAGCACGACGCCGACGGCGAAGATCAGGTAGCCGAGGTAGAAGATCTGGTTCGCCACGAGCGGCGGGTAGGCCGTGAACATCACGGCGTTGCGGACGTCCGTGACGATCGCGATCACGAGCATCAGGCCGCCCGAGACCATGAGGAAGAACGCGCTCCAGCCCATCTTCATGCTGAAGACGCGCGCGTTCAGGAGGATGCTCGAGGCGAGCACGATGGCGGCGACCTCGAAGAAGACGGGCCAGAGGATGAGCGCCGCGACGCCGTGGCCGGTCAGCGCGACGTAGAAGGCGTTCGGCTGGAGGGCCTCGACGCCCGGGGCGCGTGTCATCCCGACGAGCGTTCCGAAGATCCCGCCCATGGCGAGGGCCAGCACGGCGGCGACCGCGTTGGCAACGGTCAGGGCCTGGGCGCCCGCGTAGACCTTGAGGCCGGTCACGCAGCAGATCCGGGAGGGCTCCTCGCGGGTTCGCGGGAGTGAACGGGGAAGCTGCTCGACGTAGGCCATAGGTCACTCCTCCACGATGATGTGGCCACGCATCAGGTGATGCTGGAGACCGCAGTACTCGTTGCAGATGACGAGGTAGGTGCCGGCCTTCTCCGCCTTCAGCGTCAGGGCGAGGGCGTGCTCGGGCACGATCTCGAGGTTCAGGTTCAGGTTGTCCCCGATGAGGGAGAAGCCGTGGAGAACGTCCCTGGACGACATCCAGATCGTGTACTCGTTGCCCGCCTCGAGGACGAGCTCCGGCGTGAACCCGTAACGCTGGGCCATCAGGTAGGCGTCCTCGCCCGGTGGCACGTGTACCTTCCCGTCGTCGCCCAGGTACTTCTGGGTGAACTCGTCCACCTGCTGCTGGAACGCGGCCGGCGTCGTCCGGTAGGTGTTGTCGGGAACGTTCTGGTCGCCGAAGCCGGCGACCCAGGCGATCGTGAACGCCGTCATCGCCACGACCGAGACGGCGACGAGCCACATGAACAGGCGCTCGTCGGTGGGGAAGCGCCGCGACCATCCCGGCGACGGGGGAGCGGCCGGAGAGTCGGCTGGGGGAAATGGGGCAGCCATGTCTACGGCGTCACCTTGGGGAGGGCCCCGACGTACTTCTCGAGGATCACGAGCGTGGCCCAGACGAGGTACAGGGCGCTGACCGCGAGCGCGATGAAGGCCCACGCGGGCAGGTTGTCGAGCATGGACTCGACGAGACGGCTACCCTCGGCGGGGGGCTCGCCGCTCGCCGGCTCGTCGCCCGGGGGGCCCTCCGCCCGCGGATCCGGCTGGGCGCCCGGAACTGCCGTCGTCTCGCTCACGGCCAACCCCCTTCCGTCTCGGATGAGCGAAAGTGTCCGCCCTGGGCCGGATGGACTCCTGATCAATGATGATCAGGGATGCGCGCGTGTCAAGAGGTTTGATTACCGCGTCGTGCCCCCGCCGAGCACCACCCTGCCGTTCCGGCTCGTGGCCCTCCTCGCAGCGGTGTCCGCCTGGGCGCTCGTCGTAGTCGGCGGCGTCGTGCGGATCACCGAGTCTGGCCTCGGCTGTCCCGACTGGCCGCTCTGTGACGGGAGGGTGGTACCGGCGGGGAGCACGGCAGCGGCCTTCGAGTTCAGCCACCGGGCGACCGCGGCCGCCGTCATCATCGTGACCATCGTCGTGGCCGCGTGGGCCTGGATGCGCTACCGGCCGCGCCGCGACCTCGTGGTGCCGGCCACGGCGGCCGTCGCCTTCATCCCCGGCCAGGCCCTGCTCGGGGCCGTGGTGGTCTGGCTCGAGCTCCCCGGCTGGATGGTCGGCGTTCACTTCGTCATCGGCCTCCTCTTCCTGGCCGCGACGACGCTCACGGCGGTCGCGGCCTGGCCGCGACCGGCAGCGGCGGCGACCCGGGGCTTCGTCCGCCTCGCGCGGGTGACCCTTGCCGCAGGCCTGGCCCTCGTCTCCCTCGGCGCCGCCGTCGTCGCCATGGACGCGGACCACGCCTGCGGGGCGCAGTGGCCGGCGTGCAACGGATCCTTCGCGGCCGGTGGCCCCGAGGCGGCCGTCCAGGTCGCTCACCGCACCGTCGCCTACGCCACCACGGCCCTCATCGTCGTCCTCGCCGTGCTCGCCTGGCGCGATCGCGGGCCGCGCCTCCTCGCCGCCCTCCCGCTCGCCGCCGCGGTCGCGCAGTTCGGGTTCGGCGTCGCCCTCGTGGTCACGGAGACGAAGACGGTCCACGAGGTCCTCGCCGGGCTCCACGTGGCCGGCTCCGGAGCGGTCTGGGCCTTCCTCGTCCTCCTCGCGGTGCGCGTCGATCCGCCCCGCTGGGTACGGGCGCGAGCGGCTAGGATGGGCGCTCCGGTGACAGCCCGCTGACGTGGAAGGAGGACCGATGTTTCGCCTCGCGCTCGGAGCCGCGCTCGCGCTCGCCGTCGGACTCGCGCTCGCCGGCTGCTACGACACGCCGGGCTCGGGTGGCTCCGCGCAGCCCGCTGTCACGACGGAGGCGCCTCCGGCGACGACGGAGCAGGCGACCACGACTGCGCCCGAGCAGCCGGGCGGTGACGCGGAAGCTGGGAAGGCGGTGTTCGCGAGCGCCGGCTGCACCGCCTGCCACACGCTCGCCGCCGCCGGCGCGGCCGGCACGGTCGGTCCGAGCCTCGACGAGACGAAGCCGAGCGCCGATCTGGTCGTCGACCGAGTCACGAACGGCAAGGGCGCCATGCCCGCCTTCGCCGGCCAGCTCTCCGAGCAGCAGATCCTGGACGTCGCCGCCTTCGTCTCCCAGAGCGCCGGGCAGTAGCGCTCCCGACGAGCCGGAGGTCGACGGCCCGCCGCAGCCTAGGATGGACGATCGCCGGGCTCGCTCCGACCCCGGCCGGGGTCCCAGGCGTACAGCTCCTCGGCCAGGCGAGGCCGGCCTGCGAGGCAGCGCTCCCAGGCGACGGCGGCCCGCCACGCGGACGGGCTGCGGACGAGTTGCGCGGCGAACGCCTGGACGTCCGGTCCCTCGAAGACGAAGACCGCCTCCCGCTCGGTCAGGTAGACGGCGTGCCGCTCGAGCGAGGTCCGCCCGGGGTCGAAGGGCGGGCCCTTCTCGATCAGCTCCAGGACGCGAGCCCTCATGCCGGGCTTGATCGGCGCGACGATCGTCGCGCGGAAGGCCTTGCCGGCGCGCTCCGACACGAGCTCCTCGAGCACCTCCCCCATCTCGAAGACGACGCCGGTGCCGCCGACCGGCGCCACGGAGACGGCGACGCCCGACCGCAGCTCGACGATCAGCGAGGGCCGGCCGTCCATGCGCTCCCCGGGCGACCGTCCGATCCGGACGCCGGCGAGATCGTCGTAGGAGACGCGAATCCGCGCCGTAGCGCCCTCCGGGTCGGACCCCTCGAGGTCGAGAGTCCGCTCGCCGAGCTCGAGCTTCCCGGCGAAGCGGTCGCCATCGACCCCGCGCCATACGACGGCGTAGCTTGGCCTCACGGGCGGGTTCCGTGTCGATCGTGCGCGTCGCAAGTACGAAGTCCTATGCGCCGGGTCGTCCCCCGGGCCTGACGAAAAGTGCTCAACCACGGTGCTAGTCGGATCGTGGACCACGCGAGGCAGGGGCTGCA
>Ga0326597_10014157_pt1 | contig 10462 bp, 13 predicted proteins | sample RVTome_12_FD_203789 | JGI IMG/M metagenome (GOLD analysis project Ga0326597, IMG submission 203789) | Soil microbial communities from uranium-contaminated site in the Upper Colorado River Basin, Wyoming, United States - RVT100D185 | ecosystem: Environmental > Terrestrial > Soil > Contaminated >... | reverse complement strand
GCAAATCGACTGCGACGTGATCCAGGCCGACGGCGGCACGCGCACGGCCAGCATCACCGGCGCATTCGTTGCGGTGCACGACGCCATAGGCCAACTGCTGGGAAAAAATCTGCTCGCGATGCCGCCGATACTCGACTTTGTCGCTGCGGTGTCGGTCGGTGTCTACCGTGGCGTGCCGGTGCTCGATCTCGATTATGACGAGGATTCGGTGTGCGACACCGACATGAACGTGGTGATGACCGGCAGCGGCGGCTTGGTCGAGGTGCAGGGTACCGCCGAAGGCAAGCCTTTTTCGCGCGGCGAGATGGATGCAATGCTCGATCTTGCGCAGAAGGGCATCGCGCAGCTGATCGCCGCCCAAAGGGCTGCACTGGAAAAGCAAAAAAGTTAAAAGCTTCACCGCCAAGGACGCAAAGGACGCAAAGGAAAGACAATAAGGGAAAAGATCAAGAACTCGTGGCGATATAAGTAAAAAACAAAGGTCGATGGCAACCGCGAAATCTCAAGATATTCTTGAAATATCCTTCCTTCGGGTTCCTTCGCGTCCTTGGCGTCCTTTGCGGTTCAAGGTTTGAATTTGAACTCATGAAAAAAATCGTCGTTGCGTCGGACAACCTCGGCAAGCTGACCGAAATCGGCGCCATCCTCGCGCCGCTCGACATCGAGATCGTGGCGCAGTCGACGCTCGGTGTGCCCGCGGCAGACGAGCCGCATTTCACCTTCGTCGAAAACGCACTGGCCAAGGCGCGTCACGCGAGCCGGCACACGGGGTTGCCGGCGCTCGCCGACGACTCCGGCGTCTGCGTCGATGCCTTGAGCGGCGCGCCGGGCGTGCATTCGGCGCGTTTCGCGGGCGATCCCCCCGCCGGTGCTGCCGGCGGACGTAACAATCAGGACGAGCGCAACAACCGGAAGGTGCTCGAGCTGCTCGCGAGCGAGACGAATCGCAAGGCGCATTACTACTGCGTGATCGTGCTGACGCGCTATGCCGACGACCCCCAGCCGATGATCTGCGAGGCCGAGTGGCATGGCGAGATCGTGCAAACGCCGCGCGGCAGCGGCGGCTTCGGCTACGATCCGCTGTTCCTGCTCCCGGAGCTGCGCAGGACTGCCGCCGAGCTCACGCCCGAGCACAAGAACCGCATCAGCCACCGTGGGCAGGCGCTCGCCGCGCTTGCGGCGCGGCTGCGGCCGGCGCAGCCGGTGCGGCCCGTCAGGCGTTAGGCGTGAGATTACCCCGCTTTGCGGTGCGCCCGCTAGCGTTAGCGGCATATATTGAGCGTTGTCCCAATGAGCGGAATCACGATGTCAGTCGGTAGCGCACGGAACCCCGCGGGGCCGACGCCCGTCAGCGGTCGCATCCCCGCAAGCGGGGCCCCTGCTCTGCGCTTCCGGTCGGTCCCACCTCTCTCGCTCTATATCCACATCCCGTGGTGCGTGCGCAAATGCCCGTACTGCGATTTCAATTCGCATGAAGCGCGCGAGCCGGTTCCCGAGCAGCGCTATATCGACGCGCTGATCGCGGATCTCGAAGTGGCGCTGCCGCTCGTCTGGGGACGCAAGGTTTACACCGTATTCTTCGGCGGCGGCACGCCGAGCGTGTTCTCCGCTGAGGGGATCGAGCGCATCATCGCTGCGGTGCGCGCACGGATGCCGCTCGCAATCGACGCCGAGATCACGCTCGAGGCCAATCCCGGGACGTTCGAAGCGGAGAAATTTTGCGCGTTCCGGGCGGCGGGCGTCAACCGAATGTCGATCGGCATCCAGAGCTTCAATCCGCGCCATCTCAAGGCGCTCGGGCGCATCCACGACGATGCGCAAGCGCGAGCAGCGATCGAAATCACACGCCAGAACTTCGACAATTTCAATCTCGACCTGATGTACGGCCTGCCGCAGCAAAGCGCGAACGAAGCGCGCGCCGACATCGAAATTGCTTTGTCGTTCGCGCCGCCGCATCTGTCCGCTTATCAGCTGACGCTGGAACCCAACACCTATTTTCACCGCTATCCGCCGACGCTGCCGGACGAGGACGCCACGGCAGAAATGCAGGAAGCGGTGGAGCAACTCCTCGCAGCGGCAGGCTACGAACACTACGAGACTTCTGCGTTCGCGAAAGCGGAGGATCGCGAATCGAGTCAGCAGCAGCGCAGCGTCCCCCGTCTCACGCCTTACGCCTCACGCCTCACCGCAGCATGCCGGCACAACCTGAATTACTGGATGTTCGGCGACTATCTCGGCATCGGTGCCGGTGCGCATAGCAAGCTTTCATTTGCTGATCGCATCGTGCGCCAGATGCGGTACAAACAGCCGGGGCAATACATGGAAAGGGCTGCCGCCGGCAGCGCAATTCAGGAGCAGCACGGCGTAGCCGCAAACGAGATCGGCTTTGAGTTCATGATGAATGCACTGCGGCTGAACAGCGGCTTCCCTTCGGTGCTGTTCGAGGAGCGCACTGGCATGCCGCTTACTGCGGTGCTGAAAGAGCTCGACGCGGCCGAGCGGCGCGGCCTCATCACGCGTGATGAGCTACGCATCGCACCCACCGAGCGGGGGCGGCGGTTCCTCAACGACCTGCTGCAGCGTTTTTTGCCCGAGGATCGCGTCAGCGTTTGACTGCGGGGAATTGCTGCGGCGCCTGTGCTCGGTCGTACATGCCGTAATCACGCACCACGGAAGCGACGCGCAGCCGGTAGTCGGCGAAAACCCCCGCGCGGCCTTGCCACTGTGCGCGGTGATGCTCCTCATGCCGCCGCCACTGGATCAGCGCCGCTTCGTCGCGCCAGAATGACAGCGACAGGATCTTTCCCGGTTTGGTCAGGCTCGAGAAGCGCTCGATCGAAACGAAGCCGTCGATCTTCTCGAGTTCGGGGCGTAACGCGGCTGCGATGTCGAGATATTCCTGTTGGCGGCCGGCGGTGGGTTCGACTTCAAAGATCACTGCGAACATGGTCTACCTCATTCAATCAATCGAAACCAATTCGTGTCCATGGGGGCTCAGTTCCGGTCTGTCCTCGGCGTCCTGCGCAGTGAAACGTCATGTTTCAGCGCACGCGGCGGACGCGAGCGCCGAGCCGGGAGAGTTTCTCCTCAATCGGTTCGTAGCCGCGGTCGAGATGGTAGACGCGCTCGATCGTGGTCTCGCCGCGTGCAATCAACCCCGCCAGCACCAGGCTCGCGGACGCGCGCAGGTCAGTCGCCATCACCGTCGCGCCGTCGAGGTGATCAACACCGGTGACGACCGCGGTATTGCCCTCGACCTTGATTTGCGCGCCAAGCCTGCGCAACTCCTGCACGTGCATGAAACGGTTCTCGAAAATGGTCTCGGTGACGAGCGCAGTGCCGCGCGCGACGCTGTTCAATGCCATGAACTGCGCCTGCATGTCGGTCGGGAACGCCGGGTACGGCGCGGTCCGCAGGCTGACGGCGCGCAATGGTCCATTCATACGCAGGCTGAGTGAGTCGGCGCCGACCTCGATCTGCGCGCCCGCTTCGCGCAATTTTTCGAGCACCGCGTCGAGCATGTCGCCGCGCGTCCCGCTTAGCCGGATCTCCCCGCCGGTGGCGGCGGCAGCCGCGAGAAACGTCCCGGTTTCAATGCGGTCCGGCATTACCCGGTGGCTCGCGCTCTTCAGCTGCGGCACCCCGGTCACCCGGATCACGTCGGTCCCGGCACCGCTGACTTTGGCGCCCATCGCGCTGAGACAGTTGGCGAGATCGACGACTTCGGGCTCGCGCGCGGCATTTTCGATAATGGTCTCGCCGCTCGCGAGCGTCGCTGCCATCATGACGTTTTCGGTGCCGGTGACGGTCACCAGATCCATGGTGATGCGCGCGCCCTTGAGCCTTTGCGCGCGTGCATGCATGTAGCCGTGCTCGATTGCGATCGTCGCTCCCATCGCGGCGAGCGCCTTGATGTGCTGATCGACGGGCCGCAGCCCGATTGCGCAACCGCCCGGCAGCGACACGCGGGCTTCGCCGCAGCGTGCCACCAGCGGCCCCAGCACCAGCACCGACGCGCGCATGGTCTTCACCAGATCATAGGGCGCGGCGGGATTACTGAGCGCCGCGGCATCCAGCTCGATGCCGAGTTGGTCGTCCACCGCGATCGCGATGCCCATTTGCGCGAGCAACCCCAGCATGGTTGTCACATCCTGCAGGCGCGGCACATTGCTGACTCTGAGCGGCTCGGCGCTCAGGATAGCCGCGCACAGGATCGGCAGGGCGGCGTTTTTGGCGCCGGATATGCCGAGTTCGCCGGCGAGCGGCACGCCGCCTTCGATGATCAACTTGTCCATTTGCGCGCCGCGCCGTGGTTACCTGCCAGCCCAGTCCTCGGGCGCGCAGGTTTGCATCGACAGCGCGTGGATCTCTTCGCGCATGCGGCTGCCGAGCGCACGATAAACGAGCTGGTGCTGCTGTACCTTGTTCTTGCCGCGGAATTCCGCGCTCACGATGACCGCCTCGAAATGATGGCCGTCGCCGGCGACTTCTACGTGCTCGCAGGGCAGGCCCGACTCGATGAACTGCTTGATTTGCTCAGGTGTCATTTGAAACCCTCGTGATTCGTGATTAGTAATTGGTGATTAGTGATTGGTGTTAAAGGCGGTGATTCGTGATTGGTGATTGGTGATTAGTGTTGATTGAAGCACTGTCGAAAGTCGGTTTTGAATTTGCCAATCACCAATCACGAATCACGAGTCACCAATTAGTGGCGCAGCTTGTAGCCGATCTTGATCAGCCACAACGTCAGCCATGATAAGGCCAGCAAACACGCGGCGACAATCGCGGCGCTCAGCCAGGGGGAAACGTCGCCGACCCCGAAGAAGCCGTGGCGGAAACCGTCGATCATGTAGAAAAACGGGTTCAGGTGCGTAGCCGCCTGGGCGAGTGGCGGCAGCGAGTGGATCGAATAGAATACGCCCGACAGGAACGTGAGCGGCAGAATGATGAAATTCTGGAACGCCGCCAGCTCGTCGACTTTCTCCGAGTGCATGCCGGCGATGATGCCGAGCACGCCCATGATGCCGCTGCCGAGCAGCGCGAACGCAAGCACCCACAGCGGGTGCTCCCAGCGCAGCTCGACGAACCACACGGTGGACAGCAGCACGCCCGCGCCGCACACCAGACCGCGCGCCATCGCCGCGAGCAGGTAGGCGAAAAAGAATTCGTGATGCGAGAGCGGCGGCAGCAGCACGAAAACGATGCTGCCGGTCATTTTCGACTGCGCCAGGCTCGAGCTCGAGTTGGCGAACGCGTTTTGCAGCACCGACATCATTGCGAGCCCCGGCACCAGGAACGCGGTATAGGCGATCCCGGGGTACGGTTCGAGCGTGCTGCGCAGCGTGTGGCCGAATACCAGCAGGAACAGCAGCGCCGTGAGCACCGGCGCGAGCACCGTCTGCACTTTGACTTTCCAGAAGCGCAGCCATTCTTTGTAAAACAGCGTGTAGAGGCCGGTCATTTCATTATCTTCACGAACACTTCCTCGAGGTCGGGCTGCATCACTTCCATTTCCTGCACCGTCGCCCCGGCGCTGCGCAGCGCCGCCATCACGTGCTCCAGTTCGTCGTAGTTCCGCAGCGCGAGGCGGAATCCGGACTCGTCCTGCTGCGCAAGCAGCGGTTTGAGCGCCTCGGGCAGGCAAGGCGGCGCGAGCATCAAGTTGACGTAGCAGCCGGAAAAGCGCTGGAGCAGGTTTTGCGTCGTATCGTTGGCGACGATCTCGCCCTGCTTGAGCATCGCGATGCGGCCGCACAATACCTCCGCTTCCTCAAGGTAATGCGTGGTGAGCACGATGGTATGCCCATCACGGTTAAGCCGCCGGATGAACTGCCACAACGACTGCCGCAGCTCGACGTCGACCCCGGCGGTCGGCTCGTCGAGCACGATCACCGGCGGCTTGTGCGCCAGCGCCTGCCCGATCAGCACGCGGCGCTTCATGCCGCCCGAGAGCTGGCGCATATTGGTGTCGGCTTTCTCGGTGAGATCGAGATGGTGCAGCAATTCGTCGATCCAGGCCCGGTTATCGCGGATGCCGAAGTAGCCGGATTGCATCGTCAGGGCCTCGCGCACCGTGAAGAACGGATCGAACACGAGTTCCTGCGGCACCACGCCGAGCGCACGCCGCGCCTGGCGATAAGCGGCGACCACGTCGTGTCCCAAGACGCGGACGCTGCCGCTCGAGGCGAACGCGAGCCCCGCGAGGATGCTGATCAGCGTGGTCTTGCCGGCGCCATTGGGGCCGAGCAGCCCGAAGAACTCGCCTTGGGCAACTTCCAGGCTGACGCCGGCGAGCGCCTGCAAATTGCCGTAGCGTTTGACTACCTGTTCAACCTGAATCGCGGGAACCATCTACGACGTGAGGCGCGCGGCGTAAGGCGTGAGGCGGAAAAGCCTTAACCCTCGGCGCTTTACTCCTGAGGCCTGACGCCTCACGCGCCGGCCGCGACCAGCTCGGTCAGGCCGTAGAGCGCCGCCAGGCTTTTCAGGCTTTCCGGCAGGTTACGAAACGCAATTTGCAGATTTTTCCCGCGCGCGGCGCGGCGCCATTCGAACAGCAGGCTCAGCGCGGCGGAATCCACCTCCGTGACTGCGGCAAGATCGACCACGAGATCGCCGTCGTCGAAGTGCTGCTTGCCGGCCTCGCACATCGCCGTGACGCTGGCGATGGTGAGCGCGCCGCGCACGCGCAATTCGTTGCCGTTGCGTTCGATCATTTCTGGGCGGACTGCTGGGCGAGCGTCTTGTTCTTGGCGGCAAGCGTCGCAATCAGCCCGTCGATGCCGGACCTCTGGATTTCGCTGTTGAAGCTGCTGCGGTAGTTCTGAACTAGGCTGACGCCCGCGATCGTGACGTCGTACACCTTCCAGCCGGCGTCGGTTTTTTCAATGCTGTAATTGATGTCGACCGGATCGGCGCCGCCCTTTTGCCTGATCAGCGAGCGCACCACCACCTCGGTATCGCCGGCTTTCAGCTTGAGCGGTTTGTATTCGACCGCCTGGTCGCGGTATTGGGTGAAGGCGCTGGTATAGGTGTGCACCAGCAGCGCGCGGAATTCGTTGGTCAGGCTTTGCCGCTGCGCGCTGGTGGCCCGGCGCCACGACACGCCGACCGCGAGCCGCGTCATGCGCTCAAAGTTGAAATGCGGCAAAACTTTCGCTTCCACCAGATCAAGAATTTTCTGGGTATTGCCGCTCTGAATGTCCTTGTCGGTGCGTACGATCGCGAGCACTTCCTCGGTGACCTTCCTGGCCAGTGCATCGGGCGCCAGGTCGGTGGATTGCGCCAATGCCGCAACCGACCACACCATCCCCAGCAGGCAACCGCATATCAATCTGTTCATTACCGCTCCTTAGTATTCGCTGGCACTATTATACGGCGGCTTTATTTGGGGCTGCCGCCTTCGGCCGCCTTGTCGAACATGAACTGGCCGATCAACTTCTCCAGCACCACTGCCGACTGCGTGAGCTTGAGCGCATCCCCATTGGCGAGCATCGCGTCTTCGGCCCCGCCCTCGATTCCGATATATTGCTCGCCGAGCAAACCGGCAGTCAGGACCGATGCCGAGCTGTCTTTGGGAAACTTGTAACGCGTCTCGATGTTCATGATGACTTTCGCCATGAACTTGTCGTTATCGAAGGCGATCGAGTCAACCCGGCCGACCACCACGCCCGAACTTTTCACCGCCGCGCGCGGCTTGAGACCGCCGATATTGGTGAACGACGCGGATAACTGGTAGGTCGCGGCGCCGCCAAAACTGCCCATGTTGCCGACCTTGAGCGCGAGGATCGTCAGCGCGCCGAGGCCCGCGACGACAAACAGGCCGACCCAGAGATCGAGTGTCGAGCGTTCCATTAAATCCCCCGAAACATCAATGCGGTTAAGATGAAATCCAGACCCAGTATCGCCAGCGACGAGGTGACCACCGTGCGCGTGGTGGCACCCGAGACGCCCTCGGCCGTCGGCGGGGCATCATAGCCCTCGAACAGCGCGATCCAGGTCACGGCAATGCCGAACACGATACTCTTGATTACGCCGTTCACGATATCCTCGCGGAAATCCACCGCGCTTTGCATTTGCGCCCAGAACGACCCTTCGTCCACGCCGATCACCACCACGCCGATCAGGTAGCCGCCGTAGACGCCCATCGCACTGAACATTGCCGCCAGGAGCGGCATCGAGATCACGCCGGCCCAGAAGCGCGGCGCCACCACCCTCGCAATCGGGTCCACCGCCATCATTTCCATCGCGGAGAGCTGCTCGGTGGCTTTCATCAAGCCGATTTCGGCGGTCATGGCCGAGCCGGCGCGGCTCGCGAACAGGAGCGCGGAGACCACCGGCCCCAGTTCGCGCACCAGTGAGAGCGCGACCAGTATCCCGAGCGCGGATTCCGAGCCATAGGTCTTGAGCGTCTGATAGCCCTGAAAACCGAGCACCATGCCGACGAACAATCCCGAGACCAGGATGATGATCATCGACAGCACACCGGTGAAATACAGTTCGCGCACGATCAGGCGCGGACGGCGAAAGCTGGTTCCCGAGTGCGCGAGCGTCAGCGCGAAAAAGCGCGCGGCGTAGCCCAGCCGCAGCACGCTGTCGATCGCGCGGTGGCCGACGTTACGCACGTTGATGATGGCGCCGCGGTTAAACAAGTCCGAGCTCCTCGCTGAAATTGCGGCTTGGGTACTGGAACGCGACCGGGCCGTCCGCCTCGCCCCACACGAATTGATGCACCAGCGGGTCCTTTGATGCGCGCATTTGCTCGGGGGTGCCGTGCGCCACCATGACACCCTCCGACAGGTAGTAAACGTAATCGACGATATCGAGCGCCTCCTGCACGTCGTGCGTGACCACGATCGAGGTCGAGCCGAGCGCGTCGTTGAGCTTCTTCACGAGGTTACGGATCACGCCCAACGAAATCGGGTCGAGGCCGGTAAACGGCTCATCGTACATGATCAGCATCGGGTCAAGCGCGGTCGCGCGCGCCAGCGCCACGCGCCGCGCCATGCCGCCCGAGAGCTCCGAGGGCATCAGGGCGTGCGCGCCGCGCAGGCCCACCGCCTGCAGTTTCATCATCACGATGTCGCGGATCATCGCTTCCGGCAGATCGGTATGCTCGCGAATCTGGAACGCCACGTTATCGAACACCGACAGATCCGTGAACAACGCGCCGAACTGGAACAGCATGCCCATGCGCCGGCGCATCCGGTACAACCCCTCGTGGTCGAGCTCGTGAATCAACTGTCCGTTCACCCTGACGGAGCCCCGCGTCGGCTTGAACCAGCCTGCGATCAGCCGCAGCAGCGTGGTCTTGCCCGAGCCGCTGATGCCCATGATTGCCACGACTTGGCCGCGCGGAATCACCATGTCGATCCCGGTCAGCACCGGGTGTCGCTTGTCATACGCATAGCTCACGCCGCTGATTTCGACTAAATTGTCGGCTGCCACTGCAGAACACCACGGCTAAAAAAGTTGCAATTCTAACCAGTTGACGCGATTACCACAATTAACACCCTGTCGTCAGTGCGCCTTTACGGCTATGAACCGCGGTTTTTTGAGATTATTTCAGATTCCAATGCGATAAGATATGTCATCCGCACCGCGGGTTCGCTCTATGTCCGAGATCGCATTGCGTTTTTCAGGCGTTGCCAAGAACTACGGGCGCGCGGGCGTGCTGCACGACGTTTCGTTCGAAGTTGCGCGCGGCGAGTTCTTTGGTTTGGTCGGCGTCAACGGCGCAGGCAAGACCACGCTGCTCAAATGTATGCTCGATTTTTGCAACACCGATCGCGGCAGCATCGAGATTTTCGACACGCCGCACCGCTTGACCGCGGCGCGCAGGCGCCTTGCGTTCCTGCCCGAGCGTTTCACTCCGCCTTATTACCTGACCGGCGAGGATTTTATCAAGTACGTGCTGGAAATGCAGGCGACCGGCTACGACCGCGGCGCTGCCGAGCGCATGCTGCGCGCGCTCGATCTCGATGTCGCAGCACTCGGTCTGCCGGTGCGCGCCTACTCCAAGGGCATGACTCAGAAGCTCGGTCTCGCGGCATGTTTCCTGAGCGGCAAGGATCTCTGCGTGCTCGATGAGCCGACCAGCGGCCTCGATCCCAAGGCACGCGCGCGGCTCAAATCGCACCTGCGCGAACTGAAGCAGCGCTCGCGCACAGTGTTCTTCACGTCGCACGCTCTGGCCGACGTGGCCGAAGTGTGCGACCGCATGGCGGTGATGCATGCAGGTCGTTTGCGCTTTGCCGGCACGCCCGCTGCGATGTGCCGGCAATTCGCAACCGGCGATCTCGAGCAGGCCTTCATGTACTGCATTGAGGCCGAAGTGCGGCCGGCGTGAAATGCGTCCCTGCGCGCGCCGCTATCAGGCCGGAAAACTATCTGGCAGAATGGCTGTTAGTTTGTTGAAAATCGCGACCGCAGTCATGATTTCGTCATGCCGGCGCAAGCCGGC
>Ga0326597_10014156_pt1 | contig 10462 bp, 6 predicted proteins | sample RVTome_12_FD_203789 | JGI IMG/M metagenome (GOLD analysis project Ga0326597, IMG submission 203789) | Soil microbial communities from uranium-contaminated site in the Upper Colorado River Basin, Wyoming, United States - RVT100D185 | ecosystem: Environmental > Terrestrial > Soil > Contaminated >... | reverse complement strand
ACGTCGTCGTAGCCCCACCCCGGGTTCCCGAGCGCCTCCCAGCGGTCGAAGTCGCTCGCATGGCCGCGGACGTAGACCATGGCCGAGATCGACCCGCTGCCGCCCCACCCTTCGCCGCGGGGCCACTGGATCTCGCGGTCGTTCAGGTGGAGTTCTGCGGCCGTCGAGTAGCCGTGGTTGAAGGGCGTCTCGAGCAGCTGCCGGAACGCAGAGGGGCGACGGATCCGGGGGTCGTCGTCCGGACCGCCCGCCTCGAGCACCAGCACGTTTGTCCCGGGGTCCTCAGTGAGGCGGTGGGCCAGCACGCTGCCGGCGGCGCCGGCGCCCACGACGACGTAGTCGAAGTGCCCGAGATCGGGGCCCGGCGCGACCGCTCCCGGGGGGCTCGCGGCAAGGCCGAGCGCGACACAGAGTGAGCCGAGAGCCGTTCGCCCCATTCCGTAACACTAACCCGAGACGAGCCTGGCGCCGGATCCGGTATATAAGAAGAAGATCGGGGAATCCGCGTACGGGAGGGTCAGTGAGCACCGTCAACGAGGCCGGTCTGGAAGCGCGCACGCAGGAATTCCGCGACAAGCTCGACGCCTGGGTCCGGGAGGTCGTCGCGTGGCACTTCGACCCTGCCACCGGCACCCCGTTCTGGCTCGAGTTCGCGAAGCGCGCGGGCTGGGACCCGCGCCGCGAGGTCAGGGGCTACGCCGACCTCGCCCGCTTCGGCCCCTTCCAGGACGAGTGGCTGCGCGGCGGGCCGGTCCGGCAATGGGTGCCGAAGGGCTACGCGGACCGACCCGTGTACGTCTTCGAGACGGGCGGATCGACCGGGGTCCCCAAGGCCCGGATCAGCATCGACGACTTCCGCGTCGACTACGAGCTCTTCAGCGCGACGCTCCCCGACCAGCAGTTCCCGAGAGGGGCCGACTGGCTCCAGGTCGGACCCACGGGTCCACGCCGCCTGCGTCTCGCCGTCGAGCACCTCTGCCAGTTCCGGGGCGGCATCTGCTTCATGGTCGACCTCGACCCGCGCTGGGTGATCAAGCTCATCAAGGCCGGCGAGATGGCGGCGATGGAGCGCTACAAGCAGCACGTGATCGACCAGGCTCTCACGCTTCTCAAGGCCCACGACGGCATCCGCTGCCTCTTCACGACGCCCAAGCTGCTCGAGGCGCTGTGTGAGAGGGCGTCGCTCAAGAAGCTCGGCATCACCGGCGTCTTCTGCGGGGGCACCGAGATGACCCCGCAGTTCCACCGCTTCGCGGTGGAGGAGCTGATGGAGGGGGCCTACTTCGCGCCCACCTACGGCAACACCCTGATGGGGCTCGCGGTGCACAAGCCGCGGGGACCGAAGGACCCGTGGGACGTCATCTACTACCCTCCCGCGCCGCGCGCCATGATCGAGATCGTCGACCCCGACCAGCCTGATCGCGTGGTCGACTACGGGGCCACGGGGCGTTCCCGCCTCACCACCCTGACGAAGGAGTTCTTCATGCCCCGCTTCCTCGAGCGCGACGAGGCGGAGCGCGAGCCTCCCTGCGAGCTCTATCCGTGGGACGGGGTCCGCAACGTCCGGCCCTTCGCCCGGCTCCAGACGAGCGTGGTCGAGGGGGTGTATTGATGCTCCACCTCCCCATCCTCCGGCAGGGAAACCCGTACCGGAGCGTCCAGGCGATCCGCGTCCCCCACTTCCGGACGAAGCAAACGTTCGTCGAGCTCTCGGAGGCGAACGCGGGCCTCGTCCGCCGCGACCTGCTCGAAACGGGACAGGAGGCGATGCGGGCCTCGCTCGACGCCTTCACGACCGCCGAGCTCGTCGCGATCTGCGAACGGGCCGCCGGCGTCTTCGTGAACGCCACGCTCCCCGTCGGGGACGAGGCGCAGACTCCCGACGAGTACGTGCGCCAGCTCTCGGCGACCACCGGTCTCCCCCACGTCCTCGTGCGCCGCAACATGGAGAAAATCCGCGGGGTGCTCGCCGGCGTGGGGACGGTGATCGGCGGCCTCACCCGTGGCCTCGACCTCGAGGTCCTCGACCGCGGGCAGGGCCTCGTCGACGGCCACGCCGTCTCTTTCGTGCAGACCTCTCCCACCCTCGGCGTGGTGCTCCCGAGCAACTCGCCGGGGGTCCACGCGCTGTGGGTGCCGACAACGGCCTTCAAGACGGCGCTCGTCCTCAAGCCGGGAACGGCCGAGCCGTGGACGCCCTTCCGGCTGATCCAGGCCTTCGTGAAGGCGGGCGCCCCGCGCGAGGCCTTCGCGTTCTACCCGACGGACCACGGCGGCGCCTCTGAGATCCTGCGCCGGTGCGGGAGAGGGATGGTCTTCGGCGACGTGGCCTCCACGAGGCCCTGGCAGGGCGACGCGCGTGTCGAGGTGCACGGCCCGGGCTACAGCAAGGTGCTCCTCGGGCCCGACACCGCCGGCGAGTGGCGCGCGCACCTCGACGTGATGGCGTCGTCGATCGCCGCCAACGGCGGACGCTCCTGCGTGAACGCATCGGGGGTGTGGACGACGGCCCACGGACGCGAGCTCGCGGCGGGCCTCGCCGAGAGGCTGGCCGCCATCCGGCCCCGCGCCGAGGACGATCCCGGGGCGGAGCTCGCCCCCTTCGCCAACCCCGACGTGGCGCGGCGCATCTCGGCCATGATCGACCGCGACCTCGAGGCCCCGGGCGCGGAGGACATGACCGCGCGGCACCGCTCGGGAAGCCGGGTCGTGGAGTGGGAGGGCTCGACCTATCTCCTCCCGACCGTCGTGTGGTGCGACTCCCCCGAGCATCCCCTCGCCAACCGCGAGTTCCTGTTCCCGTTCGCGTCGGTGGTGGAGGTGTCTCCCGACGCCATCCCCGCCGCGCTCGGACCGACGCTCGCGGTGACCGTGCTGACCGAGGACGAGGCGCTGCGCCGCCGCCTCCTCTCGTCGCCGCTGCTCTCGCGGCTCAACCTCGGGCCGCTCCCGACGTGGCAGGTGAGCTGGGACCAGCCCCACGAGGGGAATCTCTTCGAGCACCTCTGGACCCGGCGGGCGCTCCAGGGGCTGCCCGGCGCCGCTTGATGATGTCGTCGTCCTCGCGATCCGCGCGCGCGCTGCGGCTGTGGCCGGCGGGGCTGATCCTCGCCGTCGCGGCGGCGGTACTCGTCGCGGTGTGGGTTCCGGCGGACTCCCCCGTCGCCATGAGCCAGCCGACGATCACCGTGATCGCGGCGATCGTCACGACGCTGCTGCTCCTCCTCTGGTGGGTCTTCCTCTCCCGGGCGCGCTTGTGGGCTCGGCTCCTGGTCCCGGCGGTCGTGGCCCTGCTGGTCGGCTTCGCGAGCCGACACGTGGAGTACCGCGGCTTGACCGGCAACCTCGTGCCCCAGCTCGCCTGGCGCGACGCCGCCACGCCTTTCCCGCTGCCGCCGGCCTCGGGAACGGCCGACGCGACGTCCGCGCTGCCGCCGACCCAGGATTCCGCGGTGGCCCGCATCGCAGGGCAAGAGGCCACGGACGCTTCCGCCCCCGGTGCCGGAGAGGCCGCTCTGTCTTCCGTTTCGCCGGGGTCGCGCGGCAGCGCCGACTCTTCGGCGGACCGAACCCAGGAGCCTGTGGCGACGACGGCGGGGGCCGGGCCGGAGGTCGACGACGCCCCGGCGAGGAAGGCCGCGGCGGAGCCCCCGCCCGCGCGCGTTCCCGAGTTCCCCCAGTTCCTCGGACCGAATCGCAACGCGACGCTGACCGGCATCCACCTCGCGCGCGGTTGGGCGGACCGGCCTCCCGCCGAGCAGTGGCGCCACCCGATCGGCTTCGGCTGGGCGGGCTTCGCCGTCGGAGGCGGGCTCGCGGTGACGCAGGAGCAGCGTGGGGACCGGGCGATCGTGGTGGCCTACGACCTCGCGACCGGGTCGCCTCGCTGGAGCCAGGAAGCCGGCACCGGTTTTCACAGCCCGATGGCGGGAGACGGACCCCGCGCCACGCCTACGCTCCACGACGGCCGCGTCTACGCGTTCGGCGTCGACGGCGTGCTGCGCGTGCTCGATCTGGCCAGCGGGCGGCCGCTCTTCGAAAGAGACGTGCTCGGCGAGAACGGCGGGCGCGCCCCGATGCACGGGGTGTCGGCATCGCCCCTTCTCGTCGACGACATGGTCGTCGTGGTCGCCGGCGGCGGCTCGGGCCACTCCCTCGTTGCCTACGATGCGGAGACGGGAGAGCCACGTTGGGCCGGGGGAGACGGCGGCGCCGCCTACAGCTCGCCGCTCGTCGCCACGCTCGCCGGCCGGCGCCAGATCGTGGTCTTCAATCTCGACGGCCTCGCCGGGCACGACCCCCGAACGGGCGAGGTGCTGTGGAAGGACCCGTGGCCGGACAGGCCGGAGAAGGTCGCCCAGCCCGTGATCCTCGGAGACGACCGGATCTTCGCCGCCATGGGCTACGGGATCGGGGGTCGCCTCGTGCAGATCGCCCGCGGCGAGAGAGGCGGCTTCGAGGCCAGGGTCCTGTGGGAGACCCGCCGCCTGAAGGCGAAGTTCACCCAGGTCGTCGAGCACGGGGGCTTCCTCTACGGTCTCGACGACGGCGTCCTCGTGTGCCTCGACGCCGGCGACGGCGAGCGACGGTGGAAGCGCGGCCGCTACGGCCACGGGCAGGTTCTCCTCGTCGACGACCTCCTCCTCGTCCAGACGGAGGACGGCGAGCTGGTCCTGGTCGACCCGAAACCCGATGATCTCGTCGAGATCGACCGCTTCGCGGTGGTGGACGGCAAGACATGGGCAACGCCGGCCCTCGCCGGCGACCTCCTGATCGTCCGCAGCGAGATCGAGGCTGCCTGCTACCGCCTGCCGACCCGGCCCGGACCCGCCGCGTCCGTACCCGCGCGTCACCGGGTCGCCGGAGGCGCCTGAGCGTGCGGATCCTCCAGATCACCGCCGGCGCCGGCGGCATGTACTGCGGCAGCTGCCTGATGGACAACGCGCTCGCCACCGAGCTCCTCGCCCGGGGCGAGGACGTCATCCTCCTCCCCGTCTACACGCCCACGCGGACAGACGAGAGAAACGTCAGCGACGGGCACGTCTTCTTCGGCGGGATCAGCGTGTACCTCGAGCAGCACGTGCCGCTCTTCCGCAAGACGCCCGCCTTCCTCGACCGGCTGTGGGACAAGGCGGCGGTGATCCGGGCGGCCACCGGGCGGGGCATCTCCGTGGACCCGCACGCGCTGGGAGACCTGACCGTGTCGACACTGCGGGGCGAGGAGGGGAACCAGGCGAAGGAGTTCGGCAAGCTCCTGCGCCACCTCGACGAGCTGCCCGACTTCGACCTGGCCCTGATCCCGAACGCGCTGCTCATCAGCCTCGCCCCCGCGCTGCGCCGTGCGCTCGACCGGCCCGTCGTCTGCACGCTCCAGGGCGAGGACCTCTTTCTCGAGGGGCTCGGCGAGTCCCACCGCGCGCAGGCGCGCGAGCTCATCTCGCGCCACGCCGCATCGGTCGACGCCTTCGTGGCCACGAGCGACTACTACGCCGACTTCATGGCGACCTACCTCGACATCGACCGCGGCCGGATCCACACCGTCCCCATCGGGATCAACCTCGACGGCCACGCTCCCGGCCCGGACGGGCAGGGTGGGCCTTTCGTCATCGGGTACTTCGCAAGGGTTGCCCCGGAGAAGGGCCTGCACGTGCTGGCCGAGGCCTACCGCGTCCTGCGTTTGGAGCGCGGCCTCGCCGGGACGCGCCTCGAGGCGGCAGGCTACCTCTCCCCCGAGCACCGGCCCTACCTCGAGGGGATCAAGGCCAGGCTGCGCGAGTGGGGGCTCGAGCTCGAGTTCACGTACCACGGGACCCTCGACCGTGAGGCCAAGATCTCCTTCCTGCGAGGGCTGGGCGCGTTGTCCGTGCCGAGCCCCTACGCCGAGCCCAAGGGGCTCTACGTGCTCGAGGCCCTGGCCAACGGAGTCCCCTGCGTGCAGCCGCGACACGGGGCGTTCCCCGAGGTGCTCGCGCGCACAGGCGGCGGCGTGCTCTTCGAGCCCAACGACGCGGGCGATCTCGCCGACCGATTGCTCGCGCTCGCTACGGACCGGGAGCGCGCGCGGGCGCTCGGCCGGCGCGGGGCGGAGGGAGTGGCCCGCCACCACTCGATCGCGCGGATGGCCGACCGCGCGCTCGAGGTCTACGGCTCGGTGATCCCGCCCGCGCGCGCCGCGACCGCGGGTGCCTCTGCCTGAGGGAGCGATGGTGCTCAAAGTCGACGCCGTCTCGAAGCAATTCCAGACACCGCGCGGCCCGCTGCCGATACTCCACGAGGTCTCCTTCTCGAAGGACGCGGGCCAGTCGCTGTGCATCATGGGCCCCTCGGGCAGCGGCAAGAGCACGCTGCTGCACGTGCTGGGCACTCTCGAGCCGCCCACCTCCGGCCGCGTGACCCTGGGCGAGCGCGACCCCTTTGCGCTCTCCGAGCGGGATCTCGCCGCGTTCCGCAACCGCGAGATCGGCTTCGTATTCCAGGACCACTTTCTGCTGCCCCAGTGCTCGGTTCTCGAGAACGTCCTCACGCCGACGCTCGTGTCGACGGGACCGAAAGGTCACGAGGCCCGGGCCCGCGACCTGCTCTCTCGGGTCGGCCTCGGCGAGCGGCTCGACCACCGGCCGGCCGAGCTCTCGGGCGGCGAGAGGCAGCGGGCGGCGCTGGCCCGCGCGCTCGTCCTCAGGCCGCGGCTCCTCCTGTGCGACGAGCCCACCGGGAACCTCGACGCCGCCTCGGCGACGGCGGTGGGCGACATCCTCCTCGAGCTGCACCGCGCGGAGCAGGCGATCCTCGTCGTGGTCACCCACAGCGCGGCCCTCGCCGAGCGCTTCGACGACCGCCGTCAGCTCGCCTCTGGACGTCTCCAGGCCAGCTGATGCGGGGTTCGACACTCCTCGCCCGCAGCCTCCGCCACTACTGGCGCACGAACGTCGCGGTCGTGCTCGGGGTGACGGCGGCCGCGGCCGTGCTCGGGGGCTCGCTGATCGTCGGCGACTCGGTCCGGGGCAGCCTCGCCCGGAGCGCCCTCGCTCGCCTCGGGCGGGTGACCCACGCGGTGGAGTCGACCGGGTTCTTCCGCGCCGCGCTGGCGGACGACCTGGGGAAGAGCACCTCTTTCTCCCGATCGGGAGGCGCCGCCTGTCCGATCCTGGCCGTGCGCGGCGTGGTCACGCACGCCACGAGCGGGAGCCGGGCGGGGGACGTGCAGGTCTACGGCGTCGACGAGCGCTTCTGGGCCCTGCAGGGGCTTCCCGAGCCGGAGGTGGGTCGACGCGAGGCGCTCGTGAGCGAGCCCCTCGCGCGCGAGCTCGGGATGGGCAAAGGCGACGCGATCCTCGTGCGCCTCCACGCCGCCGAAGACGTCCCGGGCAGCACGCTGTTCGGCCAACGCGACGACCCGGCACCGGGACTCCGCCTCACGGTGAGAGCCGTGCGTTCGCGCGCGGAGCTGGGCGAGCTGTCGCTTCGTCCCCGAGCAGGTGGCGGGCGCGCGGTCTTCGTCCTTCTCGGGACGCTGCAGCGCACCCTCGATCAGGACGGCAGGGCCAACGTGCTCCTCGTCTCGTCCGGACACGAGGACACGTCCGACGTCGAGGCGGCGCTTCGCGAGGTGGTGACACTCGAGGACCTCGGCGTGCGGCTCCGTTCGCTCCCCGAGAAAGGAGCCCTCCAGCTGGAGACGACGAGCGCCCTCGTCGACGACTCCCTCGCCCGATCGGCCGTTGCCTTGGCGCGCGAGCAGGGGCTCCGCGTGCGCGAGAGCCTCGTGTATCTCGCCCACACGATTCGCGCAGGGGGGCGCGAGGTGCCCTACTCCCTCGTCGCCGCCCTCGACCCGCCGGAGTTCGCCGCGGTCGCCCGGCGCGAGGTCTCCGGCACCGGGGGCGTGCCCCCGATCGTCCTCAACGAATGGACAGCCTCCGACCTGCGCGCGTCCCGGGGTGACCGCGTGAGGCTCGACTACCTCCTGTGGAAGGAGGAGGGCCGCCTCGAGAGGGGGACCGCGGACTTCGAGCTGGTGGCGATCACTCCCCTCGCCGGACCCGCCGCCGATCGGGACCTCGTCCCGGAGTATCCCGGGATCACCGAGTCGGTTCACCTCTCCGACTGGGACCCGCCCTTCCCCGTGGAACTCGACCGAATCCGTCCGAAGGACGAGGAGTACTGGGAGCGCCATCGGACGACGCCCAAGGCCTTCGTGACGCTCGAGGTCGGCCAGCAGCTGTGGGGCCACCGCCTCGGCCGGCTGACGTCGCTGCGCCTCGTCCCCGGCGCGGGCTCGTCCCTGGACGAGACGCGCGCGCGCTACGCCGATGGGCTTCGTGAGGCGCTCGGCGCCGAGAGGGGCGGGCCGGAGGCTCGCGCACAGCACCTCGTGGTGGTGCCGGTGCGCGAGGCCGCCCTCGAAGGCGCGCGCGGCTCCACCGACTTCGGTGAGTACTTCGTCTACTTCAGCTTCTTCCTGGTGGTGGCCGGGCTCCTGCTCGCCGGGCTCTTCTTCCGCCTGGGTCTCGAGCAGCGCCTGCGCGAGGTGGGACTCCTCGAGGCGCTGGGCTTCTCGCCCGCGCGCCTGCGCCGCCAGTTCCTGGGAGAGGGGCTCGTGCTCGCGAGCCTCGGGGGACTCCTCGGAATCCTCGCCGCCGCCGGCTACGCCGCGCTCGTGCTGGGGGGCCTGCGGGTGCTGTGGACGGAAGACCTCGGCACGCGCGACCTCCGCCTGCACCTCGGGCTGGCGTCGCCGCTGCTCGGCGCGCTCGGGGCCACGCTCGCGGCGGCCCTGGCCGTCGCGTGGACGCTGCGCGACCTTCGGCGCTTGTCGCCACGGGCGCTCCTGGCCGGCGCCCTCGAGCCATGGTCGCCCGCCGCTCGCCGCGGCCGCGCCGTCCTGCCGTGGGCCCTCGTGGTCCTGGCGCTCGGGCTCGTCGCCGCCTCGGCCGCCGGTGTCGTCTCTCAGACCGGCGGCTTCTTCGGAGCGGGAGGGCTGCTGCTGGTCGCAGCGCTCCTCCTCGCCCGGCGTCTCGTCGGCGGCCGACCGCGCGCGGCGGCGGCTCTCCCCAGCGTCTCCGCCCTCGGCTTCCGCGGGGTCTCCTTCCGGCCCGGCCGCAGCGTGCTGTGCGTGACGCTGGTCGCCGCCGCCACGTTCGTGATCGTAGCGGTCGGGGCCTTCCGTCGCGAGGGAGTGCACGAGCAAGACGCGCGCGACGGCGAGAGCGGCGGCTACCGTCTCATGGCCTGGTCCCTCGTGCCGCTCAGCCACGACCCGGCGACGGTCGCCGGCCGCGCCGCGCTGGGACTCGACGATGCGCTTCTCGAGGGCGTGGACGTGGCCCGGTTCCGCGCGCGCCGCGGCGAGGACGCGAGCTGCCTGAACCTGTACCAGCCGCGCGAGCCGACCGTGCTCTCCCCCGCTCCCGGCTTCGTCGAGGAGGGCCGCTTCGCGTTCCAGGCGTCCCTGGCCGAGTCGGCGGCCGAGCGCGCGAACCCGTGGCTCCTGCTCGAGAGGCCGCGCGAGGCCGAGGGGGCGATTCCCGTCGTCGCCGACGCGAGCTCGATGCAGTACATCCTCCACCGGAAGCTCGGCGACACGATGGCCATCGGCGCGACCGGGGTGAGGGGGCGCTTCGTGGGCGCGCTCGCGCCGGGGCTCTTCCAGGGAGAGCTGCTCATGGGCGAGCGCCACTTCCTCGAGGCGTTTCCGGAGACGAGCGGCCACTCGTTCTTCCTCTTCGACGTGCCCGGGGCCCGCGCCGGAACGCTCGGCGAGGCCCTCGAGTCGCGCCTCTCGGACTTCGGCTTCGACGTGACGACCACCGCCGAGCGCCTGCGCGACTTTCACCGCGTCGAGAACACCTACATCGCCACCTTCCAGGCGCTGGGCGCCCTCGGCCTTCTCCTCGGGACGGTGGGGCTGGCCAGCGTGCTGGTGCGCAACGCGCTCGAGCAGCGCGGCGAGCTGGCCCTCCTGCGGGCGGTGGGATATCGTGGCCGCGACCTGGGCCTCATGGTCCTCGTCGGGAACGCCGCCCTCGTGGGCCTGGGGTTCCTCGCGGGGGCGGTGCCGGCGCTCGTGGCCATCGCCCCGGTGCTCCTGCAGCGCCACGGGACGCTGCCGCTTTCCCTGCTGGTCGTGCTCCTCCTCGCGCTCGGGGCGACGGGCGCGCTCGTGTCGCGACTGGCGGTTTCGTTCATCGTGCGGATGCCGCTCGTGGAGTCGCTGCGCTCCGAGTAGGAGAAAGAATGCGAAGAGGCGTGCTCACCGCTCTCGTCCTGACCCTGTCGTCCTCGCTGCCCGCCGCGGACTGGCCGCAGTGGCGCGGCCCCGAGCGGGACGGGCGCGCGCCCCTCGCGTCCCGGACTTCCTGGCCGGCGGAGCTCACCCCCGTGTGGAAGATCCAGGTCGGCGAAGGCCACGCTTCGCCGGTGGTGGTCGGCAACCGCGTCTTCGTCTTCACCCGTGAGGGCGAGG
>Ga0326597_10014155_pt1 | contig 10463 bp, 3 predicted proteins | sample RVTome_12_FD_203789 | JGI IMG/M metagenome (GOLD analysis project Ga0326597, IMG submission 203789) | Soil microbial communities from uranium-contaminated site in the Upper Colorado River Basin, Wyoming, United States - RVT100D185 | ecosystem: Environmental > Terrestrial > Soil > Contaminated >... | reverse complement strand
CTCCAGACCCATCGCCTCGGTCACTTGGCGTTGATACGAATCGAGCGGAGAGACTGCGGAGACGCCCCTGTCGATCAATTCCCCTAATTTGGTTTCGAGCGTAGCGCGAGTAAGAGCGATTTCTTCCGAAACGTCGCGGACGTCGGGGTGGGCTTCCGTGTAATCCCGTAGGAGCATGGTCCGGTCGTATTCGAGATCGGCCAGTTTTTCGAGGAGACGGTCGACTACTTCATCGGAGGGGTCGGGGCTCTCGACCCCCACGGCGCGGGCCACGTCGATCTGCGCGCGATACTCCTCCAGACTGGCTTGCGCGACCTCTCTTTGCAGGGAGGTGTCGGCCAACATCTTTTCGGCCTGGACCAACGCCTCCTCGCCCATCACGTAGGCGTTGGCGCTGCCGCGCAGTTCCCAGATCCGTTGGGTCAGATCTTTCTCGCGATCCTGAAAGAGCTGGAGTTTTTTGCGGATGAAACGTTTGATGTCGATGTGCTTCCGGTTGATTCTCGATTCGTTCAGCTTCGAGAACATTCGGGGAACCAGTTCGGCGGCGGTAGCGACTTGTTCGCGCGAGGTCGATCTAAATCGGAGGGTGAGGGATTGGGTGGCGGGATCTTGGGAGACTTGGGGGGTGACGGTTTCCGCAGCCCGTTTCAGCCCCGCGTCGAGCCCCGGCCAGATCATCGAGGGGCCGTGGCGCCGGGCTTTGGCCATCTGTTCGATAATCGCCTGTTGCGCCACGAGCCGGGTGAATTCGGGACTGGTCAGGAAATTCGCTTGGGCCTCGAGACTGCGTTCGTGTTCGGTCAGATTGGAAACGTCGCCGAACAAGGGGTCGCGGGAATGCGGGGGAATAAAACGGATTTGGACCGAGGATTCGTACTCGGTCATACCGGGTTTATAGCTGACGAACGCCCATCCCAGCGACAGGACCAGGGCGAGGAACAGGACGGTCCACCGGCGCGCTAGGACCGATGAAAAATCCCCTAACCCCCGATGCGATTGTCGTTGCAGCGCCATGCTTCCATCCCTTTATATGCTTGCTGGGAGTTCGACCCCGAGATTGCGTCTGCACGCTAAAGCGCGAACTCCGAACGCTCTCTTCAATCGCTGGTGGAGGGCCATGCCCTCGCCGGCGGCGCGATCCACGAAACGAAGGGGAGGCGCGAGAAGAGGTTTCGCGGCACATAGACCGTGTCTCCCGGACGGACAACCGGCAAGAGTTCGACTTCCTTCCGCGCCACAAGCCGGTCCAGGTTGACCGTAAACGCCTCCGGATTCTTCGGATCGCCGCGGATGATTTTGACCCGGGTGAGATCCGCGAACCGTTCGTCCGGGACACCGCGCGCCAACGCCTCGGTAAGGAGGATCGGCTGATTCAATCTGTAGACGCCTGGACGACCGACCCAACCGTAGATCGCGAACGACCCCCCGGTGTGTCCGGGAACAATCACCGTATCGCCGGGGCTGAGCGGCTCGAGCTCCAGGTCTTTCTGTCCCATCCCCGAAAGGTCGAGGGTCTCCACCTCGCCTTGGTCGCTTACGATGGAAACACGTTTCAGGTCGGGAAGGATCCTCGCGCTCCCCTCGCTCGAACTTCCGGGAACTTGGGAGGGATCGAACACGTTGTCCATACCCCCAGCGCGGACGATGAGTTGCAGCGCAGTCACCGGTTCGTTGACGTAATAAGCCCCCGGCTCGCGGACCGCGCCCGAGAGATAGACCGAGTACCCTCCCTGCGCGCGGGGGGGCTCGGCGACGATAGGCTCCGCCTTCTCGCCCCGGACGATTCTCGCTTCCACGTCCGGCCGACGGATGTAAGTCCCCAATCGTTCTTCGATTTTCGCGGCCACCTCCTCCGGCCGAAGGCCCGTGACTTGAACCTCGCCGACCATGGGAAAATCGATCGTTCCCGAGGGGGAGACCTTGTAGTTATCCGAAAGCTGCGGTTCCCGCCGGACTTGGATTTCGAGCCGGTCGAGAGGTCGAACGACTACCCCTTCCTTGGGTCCCGCCTGCGCCAGGCATTCGGCGACGAGACAGACGCCGCACACAGTCGATGCGAGCGGTCGAACGTAGCGGGAAGGGAGGATTGAACGCCATCCGTTCATGGTTCGATCGCCTCGGGCGACGATTCCCACTCCGCCTCGACGTCCTGCGAGTCGTACGGGAAATAATCGTCCGGTTGAGTTTCCCCTTCCCTTAGCTCCGCCAACGCCTTTTCGGCGAGGCGCCGGTTCTCGGCGGAGGCCAGTTCGTTTTGTTCGACCGATTCGAAAAACTCCTCGGCTCGATCCGGTTCGCCCAAGAAGTCCTTGTAGATCGACGCGATGGCCAGATTCTCCAAGCCTTCCTCCAGTTCGCCCTGAGCGTACCGCGCTTGTTTCAAGAGTTCGATCGCGGCCACCGGGTTTTCCTCGCGCATCAGCTCGGCCAGCCTGCGGTGAGGGACCCCGTGATGAACCGCCGGGTTCATCCGGTAGTTCGGATCGTCGATCAGGGTCGCTAGCGTCGCCCATCCTTCGCGTTCCCTCTTGGAGTCGCCACCGCCGGATTGCCGCGCTTCTTCGACCAGCGCGTCGGCCTTGGCCAGCAGAGCCTCGACCGCGTAAACGCGCAACTCGGTCCGATCCAACCGGATCGCCTCGTCGTAAGCGGAAAGCGCCCGCTCGAAACTCGTTCCCGGATCCTGTCCCGAGCGCCAGAGTTGTTCGCAGGCGCCGCCCCGCAGGAACGCGAGTTTCGTCCGCAAAGAGGAAGGCGTGTCGGGACGGTTTCCCAGAGTGTGATAAAGTTCGGCCGCCTGCGCGTAACCGCCCGAGGCGTGCCATTCGGCGGCCCGCGCCACCCTGGCCATCACGCCGCTCCGCGGATGGATTCCCCAGGTGTAAACGCCCCACAGGATGAGTCCCAACAAACCGACGAGCGCGGCGAATTTCGACATTCGGCGCCCGAAACGCAGCCCCTCATTCCGCCTTGCGCCGCGGGTCTCTTCCAGTCCTCGCGCCGGACGCGCGCGCGCGGAGCGGAGCGGTTTTCGAGCGGGGCGCGCGCGGGGCTTGCGCCGGGATTCTTTTTTAGGGGGAACGATTTCCTGGGCCGGGCCGGCCCAATCTTCGCGGACATGGGTGTCCAGGGCTTCGCTTGCCGGCGGATCGGGAGCGCCTCCCTTCTGCAGGGCGGCGTCCATCAACTCTTGAATAGTCGCCTCGTCGATCTCGTCCCTGGGCCGTCGCGCCTTCGGCTCCCCTTCCGACAAGGTTCCGTTTTGATCCTGAAATTGGCTGTAGTAATCCGTCTCGTGGAACTCGGAGGAGCCATCGGGACGATCCGGTCGGATGGGATCCTCGGGACACATGGAAATAGCTCTCCCCTCTAACCCCCCGCGACCGTTTCTTCCTCGGTGAGGAGGCCTTGAACCATCGTGTTGTTGATGGCGTAATGAACAATGCTGTTCTGGATCTTATCGCGCTGAATGCGATGCGCGATCATCATACTGTTCCGGCAAATCGCCACCACCTCGCGCGGTATCCCTTCACTATACTGGTAGATGGTCCGATACGAATCCTCATCGAACATCCTTTGTCCGGAAGGATACCCCGCTTTGGCGAGACGGTACTCGATCATCGATTTCATGTCCGCGTAGGCCATCGGCTTGAGCACAAAGGCGTTGTTGACCCGTTGTTGGAAATTCGGATGCGCCTTGATCAGCGGGACCAGTTCCATCTGGCCGAACAGGACAAGGTTTAAAAGTTTGTGCTGGGGGGTCTCCAGGTTTTGAAGCAGACGCAAGAGTTCGATGTGCTCGCGCTTCTCCAGATTCTGAGCGTCGTCGACGATCAGCGTATTGATCTTGTTGCGGTTGTCGAACAGGAAGCGGTTGAAGGCGGTCTGGTACTGATGGAGCGAGGCGCTTTGCGGAATCGGGACCCGGAACTGTTCGCAGATCGCCTCCATCAAACAGTGGCTTGTCCAACACGGATTGGGCGAGGCGACGATCGCGGTTTGATAGAGTTGGTTGCGCCGCGAGATGTGCGACAAGAGCGCCCGCATCATCGAAGTTTTCCCCGTGCCATAGCTGCCCAGGATCAGCACGATCCCATAACGCGCGTCGATGGAGCGCTTCAGCCCGTAAATACTCCGTTCGTACTCGATCGTGAAGTGGAAGAATTCCGGATCCGCCGTAGGCGCGAACGGATCCTTTTCCAGCCCGAAAAACTTCAAGGTGGGCGCAAGAACGTCCAACATTTCCCTTTCCCTCAACTTTCGGCGGCCGGCGCCTGGAGGCGTTTCCCGGCCTCTATTCCAGGAGGATTATCGGGAATTCGACCCCCCATATCAAGACATTTTCTTAACTCTAACATCCTAAAACAAGTGATTCAAGATGATTACGATGAACTGCCCAACGATTCACTCTGGAACGCAGATACCAGCCAGCATGCCAGCCAACGAGCTTTTTCTAACCTCCCGAATGCGCCTGCGTCTTTTCGGGGTCCAGCTTAGTTCACTTCCCCCTCCGCGCCGCCCAGCGGCGCGAATTGCCTCGAATCGCCAATCCTTATCCAAAATAGGACGATTCCCCGGGCCCGCGCCTCCCCCTGTTCATTCCTCCGAATCCCTCAATCCAAGTCGAGGTCGAGCCGATAACCCAAGGAAGCTGGAGGCGGATCGGCTTCGGGTTTAGGGCGCGGACTCTGTCTCACTAGGACCCGTCGAAAACGGGGAGTGTGGAATACATTGGAGAATACCTTGACAGGGGTCCTAAGCGGTTGATACCTTTTGGAGACGTTGGACTCATTGCGAACCAGGATCGAACAAGACCCACATCTGAGGGGAAGGGGCTATTTCCGTCCACTTCCGGTCGCTCCGAGAAACCTGTGAAAAGCTCTCCGGGGAGTGTGAAGTGTTTGTTGAATCTTTAGTGTTGTGGCCAGATCAATCGAAGTTCAAAAATCGGGAGAGGCCAGCCTGGTGGAGAGGGCTGTCACTTTGCCTGCTGGGCCTGGCTCTGTCGGTTGGGATTTCCGATACCGCTAACGCTCTTTTCGCCAGCTTCGGGAATTCCGGTTACCCCACAACCAACATCGGGGCGGGAGGTCTCTTACTCCCCCAAGGGACGATGCCGGGTCATATCATGACTCCGATTATCAGGGTCGATATCGTCAACCAAAATCAAGGCGAGGGAGACATTGATCGAATCACCGAACTGATTGCGGTCACAGTCCATTTCCAAAACACACGCGCTAAAGACGTCGCCGCTGTCGCATTGGCGAGAGAGTTTTCAGGTACCCGTGATGACGTCAGAGCCAGCTTAGCTGGGCTGAGCCCGGGTAATTCGGACGCCTTAGGCAAACGCTTCGGCGATGTCAATGTGCCTGGGCAAGCGGGCGCCGGAATCTATTCGCCGGATGAAGATCCGATTTTCGCGTACGTTCCGATGGCCCAGCTCCTGAATGACCCGGTCCATCCGCTCGACCCCTACGCCACAGAATTCTACGTTACATTCAACCTGGGCCAACAAACGGGGGTCAACGCGGTTTACGCTACCGAGTTGCCACCGCTTCGAGGTGGGTTTCCCATCATTCCCGGACCGGGCGACACGTACAACCTGGAAGATTACGGGGGCGCCAGTGTGACCCCGATTAACCTTTTTCTCTCCGCAATCGACGATGGCGGAGACTTCGTCTTCTATGTCCTGGCGGAACCCAGCCGCTCGCTAAGGCACAAAGGTCAGATCGAAGTGGACCTCGATCAATCTGGAATCCTTCCTTTTCTGTTTCCCTTAGGACGCGGATTCGTGGGGGGTGACGCGCATTTGTTTTATGTTTTCGGAGTGGACCCATTGCCTGACGGAACGCTGCCCGTTGTCCCCGACATGATTTTGCGCACCCCTTTCGCCGATTGCATGGTCGAAGAACAGCTCATCGAAGTTGTTTTCTCGCCCCTCGATCCCCAGGAGGAGTTTGAAGAACTCTGCACGAATCAGAATGGGGAGTTGACGACGGACGATCTCTTTTTGCCGGATGGGCAGTTTTACGATGACTGGGCCTTTAATTTCATCCCTCCCGAGGGGGATGATGATGACGACGATGATGACGTTATGGCCCCCGAAGAACTGTTTTTCATCCTTTCAGCGTCGGGTTTCAACGCGAAAATACAAGTCCAAGACCCAGCGGATGACGATCCCGGGGATGGGATCGATCTGATCACGGCGGACTTCTACAGCGACCAGCCGGAGGTTGTCCGGATCGACGCGCCCGGCGAGGAGACGATTATAAACATCCGTGTGACTTCGCGCGCGCCCGGCCAGACGGGGAGCTATTCGGTCCAAGTCTGTGATGTTGGCTTTGCGGATTCTCCGTGCCTCCTCACCGACGCCTACTTCACGTTGGAGTGCCCGCCCCAATGCTTTCCCATCCATGACTTCCCCCAACGCCCCCGGGTCGTTGGCGTCGATCTTATTGGAGATCAAGTCCCGCTGCGGAAGATCCAAAATTTTGACACGGGGGTGACCGACGCCGCTGAGGTCTCCGTCCCCAATAACGCCCTACCCCGGCACACGCAACCCCGCGATTCCCGCGCCTGGAGCGAATTTCCCAGTACCGCGCAGCCGGCCTTTAACGAGATTTGGTCGCAGTGGCCGCCCGGATATCCGATGCTGTCACTCGCCGACCGAGACCCTAACAACGCCTCGGATTACATCGTCCTACCGGGCCGTATCCACCCCGATTCCGGTATCGTCCATGGCCCCATTCCCTCGCCGGAAGTCTTCAGCACGGCGATCCCGAATTCGATCATGGCGCTCGACTTCGGTTCGGGGTGGCCTGGGGGTTATTCACCCCGCATCGACACGCTGCGAGTCGAAGTTCAGGGCCTGGGCGGGTTACGCGAGCTGCCCATCGACGGCGCCGACAACGATGGGGATGGCCTGACGGACGAACCGGGGGTCGAGGACGATCCGGAGGACCTGCAACTCCCCGGAAGGAATGACGATTTCGATTTTTACTTCGACCTGCTTCCCTACGAGGCTCGAGGCGGACAGGAAAGAGGGGACGGGACCCGTGTCGGATTCTTCCCGCCCCCCGCTCCCGCCGGGACGCCCGCTTCCACCACCCAAGCCGTCAACCTGTTCGGCCAAGGGCGCACGTTCGAGGCGCGGACGGTAAACGGTCTTCCGATGACCGAAATGGAAAAAAGGTTGGTCGTTCGGATCAATCAACTTTACGCAGAGGGCCGTCGCCCCGGACAACCGATCCCCGGACTCGGCGGTTTCTTCCAAGCCGGTCAACAGGCCATCGACATTCGCACCAACAGCGGTATCATGGAAGGCGCTTTCAACAAGGGTTGGGACCCGATTTTCGACGTGATCCACGTCTTGGACGAGCGGAACCGGGCTGACATCAAGAACCTTCCCCCCAAACACTACCGCGATCTGGTGACCCCCGGCTACGACCCCAGCGTCGGCGGCGATGGCTTGACCAACGCTTACCAACCCGAATTGCGGATTCTGTTGGACCAGATTCCACAACCCCGGCGCGATTACGTCATTTCCCTTCTCCGGATCGGCGCCATTCAAAGCCGGCATCTGGATGAAGACGGCGACGGGGAAGCGGGTTCTCCCGAACAATTCGGATTCAAACTCGCCGATTTCACAGATAACGACACCAATCGTTTGGTGGATGAAGGGATCGACGAAGAGGCGGAGAATCATCTCGACGACGACCTCGACGGTTTGGTGGACGAGGACATCAACTATGTGCCCCTGTTTCTCACGATCGACGAGGAAATCCACAACTTCTTCATCGACGGGTTCGAAGGGACCATCGGCGCCTTCGACCGGAACACCGACTTTTATTACATCGATTACAACAACAATGGCATCTACGAGGATGGCCGCGTCGACCACATTAGCCCCAGCCGCGACGAGTTTGTCTCCGGCCCCGATGGCGCCGCCAATCCTCTGACCCACGGCGCGTCCTATTACACCGCCGGGGTCGTCTATCCGGTCGATGACGACCTGGACGCCGAAGGCGAGGACGGCAATCCGCTCACCCCGCCGGTCGCCACTTACGACGGAATCGATAACGACGGCGATGGTCTCACGGACGAAGGTTGGAACGAGGACGTGCGCGACGTCGTCTTCGGCGAACTCGGCAACGGCCGGCTCCCGTTCGGTTACATCAACGGCGGTTTCTTGTTTACGGATAGCGACAACAACTCGTTCTTCGACGGCCTAAACGTTCCCCTGAGCACGACGATCGGAACCAGCCAGGGGGGGACGCTTAACTCGGTCATCCCCGAGGATGTTCCGGTTTCCCCTTTCCGTCCCGCGATCGACACGGTGTTCCCGCCGATGACGATTACACTTTTGGAAGACGATCCGGATCACTATTTGGTCAACTTCGATTTCGGCGATCCGGACCTGTTCGACGACACGTTTCAGGGAGTGCCCGGCCCCGAAGTTCAAAACCATTTCGACGGGAAATACGACCATTTCCTCGGTCTGCTTCAGCACCCCAACATGCCGTTAGGGATCGACTACCAAGTGACCTTGAATGGCCAGGCCATGAAGTTCGCCTTCGATTACCGCACTTTCGATACACCCAATCCGGGCGCGCCCGGCGATTTTGGCGGGCCGAACGGCGACGCCATTTTCTTTTCCAGGCGTAATTTCATTTATCCTCATATTCGTAATTTCTTCGAGCCACCCACCTTTAGGGAAAGGATCAATACTTTTTTCGATGTTACCAATGACATTTTAGGCGAAAAGTACACCGCCATGGCGCAGATGGGGGCCGCGACCGCTTCGCTGACGGAACCCGTCCGCTCCAACGCCTATCAAATCTCCAAACGCATCTTCACCGGTTTGGAGATGGCCGACATGATGGGCTTCATCAGCCCGCTCGAGAAAGACGGCGGTTTCCGCGGCAGGCCGTATCTCGAAGCCAGCTGCAAACCGACCGCCATTCTCGGGATTAACGTGGTCGATACACCCGTCTCACAACTCTCCGCCGCCAACACCCGCATCGAATCGATCCGGGTCAACTTCCAGAACGTCGACCTCGTCGGCGACGGAGTGTTCGACCCGACCGAAGATTTTCTGCCGCTCACGAATCTGGTCTCCGACGATCCGGACACCGACAACCAGATTTCCGAATCGGGCGTCGCGCTGTACCGCGACAACAAGAACGTGACGCCGGGAACCATCTGGGGCGAGTTCGATCCGACCGATATCCCCGTCCCCATGATCGTCGATGCGCTGGAATGGAGAGACGTTCCAAACGCGCCCGGCTCGTATTTCGTCACGCTCCGGCCGGCCAACGGTCCGCTCACCATTCCCGGCACCGACTTCACCGAAATACCGACCGGCGGGTCCGGGACGAACTTTAACCTGTTCGACGTCAACCGCGGCTACGACTACTTCGTCGTGGTCCGCACCAGCGACGCCATCGACGCGCGCGACACCTTCCAAGCTTTCATCCGACCCGGCGACATCCGTTTCACCAACGGCTTCAACGTCGCCGGATCGTTCTGCGTGACGCATCCTTACACGACCAATGTTCCGACGGCGCTTTCCAACGACGTTGGCGACGTGGCCGACCTGGAACCCGGCGGCCCACAGATCGATACCGTCCCCGGCAGCGACTCGCTCCCGGTCATCGGCATCGACCTTCACGATTCCAATAACACCTTCAGCGGCACCCCCGCGCGGCTCTCCGCGGTCAGCGTCATCATCGAGGATATCGAGGGCGCCATCGGGGATGACGATGACGACGACGACGATACGGGGGGATCGTTCCTTTGCTCGCTGCAGGCGCCCAACGTATTTGTGGATAACCAACCCGCCGGCGCCCCCGCCAATGTGATCGACTTCATTTCGATCGGTGTCGACGCAGCCGGCGAAAACGTGACCTGCCTCGGAGTCGCGTTCAACGTCCTGGATTGCACCGGAGTGGAAGACTCTTTGGAGGCCGAGGTGATCGATGTCGGCGAGCCGATCGCAGGCGGCGGGTTCGGTCCGGTGGACATTGAAGTGGGCGGAACCGGGGATTCTCTGGCGATTTTCACGATCAGCGGCATGTTGGCGTCCGAAACGACGCTATCGGGATCCTGGACGCTTACCTGCGATGGGAATCCACTAGCCGACGGCGAATTCGTCGCCGAACTCGGAGCGGTCCCGCCGGCCAAGTCGTTGGCGAAAGGCGACCGGACCGCGCCGGGCTGGAACAAGCAGGGCGATTCGGTTCTCTCCACTTTCCTCAATCCGCTCACCGATGCGATCCTGAGCAACATTCCGCTCGATCCGGACGAGGACAACGATAACGATCCGAGGACTTTCCCGATTCCCGACGGCCTGGATAACGACGGCGACGGCCTCACCGACGAAGGAGTCGACGATACGATGGTTTTCGATCCGGGACGTTACACTAGCCTCTCCGGAGTCGCCCTCTTCAGGGACATGCCCG
>Ga0326597_10014154_pt1 | contig 10463 bp, 10 predicted proteins | sample RVTome_12_FD_203789 | JGI IMG/M metagenome (GOLD analysis project Ga0326597, IMG submission 203789) | Soil microbial communities from uranium-contaminated site in the Upper Colorado River Basin, Wyoming, United States - RVT100D185 | ecosystem: Environmental > Terrestrial > Soil > Contaminated >... | reverse complement strand
CGATCTCCATCTCGTTCGCCGGCATCTCGATCCGCGTGCGCCGGTAGAGGAGCCGCACCTCGCTCGCGCCGAGCCGCAACGACGTGCGCGCGCAGTCGATCGCGGTGTTCCCGCCGCCCACGACAAGCACGCGGCCGTAGAGGGACGGTGCGCGGCGGAGGCCCACCTGCTTCAGAAAGTCGATCCCGGCGAGCACCTGCGGCGCGTCCTCGTTCTGCACGCGCATCTTGGAGCTGTCCCACGCGCCCAAGCCGAGGAAGATCGCGTCGAAGCCGTCCTGCTTGAGGCTCGTCACGGTGAAGTCCTTCCCGAGCGAGACGTTCGTCGAGAGCTTCACGCCGAGATCGAGAATCTGGTTCACCTCGAGATCGAGCACTTCCTTCGGCAGGCGGTACTCGGGGATGCCGTAACGGAGCATGCCGCCCGTCTCGGGGAGCGCCTCGAAGAGATGCACGCCGTAGCCGCGAAGCGCGAGGTAGTACGCGCACGAGAGCCCCGCCGGCCCCGCGCCGACGACCGCGACTTTCTTCCCGTTCGCGGGAGCCGTCGCCGGCCGGAACGTCTCCTTCTGCCCCAGCTCGAGATCGGCGATGTAGCGCTTGATGTAGTCGATCCCGACCGCTTCGTCGAGGAGGGTGCGGCGGCAGCCCTTCACCTCGCACGGCCTCGTGCAGACGCGCCCGCAAACGGCGGGCAGCGGATTCCGATCCTTGATGAGGGCGATCGCGTCGCGGTACTTCCCGAGTGCGGCCAGCGCGATGTACCCTTGGATGTCGATCCCGGCGGGGCAGGCGAGCTGGCAAGGGCCGATGCAATCGGCGTAGTGGTTCGAGAGGAGCAACTCGAGTGCGGCCTTCCGCGAACGGCGCACCTCGGCGGAGTTCGTCTCGACGACCATGCCGCCCGAGACCTTCGTCGCGCAGGCGGGAAGGAGCGTGCGCGCTCCCTTCACCTTGACCACGCAGACGAAGCACGACGCGAACGGCTCGAGCTGGCCGTCGTGGCACAGCGTGGGAATCGTGCCGATGCCGTTCTCTCGCGCGACCTCGAGGATCGTCTGCCGGCTGTTCGCGATCACGCGCTTCCCGTCGATCTCCAGCTTGACCAGGTCCATGTTTGTCCTCTAGTCCTTCACGACCGCGTCGAACTTGCAGTGGCGATAGCACTCGTCGCACTGGATGCATTTCGACGGATCGATGACGTGCTTCTCCTTCTTCTTCCCCGTGATCGCGCCCGTCTTGCAGGCGCGCCCGCACACCATGCACCCCGTGCACGCATCGTTGATCGAGTAGGTGAGGAGCTTCGTGCAGTGATGGGCCGGGCAGCGCTTGTTGTTGATGTGCGCCTCGTACTCGCTTCGGAAGTAGCGGAGTGTCGTGAGCACCGGGTTCGGCGCGCTCTGTCCGAGCCCGCAGAGAGAAGTGCTCTTCACGTGCCAGGCGAGCTGCTCGAGCCGTTCGATGTCGCCTTCCTTCCCCTCGCCGTCCGTGATGCGGGTGAGGATCTCGAGCATCCGCTTCGTTCCGATGCGGCAGAAGGTGCACTTGCCGCACGATTCGCGCTGCGTGAACTCGAGGAAGAATCGGACGACGTCCACCATGCAGGTCGTCTCGTCCATGACGACGAGTCCGCCCGAACCCATGATGGCGCCGGTCTTCGTGAGCGACTCGTAGTCGATGACCGTGTCCTGCAGCTCCGCCGGAATGAAGCCGCCGGAGGGGCCTCCGATCTGCACCGCCTTGAAGCGCCGGCCTTCCTTGATGCCGCCGCAGATGTCGAAGACGATCTCCCGGATCGAGATCCCCATCGGCACCTCGACGAGGCCGCCGCGGCGGATCTTCCCGGCCATCGCGAATACCTTCGTCCCCTTGCTGTTCGCGGTGCCGAGCGCGGCGAACGCCGGAGCACCATTCGTCACGATCCACGGGATGTTCGCGAACGTCTCGACGTTGTTGATGTTCGTCGGACACTCCCAGAGGCCCTTGGAGGCAGGGAAGGGGGGACGGACGCGCGGCATGCCGCGCTTTCCCTCGATGGAGCCGATGAGGGCCGTCTCCTCGCCGCAGACGAAGGCGCCCGCGCCTTCTTTCAGCTTCACGCGGAAGTTGAACGGCCGGCCGAGGATCGCATCGCCGAGGTACCCGTGCTCCTCCGCCTGCGCGATCGCGATCGTCAGCCGATCGATCGCCTTCGGGTATTCGGCGCGCACGTAGATGTACCCTTCGGCCGCGCCGATCGCGAAGCCGGCGATCGCCATCCCCTCGAGCACCGAATGAGGATCGCTCTCGAGCACCGAGCGGTCCATGAAGGCGCCCGGATCCCCTTCGTCCGCGTTGCAGATGACGAACTTCCGCGTGCCCTGCGCGAGGCGCGTGAAGCGCCACTTCATGCCGGTTAAGAACCCGGCGCCGCCGCGGCCGCGGAGGCCCGACTCGATGACCGCCTGGATCACAGACTCGGGGTCGTTCTTCTCGAGCACCTCGGCGAGCGCGCGATAGCCGCCCGCTTCGAGGTACTGGTCGATGCGCTCGGGATCGATGCGCCCGCTGTTCCGCAAGACGATCCGCTTCTGCCGCTCGATGAACTCCTTCTCGGTCCCGAGCCCGTTGTTCGACCAGACGACCCAGTCGGCGATCGGCTGCCCGCCCTTGACGTGCTCCTCGAGAAGGCGCTCGACCTTGTCCGCGGTGAGCGCTCCGTAGCGGTAGTGCGTGCCCGAACCTTCCTGCACCTCCACGAGCGGCTCGCGGTAACACATGCCCAGGCAGCCGGTCTTCGCGATCTCGACGGCGATTCCGCCCTCCGCCGCCTTCTCGCGGAGCGCGCGGTACGTCGATTCCGCGCCCGCCGCGACCCCGCACGTGCCGAGCCCGACCACGATTCTCATGGCGCGACCTCCGCGGGAATCTGCTTGTAGATCTTGAAGACCTTCTTGATATTGCCGGCCTTCAGGTTCCCGTACGTGTCGTTTCCGACCATGATCACGGGCGCGAGGCTGCAGCAGCCGAGGCAGGAGACGGTCTCGATCGTGAAGAGCTTGTCGGGCGTGGTCTCGCCGTTCCCGATCTTCAAGTGCTCCTCGACCGCTTGCGAGATCCCTTTCGCGCCGCTCACGTGGCACGCCGTCCCGTGGCAGACGCGCACGATGTGCTTGCCGACCGGATGGAAGCGGAACTGCGAGTAGAACGTCGCGACGCCGTAGATGTGCGCGACCGGAACGCCCGACTTCCGGTGGATCTCCAGGATCCGCTCCCGGCTGATGAAGCCGTCCTCGGCCTGCACGTGCTGGAGCGCGGGGATCAAGATCCCGCTCTCGCCTGCGTAGTGGAGGTTCTTGAAGTCGTACTTCCGATGGGCTTCCATGCTCACCTCTCCGCCCTTTCCCCCGTCCGGCTCATCGGACGGCGGCCTGCTGCGGCCGCGAGCGAGGGCCGGACGTACCCTTCCGAAGCGGCTCAGTCGTAGGGAGTCTCGAACATCTTGTTCATGAGGCTCATCATCTCGTCGATGTTGCCGGCGCCGCCGACCGCGTGCGCCTTGCATCCGCGCCGCGAGCAGAACTCGATGTAGCCGCCGCGCGCGAGGTTCAGCGACACCATCGGCGCCTTGCAGATCTTGCAGACCGACGGCAGCATGACGCTCGCGTCGCAGTGCGGGCACTGGAACTCGACGACGGTCCCCTCCGGGATCTCGAAGTCGCTTTCGACCGTGTACTCGCCGAAGACGGCGCTCAACAGCACGGCTCCTTCGCCATGCGTCTCGCGCACGAACCCGTCGAGCCGCACCTTCATCCCCTCGGTCAGGAGGGCGCCGCATTGTGGACAGCAGAGCTGAAGGACGAGCATCTGTTTCGTCATGACGTTCCTTCCTCGGGGGCGGTCCGCGCTTGTAATTGGTCCAGGCGGACGAACACGCACTCATCGACGGTGGCATCGCCGCGCACGACGTCCTCGGCATGGGTCGCGCAGTCGGGCGCGCCGCAGGCGGCGCAGTCTTTGTGCGGCAGGCGGGCGAGGATCGCGTCGATCTCGCGCTTCCGGGCGACCGACTCGCGCAGGTCGCGTCCGAGCGGCTTCACCGGCCGGGCGACGATTTGCTCTTCGATCTGGAAGAAGTGGTCGCGGAGGAGGGAGCGCACCTTCTCCTCGCTCACCTCCGGCTGCGCGCCGAGACGCTTCACGATCTCCTGGAGGTTCCGCTGGGCCGCATAGCGTTCCTCGACGACGAGCTGACCGCTGACGCAGCCGTCGGGGCAGATGTACGCTTCGATGAAGTCGACGGCCTGGAGATCGCCCGCCTCGATATGGTCGAACACGTGGAGGACGTCGGTGACGCCGCGCACCGTGATCGTGTTCCTGTTCCGCATGCCGGCGATCTCGCCGCCGGCCATCGCCCAGAGGATCCCGCGCCGGCTCACCGACTCGGACGTCTCGCTCGTGGCGCCGTCCTTCAGCGTCCGGAGGATCATCGGATACACGTCGCGAATGGCGAACGCGCCGTCCAGATACGACTGGTCGAGCCCGACGGGATCGCGGATCGAGTTGATGATCGCGCTGCATGGCGTGATGAAGAAGACGCCGACATCCTCCGGGCGGAGCCCGCGCTCGGCGGAGAGCTTCTTCCGGAGGAGCTTCGCGGCCAGTTCGCGCGCCGACTCGATCGGCACCAGGTGGTCGATGAGATCGGGGTAGCGGATCTGGATGAGACGGACAATCGACGGGCAGGTGACCGAGATCTTCGGCCACGGCCCGTTGCACTCCGAGAGATACGCGTCGGTCGCGCCCGCGAGCATCTCGCACATCCAGGAGATGTCATAGGTCGTGTCGAACCCGATCTGTGTCAGCGCGTGGTTCACCTGCGCCGGATCGACGTCGCGCCCGAACTGCGCGTAGAGCGTGAGGGAGGGGAGCGCGACCGTGTGGCGGAAGCGCGCGAGGTCCTCGGGCGAGGAAGTCACCGCGTTCGCCGCGCGGAGGCGGCACACGCGGATGCACGAGCCGCAGTCGATGCAGAGGTCGGGGTTCACCGAGGCCTTCGAGGAGCGCACCCGGATGGCGCGCGTCGGGCAGACCTTCGCGCAGTCCACGCAGCCGATGCAGGCGCCGCCGTCGATCATCACCGAATGCGGGCGGGCGAGCATGACGCGCTCCTCAGCTCAGGACGACGGCATAGCGCAGCGTCGTGCCGGCCCCGGGCTTCGATTCGATCGAGAACCGGTCGCTGTTCTTCTTGATATTCGGCAGCCCGAGCCCCGCGCCGAATCCGCGCGCGCGCATCTCCGGCGTGGCCGTCGAGTAGCCGGGCTGCATCGCGAGCTCGATGTCCGGGATCCCCTGGCCGCGGTCGGCAACCGTGATGCACACGGCATCGGTGCGCACTTCCAGCACGAGCGTCGCCTCTTGCGCGTACATGATCACGTTCATCTCCGCTTCGAAGTTCGCGATCGAGAGGCGGCGGATGAGGAGCGGATCGATCCCGAGTTCCTTCAGGATCGACTTGACTCGGGCCGACACCTCGCCGCCCCGGTCGTAGTCGTTCCCGTGGATCGTGAACGACTCGGTGTAGAGGAGTTCATCCACTCCCGCCGTCATCCCTTTCGCGCCGGCTGAATCCCGTGCTCGTACAACCGCCCGCACGCATCGAACATCGTCAAGGCCGTCGTCAGGAGCGGCACGTCCTGCTCGCGGGCGGCATCGAGGACCGCCTGCGGCGGCCTCTTCTCGTTGATGAAGATGATTCCCGCCAGCTCGGCGAGGTTCGCGGTGTGCACCGCCTGGATGTTCGCGAGCCCCGTGACGAGGAGGGCGCCCGGGGCGCAGAAGGCGAGCACCTCGCTCATGAGATCGGCCGCGAAGCACGTCGCGATCTCGAGATCCAGCGGACCCACGCCGTCGCTGAGCCAGTCGGCCTCGAGCACCTTTGCGATCGAGCTCAGACGCATGGCCGCGCTACCGGATGCCCGCCTCGTACAAGCGCGTGGCCACCTGCCAGCGATTCAAGCCGGTCGAGAAGATCGAGATCTCGGCCTTCTCGGCCATCTTCACGACGTCGTCGGCCGGCAGCTTTCCTTGCGTGACGACGATGCCCGCGATGTCCACGAGGTTCGCGGCGGCGATGACGTTGTTGTGGATCTGCACCGTCACCAGGAGATTCCCTGCCTGGGCGTTCGCGATGACGTCGCTCACCATGTCGGAGATGTAGACGCCGCTGACGTCCTTGTCGAAGACCTTCGAGACGCTCTTCAATTCGAGCTTGTCGGCCAGCGCTTGCAGCTTCATCCGGACTCCTCCTCCGTGCGGTCCGTCATTCCTCCATGGACGTCAGACCGAAGTCGATGGCGATCGCCCCGTACGACATGTCGGCGTAGAGACCGAACATGTCGGGCAGGATCAGGATCTTCTTCTGGGGGCTGCGGAGGCGCTCGTTGTAGAGACGGTTCAGGATGCGGATCTTCTCCATGCTGATGTTGATCCGCGAGCCGTCGGGCGCCTCGTAGGTGACCGCGATGTAGAGGGAGACTCTGTTGTCGTGGGCGAGTTCGCCGATCCTGTGGATGTCGCTGTCCTCGCGGCAGCACGCGTAATAGACGAGCCCGAGAAGCTCTTGGAACGGGACGACCTCGCCGGACTCGTTGTCGCGCACGTCGAACTGGAACGACTGCGCCATGCCCGAGTACTTCCAGACCTGCGTCCCTTCCCGGTACTCCTCTTTCGGCGGAGACAGCTCGGCCGCGAAGTACGACCTCGAAGCGCGGCTGAACATCTCCCTCTCGATGATCACGTACCCGGGCCGGATGTTGACCATCTCGTACCGGTGCTTCACGGGCTGGTTCATCGCCATTCATCCCTCGAGATAGGACCGGCGAAGGCCGGCTCGCCGCCTCGTGCCGCGTGCGGAGCCGGAGGATTCGAGAAGCCTGCGCGCGCGCAAAGCGCGTAAGGGTCTGTTTCGTTGCGGCCGCACTGGGACGAGGGGCACGCCCGGAGAATCGACACCACCGCCACACCGCCCTTCCCGTTTACCGAACTGCGCGGTAATGACTTACGACCGGCGATCGCACTATGCCGAGGCTGGTCGAAGACGCCTCGACAGTAGCACGGGCGCGCCGGAACCGCAATAAGAGGTTCGGAACTCAGTTTTTAGAAGTTGAGGCCCGAATGGAGGTCGCTGCCGTCGATCTCCGACGGGATGGCGAAACTGGAGATGCGAGACCAGCTCACGCTGTCGTTGGCGATGACACCGGCGAGACCGAGACCGAGTCCGCCCGTCAGGAGCCCGATGAAGATGGAGGCAAGCCAGCTCATGAAAGCGGCGCGGAGGTTTGCGGACGGGGATGCAACGTGGCGGCACTCTATCACCGCGTGAAAGGACGCTGCAACGCAGGCCTCCGGCGGCGTACCATACGGCCGCGCCGCCTTCCTGCAGCGTCGGCGGCGCCGGCGACGTGGGTGCCGTGCGGCCTCGGATCCCACTCGAGAAGGGACGAATGCGCCAACGCAAGAGCCGGGTTGCCCGCGGCGAGGGATCGGCGAAGGCGATCGGCTTCGATGAGGGGCGGATTCTCGTGGACGGCCGGCCGGCCTTCGTCTATTCGGGAGAGATCCACTACTTTCGTCTGAGCCCGCGCGAGTGGCCCGTGCACCTGCGCGCCGCGCGCGCGGCGGGTCTCAACACCGTGAGTTCGTACGTGCCCTGGATCTGGCACGAACCGCGGGAGAAAGAGTTCGACTTCACCGGCCGCACTCATCCGCAGCGCAACCTCGTCCGCTACCTCGAACTCGTCGAGGCCCACGGCCTCCGCTTCATCGCTCGCGTGGGTCCCGTCTCGAACGCCGAGCTGACGAACGAGGGCGTGCCCGGATGGCTCATCGCCGGCCATCCCGAGGTCTTCGTGCGCGGCCGTGACATCACGAACTTGCCGCACACGACGTTGCTCGCCTACCACGATCCGGTCTTCCAGCACCACGTGGGCCGTTGGTACGACGCCGTGCTCCCCGTCGTGGGCCGCCACGCGCATCCGAACGGGCCGATCATCCTGGTTCAACTCGACAACGAGATCGGTATGGTGCACTGGCTCCAGAAAGCCCCCGACTACGGGGAGGGCACCGAGAGGATGTACCGGGAGTTCCTGCGCGCGCGCTACGGCGGCGACCTTTCGCGGCTCAATGCGGCGCATGCGAGCGCGTGGCGGAACTTCGACGAAGTGGTGCAGCCGGCGTCGGGGGACGACAGCCGGCATCCGACGTTGCTGCAGGATTGGATGGCCTTCTACCAGCACTACTACGCAGCTTACTTCCGCACGCTCTACGCCCGATACAGGGCCCACGGCCTCACCTTGCCGGTGATGGCGAACATTCCCCAGTTCTATGACTTCGACGTGCGCGGCCGCGGCGTGTACGCGCCGATGACGTCCATGATGTTTCGCGACTTCCCGGCCGAGGTGCCGGGCGTGATTCTGGGCGGCGCCTACCAGATGCGCCGCCTCGACTACGAGAACTTCCACGACATCGCGATCACGACCGAAGTGATCCGCATGCTGGGTGGCCGGGACGTGCCGGCCGCGTGCGCCGAGCTGCAGACCGGCATCATGCGCGACCGGCCGCGCCTGTATCCGCAGGACGTGGAGCTGAATCTCAAGACCTCCGCCGCTCACGGGCTGGACATCCTGAACGCCTACATGTTCTCGGGCGGGCGCAATCCCGAAGGCCTGGGAGCATTCGGGACCTACCACGAGTGGCAGGCAGCGGTCACCCCGGACGGCCGCCGGCGCGAGCACTACGCGGCGCTCAGCGACTTCGGCCGCCAGGTCAGCGCCTTCGGCCATGCGCTCGCGAGGACGAGCAAGCACGCCGATGTCGCGCTGGGCTTCTACGCGCCGTACTGGACGACGGAGTACCTCGTCGGGCCCTCGGTGGAGGCGCTGGAGTGGAAGAAGCAGAATCTCTTCTACGACGGCCTCGCTCGGCTCTTGCAGCTCGCTCACTTGAACACCACGTTCGTGGATCTCGAAACGACGCAGCTCGAAGAGATGCGGCGCCATCCGGCGCTCGTCCTCTTCTCGCTGGAATCGATGGACGCGACGACCCAGCAGACGCTCGTGGAGTACGTGCGCGGAGGAGGGCGGCTCCTGCTCAACCCGGCGCTGCCCGTGCTGGGGGCGGCGGGCGAGCGCTGCACGATGCTCGCCGAATTTCTCGGCGTGCGCATCGGTGGCACGGTCGGGGGGAACGCGTGCTATCGCGTCGCCGGGCTCGAAGCTCTCGCGCAAGGCGGGCTCACGTGGTTCGAGGCGGACGACGCCGAGGTGATTGCGGAGACGGCGCGGGGGCAGCCCTGCGGCCTCGACATCCGGCGGGGGGAGGGGCACGTGATCCTGGCCGGCTTCGGCCTCAATCACATGTTCGACTACCAGGTCGCTTTGGTGCGCGATCTCGTGGCCCGTCTCGACGTGCACCCCGCGATCGAAACAGATCCCGACCTGCAAGTGTGTCTGCGGACGAACGGAGAGTTCGGCTTTCTCTTCGTCGCGAACTTCCACGACCGGCCGCGCTCGGGCCGCGTCCGCATGGTACTGCCCGGCGAATCGCGCCGCACGGTGTTTCCCGCCCGGGGCCGTATGGTGATCGATAGCCGTCGCTGCTACGTGGTGCCGTTGAATCTGCCGCTGGCGGGCGGCGATGTGTTGCGCTACGCGACCGCCGAGGTGCTCGCGGCGCGCCGGCAAGGCGGCGCGCTGCGAGTGACGGTGGCGGGGGCGCCGGGAGCGGAGGCCGAGGTGGAACTCGTCATCGAAGCGAGAAGTGTCCGTCTCGACGGACGCCGCATCAGGGCGGAGCGCAGGGGCCGGCGGCTGCGGGCGCGGTTCGCGACCACGGGAGAGCCGCAGACGCTGGCGGTTGGCTGAGCGGCCGCGGCTCGCTCTTCGACATCGGCACCGCCTTGACACGGCCGACCCCGTGTTCTCGCGAGGCCGCGCGGCGTATCATGGACCTGCGCAGAATCGCCAAGGAGGTGGGACCATGCTCGCTCGCGGACCGGCAGTTCTTCTGATGATGCTCCTCGCTTTCCTCGCCTTCGCGATGCCGGCGCGCGCGCCAGGCCAGTCGAACGAGCGCGCGGTGTTCGTCGCCAACAACGGGAATCTCGAGGGAAGCGTCACGGCTTTTCGAGTCAATGCCGATGGATCTCTGGCGTTCGTCAACCGCGTCATCACCGGGACGCGGCCGACGACGAACGATCCGTGCCCCGGCTGCAATCCGAACGAGATCTCCCTCACACCCGACGGGAAGTACCTCGCCACCGGACATGCGTCGACCAACAACCCCATCGAGCAGATCACCGTGTACGAGGTCGCATTGGACGGGTCCGTGGCGCAGATCGGAGCGTTTCCTGTCCCCGGAACGCCGATGGATGTCCTCTGGATCGACGACCGGTATCTCGCCGCCTTGAGGACGGACCCCTCT
>Ga0326597_10014153_pt1 | contig 10463 bp, 11 predicted proteins | sample RVTome_12_FD_203789 | JGI IMG/M metagenome (GOLD analysis project Ga0326597, IMG submission 203789) | Soil microbial communities from uranium-contaminated site in the Upper Colorado River Basin, Wyoming, United States - RVT100D185 | ecosystem: Environmental > Terrestrial > Soil > Contaminated >... | reverse complement strand
CACGCATCTCCCAAACGCGCGTGATCCCGGTGGGGCTGATGTCGTCGAGCCCGTCCTCGCCGTGCACGACCATGACGTGGTCGGCCCCCAGCTCGCCGAGCGCGCGCGCCAGCGTCTCGCCGATCGCGGGCGTCGCGACGCCCAGCACCATCCGCCTCACTCCCGCGGGGTTAGAGATGGGCCCGAGCATGTTGAACACGGTGCGGATGCGGATCTCCCGCCGCACCGGGCTGGCGTGCCGCATGGCCGGGTGGTAGCGCGGCGCGAAGAGGAAGGCCACGCCGACCTCCTGGACGCAGGCCGCGGCCTCCTCGGGCCCGAGGTCGATCCTGACCCCCAGAGCCTCGAGCACGTCGGCGCTCCCGCAGCGTCCCGTGGCCGCGCGGTTCCCGTGCTTGGCGACCTTCGCCCCGGCCGCGGCCGCGGCCAGGCTCGAGACGGTCGAGATGTTGAAGGGGTCCACGCGCGATCCGCCGGTGCCCACGATGTCCACGGCCTCGGACGGGACGCGCACGGGAACGGCCGCCGCGCGCATGGCCTGGGCGAAGCCCACGATCTCGTCGAGCGTCTCGCCGCGCAGGTGCAGGGTCGCGAGCAGCGCGCCCAGCTGCGCGGGGGTGGCCTCGCCGGCCATGATCGAGCCCATCGTCGCGCGCGCCTCGTCGCGCGTGAGCGTGCGCCCCGCGATGACGGCGTTGAGCGCCTCTACAACATGGGCTGAGCCATCGGCTCTGCCCTGGTGTACAGCCGCGGCGGTAGCCGCGCGTCTTACCGCGTCCATCACTTCGCCCCTTCCAGGAAGTTGCGCAGCATCGCGGGCCCGTCGGCGGTGAGCACGGACTCCGGATGGAACTGCACGAGCTCGAGCGGCAGCCTGCGGTGGCGCAGGCCCATCACCACGCCGTCGTCGCTGCGCGCCGTTACGACGAGGTCGGGCGGCAGGGTGCGCTCGTCGACCATCAGCGAGTGGTAGCGCGTCGCCGTGGTCGGATCGGGCACGCCCGCGAACAGGCCGCGACCGTCGTGCGCCACCAGCGAGGTCTTGCCGTGGCGCGGCTCGGGCGCGCGGACGACGGCCGCGCCGAAGGCCACCGCCGCGCACTGCAGGCCCAGGCAGACGCCGAGCGTCGGGATGCCGGCCTCGGGCGCGGCGCGCACGATGCGCGGCGAGCTTCCCGCCACCTCGGGCCGGCCGGGTCCCGGCGAGATCACCACGCGGTCGGGCCTCGCCGCGAGCGCCGCTTCGAGCGCGGGGTCGTCCGCGCGCAGCACGGTCACCGCCGCCCCCAGTGCCTCGAAGCCCTGCGCCAGGTTGAAGGTGAAGCTGTCGTAGTTGTCCACGACGAGCACGTTCACGACACCTCTCCCAGCGAGGCCGAGAGCTCGACGGCCCGCAGCAGCGCCTGAGCCTTGGCGCGGGTCTCGGCCTCCTCCATGCGCGGGTCCGAGTCCGCCACGATCCCCGCGCCGGCCTGGACCCGGCACACGCCGTCCGAGATCACGGCCGTGCGGATCGCGATGCACGTGTCGATGGTCCCGTCGAAGCCGACGTAGCCCACGGCGCCGGCGTAGGGCCCGCGCCGCTCCGGCTCGAGCTCGGCGATCCGCTCCATCGCGCGGATCTTGGGCGCCCCCGACACGGTGCCCGCCGGGAAGCACGCCCGGAAGGCGTCCAGCCCGTCGAGGCCGTCGCGGAGCCTGCCCTCCACGACCGAGGTCAGGTGCATCACGTGCGAGAAGCGGTCAACGCGCATGAGCTCGGTCACGCGCACGCTGCCGGGCGCCGCGACCCGGCCGATGTCGTTGCGCGTGAGGTCGACGAGCATGACGTGCTCCGCGCGCTCCTTCTCCGACGCCCGCAGCTCGGCCTCGAGCGCGCGGTCCGTGGCCTCGTCGGCGCCGCGCGGGCGCGTGCCCGCGATGGGGTGCATGACCACGCGGCCCGACTCCACTCGCACGAACGGCTCGGGCGAGGCGCCCACCAGCGTCGCGCCCTCGACGGGCAGGCAGAACATGTAGGGCGACGGGTTCACGTGGCGCAGCGCGCGGTAGAGCGCGAGCGGCTCGGGCGCAGGGCGCACGTCGAAGCGCTGCGACAGGACGATCTGGATGCAGTCGCCCTCCGCGATGAGCTCGCGTGCGCGGCGCACGCGCTCCTCGTACTCGTCGGGCGTCCCGTTGGCGGTGATCGTCGACGGCCCGGGCTCTCCCGGCGGCGCGGACGCGAGCGGGCGGCCGAGCGCCGCGAAGACCCGCGCGATGGTGTCCTCGGCGGAGGGCGGCGCCCCGGCCTCGTCGTGCGCGAGCACCTCCAGCGTGTGGCGCAGGTGGTCGAAGACGACCACCGTGTCGAACACCGCGAAGGCGGCCTCGGGCAGGCCGTACGGGTCGGGCTCGGGCGCCGGCAGGCGCTCGAAGCGCCGCGCGGCCTCGTAGCCCACGTAGCCGACGGCGCCGCCCGAGAAGCGCGGCAGGCCCTCGGCGGGCTCGCGCCCGTAGCGGCTCAGCTCGTCGCGCAGCACGTCGAGCGGGTCGCTGTAGGCGATGCGGCGGGTCTCGCCGCGCTGGCGGATCTCGGCCAGCCCGTCGCGGAACACCAGCGTCTGGCGGGGATGCACGCCGATGAACGAGTAGCGGCCCAGGCGGTCACCGCCCTCGGCGCTCTCGAGAAGGAAGGCTCCGAGCGGGCGCAGCTTGGCGAACGCCGAGACGGGGGTCTCGAGGTCCGCCAGGCGTTCCCGCCTGACCGGCACGAGCGTGGTCACCCCGGCCGCCGCTACCGCCATCGACGCCTCCTTTCGCCAAAAAAGCAAAAAGCCCTTCGCCCCTGATCGGGACGAGGGCTCCGTGGTGCCACCCGAATGCGCCCGCGGATCGCCCCGCGGACCTTGATCCCTCGCCAGCACGAGGGCGCTCGGTGGTAACGGCGAGCTGCCGGCGGTCCCTACTCGAGGCCGTGCCGCTTTCGGAGCCGCGTCTCGCGGGACCCATTCGCGCCGCCTCCGACCGGCCCCTCTCTCACCAGGTGAAGGGCTCGCTGTGCGGCCATCTGCGGCCTATTCGCTCCCGCTCGAACGACGTTCCCTCAATCGTACCTCGGGCGCGCAGACCGAGGGGAGGGGCCCGCGCCGGAGCGAAGCTCCGGCCGGGAGTGAGCCACGAGGTCGAGCACCCGAGGCGAGCGAGGGGCTTTGCCCGAGCGAGCACCGGAATAGGCCGCTTTTCGCGCTTCCGTAGACATCAGGAACGGACGCGTCAGGCGCGTCCGTACATTTGATCTCATGGCCATCGTCCCAGCCCGCCCAGGCCCCGGCCGACCGCTCGGTCCCATGGCCGTCCGGTCCTCCCTGCCCAGCCATCCGCCCGAGAAGGTCCGCGACGTCCTCCGCGGGCTGCCCATGGCCACGGGCTACCGGCTCGCCGTTAAGCCCCTGCGCTACCGCACCAGGCCCCACCTCCAGGCCTTCACCTTCTGGGACCGGCCCGAGATGATCCTGCAGGTCCCGGAGCCCTTCGTGCCCTTCGCCGAGGTCGTCGACCTGGGCTCGCGGGGCCGGCCGCTGGGCCAGTTCCGGACCCGGCGCGACGTGATCCGTTTCCTCTACCTCCACGAGTACTGCCACTACTGGCTGTACCTCGTGCACGGCTGGGGTACGGCCGCCGAGGTCCAGTGCGACCGCTACGCCTACCAGAACTACCGCAAGCGGGGCATCGTCCTCCCGCCGCGGATCCGCGCCCGGGGCGAGCGGACCGACCTGCAGAGGGTGGCGACCGCCTAGGATCTCCGCCGATGGGCGGGGACGGCGGGCAGGGCATCGCGGCCTTTCTGCGCCGGGACAGTCCCTTCCGCGACCTGCCTTCCGCGGATCTGGAGCAGCTCGCAGCGAGCCTGCGGCCGCACCGGTACGCGCCGGGAGAGGCGCTCGTGCGCCAAGGCGAGAGCGGGGATGACGCCTTCCTCATCCGCGAGGGGGAGCTGGACGTCGTCCGTGCGACCTCCGACGGCGAGCATGTCCTCGCACGCCTGGGCGCGGGGGCGCTCATCGGTGAGATCGCCGTCCTGACCGGGTCGGGACGCACCGCGACGGTGCGCGCGCGCACGGACGTCGAGGCGCTCGTCGCACCGGGCGACGAGGTCCGCGCCATCGTCAAGCGTCACCGCGCCCTGGTCGGTCGCCTGGGGTCGGTGATGCAGGCGCGCCATACGCCGCGCCCCCTCGGACAGCCAGACCTAGAACGCGCGCCGGACGACCCCGACGCCGTGATCCTCTACGACCGGGCACGCGGCGCCTACGTGCGCCTCGACCGCCAGGCCCTCGCCATCTACCGCGACCTCGACGGCGAGCGGACGCTCCGCGAGCTCGCGATGCGCCACTTGGAGCGCAGCGGCTCGCTCGATCCCGTCGCCGTGTTCTCCACCGTCGCCGCGCTCCAGGCCGCCGGCTTCGCGTCGCTCCCGCGGATCGCGACGGACGCCCCCGACGGCCGCATGCTTCGGGTGCTCGACGCCGTCCTCGCGCCGCGCGCCGAGCTGCGCGATGCCGACCCCATCGCGACGCGCGTGCACCGCCTCGCCGCGCCGCTGTTCTCGCGCCACGGCGCGGTCGTGGCCGTCATCGCAGGGATCGGCGGGCTCGCGGCGGCGATCCCGCACCTGCGCGCCGCGTCGCCTACCGACTTCGGCGCCATCGGCCTGCTCGTCGCGTTCGTCGGCCTTCTGGTCGCCGGCATCGGGCACGAGGTCGCGCACGCGCTCGCGGCGAAGGCCGAGGGCTGCCGGCTCGGGCGCGCCGGCATCGGGCTCTTCTGGTTCGCGCCCGTCGTCTACGTCGACACGTCCGCGACGTGGGCGATCCCGCGATGGGGCCGCGTGCGCGTGAACACGGCGGGCCCGCTCTTCAACCTCGCGCTCGGCGGCGCGCTGGGCCTGGCCACGCTGATCGTCGGCGGCGCCGCGCGCGACCTCCTCGTCTGGCTCGCGCTCACGAACGTCGTCCTGGTCGTGTTCAACCTCTCGCCGCTGCTCGAGTTCGACGGCTACTACGTGCTGGCGGACCTGACCGACACGAACGCGCTGCGGCGCAAGGCGCTGCGCTTCGTCTTCCGCGACATGCTCGCCCCGCGGCCGCGGCGCTGGTCGCGCCGCGAGGCCGGGTTCCTGGCCTACACCGTCGCCGCGGCCATCTACGTGCTGGGCATGAGCGCGTTCGTGCTCTCCAATGTTCCCCAGGTCGTGAGCGCGGTGCTACCGCTGGCCGACGGCGCCGTGCGGGCCTCGATCGGCGTCGCGCTCGCCGCGCTGCTGTCGGTGCTCCTGGTGGCCCCGTTCGTCCTCGAAGCGCTCGACGCGCGCTCGCGCGTCGAGCCGGGGATGGCCTAGGGCCGACCCTCGCGCTTGGTCAGGACGTCCGACGGCGGACGGACGTCGATCCCACCGGTCTTCACCGCGAAGGCGGCCGAGAGGTCGTTGCGGGAGATACGCGGGTCGAGGCGCTCGGCGCGCGCGCTGCCGCTCCGGAGGCTGGCGCGTTCCTCTTTCGTGAGGTCGAACCCCGCCAGCGCCGCGACCGGATCGCGCGCCAGCTGGTCGCGGAACGCCTCGTCCTCGAGCACGCGGTCGATGACGCGCTGGAGCTCTTCCGTAGACAACCCTTTCACCCCGCGCGGTCTCCGGCCGGGAGCGCGATCCGCGCGCGCGAAGAGTAGCGCGGGCCGTACGGCCCGAGCGCGCTTTCCATGACGTGGACTGCTTCGACGTCGAACGCGAGACCCTCCGGCAGGCGCACGCGCCGCAACAGGGCGGCGACCTCGCGGGCCTCGTCGGCTGCCACCGGGTCACGCACCCGGGCGAGCGTCACGTGCGCGCTGAGCGGCTTCGCATCGAAGGGCACGCCCCGATGGAGCAGCTCCGCACGCACCCGAGCGCCGAGCAGCTGGATGGGCGCCGCAGCCGGACCGGTCCCTGCCCACACCACGCGGGGAGCCCCCGCTGGTGGGAACCGCCCCACGGTATCGAGCCCAACGCGGAAGCGCCTCACCGCGGGCACCGCCGCGCTCACGGCGGACCCCACGTCGGCCACCCGCCCCTCCTCGATCGAGCCGACGAAAGCGAGCGTCACGTGCAGGAGCTCGGGCGCGACCGGTCGGAGCGCGCGCATCTCGGGAACGGCCGCCGCGAGCGAGCGCGCGACGTCGAGCGGCAAGGGAAGTGCGACGAAGATCCGCGGCATGCCGCGGCGAGACTAAGCCGGGATCAGAAGGAGGACGCGCTCACCTGGTCGACGATGACCAGGGCGATGAAGGCGATGGCCAGGCCGAGCGTGAACACGAAGAGCACGAGCGCGCGGACCGGGTCGACCGGCTCCTCGCGCCCGGTGGCCGCACTGGCGTCGTCCATCGCGGACCACATGAGCAACCGGCGTGCCGGGCGGCCGGGATGACGGGCCGGTAACGGGGACGGCGCGGGAGCGCGAAGGTCAGGCCGGGGAGGGCTTTGGCGCGGGGGCGGGACCCTTGCCGCGGCGGTCCTCGGGACCCGGGGTACCCGTCGGCGGCTCGGCCGGCGCGCCGCTCGCGGCGGCGGCGGGCAGCTCGGCCTCGCCTTCGGCCGGCTCGAAGAGCTTGTCGAACTCCTCGCTCGAGATGGTCTCGTCGGTGATGAGCCGGCGCACCACCGCGTCGAGCTTGTCCTTGTGCGAGATCAGGACCTCGTGCGCGCGCCCGCGGGCGCGGTCGACGATCTCCTTGACCTCGCTGTCGATGAGCTTGGCGACGTCCTCGGAGTAGTTGCGCTCCTCCTGGATCTGGCGTCCCAGGAAGATGAGCTCGTCGGTGCGGCCGTACTGGAGCGGGCCGAGCTTGTCGCTCATGCCGTACTTGGTGACCATCTGGCGCGCCATAGCGGTGGCCTTCTCGATGTCGTTGGACGCGCCGGTCGTCATGTCGCCGCCCAGGTGGATCTGCTCGGCGACCCAGCCGCCCAGCGCGGCGGCGATGTCGTCCTCGAACTCCACGCGCGTGCGGAAGTAGCGGTCCTCCTGCGGCAGCGACCAGGTCACGCCCATGGCCATGCCGCGCGAGACGATGGTGATCTTGTGCACCGGGTTGGTGTGCTTGAGCAGCTTGAAGCAGAGCGCGTGGCCCGCCTCGTGGTAGGCCACGATCATCTTCTCCTTCTCCGTGATCACGCGCGAGCGCCGCTCGGGCCCCAGGGCGACTTTCTCGAGGGCCTCCTCGAACTCGGCCTGGCCGATCGACTTCTTGTTGCGCCGCGCGGCCAGGATGGCGGCCTCGTTGACGATGTTCGCCAGGTCGGCGCCGGAGAAGCCGGGCGAGATCTTGGCGATCTTCATCAGCTCGACGCTCTTCTCGAGCGGCTTGCCGCGCACGTGCACGTCGAGGATCGACTTGCGGCCGCGGATGTCGGGCCGATCGAGCACGACCTGGCGGTCGAAGCGGCCGGGCCGCAGCAGGGCCGGGTCGAGGACGTCGGGCCGGTTGGTGGACGCGAGCACGATCACGTTCGTGCCCGTGTCGAAGCCGTCCATCTCGACCAGGATCTGGTTGAGCGTCTGCTCGCGCTCGTCGTGCGACCCGCCCAGGCCGGCGCCGCGCTGGCGGCCGACCGCGTCGATCTCGTCGATGAAGACGATGCACGGCGCGTTGCGCTTGGCCTGGTCGAACAGGTCGCGCACCCGCGAGGCGCCCACGCCGACGAACATCTCGACGAACTCGGAGCCCGAGATCGAGAAGAACGGCACGCCGGCCTCGCCGGCGACCGCGCGCGCGAGCAGCGTCTTCCCGGTGCCCGGCGGGCCGACCAGCAGCACGCCGCGCGGGATGCGCGCGCCGACGGTCGAGAACTTCTCCGGGTACTTCAGGAACTCCACGACCTCCTGGAGCTCCTGCTTGGACTCGTCCACGCCGGCGACGTCGTCGAACGTGACCGTGGGCTTGTTGCCGACGAACATGCGTGCGCGCGACTTCCCGAACGAGAGCGCTTGGTTATTGGTGCCCTGGGCCTGGCGCATCATGTAGATGAAGAAGCCGCCGATCAGCAGCACCGGCAGCAGGCTGATCAGGACCGACCCGATCACCCCGAGCGTGGCGCTGGGCTCCTCGAAGCTGAGCTCGACCTTGCGGTCGGCCGGCTGGGTGCGGTTGTAGTCGATGACGGCCTTGGAGAGCGGCTCGTCCTGGTCGGGCAGCGAGACCAGCTGCTTGGCCTCGCCGTCGCGCATGACGATGGTGGCCTTGTTGCCGCTGATGGTCACCGACTTGACCTCGCCCCGCTCGATGCGGGTGACCGCTTCGGTGATGCTCAGCTGCGTGGGAGCGCGGTCCTGGGCCCGGTAGGCATAGAGGAGCGCGACCCCCATGACCACCAGCAGGAGGGTCAGGATGCCGTTCTTGAAGATGCGGTTGTTCAGATCCAGATCGCCACTCCTTTACAGGACATTGTGAGGCACGACCCGGGCCGCTCGGCCGCCCCTGGGGCGGATCTGCCCATTACGGCTGCGAACATGACGATCAGATACCCGCTAGACGCGGCCCTGCGGGCTCGATGCGGGCGATGCCGCGCTCGCGGACCAGACGCCCGCCGGGAAGGTCCAGGGCGGCGGTGCCGTCGCGGCGGGCGAGCTGCTCCGCCACAGCTTCGCGGTGCCGGGCGCCGAGGACGTGGCCCGTGGCGCGCTCCCAGGCCAGAGCGAGCGCTTCCTTCCCCACCGCGGCGTCGTCCCCGAGGCGGTCGAGGTCGATCGCGCCGTTGCGTGAAGCCGCGTCGAGAGCCCCGAGCGCGCGTCGCTGGTGCGACGCGGTGACCTCGGCGGCCGCGTCGGCGAGGCGCGCGACGGCGGAGGTGACCTGCGGGTCGATGCGCAGCAGCTCCGGGATCACCTTGCGGCGGATGCGGTTGCGCGCGTAGCGCAGCGAGCGGTTGCTGGGGTCTTCGAGCGGCGTGACGCCCGCGGCGGCGCACAGGGCGGCCGTGTCCGCGCGGCCGATGGAAAGGAGCGGCCGCACGATGCCCTCGCGCCTGGGCCGCATGCCGGAAAGGCCGGCCAAGCCGGTGCCGCGGGCGAGGTGCAGCAGGACCGTCTCGGCCTGGTCGTCCCGGGTGTGCCCGGTGGCGATCGGGGCACCGTTGCGCTCCGCCGCGACGCGGCGCAGGAACGCGTAGCGTGCGCGCCGCGCGTCGTCCTCGCTCTTGGGCGGGCTCTCGGCGCGACCGACGCGGATCGTCGCGCCGGCGCGCGCGGCAAGGTCGGAGACGAACTGGGCCTCGCGGGCGCCGGCGCGGCGGATGCGGTGATCGAAGTGCGCGACGTGCAGGACCAGCGCGAGCTCCTGGGCCAGGTCGGCGAGCAGCAGCAGCAGGGCCAGCGAGTCGGTCCCGCCCGAGACCGCGACCACGACCGGGCCCGGCGGGAGCAGCTCGTGCTCGAGGGCGTAGCGCCGTACGGTCTCGCGGATCTGCTGCGAGAGGGGAGGGGTCACTGCGGTGGCTGGGGTGGGATTCGAACCCACGATCGGAGGTTTATGAGTCCTCTGCTCTGCCCCTGAGCTACCCAGCCGCTCGTGTCGGTCTCACCAGTTTACCGGTCAGCGCTCGAGAAATGGCCCGCCCTGCACCGCCAGCCGGTCGACGTCGTAGGCGAGCAGCTCGTGTGATCTCGAGTCGAAGAGCGTCACGCTCCCGATGCCGGCGGCGCAGCGCAGGGTGGATTCGGCGCCGAAGATCGCCAGGGCGTAGCCGAGCCGCTCCGCCTCGTCGTAGCGCACGTCGGCCAAGTCGCCCCAGGCGCCGGCGCTGCGGATGACGTATCGCACTCCCATCGCTCGGCATGGCCTTGCAGACTATGGTCTGTAGACCGTCAGTCGCGGCGGCGGCAACGCTCCCGCCGTGGCCGAGCTCGCGCCGCGCATCGGACGCGTGATCAGGCGCTACCGCGAGGAGGCGCGCCTGTCGCAGGAGGCGCTGGCGGAGTCCAGCGGACTGCACCGCACCTACATCTCACTTGTCGAGCGCGGGCACCGAAACATCTCGGTCGACGCGCTGTCGCAGATCGCCGAAGCGCTCGGCGTCTACGCCTCGCGGGTCATCGCCGACGCCGAGAAGGAGCCGCCCGCCGCACCCGACCCGGGAGCGCGCCGCCGACCGCGGCGCGGCTAGAGAAAGAAGAAGCCCTCTGGCCCGAACGCCAGAGGACCTCGCTGTTGCGGGGCCGGGATTCGAACCCGGGAACCCGGGGTTATGAGCCCCGTGTGATACCGCTTCACCACCCCGCGTGACCAGTCTAGCGGTGCCGGCGGTCGATGTGAAGCGCTAGCGCGGTCCGAAGAACAGCGCGAGCCAGCGAGCGAGCCTTCCGCCGTCGGGGCCGCCCCCGAGCACCCCCGCGACCGTCGGCGCCGCCCTCTCGACCGCGACCATGCCCTCGCCCGGGCGCACGTAGCCGAGG
>Ga0326597_10014152_pt1 | contig 10463 bp, 9 predicted proteins | sample RVTome_12_FD_203789 | JGI IMG/M metagenome (GOLD analysis project Ga0326597, IMG submission 203789) | Soil microbial communities from uranium-contaminated site in the Upper Colorado River Basin, Wyoming, United States - RVT100D185 | ecosystem: Environmental > Terrestrial > Soil > Contaminated >... | reverse complement strand
TCATTGATCTCGGCGGCGATCCGGCGCCGCGCCACTACAGCTATCTCGAGTTCGACGCGCTCGCCGATGCGGTCGCGCGGGGCCTCCTGGCCCGCGGCTTGCGGCCCGGCGAGCGGGTCGCGATCCTGTCGGTCAACCGCGCCGAGTTTCTCGCCGCGTTCCTCGGCATCATGCGGGCCGGGCTCGTCGCCGTGCCGGTCAACTGGAAGCTGCCGGCCCCCAGCGTCGCGGCGATCCTGCGCGACTGCGATGCAAAGCTGGTGCTGGGCGACGCGGCGCGCCGGGGGCTGTGCCCGGCGGGTCTGCCGAATTTCGTGTTCGGAGGCGATTTCGCGGCGCTGCTTGATCCGGGGCCGTTCCGCGCCGTCGAGCCCGATCCAGCCGACCCGGCGATGTTTCTCTACACCTCCGGTTCGAGCGGCCGGCCGAAAGGCGTCGTGCTGTCGCACCAGAGCCATCTGTGGGTCATTGAGATGCGCCGCCGCGCCAAGGGCCTGCCGCCGGACCGCCCGCTGGTCGCCGCGCCGCTTTATCACATGAACGCGCTTGCCGTGTCGCAGGCGGCGCTGGCCCAGCATGACACGATGATCCTCTTACCCGGCTTTACCGCGCCGAGCTACATCGCGGCGGCGAGCGGCCACCGCGCGACGGTGCTGACCTCGGTCCCGACGATGATCGCGATGGTGCTGCGCGAGCCGGAGATGCTGGCGCGCCATGACCTGTCGTCGGTTGCCGCCGTGCGGATGGGCTCGGCGCCGGTGTCGCCGGGGTTGATGGCGGCGGTGCGCCGGGCTTTTCCGGGCGCGACGGTCGGCAACGCCTACGGCACGACCGAGGCCGGGCCGATCGTCTTTGCGCCGCATCCCGGGGGGAGGCCGACCCCCGATCTGTCGGTCGGCGTGGCGCATCCGCGGGTTGAACTGCGGCTGGTCTCGGGGAATGACCGGAACGCCGCCGAGGGTGTGCTGCAGATGCGCTGCCCGGCGCTGATGAACGGGTACCACAACCTGGCCGACGCGACCGCCCGGGCGATGACCGAAGACGGGTTCTACATCACCGGCGACGTGTTCCGCCGCGACACGCATGGGTTTTATTACTTCGTCGGGCGGGCCGACGACATGTTCGTCAGCGGCGGCGAGAACATTTATCCCGGCGAGGTCGAGAAGCTGTTGGAGCGTCATCCCGACATCCACCAGGCCGTGGTCGTCCCGGTCGACGACGAATTGAAGTACCGCAAGCCCGTCGCCTTTGTCGTGCCGCGCCCGGGGGCAACGCCCAGCGAGGCGGCGATCAGGGAGTTTGCGCTGGCCAACGCCGCGCCCTACCTGCACCCGCGCCGGGTGTGGTTCCTCGCCGAGATGCCGCTCGCCGGCACCAACAAGATCGACCGGCGCGCGCTCACCGAGCGCGCCGCAGCGCTGCTGTCGAGTGAGACGGTGCAATAAGTGTGTCGTTGAAACCTATTGGATCGGCGCCGTGCGTCCTTCGAGACGCCCGCTGTGCGGGCTCCTCAGGATGAGGGAGTTTCCATAATTTTATCAACAGCCTATCCTCATCCTGAGGAGCGCCCAAAGGGCGCGTCTCGAAGGACGCAGGGCGGTTAGGCAACGCTCCCCTTTTTGGAGTGGATCAAATGAGAGCCTTGGTGTTGCGCGAGCATGGCGCCGGCGGGCTGCGGCTTGAGGGCGATTTCCCCGATCCGGCGCCGGGCGAGGGCGATGTCGTGCTGCGGGTGCGCGCGACTTCGCTGAATTACCACGATGTGTTCACCAGGCGCGGCATGCCGGGGATCAGGATCGCGATGCCGGCGATCATGGGGCTCGACGTCGCCGGCGAGATCGCCGCGATCGGCCCGGGGGTCACCGGCTGGAGGATCGGCGACCGGGTTGTCGGCGACCCGATCAACCGGGTCGAGGGCGGGCTCACCGGCGAGACTGTGCATGGCGGGCTCGCCGAGTATTGCCGGCTGCGCGCGCACCAGCTTGTCGCCATCCCGGACCGGGTGAGTTTCGAACAGGCCGCCGCCTTGCCCTGCGCCTACGGCACCGCGCGCCGGATGATGCACGCCAACGGCAGTGTCGCGGCCGGTGAGACGGTGCTGATCCTCGGCGCGTCGGGCGGGGTCGGGGTGTGCTGCGTCCAGCTCGCCAAAGCGGCCGGCGCGACGGTGATCGCCGCCACCGGGTCCGACGACAAGGCGGCGCGGCTGCGCGCGCTCGGCGCCGACCACACGATCAACTACACCGACAAGGATTTCGTGCAGGAGGTCTGGGCGCTTTGCGGCAAGCCGGCACGGCGCGGCGCCGGCAGCGACAACGGCGTCGATGTCGTGGTCAACTACACCGGCGGCGACACCTGGACCAAAAGCCTGCGCGTGTTGCGGGTCGGCGGGCGGCTCCTCACTTGCGGCGCGACCGCCGGCTACGACCCGGCCGAGGACATCCGCTTCATCTGGACGTTCGAACTCAAGATCCTGGGCTCGAACGGCTGGGCGCGCGAGGACATCACGGCGCTCCTCGACATGGTTGCGGCGGGCCGGCTGGAGGCCGTCATCGACGAGACCTTCCCGCTGGAGCGCGCGCCCGAAGCCTTGGCCCGCCTCGAACAGCGCCAGGTCTTCGGCAAGCTGGTGATCACGCCATGAGCACCCCGGCGAGCACCCTGCCGCTGAGCAAGGAAGACCTTCAGGCGCGCCTGGCGCACTCCGCGTTCATCGATTTCCTCAACCTGACCGTGCTGACCGCCGACCCCGAAAAGCAGCAAATCGTCATGCGCGCCACGATGCGGCCCGAGTTCGAGCGCGGCCGCGGCACCGGCCAGTGGCATGGCGGGCCGATCGCGGCGGTCATCGACACGGTCGGCGACTATGCCCTTGTCATGCTGCTCGGCCGGCCGCTGCCGACGGTCAATTTCCGGGTCGACTACCTGCGGCCGGCGATCGACACCGCCCTCGTCGTCACCGCGACAGTGCGGCGCAGCGGCCGGCTGGTCGGTATCGTCGATGTCGATGTGGCGAACGAGTCCGGGCAGCTGCTGGCAATCGGCCGCGCCACCTACGCGACGGCGGCGTAACGGCTCGATCACGGCTCGATCGGCGATCCCTTGACGTTCATGCGGTGAACGGGCTATGCCTCGCGCGGAGCTGGAAGGGGCATCATGGCGTGAGCGATCCCGGCCGCGAAACCGGCGATCCCGAGATCGTGCTCGGTCTGTTGACCTCGATCGAGCGCGACAGCGCGATCACCCAGAGGAAGCTCGCCGGCGACCTCGGCATCGCGCTCGGTCTGGCCAATGCCTACCTGCGCCGCTGCGTTCGCAAGGGGCTCGTCAAGATGAGCCAGGTGCCGCTCAACCGCTATGCCTATTACCTGACGCCGCAGGGCTTTGCCGAAAAGAGCCGGCTCACCGCGGAGTATCTCTCGGTTTCGTTCAATTTCTTCCGGCGGGCGCGCGGCGATTGCGCGGTGCTGCTGCGCCAGTGCGCCGCCCGGGGATGGCGCCGGGTCGCGCTCTACGGCGCGGGCGACCTTGCCGAGATTGCCGTGCTGAGCGCCGGTGAGAGCGGGGTCGAGGTGGTCTGCGTGATCGATGCGTCGGCGGCCGGGCGGCAATGCGCCGGGTTGCCGGTCGTCGCCGATCTGGCGGCGGCACGCGCAGCTTCCAGCCCGGGCGGGCTCGACGGCATCATCCTCACCGATACCGAGGCGCCTCAGGCGCGCTTCGAGGAGGTGCTGGCGAGCGCCGCCCAGCACGGTTTCGCCTCCGGCTCGGTGGTCGCCCCCACTTTGTTGGGGGTGTCGGCAAACCCGGTTGCTCCCACGGAGGCCGAAGCCGCCGGCGCCGCGGCCGAATGAAGCGCTTCCGGATGCTGACGGTGGTCGGGGCGCGGCCGCAATTCATCAAGGCGGCGGCGATCTCCCGGGCCGTCGGCGCGCGCGGCGACATCGAGGAAATCCTCGTGCACACCGGCCAGCATTTCGACCCGGCGATGTCGCGGATCTTTTTCGACGAGCTCGGCATCGCGGCGCCGCGCGTCAATCTCGGTATCCATGGCGGCAATCATGGCGCGATGACCGGGCGGATGCTGGCCGGCCTCGAAGAGGTCATCGTCGCCCAGCGCCCCGACATCGTGCTGGTGCCTGGCGATACCAACTCGACGCTTGCCGGCGCCCTCGCCGCGGCCAAGCTGCAGGTGCCGGTCGCCCATCTCGAGGCCGGGTTGCGCTCGTTCAACCGCGCCATGCCGGAGGAGATCAACCGGGTACTGAGCGACCATTTGAGCGCGCTGTTGCTGTGCCCGACCGGCACCGCAATCGACAATTTGCGCCGCGAAGGCATCGTCGAGGGCGTCCACGACATCGGCGACGTGATGTACGATTCGACGATGTTCGCCGCCGCCCTTGCGCGCCGCTCCCCGGTGCTCGAACGCCTGGGCCTCGCGGGGCGCCGGTATGCCGTGGCGACCGTGCATCGCGCCGAGAGCACCGCCGACCGCGGCACGCTGGCCGAGATCATCGATTACCTCAAGGAGCGCGCCCGTGATTGCACGGTGGTGCTGCCGCTGCACCCGCGCACCCGGGCGCAGATCGAGCGATGGCGGCTCGATCTCGGTGCGATCGTCGCCTCCGAGCCGCTCGGCTATCTCGACATGCACCGCCTGCTGCAGTCGGCGCACGCCGTCTACACCGATTCGGGCGGGCTGCAAAAGGAGGCCTATTTTCACCGCGTGCCATGCGTCACCCTGCGCACCGAGACCGAGTGGGTCGAGACCGTGGCGGCCGGGTGGAACCGGCTGTGGCAGGGGCCGGATTACGCGCCGCGCCGCGACATCGCGGCCTATGGCGACGGCCATGCCGCCGAGCGGGCCCTCGACATCATCGTCGCGTATCTCGAATGCCGCCCCGGATGCCAAGCGACAACCGCATCCGCACAATCGTCCTGACCGTCCGCTACGGCGTCCGGGCGTCCTATTACGAGGATTGGCTCGACGCCTTCGAACTGTCGCCGCTGTTCGCGGTCGCCGCCTTCAACCTGTTCGGCCGCGCCGAGCGCCGCGCCGCGATGCGCACGATCGGCGACGCCGAACTGGTCGTGGCGCTGCACCCGTGCTCGGCCGACACGCTGCGCTTCATCACGCCGCTGCGCGAGGCGCTGAAGGCAAGGCGCGGCCGCTTTCTGATGCTGGTCGGCAACGAATACAACCTGCCCTGGGTGCGGCTTGCCGACAAGCGCGGCTTGCTGCGCGAGACCGGCGCCGATTGGGTCGGGACCCAGCTCCCGCTGGAGGCCGGGCGCTGGCTCTACGGCGATACCGGGGCTACCGTGCTGGCGCTGCCGCATGCGGCCAACGAGAGCGTCTTTCGCCGCGACATGCCGGATAACCAGCGCCGGGTCGACATCGGCGGGCGCAGCTTTCGCTATCCCGTCTTCATCGGCGACGACGAGCGCAACCGGGTCTACGATCTGTTCGCCTCGCTCGGCCCGGCGGCCGGTCTGACCGTCGACATCGCCAACAACGCGCGGCTCGAGCGCCCGTCATGGGCGGCCTTCCTCAACGATTGCCGCGGCACGATCGGCACCGAGGCCGGCACCTGGTATCTGGAGCAGGACGACCGCACCGCGCTGGCGATCCGGGAATTTCTCCGCGCCCGGTCGCCCGCCCCGACGATCCGCGCCGATGGCTGGCTGCACGCCGCGACCCGGCATCTCCCCTATGGCGTCAAGGCCGGGCTGAAGGCGCTCCTGGCGCGTTCGCCGCTGCAGCACGAGGCGCTTGAGGCGGGCGATGATGATTTCGCCGAAATCCAGGCGCGGTTTTTTGCCAACCATCCGCGGTGCCCGGCCTATTCGAAATGCATCTCGTCGCGGCATTTCGAGGCGGCGGCAACCGGCACCTGCCAGATCCTGGTGGCCGGGCGCTACAACGACATCCTGCAAGCCGGCGAGCATTACATCGCGCTCGATCCGGACCTCGCCAATGCACGAGAGGCGCTCGAGCGGTTCCGCGATCCGGCCGAGCGGGGCCGTGTCGCCGACGCGGCCGATGCGCTGGTGCACGATTCGCACACCTACCGCCACCGCCTCGCCGCGCTGCATGCCGCGGTCTCCGCCGGGTGAGGTGCGCGACAGGAGAAATTTGCTCTACTATGCGCGCGGCGAAGGCAGATGGAGCGCGCGATGCTGACGATCGAACCGACCGGAGCGCTGCTGGGCGCGACCGTGCGAGGCATCGATTTGGCGCAGAAGCTTGGGACGCGCGAGTTCGGGCAGATCCTCGTCGCGCTCGGCCGGCACGGGGTGCTGCGATTTCCCGACCAGCATCTCGACCTTGGCGCGCTGAAGCGCTTCTCGGAAGAATTCGGCGAAATTCAGGGCGGCGGCAATCGCGAGCCCGACCCGACCCGCGAATACCCGGAGATCGACATCCTGTCGAACCTCAAGGAGGGCGGCAAATACATCGGCAGCCCCGACGCCGGCCAGGACTGGCACACCGACATGACCTATCGCGCGGTGCCCGGCTTTGTGAACGTGCTGTACGGCATCCGCATCCCGCGGCGCGGGGGCAAGACCCTCGGCGGCACCGAATTTTCCAACATGCACGCCGCCTACGACGCCCTGCCGGATGAGGTGAAGACGCGGCTCGCCGGCATGACCGCCACCCACAACATCGAAAAATTCTGGGAGAACATGCGCCAGAACCACGGGAGCCAGCGCCCGCCGATGACCGACGAGCAGCGCCGCCGCCGGCCGCCGGTCGTCCACCCGGTCCTTCTCACGCACCCGATCACCGGGCGTAAGGTGCTCTACTGCAACCCGGGTTTCGCGGTGCGCATTAACGAATTGCCGGAGCGCGACAGTGACGAAATGCTCGAATATCTGTTCGCGCACCAGCTGCAGATGCAGTTCCGCTACACCAATGTATGGGCCGAGAACGACCTCCTGATCTGGGACCATCTCGGCACGCTGCACCGCGCGATCGCCGATTACGGCCCCGACGAAATCCGCCTGATCCGCCGCTGCCAGGTCATGGCGACAAAGGTATTCGACCCCGAATTCCTGCGCCCGGCCCGCGAGCTCGCCGCCGGACCGGCTTAAAGCGATTTCAACCGATCGATCCGCCGGTGCAGGCCCCTCACCCCAGCCCTCTCCCCGCCGGCGGGGAGAGGGAGCGCAGCGGCGCTTCTCAAGCCCTCGCCCCGCTTGGCGGGGAGAGGGAGGGACCCGCGGCGAAGCCGTGGGAGGGTGAGGGGCGGGGACGACGCGAGCGGATCTGACAGAGGATTGTCCTAGGAGCAAGGAAAACATGAAATTCGGAGTCTTCATCAGCGCGCAGCAGCCGCGCTCGGATGATTCGGTGCGGCGTTTTCGCGAGGCGGTCGAGCAGGCGCGGCTCGCAAAGCAGGCGGGCTTCGACGCGCTCGCCGCCGGCCATCATTACCTGTCGCCGCCCTACCAGTCGCTGCAGAGCCTGCCGCTCCTGGCGCGCCTCGCGGGCGAGGCCCCCGGCATGGATCTCTGCCTGTCGGTGCTGCTCCTGGCGATGCTCAACCCGGTGCAGACCGCCGAGGAGGTCGCCAGCCTCGACATCATGTCGGAAGGCCGCGTCGTGTTCGGCATCGGCATCGGCTACCGCGATGTCGAATACGAGGCGTTCGGCATGACGGCGCGCGAGCGGGTCCCGCGCATGCTGGAGGCGCTCCAACTGATCAAGCGCCTGTGGACCGAGGAGGTGGTGACCTTTGAAGGAAAATTCTTCCGCGTGCACGACGCCACCTGCACGATCCGCCCGGTGCAGCAGCCCACTCCGCCGATCTGGGTCGCCGCCAACGCCGACCCGGCCGTCGTGCGCACCGCGCGGCTCGGGCTTCCGTGGTTCGTCAACCCGCATGCCGCGCTGCCGACGATCGAGCGGCAGTGGGAGCGCTATAAGCAGGCGCTCGCCGAGGCGAACCACCCGATGCCGGCGGCCCGTCCCATCTGTCTCGAGCTGCATGTCGCGCCGACCCATGAGGAGGCGGTCGAAACCGCGCGCCCGTTCCTCGAGGCCAAATACGCCGCCTATGCCGCGTGGGGCCAGGACAAGGTATTGCCGGGCGAGGAAAGCTTCCGGGTCGCCTTCGACGATCTCGCCCGCGACCGCTTCATCCTCGGCACCCCCGACGAGGTCATCGAAGCGATCGAGGAGCGCGTCCGCCGCCTCCAATCCAACTACCTGATTTTCCGGATGGGCTGGCCCGGCATGGAGGCGGCCAAGATCCTCCGGGTCATCGAGATGATGGGAGAGAAGGTCCTGCCGCATTTCCACGCCAAATACGGTCGCGGCTGACCCGCAATGCGGATCAACCCGCGTGCTCCTTTGCCCACTTCGCCACTTCGGCGTGGGTGGCGAACCAGGTGCCGGGGCGCGACTGGGCGAGGCGGATCAGTTCCTCGATGATCCAGATGCGCGAGCGGTAGCCGATCACATGCGGGTGCATCGTCAGCTGGAACAGGCCGCCCGCTTCATAAGCCGCCTCGAACTCGCGGCGGAAGATGTCGAGCACATCGGCGGGGGGCGTATAGGGGCGCAGCGCCGAGAACCGGTTCATCATGAAATAGACCGCGTCGTCGCGCACCCATTCGACCGGCAGCTCGATGACGCCGCAGGGGCTCCCGTCGAGCAGCAGTTCATAGCAATCCTCGTCCGACATCAGCGAGGAATCGTAGAGGAGCCCCATCTCCGCCTCGATCGAGAGGGTGTTCCAGCTGAAATCCCAGGACGGGGTGCGCAAGCCGACCGGACGGACCCCGCTGACCTTTTCCAGCGCGTCGGCCGAGCGCAGCATCAGATCGCGTTCGGCCTCGTACGGTAGCACCGAGTTCAGCTCGTGGATCCAGCCGTGAATGCCGATTTCGTGGCCCTCTGCGACGATCCGGCGCTGCTCATCGGGGTGAAGAAGGGCGGTGACCGCCGGAACGTAGAAACTCGCCTTGACCCCATAGCACTCGAGCAACCGCAGGATGCGCGGCACCCCGACCCGATTGCCGTACTGCCCCCAGGCGAGCCGCCCGATCGACTTGCCGCCGTCGCGCAAATCGCTGGTCTCGTGATCGCTGTCGAACGAGAGCGCCACCGCGCAGCGGGCGCCGCCCGGCCATTCGCGCGGGCGCAGCGTGCGTCCGGCCCGCACCCTTGCGACGAGCTTGCGCCAATGCTCTTCCGGCCACTGCCACGGTTCGAGATCGGATTCCGGTCGGCTCATGGCATCTCTCCGGGCGTTTGCGCCGCCAGATCAGTCCGCTGGCGAGGTGCCGAGAGTGATCGGAGCGGAGCGATTCGAAACCTCGACTCTCAGCACCCCATGCTCATACTGTGGTCTGCTTTCGCGGCCTCGCGCCGCGCAAAATTTAGCATTGCCGACCGCGCTCGGCCACCGCCAAATACCGAAACCTACCGCGGATTTCTCCCCGGTGGTATCTGGGGGGCGCCGTCATCGCCCGCGAGCTGAGCCTCGCTGCCGCTCACGAGTAGGCGATTGGGCTTGATCGTGCTGGCGCGGCCGTGATCAGCACTGCGTCGCCACTCGTCAGCCGGACCTCGCAATCGGGGTACCGCGCGAGCGCCTCGCCGACCGCCTGGTGGGCCTCGTCGAGGTCGTCGAAGCGCCGTCGGAAGACCTCATCGTTGCCGCGGGTCGCGGTGAGCAGGTATTGGCCGCGCGTCACGTTCGCGGCATCGTCGGGTTCATTTCATGTCGACGCGCTTTTGTCGGGGCACGCAATATCTCGCCGTGTGGCTCCGAATGGCTGTGAGCTACTTCACACTCCCCGGATAATTAAGCACGTTTGTCGGTCGACCGGTGGCTGGTCGGCCGGCCATCGCCGCAGCGCGCGCCTGGCGCCGCGCTTCCCGCCGCTGCTCTGGCCGCCGTACTGAACCCTGCAGTTGCCCTGCTGCGGCAGGTATGGGCTTGGCATGGTTCGTGCTCGCTATCCGGCGACTCTCGTCGAAACCAGCTGAGGGTCGCCCGAGATGAGCCAGCTTGCGGTCGCGGACCTTACCGCCGAGGCTTTTACCGATATCCGCCGAGGTGCCGCCGACATCGAAGGTGATCAGCCGATCGCAGCGTCATGTTCATGGACGATGTCGGCGTCGATCCCGCCAAGAAGGAAGGATTGATCGAGCAGCGGAAGTATCTGAAAAAATTGGTCGGAGCGGAGAGATTCGAACTCTCGACCCTCAGCACCCCATGCTGATGCGCTACCAGGCTGCGCTACGCTCCGACCGGGGCATCTCTGGCGAGAGGCATCAGCATAGCGATGCCCGGCACGCTGTGCAACGCACCCGGCGGTTTCTTTGGGGGGAGACCCACCATATGGCAGTTCCGTATTAACCCAAACCATGACCGCAGTTCGGGCAGATTCGGGTCCCACCGATCGCAGCAGTACGACACCATGCGCACTCGACCATGCCGGCGGCTAGG
>Ga0326597_10014151_pt1 | contig 10463 bp, 12 predicted proteins | sample RVTome_12_FD_203789 | JGI IMG/M metagenome (GOLD analysis project Ga0326597, IMG submission 203789) | Soil microbial communities from uranium-contaminated site in the Upper Colorado River Basin, Wyoming, United States - RVT100D185 | ecosystem: Environmental > Terrestrial > Soil > Contaminated >... | reverse complement strand
GTGCTTGGCATTCTCATGGCCGGAACCGCCATTGTATTATTTGTTCTGCACCAATTGCAGTGAAACCACGCTCCAATTAAAATGACCACCCCCAACGACAAACGCCACATGCCATCTATTCAAACGCAATATGCTTATGCAGTTATGGAAAGATTATTGCAGTACGGAAACAATGCCATCGTCCACAAAATCAGACAAGAACTTTCCAGCTGCACAAGCAACGAACCGTTTGGCCGGTTTGTGCTACGTAAGCTGGCCCATGGCAACATCTGCGTTCTATTCTTAGGAAACACGAGTTTTGATCGTGAAGAACTTCTCGGGGCAATTATGCAGGGCGACCAGTCGGCTTGCATGGTGAAGGCTGCCTTGGAGGGATTGTTCCGAGACGAACCAGGGTTTGTCCTGGCCTTTGCAGCCCGTTTATCACGGACACTTGGATACCATGTCACCGTGACCCATTCGATAGACGCAGATGAAGACGTGATACTGGACGTAGACGGCCGCATGTGCGGGATGCAGTGACGAATGCACGAGTGAAACGCAGCATTTGTCTTTACTCCATGTCTTGTTTCCTGGGAACATGCTCGAAGCCGTAGGGGCCGTGCTGCGCGTAGGCCAGGGCCCAGGCAATGTCGCGCAGGTACGCGGCCAGTTCTTCTTCGGACGGCATGCGCGCATCGGCCCGCTTCACCGTGCTGGCCACCAGTTTCACCGCCTCGTCCCAGGTCTGGGCCATGGGAAATGACGCAGCACCGGACCGTTGGCGTTTGGCCGGCTGCCGGTGCCAGTAACTGGCCCGCAGCCACGTGCGAAAGGCCTGACTGTCAATGGTCAGCGTGCCTGTAGCTGGGCCCGGCGCAGCTTGCAGCGGCGCTGACGTGTACCCGGCCAGCATGTGCTTGTGCGTGAGCCAGGACCGCCGCTTCACGTAGTCGTTGCCGCAGGCCATGCACAGGGCCACAAACGACGGCACCGTAGCCGCGGCATGCAGCGACGTTACGGCCGCGCACAGCTCGCGCACGCTGTACAATTCGCTGGCGGCAACGGCATTGGCCGCGTTTTTCGTGCACCAAGTCCGCGGCATTGTCGCACTGTCTGCGCCCTCGTTTTGGGGCAGTACGTAGCACTTGCCCATGGACAAGTAGACATTGTGCGGCGACTGCACCTGGTTGAAATGCAGCATGGACAGCGGCAGGTAGTCCGTGTCGGGCGACAGCAGCACCACCGGGCCCGTGGCAAACGTGTCGCGGAGCACGCCGGGCTCGGGCGTGGGTGCCGCGACGTAGGCCTCGCTGGTGTAGTAGCTGGCAAACGCGGGCGGCACGACGACGGGTCGGGGTCCCGCGGCCAGGCGAGCCGGCAGCTCAGCAGCGGCGGCCGGCCAGCCGGCGCGCGCGAGGCCGGCGTACCACTGCGCAGCCATGTCGGCCTCGCCAATGGTGTTGCGCAGCGTGGCGTCCGTGTACGGCACGCGCACCACGCCAGCCGCGTCTGTTTCCACCACAACGGGACAGCAGCCGTCGCGGGGTTCGCCGCAATCAATAATGACGCGGCGACCGGCCGGCGGCGCGCACTGGTCCAGCACGAGCTGCACGACATTGACTAGGGCGCGGCTGTAGGCCTTGCTGCTCAGCCGCATCTGAGACCACGGCGGCATCACGTCGTCGGCGGTCACCACATCCGACACACCGTCCCACGTCCACGCCGCGATTCTCGCATCACCACCACCACCCCCGCCAGCAACCGTCGATTTCTTGGTCGTGGACGTGTTATTGCCGGAGTCGCCAGAACTCGGTCGTGATGATGATTGGGATCTCTGGACTGATGCGGCCAGGGCCGTTTGCCGGCTGGCCTGTGTGCTGGCCTTTTCCCGCGGCACGTACTGCTTCTTGTCAAACACGAGCACGTACGTGTGCAGTTGCGGGAGCGTGTCAAAGGCCCGCCGCATGGCCCGCCAGAACTGTTCGGCAAATGCGCGGCCAGTGACGCCCGACGCAGCAAACGCGCCGCCGGGTCCGGCAGCGAACCGGATGCTGCCGTCCTCGACGACGCAGGTGATGGCGTCGCCGGCATCGGGCCCGGGCGGCGCCAGGGCGTACGGATTGCTGGTGACCAGGGTCAGGGCCGCAGAAAACGGCGGCTCGCGCATGATTTTTGTCTTGAGGGCGCTCTTGTCCGACGACATTGTCGAGGCAATGGGTATTGTTTCGGGCCTCTGCATTATAGACGCACACGGTGGTTTACAACTGACCGTGGCGGAGGCGTTCGGCCTGGATTCGCGCAACATTGTCTTCCCAAATTTGCACGAGCGTGCGATTGCCGGCGCCGGCACCGTGGTACTCGCCGGTGCCGGCAACCAGCACGGCAATGGCGCCGATGCCGGCCACCAGCATGAGCAGGCCAAAGGCGCAGACGAATAGACGGGCGATGCGGCACCACAGCGAGGCCACCGTGCCAAAGAAGCCCGGAGAAAATTTGCCGCGCCAGCACAGCGGCCACACGCAACAACACCATATGGTCCGGTCGCACGGCAGCAGTTCATCAGTGTCTATGCCAGTCGGCACAAGCACCAAGTCACTGTCATCATCCGAGTCCATGGTCTGCCCTTGCTGCCGACGACGACGATGCAGTCCCGTGCCATTTGCCGTCGGCACTGTATTAGTGTCCTGGTCGGACGAATCCCCGCGTGCCTGCTTGGCTGCCAGCCACCGCCGAAACTCGCGCCGCTCCGTTGCCGGCGGCCGCCAACCGACGTACACCCACCGACTGCATGTCCAGCGCCACAGGCCCAGCAGCACAAGACCAATCGCCACCACGTGCATCATTGTCGTCGTGGATTGCGGCGGCGTGGGCCTACTTCGTGGGCAATGGCCCGACTGTACCGACAAATACTGCGACTGAGTCGGCCAGGCGGGTAATCCTGCTGGAGGGCAACATTGGCGCCGGCAAATCAACGCTGTGCCGCGTGCTGGACCAGTACCGTCGTAGTCATGAAATGCGCACGGTCATGGAACAAGTCGGCGACGCGTTTACTCGGCTGTTTTACACGGACCCGGCGCGCTACGGTTTTGCCATGCAGCTGGCTCTGCACGGCCAGCGCGTGGCCGCGCTGCGCGATGCCGTGGTCAGCAGCGTGGGAGACGTGACCACGGTGCTCGACCGCAGCGTGCTCGGCGATTGGGCTTTTGCTCTGTGGAATGCTGCTCTTGGCAACATGAACAGCGACGAGTGGGCCGTGTACCTGGAGCGAGCCGGGGATACGCCCGGCGCTGCTTTGCTGCAAACCAATGGCGCGACTGGCGTGGCCGCCGTGCTGTTTCTGAGCGACGATCCGGCCAGCTGCCACGTACGCGTACACCGTCGCGGCGGCGTGGATGCCGATGCCGTGACTCTCGAATACTTGCAGGGCCTGGAAGCCGCGCATTTGCTTGTACTGAACTCAATTCAACCGTACAGAATACCCGTCATTGAGCTCCACTGGGCCGAGTACGCCAGCACGGCCCGCGCGGGAGCAATTGCTGTGGCCCTGCACACCGGTCTACCTCAAACCCTGGCGCCACACAACGTGCTGGTGGATCGATTTATGTGGCGAAACCAGCGCTTCAATGATGCCCTCCGGGCCGTGTCTAATGCCCGGGCCCGAGCCTTTCTCGCGGCGGAGGCCAAACGCCTGGGCGTGCTAGTAAATTGCAATGTATAATTGGCAAAACCTCATGGCCAAGGTCATGGCGCCGCCCGCTGTGCGCCGGTATTTTGTTGAGATGCGTGTGGCCGACTCGTTGCCCCGGCACGACACAGCCTCGGAACGCGTCCTGGCCTTTGGCATCACGCACGAGGAGGCGTCCGCGGCGCTGCTGCAGCTGCAGGGCTTGCCCGTGACCATTGACTTCCGCGACGAATTCTGCGTGGGCACCGTGCTCGGTTCCGCGCTCAAGTCGGACACGGGAGAATGGACGGTGCTCGTGGCCCTGACGCTGGCCGGCAAATACGTGCCTTCATGCTGCACTGAATTTTTGCGCTGCTGGCCGAACCTGGCTCCGGCCGTGAAGCTCGTGCACGGCACCACCAAGCCCTTTACCAAGGCCATCATGGCATTCTCCTTTGTGCGGGGCAGCATATTCCCCGGCTCGAACGTAATATCCGTAAAGGAAGTACCAACCACGTTCACGGCAAACATGTGAAACCAATCAGCGCATCTTTCGCACAAATCCATGGATCCCACTGCTAATTTCCGCCACTACATTGCCAAAGGCCACCAGTTCACAGCCCACGTCGACCCCGACCTGCATTTCCGCGCATTCGACACCTTCCTGGACGCTTGCCTGGCGTATGTGCCGCGCGACGGTACGCCGCCGGTCGATCCGTACGGGTTCAACGGGCACATGGGCGCGTTTGCGCGTGCTCTCAACACGGCCGCCGACGAGTTTGTCGCGGCCCTGACCTGCTACCACAGGCAGACAGGGAATGCCGCCCCACCGTCACAGTAAACCGTGCTATATGTGCCATGTCACCGATACCTGTTCCTGCGACTCACCAACATGGCCGACGACGTGCTCGAATCAGTGCTGCATGGCGCGACCGGCAAGCTGGCCTATGCCCGACAGTTGCGGGCCATGCTGCTCAACATTGAACTCCGGAACACGGCTGAGGGTCAGGTCGTGACGGCGCTGGTGTACAATGTGCGCGTGGTCGAGCGCATGCAGCGCGCGGGCCGGGCCACGTGGATGCACGGCCTGGTGGCCGCCGAGTCGGCCGACTACTTGCTGCTGGCCCGCGTGCCGGCGTGCATGAGACACGTGCAGCAGGCCGTGACGCAGTACGGCCTGGCCAGGCCCGAGGCCAGCCTCGATTTCTCGGCGCTGGCCGCCGTCGGCGCGTTGCAGACCATGGCCCTGGCCATTGAGCGCGGCCAGGCCAGTGTGGCGACGGCTGCCGACGTGGCCTTGGCCGGTCTCGATGCCAGCACGCTGGCCACCGCCGACCCCGTGGCGGGCTTGGCACGGGCCATTGACGCCGTTACCGCGCAGCTGTTCATGCGGGCCCGCGGCTGGGCCGCGCCCAAAGACGCGCTGCAAGTGCTGCAGGTCCGCACGCAGCGCATGCTGTCCATTGTCCGGGCCGACATGACCGAGGCCGGGGCCATGCGCCTCGTGCTCCTGGAACTCAACACAGCTTACAGCTCCATTTCCGTGGGCAATATCATGAAGCCAGAAACACTGTTGTCGACGCACGCGCGCTTGACGGCAGAGCGCTCGGCCCAGCAGCAAGCCGAATGGAAACAAAAGCTCGGCCTTTCCTGAGTGAATTTACTTGTCGGTCAAGCCGTAGACGTTGGCCTGCTCAGCTTCAGTGAGCTCCAGGGACGGGTGCTCCGGCGTGGCGTCCACGGCCATGAACACGGCCTGCTCAAACACCCGGGACACCACGTTGGACACGTTGACGGCGGCCAGACCGTACATGCCGCCGTGCGCCGCCGACGACGACACGCGCACGCCAATGGCCTGGCCCACTTTGTAGCCCATGGTGTACGCACCCACGGCAATGTCGTGCTGGTTCTGCTCGAGCGTGGCAATGCGGCTGAAGGCGCACCCGCGGCCCGCGTGCGTGTTGTTGGCCGAGTTGAAGATGTCCAGGCCGCGAGCGTTGCCCACCAGCGACGTGACGCCGTCAACGGTGACGCTGTCAAAGTGCACGGTGGCCGTGGCCGCGAGGCTCAGGCCCCGGGCGTCGGCGCCGAGGTAGCCGTACTGCTTGCCCTGGGCCGGATGCCCGCCGTCCAGGCTGCCCGTGTACGCCGCGGCCTCGTCGCCGGCCTCGCCCGGCAGCGCGCGCGTCAGGCCCGCGGCCGCCAGGTTCACAGTGTTGTTCACGGCCACGCGCTGCAGACACACGTGCCGCGACCCATCAATCCGCAAGCCCATCACGCCCTTGTTCACATGGAACATGGAGTCGCCGTTCCGCTGGTACCCGTACCCGTGCTGCGTCACCAACTCAGCCAATGACAGCTCGCCGCGCAAAAAGGCCACGGCCTTGTCGTCGCCATTGCTCGTGCCAAACAACTCAATGCGCCGCGCCGCCTGGTCCGGAGCGGCCGCCTCAAAGGCCAGGGCACCGGCAATAAATGCAGCCTATGCGCGTTAGCGCGGCAATGGTGGTCGAGCGGCCAAACGCTCGTACCTGTGCGCGTGACAGGGCGTTGCCGCCATTGTACGCGCCCGCGCCCGTGTCTGCGCCGTCGTACAAGCGGATGCGGTCAATGTTGTCGCGAATGCGCACCACGTCACCAGCCGGGCCGCGCACCGGCGCGCCATTGGGGGCCACCAGGGCCACGACCTCAACGATGCGGCTCTGCGTACCATTGACGCTGACGTCCTGCAGGAACAGTCGCTCCGAGGCAAAGTCGGCGCCCGCCGGCGGCGTCGTCAAGTGCCAAAAGCCTTGCACGGCCGCGCCCAGCGGATGGAACAGGATGCCGTACGCATTGCCGTCGGACATGCCAGCGGCATTGGCAAACAGCGCCGCCGCCGCGGGATGCGCCACCGCATTGATGCGGCCCAGTGTGGCAATGTCGCTCCGCACCTGGCCCACCAGCTCCGCCAACGGACCCACAGCGGCCTGCACGAGGGTGCGGGCCTCTGCGGCCGCAGCATCAGTGGAGGCAACAAGGCGCTGGGCCATGAGCAGCAGGATGCGGGCCTGCGAGTACGTGGCCAGCACGGCCACGCGGCGCGACGACCCGCGGGCCTGCACGCGGCGCAGCACCACGTCGCTGGCCCCGTTCAGGGCAATGGCCGCCACTTCGTACTCGCGCAGCACCAAGTCCTGCACCAGCACGCGCCGCGCGCCGTTGCCGTGAATGCCGTGGTGCGGCGTCAGGCCGAGCGTGCCATTCTCAATGACGAGTCCGTCCGCGGCCACGTTGACGTTGCCAAAGTTCGTGGGCCCATCGACGGACAGGAACGGCTGGTCGGCCACGCTAATGTGCGCGTAGAATTTTTGTTCGGCGCAAAACACGGCCGAGGCGTCGAGCACATGGCCCTGCAAGTCAATGACCACGTTGGCGGCTTCCACGGCAATGGCCGCGAAAAACCCCAGTTTGTACGCGTCGCCGCCGTACAGCGCGGCCTGGGCCGGCAGGTTGGGCCGAAAGTCGTGTGCGGCGTTCGGGGCGAACGTGACGTTTTCCACGAAGGCAAAGGTGCCCGTCGTGGTGATGCGGAGCGTGCCCGCGGCGAAATCTTGCTGGGTCAACAAGACGCGGCGGCCGGCGTGCGCGGCCGGATCGCTGGCATACGTGGCCCAGGAAATGGCCGGGGCCAGCGAGGCAATGGCCAGCACACCGGCGCGAATCGCGTCGAGGGACGCGGGCAGGTTGACGGCCACGGCCGCGGGACAGTGCTCCGGCGAACTGAGTGTGGCGGCGAACATGGCAGTATCATCCAAGCTGGCCGTATTCGTAGCATACAATTTTGTGGCAGAAAAAATCATAAGAGCAACCAATGCTACAATGAATAAAACAATGCAGCATACGGCGCTTGAATCTGGGAGAGATTTTGTGGAGTCTGGTCCTGACGTGGGCGCAAGCTTCTGCTTCTCATCGTCTGCGGAAATGTCAAAGTCGTAAAACACATCGGACTGCGGTCCGGGTTGTCGTCTGCGCATGGACGGATGTAGCGGCGAAAACACCATCAAACACCATCAATATGGATTTATACCGCGGCTTTAACTCCTCGACTCATCTCTGAGTTCCAATTCATTTATCACCAATTGCCATTCCGTACACGGGAATAACTTGGCAAATACAGAACATACTTTTTGTCGCTGCACGCGCGAAAGATGTTCCATAAAATCGAGCAGGCGCCTGCCCGATGTTACTGGCGTTTGTTTGCGGCCGTCCAGCAATGATTGCACGTCAGCGTTTGGCCAAGTTGGCAGCGATACCAAATATGCAAGGGCAATGTCGGTGTTTTCCCTTTCAGGTTTTGATACACGAATTCCAGAGAATGCACGGATTCGGTCAAAAATGATGTCCCGATGGCCGTGTATGTACAAACTGTCCAGAAATCTGTGCTGTATTTCGCTGTAATTATCAAACATTTCCCACGCAACTAGTTCGAACATGTTCGGAATGGCACCCCGTACAAGATGAACATGCTGTGGAAATTGCCGAATAAACGACCTCGACAAAGAACAAGGATCTTTGCAGTGCTGCAATACGCGAACAATAAGGGGGGTGTATATGTCTGTGTGTATCCATTGATACACGTGCAAATCAAGATCATTCGTTGATAAGAGTAATGTGCGAATTCGGTGTACATTGGGTTCTTTCTCCGCGGTCAACACTGCATACATGTTCAGGCGAATTACCTTCTTGGCAGCCACACCGCGCTGTATTTTGCAGTGCATTTCAAACATATCCATAGTTATTTTGTCTTTGTGCCATTCAAGCAAGAAATCTCGTGTTATCCGATACGAGTTCGCCAAATATTCCAGTACATCAAGCGATTTTGTTGTCAAAGCAATTATGTACATAGATTTCACAATATATTCAGCATCTATAGAAAAGATTTTCTCAATGTATGCCCGTAATATTCCAACCTTATTCAACTTCACAGCCAACTCCCTAGTATGTGGCGCCACATAAAGCCCCTGATACATGCCACGGAATGAGACACACATGTGTTTTGCCCACGATAGTGCCATATCATAGGGTTTTGTGCCGAAAGTAGTGCACGCGGCCACTGCTTGCTCAACCAGTAAGTCCACTTGGTCGAGTGTTGGTTCGCGACGAAAATGGGTGTTCTCGCTAAGAGCTGCCAGTAACATGTCCGACGAACCCTGAAATGCCAGCGTGTGCCACGTCAGCAACTCTTCGTCTGAAGACGCGGTCATTGTGCCAGTGGCAATGGCTCGAGCGTATATCTGCGTCAGCAGTGGCAAGTCCACGTGCCTGAGTGCGCGGCCAAAGACCGGGAACGGCGGAAGCTGTTCACAGTCGGCAAATTGCCACGTCTTGTTCGCGGCCTCGTCGCTGCCGGCGTCGCGAATAGCCGCGCGCACGTCTGGCCAGTCCGGCAGCGGCTCAGCCTCGTCAACCGGCCGAATGCACTCAACCAAGGCTTCCAGTGCAGCCATGCCCTCGATTTCAGCGTCGTGCGGTTGGTAGACAGTCTCGGGCGTCGGGACGAAGGTGTTGGGAACGCGGTACACGGACATTGGTGTGGGCCGTGGAGGTTTACGAGTGGTATAAATTGTGCGAATAGAATATAGACGAAAATGTACGCGATGCAGTGGCCCGTGGATTATTATCCGTTTTGGCGCGAAGAGTCGCCGTACCCGTTTGCCCATTTTGTGCTGCCGCTGGCGCTGTACGGGGCCGTGCGGAACGTGCTGCTGACCATGCTGTTGGTGTACGTGTGGGAATCTGTTGAGCAGCTGCTTGCGCGCACGGGCTATGCCCGGTACGCCGGCGAGCAGTGGGACGACTCGTGGTTCGGCGACATTGTGCTGGGCCTGCTGGCCGCGGGCACGTTCGCCGTGGCTGACAGCACGTACGGCTGGCGCGAAGCCGTGCAAATGATGGGGCCGCCGCTGTGGCTGCGCGTAGTCGGGTACCTGGCCATTGTCCTTGCCTCGGTCATGGTGCGATGGCAGTGCGGCGGTACATGGGTTCGCTGGCAGCTGCTGCTGTTTACTGCCGTGTACGCGGCCGTGACGCTGGCCGTGTTTGCCCCGTACTGGAACGCTGGGGCCGGCGCCGGGCCACTGATACGCGCCTCAACGCTGGCCTGGCTTGCCGTCGCCCTCGTTGCCATGCTCATTTCCCTGCCTGTCCTTCCTGCAAAGTACCAGCCGGCGCCCGTGTACGCCGCGCCGCCGCCATCAGACGAAGACATGGACGTTGGCTTTCAGGGCGCGCGCGGCGTCTCGTCCTACGTGCGCGTCCTGGTGCTGGCCCTCTTGCTGCTGGCTACAATACTAACTGTGCACGTTGTTCGTACGCTGGATGCCTTGGGTCCGTCTTAGCGGGACGTCGTCCACCGGCAGGTTTGCCCGGATCCAAGTCGACGCCAATGCAGCAGGCCACGGCACAGAGCAGCGCGGCAATAATGCCAAGCACGGCCGCGGCCACGGTAGCCCGTTGCTGCTGATCAAACGATGTGTTCGGCGACATGGAAGCCACAATGGTGCCCGCGGCGGCAACGGCCATGAGCACGGACACCACAATGCAAAGTGCAGGCGCAGGACGCAAGGCAACGCGGCCACGGTGCGAAGCCATCGTGTACGGCAATACAAACATAAACCACATATCTTATACTCAATGATGACGTCATCGCATATATCGATTAGCGATCCCCCCCCCTATCTATACCAAGTGGTCATCTCCCACAATAGTCCAACTTTTTTTGACTGTAATATTACCCTCTGGAGGTATGAACTCCGCCTGTCACTACCACTTATCG
>Ga0326597_10014150_pt1 | contig 10464 bp, 11 predicted proteins | sample RVTome_12_FD_203789 | JGI IMG/M metagenome (GOLD analysis project Ga0326597, IMG submission 203789) | Soil microbial communities from uranium-contaminated site in the Upper Colorado River Basin, Wyoming, United States - RVT100D185 | ecosystem: Environmental > Terrestrial > Soil > Contaminated >... | reverse complement strand
TCCTCTAGGTGTCGTTGACGACTCGAAGCACCACCTTGCCCAGACCGCGTCGATCGAGGCTCCGCTCGAATGCCTCTCGCGCTTCGGTGAGTGGGTAGGTCTTGTCCACCAGCACATGGAGTTGGCCTTGGTCGGCGAGACGGGCAAGCTCGCCGAGCTGATTGCGATTGGGCTCCACAATGAAGAAAGTGCAGTCGACGCCATGATCTGCGCATGCGGCGTGAGGCGGTTCCTCTGCTACCGATACCAGTCGTCCACCTGGCTCGAGGACCGACAAGGAGTGGACAAGACGATCACCCCCAACGGTGTCGAAAACCAGGTCGACCGATCCGATAGCTGAGAAGTCAGTCATCATGTGGTCGATGACCTCGTCGGCGCCGAGAGCACGTGCCGCTTCGACTCGTTCTCCAGATGCGGTGGCGATCACTTGGGCGCCATCAAGGTGGGCAAGCTGCACTGCGTATGCGCCGACGCCGCCTCCTCCCCCATGAATCAAAACTCTCTGATCCTTCTCGAGATGGCCATGGTCGAACAAGCCCTGCATAGCGCTCAGGGCGGGAAGCGGCACGGCCGCACTCTCGACGTGGCTGAGTGTCTTCGGCTTGGAGGCCAGCCTTCCTGCGGGTACCGCGGCGAACTCGGCGGCCACGCCGTCCCGTTCGAAACCTGTCAAGGCATAGACGGCGTGCCCGACCTCAAACTCAGTTACCCTCTCGCCGATCGCCGCCACGGTCCCAGACACCTCATACGACGGGATGGCAGGCAATCGGTCGACGGGCCAGTTGAGCTCGTCACGGGTGATGGCGGCGGCATGAACCCTGACCAACGCCTCGCCGGCGCGAGGGGCGGGAGTGTCCACATCCTCATACACAAGGTTGTCCACACCCCCAGGGCTGTGGAGTCGAACTGCTTTCATCGTTGGTGGGACCGGTCTGTCGAGCGTCATTGTGTGTGCCATCTGTCGAGCCAGGAAGATCTTCCCGCGCCGACCGGATCGGGGCAAGCTCGGCGGTGTAATACCGTCCCGTAGGGAAACGGGACGTGGGGCTAACTCGGGGCCTCGATCAGGACGAGAAACTCGGCCGGGGAGTACACCGGAATCTGGTCAGACAGTCCGAGCAAGTCCTTGTCACCTGAAACCAGAACGGAGCGAGAGATGCTGGCGAGTGCGATGAGGTAGTCGTCGTCTGGGTCGGGGGATCGTACTTCTGGAATCAGCGTTGGATCTTCGGCCATTACTCCTCCCCGAGACACGAGCTTTATGAGCTCTTCTGTCTCATTGGGAGGCACTCGGTCCTTCAGCTTGGCGTACCCGAGCGCTCGCTCGAGTTCGTCCAGGAGCATCGGCGAGACAACGAGGTCATACTCGCCTTCGAGCCAATACCGAAAGAGCCGACCTGGTGAACCCCCAGGTGAGAGGGCCGCAGAGATGAGCACGTTTGGGTCGAGGACAGCCCTCAACGCTTGGCTTCTCGTCGAGCCTTCTGTTGCGCCTCGATGGCCAGCTCCATGGCTTCATCTTCTGCCATGTCATTTCGAGCCCAAAGCCGCTCCATGAGATCAAGACCTAGATCCCTGCGAATAGCTTCCTCGATGACTGCGCTCTCGCCCTTTCCAGTTCGGGCGGCGCGTACCTTGACAGCCCTCAATACCGCTTCGTCGATAGTCAGCGTCGTGCGCGTCTTTGTCATGTCCGCATGTTAGCATCATGATGCCAGTGGGAAGAGAGGCCGGTGATACCGCCCTTCGACCCTGTCACGCGTAGGGAAACGGGACGTGTTGTGGCCAAGATCGCCCGGTCAATCGGCTGATTGGGCTGCGGCTCCTGTAGGCGTCAAACCCTCGTCAACCGCTCCGGGGACGTGCACTTCGCGGTGGGCCTGGCCTGCGCATCTTCTCAACAAAGCTCATGCAATCCACCTGATCAGGGTCGAGCGCAAGTCCTCTCTCGGCGGCTGCAAGACCCATGTGAGGTTGACCGACGTTCACGTATAGCCAAGCCAGTCTGGAGAAGGCTTTAGCGTCACTCTCATCAGAACGCCGCTCCATAACCTCAATCAGTGGGCTGACCAGGACGCGTTTGTCGTCCGCCGTTAGATCGACCCTCTGCCTTCGCAACCAGCCATTCATCTTGTTTGCAGCGAATGCGACGTCATCAAACGTCGCGTCATGGACGAGGGCTCTGGCGACCCATGCCTGTAGAGCCTGCCTGTCTAGGTCGCGTGCCTCGTAGTGCTGCGCCAGTCTCAGCCAAAGATCTGGGTTGCTTGGGTCGACCTCGACGGCCCTCCGCAGATACTTCTCTGCGTCGGAGTGTCGACCAAGCTCCTCCAGGTCATCGGCTACCCAGCCCCGCATCTCCGGTACGCGCCGCGCGATTCGCTCGATCCAAGGACCCCACGCTTCGAACTCCTTCGGATCTTCAAGTCGTGAGCGCGCCGCCTCCCAGAATCGTCGGGCTGGCCGACGAAGTCCATGCCGAAGGTCCGTCGAGGTCGTCGGACCAAACAGCTGGAGCAGCTCGGACTCCTGCTCAACATCGATCCGGTCGTAGTCAGTCGTCAGCTTTCTCCTGGCAAATAGCCACGCGGGCAGGGGAACATCAAGCCATGGCTCATCGTCAAAGACTCCGATCTGAACCAGTGAGAGGGATTGAAGTTCGTCAATAGCCGATTCGGTATCGATCCCGCCATCGCCTTGCTGATCGGGGCCGCGCGAGTTCACCACAAGGTCCACAGCCATCGCCGGCACGAGGCTCCGCCAGGTGGACAGAAGCAGGAAGACATGGCGAGCGCCTGCTGATAGTCGATCGAAGGTGCGCTCAAAAAGAGCATCGAGGACATCCTCGCGCCGCTGGAGCAATCGCTTTGGCGCCGATTGCGCATATATCCTCATCTCGCCCATGAGGATCTTGACCACGTACGGATGCCCTCGACTCTCAGAGAAGAGTTCCTCTAGCTGCCTATCACTCAGGTCGAGTCCAAGGCGGAGCTTCTCCTGGTTCACAAGCCCATCGAACTCGGACCTCGTCATCCCGCCGATCGAGATTGGGTAATCGCCCCTGAATTCCCTATGACGTGTCGTGATCAGAACCTTGTGCGGCGGCCGGATGAAACGGTCGAAATGCCCGAACATCTCAACCGGGTCCCTCAACGTCTCATAGTTGTCTAGGACCCATAGGACGCTACCTGAGCTGGTCTCACCGAGAGCTTGGGCCATCCAGTCGGAAGGTGAAATCGGTCCCTTCGGCCCGCTACCCACCTCGGCCAGCAAGCCCTGCGCCTGTCGTGCAAAGTCATCGAGTGACAGGACATCCGGATCAACCGATGCTGCACCTTCCTCGCGAAGGTCGATGTCTCTGGCGCTGAACCAGAGGACAACATCAAACCAGCCAGAGGCCGTAGCCTCCTGGATTGCTCGCAGAGCTAGGCTGGTTTTTCCGATGCCACCGGGCCCCTGAAGCGTGACTACGAACCTTCGCGGATCCTGAAGCGCGTCAAATAGCTGCTCTTGAAGTCCCGGGCGCTCAACGTATCGAGGCGAAAGAGAGGGCGCATTGGTGAAAGACTCCCGCCGAGGCACGAGGGCCTGAAGGCCAGCGGTCTCGCTCCTGACGACTCGGTCAGGAGGATTGAGCCAGTCCGATATGGAAATACGACGTCGTTCGGCAGAAATGTAACTCAGCATCTCAGCGTCTGAAGTCGCTACTCGCGCATCACCGTTTGCGTAGAAGAAATCCGATAGATCCGATCTGGCTTCAAGAAGGGGCGTGTACCTCATTTCCTCCAAGATCGCCAGAAAGATGCCATTGCGGAAGCCGGACTCCCCATGAAGTCTCGCAAGGCTGGGTACATCAAGTTTCGTGCTATCTCCCGAAATCACGATGACCGTGGAGTCGCCGCCACTGATGGGCCTCCGACAAAAGGCCAGTGGCATTCTCAGGAGCTCAAGGTTGTCAAGGGTGAGCTGATAGGCGCGCGCTAACCAGGAGGCAACGTCAGACTTGTGAATCGAGCGCGGAGCACCATGGGCGTGCTTGTTACGGAGCTGAACAACAGTCTCCAGGCCGTTAAGGAGACTCGCGCGGCGAAGATGATCTGAACGTGCTGTCCCTAAAGCCGCGTCGAGGGCGTTCGACGTCGCCGCAGCCACCCCGTATTGCCACTCCCCCTCTCGGACGCGCGCCGTCATCTGCTCAATCCCTGCCGGAAGGCCAACAGCATCAAGCTGGTTGCTGAGCGCAGAGTAGAACGGTCCGCCAGCCACGCTCTGCACCGCTGAAACCCATCCACCGATACTTGACGTCCGAAGGAGGGCGTACTCCCATCGATAGCGCTCTTTCTCGCCCGTGTCGTCGTCGGGCAGAAGAGCGACCAACGTGATTGCCACATGCTTGATCAACTGTTCAAGCGCGTTCATGAGGCTGTCGCAGTATGCGGCGTCAGAGTGCTGACGCTCCACTTCAAGCCGAGTGTCGATGCCAGAGAAGGGTCCTACCCGACTTGTCATGAGGTCGCCTCGTCCGCGTCTTCCAAGCCTACAGGGGATTGCAGAGGGCTCTCAGGCGAGGTAGACCAGACCCCTTACAAGCAGACCTACAGTCTGCAGCCAACCAGGATCGCGTCGTCATCCGCTTTGGGTTCCAACCTGAGCAGGTTTAGAAACGGGACGTGTGACACCGGATGATCCCCGGACCTAAGGGAAACGGGACGGGTGAAGGTCCAGGGATGGCGGTCTTGGCAATCCGGGCGACGACCGGCAACCGAAATCAGACAGTAGCTCGGCTCTAGATCTGAATAGTCGACTCCCTATGATGGATTGCTGGATCTCGGCGGTCAGGCGGGCGCTGTCAAATGCGGGTCAGACCCGGTCGTGGACGAATGGCACAGGGGTGATGCAAATGCGGCGAACCCATGTCCGCGAGAAGATGGACAGAATCCGTCACACCGACGGTTTACGCTTCGCCGACAGCCAACCTCTAGGTACCAGTGGTATGACCGTAGAAAGCGCAGCCGAGACCGGGCCGCTCGTTCACATCGAACGAGATAGGCTCTATACGCCTGCTCGAAAGTGGATGAGTACAGCCCCCAGGCCCTTCCTCCGGTGGGCCGGGTCGAAACGTGCGCACCTACTCAACATCATCCCGGCGCTCCCGAACGGCTACCGGACCTATTGGGAACCTTTTCTCGGAGGAGGTTCCCTGTTCTTCCTCCTGCAACCTGAATCTGCGGTTCTCGGCGACAGCTGTCAACCGCTGATCGGAACGTACCGCGCCGTCCGAGATGGCCCGAGATCAATTATCGATCGATTACAGCCCATGGCGCCGAACAAGGACCTGTTCTATGAGGTCCGCGATAGGAAAGCATCGAATCGTTTTGCTGCGGCGGCCGACTTCATTTATCTGAACAAGACATGTTGGAATGGTCTCTATCGAGTCAATGCGAGAGGTGAGTTCAACGTGCCTTACGGTCGACCAAAGAGCGACGGCATCTTCGATCCGTCGAATTTATTGGCATGCAGCGACCTGCTCTCTCGCCCAGACGTCACACTCACTACTAACGACTTTGAACGCACTCTCGCTGATGTCGACGAGGGAGACCTCGTGTTCCTTGACCCGCCATACGTCACGGGTCACAACGACAATGGCTTCGTGGACTACAACGAGAAGCTCTTCTCATGGGAAGATCAGCGCAGGTTGGCATCCATCGCACGCGACTTAGTGAAACGCGGGGCGTCGGTAGTTGCCACAAACGCCAACCACTCTGACATCTTGCGGCTGTACGATGGCTTCGAGGTCAGGGGGTTTTCGCGGCTTTCGACACTTGCAGGTGATGTGGCAAAGCGCGGCTTGGTCCGGGAGGTCGTCATGTATGCGTGGTCGCCCGGATTACGTTCGGACATATGACCACTGCTGCAAAAACGGAGATGGGATCGCTCGGCAGGATTGATCCTGTGAACCTGACTAAGAACCCAAATAACCCGCGTCGGTACTTTAATGAGGAGCGCCTTGATCTCCTTCGTACATCCATTCAGGAGGTCGGAATTCTTGTCCCTCTGATCGCCTATGAGAACCCTGATGTAACAGGCGAGTTTGTCCTTCTAGACGGAGAACGGCGGTGGCGCAGTGCCCTTGATCTTGGCTTAGAAGCGGTGCCAGCGAACATAATCGAGCGCCCGTCTCCGCTGGACAATCTGCTCCGCATGTTCAACATTCACAACGTCCGCGAAGACTGGCCGTTGATTTCGATTGCGCTTTCGCTTCAAGAGGTAGTCAGGCTGTCGGAAGAGAAACGAGAATCTCGACTTGCTGAGATGACCGGCCTTACTCGCTCCACCGTCCGACGTGCAAAGAGGCTGCTCAGGCTGCCTGAGTCTGAACTGCGATTGATCCAAGAAGAGGCTCATCTCGATCGCACACAACAAGTCCACAGGGAGGACCTCTACCTCGAGATTGAGACTGCTACCTCGGTCTTGCGCCATGACCTGCCTGAGCTGGCTGACGAATTCACCCCCGAGGAAATGATCAGGCAGTTCGCCCGCAAGCGAGAGGTCGGAAGCCTTCGAGCCGTAACTGACTTTCGCGCCGTCGGGAAGATGGTCAAGGCAATCGACGATCAACTCGTCCCCAGGGAAGTTGTTGTGGACGCTGCCCGCAATCTCATCAAGAACCCTGAGTTGACCCCTGATCGGGTTTTCGACGAAATCGCAGCAGGTGCCTACGCCCAGCAAGCATTGCAGCGCAAGGCCGAGCTCTTACGGTTGAGTGTCGTCGAGCTCGACACGTCGCAACCTCTATCGCCTGACCTTCTGGACACACTCCAACAGCTACGACGAGCGCTGACCGAACTGATTGAAAGCCTTGGCCAATGAACCGCCCGTTCGAGGATCCTCGCAAGACTGAGATGCGCGGTCGATGTGAGGTCGCGATAGACGTGGCCGGGCACGATCTCGCAGAAATCATATCAATCAGACCTCCCGAGGCCGCAGCCATCCACGGGTCCATTAAGGGGGACCTCCAGAGCGTGGATGGTGATGGACTTCGGTATTGTTACTACCTGCGACCAGGCAAACCCGGAGCTCTCCCGCAATGGATAGCCAGTATTGCTAGTGCAGCGCAAGAGGTCAGTGGCTGCGAGGTCTATGTAGTTGTCGAGGAGATATCCCCAGAGATGATCGAGAGCAGCCGGAGCGCTGGAGCTGGCTTGTTACTGCTTACGGAAGATGACGCCTTCGATTGGCTCGTGGATCCGTCCGACTGGTCTCCAGATGCGGAACGTGCAATCTTTATAGCTGAGGTGAAAGAAGTTCGACGCCTACTTGAAGCGAGGCTGTCATTGAATATGAATGCCATCCAAGACAACTTCTCTAAGGTTCAACAATTGACGCAAGGGTTTTCTCCTCAGAAGAGAGACGAGTATGTCTCCGATCTTGAACAGGCGCGTGTGATGTGGAGCAGCTGGAGCGACGACCTGTCAGCGCGCCTAGATGCAGTCGCCGCGTCAAGAAACAAGGGTGAGCTTGAACTGATCAAGAGCGCGATTGAAGCCGGACCACTCCCAGACGATATCGAAGACACCGAGATCTAGGAATGTCAGCTGCCGGCGCCCTTCTGGCGCGACTTCACCGTTCACTCCTTGTGGTAGGAACAGCATTCCTAGCGGTCGCGGCATCCAGGCTAGCCATTGACCTCGATAGTTGGGGTCCGTGGATTCTGGCAATAGGAGCCGCCCTATTGATGATTATCTCAGACTTGTTACGCGACATAGACGAAGCTAGCAGGGCTCTTGCAGGTTCCTCCGGCAAGAACCTAAAGAGTGCCCGATTAGACGTATTCGAGTCTCAGGCGTCACCACGAGCTGTTCTTGTGTTCCTGACATCGCTTGGCTTAATAGTGCTGGGCCTTATTTTTCTCGCCCCAAACTGAAGCGCCGTCGTATTTCGTAGGTTCCGAAGCGCCCTGGCCGCCAACGGTGCCAAGCTGAGCGTAAGGAGTGGTCCAATGGTCTTTGGGCTCGTCCACGCGCTGGATGTAGACCTCAACTTGCCAACAGGACAAACGCTCAACGTTTCTGGGGTGACTGTCGTCGGTGGCTATTGTGCCTGACCAACACCCCGAGGCACGCTGGCACCTTCCCTGAACTCCACCCCTGTCAGGATCAGAGGATGGAGCAGTCTTGCTATTGCCGGCGCCGCAGCTTCCCGGCCACCCAAGCGATGAGATCGGGCACGTGGACGATGGCCATACCGATGAGGGTTACGGTCAGAGCGCCAAGAAGAGCGAGAGGAAGGAAGTAGTGAATGAACCAGTTCTCAGCGAACACGGTCATGGCAGGCTCACTCCGAGCATCCGAATGAGACGACGCTAATCGTTCTGAGACGTATCCATCCGACCTTCGGCGCTCTCGTTCCATGTTGGCTGAATGGTGGAGCCGAGCAGAGATCGGGCGAGCTGCTCAGTGACGTCAAACCGGAGGCGTCTACATCTCAAGTCGCTGACTCCAATGGCCGAGGCCAGCGGGAGATCACATCGAACTGGCGAAGTACCGATGTCATCAAGGGGCTATCTTCCGCCGCGAGCGCCGAGAAGCCGACGCCCGGATACCAGCCGAACCCATAACGGACTTCTCCGCGTTCTTCTTCCAGAGAATGTCCAGGTCGACAGGCATTCAGGAAACGGGACGGGTAGTGGGGGGACATGGCCCCCTATCTTGGAGAAGACCCTGCACAGGCCGGCGTCCATCTGTCCCACCGCGGTCAAAAGACCCCCTCTTGCTCTGGCGTGCCAGCTATCAATCGCCAGGCATTCTCGAACTTGTCACCGTTGGCCCGGATGGCTGCCCTTGAGACGTTCGCCTGGTTGGCATAGTGGCGCTTGAATTGCTCCACGTCTCCGAACGGGATAACCCATACGCGGGGCGGCGGCATGTCGGCCTCGGCAATACGCCCCTCGAAGCTCACGAGTGCGACGAAGTGACTACCCGGGTGGTCAGTCACGAGGTTGGTAGCAGGCCAGTCGTACTTCTTTGCGATTCCCTTGACCTCGACTGTGACTGCGTCTCCGGCATCACGCACGACGACGATATCGACCCCCTTCTTGTTGCCGAGAGTGAGGTTTGCGGCGAGACCTAGCCGGTGAAGGCAGGACAGGACGTAGAACTCGGCCGCGAGATTGGTGTCGTAGCGAGCCATGGCGCTTCGTTCCGTCGGATGCCTCTCACGTTACCGCTAACACGCGGGGCGGACGATGACCCTAGCTTCTACATCGGCCCTTCAGCCCGAGGCCTCACTTCGAGCCGCTTTCAGTTGCTCAGTGCGGAGGAGGGCCGACCGATAGATCGGCAGGACGACCTGTGTGAATTCGTCCCAGTTCTCAAGAAGGGCTGACGCCTCAAGGTAAGGATTGCGTTCCGTCAGCGGCTTCCCTGCGAGCACTGAGAAGCGTTCGACGAGGTCAGCCGCCTCCTCGGCAAGCCCTACGTTCGAGATTGGCCCAACGGTGAACTGCACTGTGCCCCATTGCGGATAGAGCAGAATCGCGCCTTCGCGGCTGCCGTCGAACACCACCTTCAGTGCAGTGCGCGTGGTGGACGTAGTGAATCCCTCGAGACCGCCTAGTTCCGAAAGGAGTTGAGCCACACGCCTGGTCTCGATGTCCGCGTTCTCCAGGTTCTCAAGGTAACTCGAAGACTTCGACCGACGTTCGATCCGCTGCGTCGCTGTCAAGCCGATAACCCTCGGCACAAGGGTCTGTATGTTCTCGCCGACGTACTGACGGATTTCTACGGCCATTGCCTCCCCATGCTCCAACTCTTCGTTGAGGTACTCGATGATCGTGCGCAATTCGGTGGGTATGACATCAGCCACCCAGACCATCCGGATTCGGCGCGAGCGTAGGTTCGTCTCGACCTCCGACCAGAACTCCTCGTACGCGATAGCTCCCTTGGTCAGCTCGCCAATCGTGTCTTGGGGAGAGTCATGACTGGCCTCGAATCGCTGGCGAAGCGCCTCGACAGGCCAATACTGAATCCCGTTTGCGGCGTAGTCCAGCATCTGACCAACGACTTCGCGTCTTATTCGGGTATCCGTGCTCCTCTTCACTTCAACGACCGTGGGGATAGCTTCCTGATCAAGGAACAGGTGATCCACGCTCCAGCGATCACGTCCACCATCGCGGTCGGGAACTCCGAATTCGCGTCCAACCAAGATCCACCGGCGAGGAGAGTCCGGGTCAACCTGGCCACCCGCGATGAGGTCAGGAAAGTCAACCAGAAGCGTCTGAAGGAGCGATTCCGAATCGTACGGTGTATTGACCAAGGGCAGGAGAACGCCGTCGCTCACCATGAAGATCGCATCAACGTAGGTCATGCCACTTCCCCGCGCATCTGCCCACAGGCATGAAGGAGACCGGTTCTCATTTCCAGGTGTATTTGATCGGATTTGCCGCGCCTCGTTTGCGAAACTCGT
>Ga0326597_10014149_pt1 | contig 10464 bp, 8 predicted proteins | sample RVTome_12_FD_203789 | JGI IMG/M metagenome (GOLD analysis project Ga0326597, IMG submission 203789) | Soil microbial communities from uranium-contaminated site in the Upper Colorado River Basin, Wyoming, United States - RVT100D185 | ecosystem: Environmental > Terrestrial > Soil > Contaminated >... | reverse complement strand
CGACCGCCGCCTCGACGCTCGCGGCGAGGCGCTCGGGGACGACCGGGATCCCGTAGGCCTCGAGCAGACGGCGCGTCTCCTCGGCCCCGAGCCAGATGCCGGTCGAGCCCGCGAGCGCCGCCGCAAGGATCTCCTGGGCCTCGTGCGCCCGGACGCCCCCGACGTCGGGCACCGAGCCGGCCGGCCGGCGCAGCCAGTCGGCGCGCTCCGCCGCCCGTCCGAGGGCGCGCGCCGCAGACTCCGGGTAGGCGAAGGGGGCGACCCGACTCACCCCTGCACGCAGCGCGGCGGGGATGCCCTCCGCGCTCATGACGGCGGCGAGGATCGGCTTCCCCGTCGCGTCGGCGGCCGCCGCCCGGCAGACTGCGGCGGCGACGCCGTCCGCGTCGACGGAGGCGGCCGGGACGAAGAGCACGACGACCGCGTCGATTCCGGAGTCGTCCAGGAGGAGCGGCAGCGCCGCCTCGTACGTCGCCTCCGTGGCCGAGCCGAGCATGTCGACCGGGTTCGCGACGCTCGCCTCACGCGGCAGGAACTCGCCGAGGGCGCGCACGGTCTCGGCGGCGAGCGCCGGCAGCTCGAGCCCGGCCGACTCGCACGCGTCCGCGCAGAGGATCCCGAGCCCGCCCGCGTTCGTCAGCACGGCCACGCGGCGGCCCCTCGGCGCCGCCCCGCTCGAGTAGACCGTCGCCACGTCGAGAAGCTCCTCGAGCGTGGCCGCGCGGATCACTCCGGCCTGGTGGAAGAGCGCGTCGACCGCCGTCTCCGACCCGGCCATCGCAGCGGTGTGCGAGCTCGCCGCGCGCGCCCCCGCCCGCGACGTCCCGCTCTTCATCGCGAGCAGCGGCTTCGTCCGCGCCACCCGGCGGGCGATGCGCGCGAACTTCCGCGGGTTGCCGAAGGACTCGAGGTAGAGGATGACGATGCCCGTCGCCGGGTCGTCCTCCCAGTACTCGAGAAAGTCGTTCGACGAGAGATCCGCCTTGTTCCCGATCGAGACGAAGGCCGAGAACCCGAGCCCACGGGCATTTGCCCCCTCGAGGAGGGCGATGCCGAGCGCCCCGCTCTGCGACACGAAGCCGATCGGCCCGGGCGGGAACGCCGAGCGTGCGAAGGTCGCGTTCAGCTTCACGCCGGTGACGGCGATGCCGAGGCAGTTCGGCCCGAGCAGGCGCGCACCGTGCGCGCGTACGAGCGTGAGCAGGCGCTCCTGGCGCAGCGCACCCTCACGCCCGATCTCGGCGAAACCGGCCGAGATGACGCAGAGCGCCCGAACTCCGCTCCCGAGCGCCGATTCGGCCGCATCGAGGACCGCTTCCCCCGGCAGGCAGACGACCGCGAGGTCGACGGGACCTCCGATCTCTTCGATCGAGCGGAAGCCGGGAACGCCGGCCACGGGCTCACCGCCCCGGTTGACCGGATACGCGGCACCGGCGAAGCCGCCCTCGACGACGTTCTGGAAGAGCTTGCCGCCGATCGAGCCCTGCCGGGACGAGGCGCCGATGACGGCCACGCTCGCCGGCTCGAAGAACGGCTCGAGCGACGCCACGACGGCGACGTGGTCGCGGACGTCGACCCGGGCCCGGTAGTCCTCCGTCGGCACGATCGGGAAGCGCACCTCGACCGTTCCGCTCGCGAGCTCGCGGACGACGTCGAAGCCCGCGTCCTCGAAGACTCTGAGCATCGCCCGGTTCTCGGGCATCACCTCGGCGACGAAGCGCTCGATCCCGGTCTCGCCCCCCGTCGCGGCGAGCTGCTCGAGGAGGCGCGTGCCGACGCCCTTCCCCTGCATGGCGTCCTCGACGGCGAAGGCGGCCTCAGCGGCCGACGGGTCGCGCAGACGCGCCCAGCTCGCGAGCGCGACGACCCGCTCCTCGCCCTCCTCGACGAGGGTGCCCATGAGGGCGTCGCGCTCGACGCCGTCCGGGTCGAGGAACGGCGCTACGAGCCGGGGTCCGACGGCGGGGAGGCCGTGGAAGCGGTAGTAGAGGCTCCGGTCGGAGAGGCGCGAGAAGAACGCGAGCAGCGCGTCCTCGTCGGCAGCGCGGGGGCGACGGAGCCGCAGCGTGCTCCCGTCGCGGAGAATGACGTCCCGGACGTCGGTCGGCGCCTGGGCCACGGTGCGAGCCCCCCTGCCCCGGGGCTAGGCGGCAGCCTCCGCCGGGGCCCCGCGGACGATGAGCACGGGGCGCTTCGCCACATTCAGGACGGCCCTGGAGACGCTCCCGAGCAGCGCCCCCGCCACCGCGCCGCGTCCGCGCGAGCCGACGACGATCAGGTCGGCGTTCATGGCCTCGGCGCGGGCGACGATCTCGTCGGCGGCGTCGCCGGAGACGAGCTCGAGCGTGAACGCCACCCCGTGCTCCTTCGCCTTCGCTGCGGCCTCGTGAAGCGCGGTGTCGTCCTCCGTGACCTCGAGTCGGTGCGGGATGGGCCGAGCGGGGCCGAGGCGGGCGACGCGCCAGTCGCTCGGCGGCAGGACGTGGAGAACGGTCACCTCGGCTCCCTGCTCAGCGGCGAGCTCGAGCCCCATCTCGACCGCCTCGGCTGCGGCCGGCGAGCCGTCGGTGGCGATCAGGATCCTCCTCATGCGCGCCCTCCCCTCCCTTCGGTCCGACGGGTGAGGCATGCCTCACCCCTGCACGAGGTCCTCACGCTGCCAGAAGAACTCCTCGCGCGCCAGCCTTGGGATGCCCTCGATCAGCGGCTCCCACTCGCGGAAGGCGGCTGCGAGACCCTCCTCGCTCGCCATCTCGTCCAGGATCCACTCGACCTCCTCGCCCTCGAAGACGAAGACGATCTCCCCGTGCGAGAGGTAGACGGCGTGGCGCTCGAAGCCCAGCGCCGCAGGGTCGAACGGCGGCCCCTTGGCGATGAGCTCGAGCGCCTTGCCAGCCACCTCCGGCCTCAGTCTCGCGGTGACGGCGAAGCGGCGCACTCGGCTCACCTCGGCCACGAGCCGGCCGGAGGACGGGCCGGTAGGCCCCGGCCCCTAACCTGCCTCGATCGCGACCTTGCGCGCACCCGCTTCCTTCGCCTTGGCCGCGTGGATCTCGAGGACGCCCTTGCCGAACGAGGCGGTCACCTTCTTCATGTCGGCCTCGGCCGGCAGCGTGAAGCGCCGCTCGAAGCGCGCCTCGAGCCGCTCGTGGAGCTGGAAGTCCTTCTTCTCCTCCTCCTTCGTCTCCGCCCGCTCGCCCGTGACGCGGAGCATGTGGTCGGTGACCTCGATCTCGAGCTCCTTCTCGGCGAAGCCGGGCACCTCGAGCTCAACGACGAACTCGTCGTCGGTCTCGTAGACGTCGGCGTTCGGAACGGTCAGGGGAGCGAGGTTGGCGTCCTCGAAGAGCCGCCTCAGCCGCCGCTCCATCGCCTCGAGATCCTGGAACGGACTCCACCGTACGATTGCCATCGCCAATCCCTCCTTCGAATCTGGCTTTCCGCGTCATGATCGGAGCGGTCGAGGCGGCGCGCATCGGGAAAGGCGCGGATCCGACCTTCGGGGAACTACGGACCGCCGCGCCCGCGCTCCCTGTACGCGGCTCGGGCGGCGGAGATACCACGAACGGGGGATGCCGCCCCGAGGGCGCGTTCACGATGCTCTGACGAGAACCTCGCCCTCGGAGGAAGGCATGCTGCGGCTCCAAGCGCCGGTGCACGGCGCGAGCGACAACGGGAAGCACCCCGAGCGTGCCGACGCGGTCGTCGACTCGTACCGGCGCCTCGCCGAGGTCTTCCACCACGTCCTCTCCGAGCAGACCCTCGACGCCGTCCTCGACCGGATCGCGGACACGTTCGCCGACCTGGTCCCCCACGACACGCTGACGATCTACCAGGCCGACGAGGCGGAGCGCGTGCTCGTCCCCGTCCTCGCGCGCGACCACTGGGCCGAGGAGATCCTCAGGAACACCTGCCGCTTCGGCGAGGGCGTCACCGGCTGGGCCGCGGAGCACCGCGAGGCCGTGAACATCAGCCAGGTGCAGCTCGACCCGCGTGCCTCCATCATCCCCGGCACGCCGGCCAACGAGCCCGAGGCGCTCGTGTCGGTGCCGCTCATCGCCCGCGGCAGGGTCAAGGGAGCGCTCAACGTCTACCGCCTGGGCCAGGATGCGGCGTTCAGCGAGGAGGAGTTCGAGCTGGCGAAGCGGTTCGGCGATGCCGCCGCGCTCGCTCTCGACAACGCCGAGACCCGTGCCCGCCTCGAGCACATCGCCCAGACCGACTCGCTCACGGGCCTGTACAACCATCGCTTCTTCCACGAGCGGCTGCGGGCGGAGCTCGGCCGTGCGAGCCGCTCCCGCGAGCCGGTCGCCGTGCTCATGATCGACATCGACGACTTCAAGCGCGTCAACGACGTTCACGGGCACGCGACCGGCGACCAGCTCCTCGTCGGCATGGCCGAGCTCGTGAGCGCGTCGGTTCGCGTCTCCGACATCGTCTGCCGGGTCGGCGGCGAGGAGTTCGGCGTGATCATGCCGGGGTGCGACTCGGCGAGCGCGCTCGCCCTCGGCCGGCGGCTCTCCGGGAAGCTCGCCGCCACGGTCTTCGAGCCGGCCGGGCGCCTGAGCGTCTCGATGGGGATCTCGGAGGCGCCCCAGCACGCGATGAACCCGCGCGACCTCGCGGCGTACGCCGAGACGGCGATGATGACAGCGAAGGCGCTGGGCGAGGGCCGTGTCGTCCTCTGCGGGGAGGAGAGCCCTGAGCGCCCCAAGGCCGGGCGCGAAGGCCTGCGCGACGCCCGCTCGATCGCGCACCTGAAGATGCTCCAGAGCCTCGTCGGCAAGCTCAACCGGCTGAACGACGTCCGGGAGATCGGCGCCGCCATCGTCGGCGAGCTGCGTACCCTCATCGACTACCACAACGGCCGGATCTACCTCGCTGAGGGCGACGACCTCGTGCCGATCGCCTTCCGGGGCGAGCTGGGGGTCTACGGCGAGGAGAGCGCCGAGCTCCTCACCTGCAGGATCGGCGAGGGGATCACCGGTCGCGTCGCGCAGACCGGCCGCTCGGTGCTGATCCCGAACGCGCTCGAGTGCGAGTACGCCGTCCAGGTGCCCGGCACGCCCGAGATCGAGGAGTCGATCGTCGCCGTGCCGCTCTGCTACGCGTCGCGCGTGGTCGGCGTCATCGTCATCTCGAAGCTCGGCGTCGGCCAGCTCGACGAGGACGACGTCCGCCTGCTCGAGGTGCTTGCCGGCCATGCCTCGGTCGCGCTCGAGAACGCGCGCCTCTACGAGGCGGCACGGCACGAGGCCGAGCGCGCGCGGGAGAGCGCGGAGATCGCGAGCGCCCTGCTCGAGTTCAGCCGCGAGGTGGCCACCGCCGAGGGGCTCGACGAGGCCCTGCGGCAGATCGTCGAGCTCTCCGCCCGCCTCCTCGGCGCGCCCAGGGCGGCGGTCTGGCTGCAGACGAAGGCCGGCTTCGACCTGGCGCTCGGCGCCGAGTGGGGCTACTCGGAGAGCCATCTGCGAGTGCTCGAGGAGACTCGCTTCAGCGAGGAGGACGCGCAGGCGCTCCTCTGGCAGGCGGAGCCATACGTCATGGAGGCATCCGAGCTCGCGCGCTTCCACGGCCTGCCGCCGACCGGGAGCCCCCGCCATGCCGTGGCGCCGCTCCGGCTCGACGCGGGCCGCATCGGCTTCCTGCTCGTCAGCGCTCCCGAGGCCGGCGACGACGAGTTCTCCGACCGGAAGATGCGCCTCGTCGCCGGCATGGCGGACCAGGCCAAGCTCGCGATCGTCAACGCCGGGAACTTCGAGACCCTCGAGAAGACCTTCCTCTCCACCGTCGAGGCCCTCGCCGACGCCCTAGAGGCGAGCGGCGAGGACACCTCGTCCCACGCCCGAGCGCTCACCGACATGGCGCTGCAGATCGGCGTCGAGCTCGGTCTCGACGCCAGGGATCTCAAGCGCCTGGAGCTCGCCGCGCTCTTCCACGACATCGGCAAGATCCGCATTCCGTCCGAGATCCTCTCGAAGCCGGGGCGCCTGAGGCCGGAGGAGCGCAGCGCGGTCGAGCAGTACCCGAAGCTCGGCGAGCGCATCCTCGCGCCGGTCGAGCGCCTCGCCGAGGTGCGCCCGCTCGTGCGCCACTGCCACGAGCGCTGGGACGGGACGGGCTACCCCGACGGCCTGTCGTTCGACGAGATCCCGATCGAGTCGCGGATCATCTTCGTCTGCGACGCCTTCGACGCGATGACCAATGACCGACCGTACCGGAGGCGTCTGCCCACCGAGGAGGCCTGCCGCCGCCTGCAGGAGGCTGCCGGCACGCAGTTCGACCCGCGCGTCGTGGAGGTCTTCCTCCGCCTCCTCCGGTAGGGGCGCTCAGCGCCGCAGGACGTTGAGCAGGACGAAGAGCACGTTCGCCGGCCGCTCGGCCAGGCGCCGCATGAGGTACGGGTACCACTCGGGCCCGAACGGGGTGGCGACGAGCACCTTGTAGCCGCGCCGCGCGAGCTCGCGCTGGAGCTCCTGCCGCACGCCGTAGAGCATCTGGAGCTCGAAGCGGTCGCGGCCGATCCCCTCGCGCTCGCCGACGCGGATCGCGTGCTCGATCAGGCGCTCGTCGTGCGTCGCCACGGCCGTGTAGCCGCCGCCCGGGAGCGAGAGCTCGAGCAGGCGCGCGTAGGCCGCGTCGACGTCCTGCTTGCGCGGGTAGGCGACCGCGGGCGGCTCCAGGTAGGCGCCCTTGACGAGCCGCAGGTTCGGGCGGAGCGGGAGGAGCGCACCCAGGTCGTCCTCGCTGCGGTAGAGGTAGGCCTGGAGCACCGTGCCGACGGCATCGTGGCCGGCCTCGCGCAGGCGTCGGTAGATGCGCAGAGTGGCGTCGACGAAGCTCGACTGCTCCATGTCGATGCGGATGAAGCTGCCGAGGGCGACGGCGCGCCCGACGAGCCGCGCGGCGTTCGCGTACGCGAGCTCCTCGTCGATCTCGAGGCCGAGATGGGTGAGCTTGAGCGCCACGTTGGCGCCGAGCCCCTCGCGGTGGAGCCGCTCCAGGATCCGCTCGTACTCGGCAACGACGGCGGCCGTCGCCGCCTCGTCGGTGACGCCCTCGCCGAGCAGAGTCGTGTTGGCGTAGAGCCCCTGCTCGTTCAGCCGCCGCAGCACGGCCACACACTCGTCCAACGTCTCACCGGCGACGAACCGCGCCGCGCCGAGCCGCATCCCGTGCCGGCGCACGAAGCGGTCGACCCGCGGGCTGTCCGCGGCGCCGAGGATCGCAGCGCGAAGCGCCGAGTCGATCGGCCGGGAGAGGACGCCCATTCGGCGGCGACTCTAGCGAGCGCCGCGATGTTCGATTGCAGGCTCCGACCCCGACGCCCGACTCCGGAATGACGGCCGCAGGTCCCTGTAGGGGCCGAACCTGTCCGGCCTACGAAGAAAGGCCCCGCAGAGCGAGGCCTTTCGAGGTAGCGGGGGCAGGATTTGAACCTGCGACCTCCGGGTTATGAGCCCGGCGAGCTACCTGACTGCTCCACCCCGCGTCGCGACCTCTGAGTATAGCAGTACCCACGTTCGCCTCCGGGGGCCGGGCGAGGCAAGCCTCGCCCCTACGAGAACCGGCGGGAGGTACGATCGGGCCATGCCCTGGTGGACGTGGCTCTGCCTCGCCGTCGGCGGCGGGCTCGCGATCGCGGCGTCGCTCGTCGCCGTCGCCGCCGTCATCGGGCTCTTCCGCCGGGTCGGCGCGCTCGGGCGAAGCCTCGAGCCCGCGCTCGCGCAGCTCGAGCGCTCGGCCGGCGAGCTGGAGCACCGGGGTGCCGCGGCGGCGGCTGCCCAGGGCAGGCTCTTGCGAAGCATGGCGGCGCTCGACGCGTCCGTGGCCGGGCTGCGGGTGCTCTCCTGGGCCCTCGAGGACGTCCGCGCGGTCGCCGTCGCCCTGCGCGCCCTGGTGCCGAGGAAGTGACGCGCGTCGCTGTCGTCGATCTCGGCACGAACTCGACCCGGCTCCTCGTCGCGGACGTCGAGGACGGCACGCTCCGCGAGGTCGAGCGGCGCCTGACGATCACGCGGCTCGGCGAGGGCGTCGACGCCGGTAGGGCGCTCCTCCCCGCTGCCATGGCCCGGGTCGAGGACTGCCTCGCGGGCTACCGCCGGACGATCGAGGAACTCGGCGCGGAGCGGGCGCTTGCCTTCGCCACGAGCGCCGTCCGCGACGCCGGGAACGGCGACGCGTTCCTCGCCGGGGTCGAGTCGTCCTTCGGCCTCCCCACCCGGCTCCTGTCCGGCGAGGAGGAGGCGCTTCTCACCTTCCGCGGGGTCGCCGCCGAGCGGACGCTGGACGGGCTGACGCTCGTCGTCGATCTCGGCGGCGGCTCGACCGAGGTCGTCCTCGGGAGCGCCGAGGGGGTCGCGTTCCGCGCGAGCCTCGACCTCGGCTGCGTCCGGCTGACCGAGCGCTTCTTCGCACAGGACCCGCCCGGGGCGTGCGACGTCGAGGCCCTCGTCGTGTCCGTCCGCTCTCTGCTCCGCGAGCTTCCCGACGACCCGCTGCCGGCGCGCGGCATCGGGGTCGCGGGAACGGTGACGACGCTCGCGACCCTGCACCTGGGCCTCGAGGAGGAGGACCCCGAGCGCGTCCACGGCCACCTGCTCCCGCACGCGTGGATCGCCGTCGAGGCGCTCCGGCTCGCCGCCACGCCCGTCGCAGAGCTACGCCGGCGGCCGGGGATCGTCCCCGAGCGGGCGCCGGTCATCGCCGCGGGCGCCCTCGCGCTCGCTCAGATCCTGGACTTCTTCGAGCTGAAGAAGCTCGAGGTATCGGAGTGGGACATCCTCCACGGCGCCGCGCTGGAGGCAGCGGCCTGAAGACGATGCCGGGGGTGGGAGTCGAACCCACACGGCCCGAGGGCCAGAGGATTTTAAGTCCCCCGCGTCTACCGTTTCGCCACCCCGGCCAGATCGATTATGCGACCCTCCGCCACGGGATGAGCGACTCAGGCGTCTTCGGGTCTCGCCACCCCGGCCCGAGGGATTATGCGGGCGGACGAGGTCCTACGTGCCGGGCTGCATGGCGTCGATCGGCAGGCGCTCCGGCCCCCTGTACTGGTTGAGGTCGACGAAGGCGTCGAACGCCTTCTCGTCGAAGCCCGGGCAGGTGGCGAGCTTCGTCCACGCCGTGAGGGCGATCTTGTCGCCAAGGCCGGGGAGCGGCGCGACGAGGATGCCGGTGCGGTTGCTCGCGTACCAGGCCCGAATCTCGTCGACGGTCGCCGCGGGCACCTTGTCGCCGTACTGGACGACGACGCCGCCGTGCTCGAGGTTGTGCACGAGGTTCATCTGGCGGACCGGCTCGTCGTAGATGTTCCAGACCGCGGGCTGCGGGTGGTGCGTCCCGCTCGTCGGCGGGAACGAATTGTACTTGTAGCCCTTCGGCAGCTCGACCTCGTGCTTGCGCCCGAGCGACGGGAAGCTCTGCTGGGCGCAGCCCGCCGCGGCGAGCGCGGAGCCCTTGCTCCCCCCGCCGAGCACGGTCGCGAGCACGACGACGACGACCACGATCACGACCGCGGCGCCGGAGCCGATCAGCCAGAGCCTCGTGCGACCCGGGTCCCGCGGGGTGCGCGGCTCGTGGCGGACCTTCGGCGCCTGCACGGGCCGCGTCCCCTGCGCAGGGCGCGGCGGCGGGGGCGTGCGGCTCTTCTTCTTCGCCACGGGCGTGGAGGGTATCAGGCCGTGCCCGGCCGATCGGCCGAGAAGAAGCGGGCCACGTCGTCGAGGTCCGAGGCCACCGGACAGGGCGGCAGCGCCTCGAGGAAGCGGCGCCCGTACGCGCGCGTCCGCAGGCGCGAGTCGAGGATGGCGACGACGCCCCGGTCGGCGCGGCTGCGGATGAGCCTGCCGAAGCCCTGCCGCAGCTGGAGCACGGCCGTGGGCAGCGCGTACTCCGCGAACCAGTCGCCGCCGTCGGCGCTGACGCGCTCGCAGCGGGCCTGCACGAGCGGATCGTCCGGCGGCGCGAAGGGCAGCTTCTCGATCACGAGCAGCGAGAGCGACTCCCCCGGGACGTCGACGCCCTGCCAGAACGTCTGGGTGGCGACGAGGACGGACTCGACCTCCGCGCGAAAGCGCTCGAGCAGCCGCTCCCGCGGCGCATCACCCTGGCGGAGCACCGGGTAGGGAAGGTGCGCCGCGATTCGCGACCCGAGCTCGTCGAGCGCCGCGTACGAGGTGGTGAGGACGAGGGCACGGCCGCGGGAGAGCTCGCAGAGCGAGACGATCTCGTCGGCCAGCCGCTCGAAGTACGCCGGCGTCCGGGGCTCCGGCAGCCCCTGCGGCAGGTACAGGAGGGCCTGCTCCCGGAAGTCGAACGGCGAGTCGAGCACGAGCTCGCGCGCGCCCTCGAGCCCCAGGCGGCGGCTGAGGAAGGGCGCCTCCAACGTCGCCGAGACGAGCACGGCCGTGACGTCGCTCTCCCAGAGCGCCTCACGAAGGACCTGCGAGACGTCGACCGGGG
>Ga0326597_10014148_pt1 | contig 10464 bp, 4 predicted proteins | sample RVTome_12_FD_203789 | JGI IMG/M metagenome (GOLD analysis project Ga0326597, IMG submission 203789) | Soil microbial communities from uranium-contaminated site in the Upper Colorado River Basin, Wyoming, United States - RVT100D185 | ecosystem: Environmental > Terrestrial > Soil > Contaminated >... | reverse complement strand
CAGGATCGACCGACCTCCGCGGCTGGTTCAACCACGGCGATGGCAGCTTCGAACTCCGCTTCACGATGGCGTTCGCCGAGTTTCTCGGCCCGGCAGCGCTCCACGACTTCGACGGCGACGGCCGGCCCGAGTTCATCGTCGCGGATCGACGCACGATCCACGTTCTGCGCAATCGAGGCGACGGCAGCTTCGCGGATCCGGGCCTGCGTTTCGGCACCGGCAGCGCGGGCACGCGCAGCTTCGCGGTACTCGATCTAGACCTCGACGGTCACGCTGACCTCGTCGCCGCGGACACGCGCGGCCTGCGGATCCTCCGCGGCACCGGAGGACTCGAGTTCGAGTCCGTGAACGGCGTCAGCGTCGGTGGCGCCGTGACGACGTTCGGCTACAGCGACTTCGACCTCGACGGCGACATCGACGTGCTCTTCGTCGACGACGGCATCCTGCGAATCGTGTCCAACGAAACGCCGCGGCGAACGAGCCGCGACGACAACGACAACGGCGTTCCCGACGAGTGCGAGGGACGGCCCTTCCACCGCGGCGACGCGAACAACGACGGTTGCGTCGACTTGACCGACGCCGTGCGCGTGCTCGCGTACCTTTTCCTCGGTGAGCGCGCACCGAGTTGCCGCGAGACGGCCGACATCGACAACGACGGTTCGGTCGCGCTCGACGACGCGGTGCTGCTGCTCGATCACCTCTTCCGCGGCGGAGCGGCTCCCGCCATCCCCGGCGCTCCACCTCGACCCTGCGCGCCCGACCCCGACCCGCGCGCGAGCGCGCGCGACCTCGGCTGCGACGACTACACCGCGTGTTGATCGTCCGGCGACCGCGCGAGCGGGCCCAGAGTTCGACGCGTCGAGTTTTTCTCGCAGGAAGATCGCGTCGGGATCCGTCCTTTCCGTCGAGAGAACACTGCGAGGCCGCGCACGCAGGGTAGCGCGGTCGTTCGCAGGAGAGCCTGAGCGTCACCCTCTAGCACGAAACGCTCGCCAAGGGCGGAGGTGGATTCGTGGACTCGACCCGGTGCTGGCTGCTGACCGCGCTCCTCGTCAGTTCGTCGCTGCCTCGCGGCAACGCGCAGGACACGGTCGATGTGCCGATCGTCTTCGTCGCGCGCGAGCTGCCGGCCGAGCCGCCCGCGGACGACCGCGCCGAGCCAGTCGTGCGCGGTACTCGCGGTCGACTCATCGTGCGCCACCCCGACGGCCGCGAGACGGTGCTCGCGGGCGCGAACGCCGTCGATGACGCAGCGCGAACGCTCATCGACATCGCCGATCCCGACGTCTCGTTCGACGGCACGCGCATCGTGTTCGCCGCTTGGATCGACGATCACGGACTCGCCGCGAGAGTCGACGCGCGCGGCGGCGGCGCAGGCATCGAGGACGGCGGTGCGCTCTCCGCCGGCGCCTGGCGCATCTTCGCAGTGCGCGCCGACGGCAGCGAGCTGCGGCAAGTCACCCGCTCCAACCGCGACCTCGACATCGCACCCTTCGGTGAGCTCGCCGAGCGCTTCGCGAGCTACGACGACCTCGATCCGTGCTGGCTGCCGGATGGACGGATCTGCTTCGTCTCGACGCGCTATCCGGGGCTCGCTCCGGGAGGCCGTCTGCGCACGACGAACCTCTACGTCGTCTCGAGCGACGGCAGCGGACTGCGGCGAATCACCACCGAACGCTTCGGCGCCGACACGCCGGCGGTCGAGCCGTCGCGCGGCACCATCGTCTACTCGCGCTGGTGGCTGACGCCGGGAGAGACGGTGCCGCCCACCGGTGGCGACACACCCGAGCGCCCGCCGGTCTACTACGGGCCGGTCGAACCGGAGACGAACTTCAGCTCGATCGTGCTGCGCGGCATTCCCGACAGCGAGTTTCCCGGTGTCAACCTCTGGTCGCTCGCCGAGATCCGGCCCGACGGCGCCGAGCTCTCGATGTACTCCGGCTTCGGCCTCAACCGGTCGCTGACGATGGCGTACCGGCCGGCGTTCCTGCCGGGCGGCGAAGTGCTCTCGATGTTCATCACCGACAGCCCGCTCCTCGGTGCGGCCGGAGATCACGGTCTGCGCATCACGCAACGCGGACCGACTCTGCCACGGGCGATCGGCGGTCCGCAGACCTTCCGCGGCGGCGCCGGAATTCCGGATCCCGTCACCGGCGTCCCGCAGGGACCTCCCGCTGTCACGTTCTACTACGCGAGCGCCGCAGCGCTCGACAACCACCGGCTTCTCGTGAGCGGTTACACGCCGCGAGGTGGTTCGCTGTGCGGGACGTGCGACCGCGATGTCTGGGTCGAATCGCTCGACGGGCGTCCACGTCGACGACTCTTCGGCGACCCCGATCGCGCCGAGCTCGACGCAGTGCCGCTCGTCGCGCGCGGACGGCCGCCGGTGATCGTCGACCGCGCTCCAGCACTCGCCGGCGACGGCATCCCGACCGGTGTCGACGCGGCGCGCACCACGGGCGGCACGTTCACGTTCCTGTGCGAGAACATCTTCTCCAACGCGCCGGTCGACGTGCCGATCGCGAGCGCTCCGCCGATGGGACGCGACCTGACGATCGAGTTCTACATGCACCCGCAGCGCCCTGGGGCCGGCGCGCTGCCGGATCCGGTCCTCATCGCGCGCCGCGAGATCCCCGACGACGGACGGGTCGAGATCGAGCTCCCCGCCGGTGTGCCGCTCTTCGAAGTGCTGCGCCGGCCGGACGGTCGCATCGCGCTCGGCCGGGACGGCCAGCCTTTCCACGTCGGCGGCATGAACTTCGGCGTCGCGGGAGAAACCGCGCGCTGCGTCGGTTGCCACGCCGGACACAGTCAGATGGAGCTCCCCGATGACGCGACGCTGACGAACATCGCGCCGAGCGCCGTGGTCTCGGCGAGTTCTTCACGTCGACCGGGACGCGTGCCGGCCGCAGGCGAGAACACGGCCACGTTGCCGGCGGTGCTCGTCGACCGCAAGACCACACCGTCCGTCTCCGAGTGGGTCGCCCACCGCACGAGCGACGACAACGCAGACCTCTCGCCTACGGTCGCGCTGCACTGGCAGGCGCCGATCGTCGCGAGCGAGCTCGTCGTCTACGGAGTGCGGGCCGTCTCACCATTCGAACCCATCGTCCGCGATCTCTGGATCCGCGCGTTCACGGTGCGGCGGTTACTTGCGGGCGCTGTCGTCGACGAACGCCGTGTCGAAAGTCCGGTTAGCGAGGACGGCACACGCGTCGCGCTCGATGCGACGTCAGCCATCGACACGCTCGAGATCCACGTCGACCGCGACGACGCCTTTGGCGGGCTCGGCGACGCGCGAGCGCCTGCGCTGGCGGAGATCGAGGTCATCGGTCGCGCGGCCAGCGACAGCGCGGCGACCGCGTGGTTCCGCCGCGGCGACGCCGACTGCGACGGCGAGCTCCGGCTCACCGACGCAGTCGCGATCCTGCTCGGCCTCTTCGGCGGCGGGCAGCCGTTCTGCTGCGAGGCCGCGTCGGACGTCAACGGCGACCAACGCGTCGACCTGACCGACGCGGTCTGGTTGCTCGCCTACTCGTTCCGCGGCGGCGTGCCTCCCGCCGAGCCGTTCGCGGGCTGTGGCCGCTCGACGCTCACGCCCTTCGCCTGCGATCAAGAGTTCTGTCCCTGATCCGCGCCGTCGCTCGGCCGGGCGGGACGCACGCGAGGAGCCGCGATGGAACGGACTTCGGATCGCTGCTTCGATCCCCGACGACGCGGCACGGCGACCAGGTTGCTGGTCGTCCTCGTCGCCGCGTCCGCCGCACCGGTCGCTCGCCCCGTGGCCAGCGACTGCAACGAGAACGGCGTCGATGACTCGCGCGACCTCGCCGAAGCGATCCGCTTCGACGCGCCGATGCTGCTCCCGATCGTCGATGCGGCCGACAGAACGCTCGATCTGCCTACGTCCGTCGTCGCGACCGACCTCGACGAGGACGGCGACGACGATCTCGTCGTGCTCCGCGGCAGCGCCGGGCGGCTGACGCTCCTCGAATGCCTCCCCGGCGGGCGATTCGGTCCACCGATCTCGCAGGACTATCGAGTGCCGCTCGGTCTCGCGCTCGACGACTCGCACAGCGTCGCCGTCGGTGATTTCGACGGCGACGACGACCTCGACTTCGCAGTCCCCAACCCGGGGTACCACACCGTCTCGATCCTCTGGGTCCGCGCGCCGTTCGTGTTCGACTCGCCGCAGGACATCGTCGTCGCTCAGCGTCCGGCGGCGCTCGTCGCGACCGACCTCGATTCCGATGGCAAGGTGGACCTGGCGGTCGCGTGCGAGCGCTCCGCCGACGTTGCGATCTTCGAGCGCGACGCGCGCGGCACGCTCTCGTTCTCGACGCGCATCGACGTCGGCGGTGCACCACGCGAGATCGCCAGCGGTGACGTCGACGGCGACGGACTCGAGGACCTCGTCGTCATCGATGCCACAGCGAACGAGATCGTCGTCCTCTGGAACACCAACATCACGCGCGGCGCGATCTCGTTCGCGGCGCCGGTGCGACTTGTGGGTCTCGACCACCCGCTCTCGCTCATCCTCGCGGACTTCGACCGCGACGGTCGCCTCGATATCGCAGTCGCCAGCAGCCCCGGGTCGAACATCTCGTTGTTCCGCGGGCCCGCTGCTCGCGAGTTCGCTCCGGCGGTCCACTTCCACGGCGGCGACGGTCCGATCGCGATTGCAGCGCTCGACTTCGACGCGGACGGCGCGATCGATCTCGCAGTCGCGAACCGCGTCGATACCTCCATGACGCTTCTACACAACCGCGGGAACGGCGCGTTCGATTCAGCGCACGCGGTGCCAGGGATCCGGAGTGCGCGGCGACTCGCTGCCGGTGACTTCGATCGCGACGGTCTGCCGGACCTCGTCGCGACGACAACGGATCCGGCCTCGGTGCTCCTGCTCCGGAATCGCTCCGAGAGCCTTCCGACCCTCCGTGCATCGATCCTGACCGATCGGGTGCGGTCCTTCGTCGCGACCGACATCGACGGTGATCGCGACGTCGATCTCGTCGTCGTGCGCGAGCCCGGCAACATCGTCGAGGTGCTCTGTTCTCGCGGTCCGGGAGCGTTCGAAAGCGTGTTCACGTTCGCGACCGCCGGACCGGTCTCTCGTGTGTTCGCAGTCGACCTCGACTCCGACCACGCCCCCGAGCTGCTGATCGACGAAGTCGGTCGGATCCTGATCGTGCGCCGCGACGACACCGGCCGCTTCACGTCCCCCGTCGTCGAATTGTCCGTGAGTGGGACCGTGATCGGAGTCGAGGACTTCGACGGCGACGGTTGGCGAGACCTGCTCGACCGCGATGCGCGCAGCATGGTGGCCTTCTACCCGAGCGATCGCCGCGGCGGATTCCAGGCCGATGCGCGGGTCGATCTCTTCTCGACGAGTGTCCTCGGCCTCGGCGACCTCGACGGCGACGGTGCGATCGACATCCTCGAGGGCGCTCCTGGTACAACGAGTCTCCGCAGCTGGTTCCACGGCGACGACGGACGCTTCGAGGCGCGTTGGACGACGACGCTCGCGGTTCCCCGCGAATCCGCGGCGCTCGCCGACCTCGACGGGGACGGTCGTCTCGACCTCGTGCTTCCCGAATTGCGGGCGATCCTCGTCCTGCTCAACACCGGCGACGGTAGCTTCGAGTTGCCGGCTCGTCGGTTCCCGACCGAGCCGGCGACTCCGAACCCCGTCGCGGTCCTCGACATCGACCTCGACGGGCGCCTCGACATCGTCTCGCGGGAAGGGGAACGACTGCGAATCCTCCGCGACACGGGTCCGCTCGAATTCGAGACCGCGGTTCGCATCATCCTCGTCGCGAACGCGCTCGACTTCAGCGACTTCGACCTCGATGGCGACGTCGACATCCTCGCGCTCACCGACGGCGTCCTGCGCCTCATCCGCAACGAGACACGGCGGCCGGCGAGCCGGGACGACAACCACAACGGCGTGCCCGACGAGTGCGAGGGGAGGCCGTTCCATCGCGGCGACGTGAACGACGACGGTCGCGTCGACCTCGCCGACGCGGTGCGCGTCCTCACCTACCTCTTCACCGGCGGAGCCGCACCGGGCTGCCGCGAGGCCGCCGACGCGAACAACGACGGCGTGGTCCGGCTCGACGACGCGGTGCTGCTCCTCGACTGGCTCTTCCGCCGCGGCGCGGCTCCGGCCATCCCCGGCCCGCCGCCTCGACCCTGCGCGCCCGATCCCGATCCGTCCGGCGGCGGGGGCGACCTCGGCTGCCTCGACTACGACCGCTGCTGAGATCGCCGCGCGCTGCTCTTCGCGCGGGTCTTCGCGCGTGGTACGGAACCCGCTCCAGGAGTGGGCGGACGTCCGTTCTGCGGATCCTGTCCTGCTGCCCGTGCGGCCGCGAGAATAGCCCTTGCGGCACCCTGGGACGCGCCACAAGATGAGGCGCCCGGAGCGCCTTCCTCTTCTCGAACGGAGACCGTCGCGCCATGAGACACGCATTCGTCGTCGCCCTGTTCACGCTCGGCTCGCTCGGCTCGCTCGGTGGCGCTCGCGCTGCCGGCGAAGATGCACTCGCGATCTTGAAGCAGGCGGATGCGGCAACCCGTGCCGTCCGCGGCGTCGATTACGAGGCCGACGTGTTCATGGAAGGTTCCGAGCTCGCGCAGAACTTCCGCGTCACCGGCCGCGTGCGCGGCGCCGAGAACCCGGGCAAGGAGGAGCTCCGGCTCCACATCGAGGGCGAGCTCGCTGGACGCAACGAGTTCTGGATCATCACCGATGGCGAGCAGATCGTCAGTCTGTCGAAGCAGGCGAAGATCGCGATCGTCGGCAAGGCGGCCGAGGCGCGCCAGCTGATGGGGCTGCCGATGGTCCTCCTGATGCAGGAGTACCTGCACCCGTCTCCGTTCTCCGACGAGATCGACGGCGACTCGCAGAAGCTCGAGGGCACGAAGGACGTCGCCGGCGTCGAGTGCGACGTCGTCTTCGTCGTCTACGCCGAGGAACAGGGCCGCGCCCGCTGGTACTTCGGCAAGCAGGACCACCTGCCGCGGCGCGTCGATCGCCTGACGCCCGACGGCGAGAGCGCGCGCGTCCTCCTGGTCAAGAATCTGAAGGTCGACCCGAAGTTCGCGGACGACGCCTTCGCGCCGGTGGTGCCCGAGGGCTTCTCGAAGCGCGACTACGTGGTGCCGAAGCCGCCGGCCGATCGCCCGGATCTCCTCGCGGTCGGCACCGAGGCACCCGACTGGGAACTCCCGAAGCCGGGCGGCGGCAAGGTCGCGCTCCGCGATCTGCGCGGCAAGGTCGTCGTGCTCGATTTCTGGGCGACCTGGTGCGGGCCGTGCAAGCGCGCGATGCCCGGCGTCCAGAAGATCCACGAACACTTTGTGGACAAGCCGGTCGCGATCATCGGTGTCAACTGCTGGGAACGCGGCGACGCGCCGGCCTACATGAAGGAGCAGAACTTCACGTACGGTCTCGTGCTCGAAGGAGACAAGGTCGCGGAAGCCTACAACGTGCGCGGGATCCCGACCTTCTACGTGATCGGCACGGACGGCAAGATCGTCCATCGCGCGTCGGGCTTCCGGCCCGATCTCGACGCTCAGCTCGCTCGCATCGTCGAAGGCGCACTGCCGGCGGCGCAAGACTCTCCGAAGCCGCCTGCCGGCGAAAGCGCTCGGCGCCGGCTCTGAGTCAAGTCGCAGTCGAGTGGTCTACACGAGGTTCGCCGCGCCCGACGCGGACGGGCCCCGGCGGGCACTTTTGCGAGAGACGTCGCTCCGGCCGAGGGTTCTAATAGCGCGTACCGCGCGGCGACGATCACCAGCCACTGCGCGGTGGCTTCGTCGTGTCGCGGTAGCGCAAACCGCCTGATCGTCCCGCTCGACTCCCGGGAGCAATCCACATGGTGTTCGAACGCCGCCCGCGCCGTGTTGTCTCGTTCGCCGCGCTCGCCCTGGTCCTCGCCGCGTCGTTCGCCACTCTCCGCGCGGTCGCGGAAGATCCGCGACGCGAAGCCACCGGCGCTACCGGCGCTACCGATGCCACCGGCGCTACCGATGCTACCGGCGCTACCGGCGCTACCGGCGCGGTCGCGACGCGCTCCCCGGCGACGAGCGCCGAACGGCTCGCGGCCATCCTCGCCGGCGGCGTGCCGACCGGGATCGACGAGCTCCGCGCGATGCAAGTGCGCTTCCAGGAGGTCTCGCGGAAGGTGATCCCGTCGACGGTCGGGGTTCGAGTCGGCGGCGCTTCCGGCAGCGGTGTGATCGTCTCGAAAGAAGGCTTCGTGCTGACCGCCGGACACGTCTCCGGTCGCCCCGGACGCGGCGTGACGCTGATCCTCCACGACGGCCGGCAGGTCGAGGGGACGACGCTCGGTGCGAACTCCGGGATCGACTCGGGACTCATCCGGATCCGCGGCGAGGTCCCGGAAGACCTCGCGGTCGACGGCGGCTGGCCACACGTCGAGATGGGCCGCTCGGGCGAGCTCGCAGTCGGCCAGTGGTGTCTCGTGACCGGCCACCCCGGCGGCTTCCAGCGCGGGCGCTCGCCCCCGGTGCGTGTCGGTCGGATCCTGCGCAACCGTTCGAGCGGAATCACGACCGACTGCACGCTCGTCGGCGGCGATTCGGGCGGCCCGCTGTTCGACATGGACGCGCGCGTGATCGGCATCAACAGCCGGATCTCGCAGTCGTTCGCGTCGAACATCCACGTGCCGGTCGACACGTTCCGCGACACCTGGGAACGCCTGGTCGCGAGCGAAGCGTGGGGCCGCGAAGGCGGCGGACCGGCGCGAGGTGGCCCCTACCTCGGCGTGACGTCCGATCCGGACGCGAGCAATTGCCGCCTCGCGACGGTCGTCGATGGCGGGCCGGCCGCCGCCGCGGGCCTGCGCGCCGGCGACGTCGTCACCGCGATCGACGGCAAGGCGATCAAGGACTTCGCGGCGCTCGCCGAGATCGTGCGCGGCAAGAAGCCCGGCGACGAGATCATCGTCGAGATCGAACGCGACGATACGGCGATCAGCGTCAAGCTCGCGATCGGCGCCTACGGCGGCCGTTCGAGCCTGCCCGATGCGGTGCCGAGCGACGACCCGGCCGCGAGAGCGACCGCGCCAGTCTTCCTCGAGGATCCGCCCGCGCGGCCGGAGACCAAGCCCGAAGCCAAGCCCGAGGCCAAGCCCGAAGCCAAGCCGGGTGCGGACGAGCCGAAGGGGGACGAGAAACCGAAGGCCGACGGCGACGACGACGACGAGCGGTCCGAGCGTGGCGACGAGGGCAGCGAGCGGTTACGACGCCAGCTCGAAGCGTTCCGCCGTCGTGAGCGCGAGCGCGAGCCGCGCAGCTCGGAGAAGCGCCATCCGTCGGTGCTCGCCGCGTTCGCGAGCGCCATCGCGGACGCGTCGCGGAGCACCGTCCGCGTCGTCTGCGACGGCCAGCCGGCAGCCCTCGGCGCACTCCTCGACGCGACGGGGCTCGTCGTCACGAAGGCGAGCGAGGTCCACGGCGAGATCATCTGTCGGCTCAGCGGCGGCCGTGAGCTCGCTGCTGAGCTCGTCGCCTCGAGCGAGAAGCACGATCTCGCGCTCCTGATGCTCCGGATCGCTGGCGAGGACGGCCTCGGCGAGGCGCGACCCATCGTCTGGGCCGACGGCGACTCGACCGGGCTCGATGTCGGATCGATCGTCGTCACCTGCGACGTCGACGGCGAGGCGCTCGCGTTCGGCGTCGTCAGCGTCCCGCCGCGCGCGCTCCAGCCGCGCGGCATTCTCGGCGTCTCGTTCAACACCGGCGATCGCCGGCCGATCGTCGGCGAGGTGCTCGAGGCCGGCGGCGCGGCGCGCGCCGGGATCGAGAAAGGCGACCTCGTGCTCTCGCTCGACGACACGCGCGTCGAGAGCACCGACGACCTCGTCGAGCTGTTGCGCGCCCATTCACCGGGTGACGAAGTACGGCTGCGCATCCGTCGAGGCGAGGCGGAGATCGAGAAGACCGCGCGCCTCGGCAGCCAGCTCGCGCCGGAGCGCCAGGAACGCCTCGATCGCATGAACCTGCTCGGCGGTGACGTCAGCGCTCGCCGCTCGAACTTTCCGGAAGTGCTCCAGCACGACACCGTGCTCTGGCCCGATCAGTGCGGCGGCCCGCTCGTCGATCTCGATGGTCGTGTCGTCGGCCTCAACATCGCGCGTGCCGGCCGGGTCGACAGTTTCGCCGTGCCGCGCGGGATCGTGCTCGAGCTCGTCGCCGAGCTCCGCGCGTCGATTCCGCCATCGGCCACCTCGTTGCTCCGCACGCTCTCACTCGACGAGCTCGAGACGCGGCTCGGAGCGCTCGAACGCGCGCTCGCGGACGCCGATCGGCAGCGGCTCGAAGCCGAGAAGCAGGTGCGCGACGTCGTCGACGAGATCCGTTCGCTGCGCGAAGAGGTCGAGCGGCGCAGGAACGTGGCAAGCGAGAGCACCGCGCGACGGCGGCTCTGATCACGTC
>Ga0326597_10014147_pt1 | contig 10464 bp, 12 predicted proteins | sample RVTome_12_FD_203789 | JGI IMG/M metagenome (GOLD analysis project Ga0326597, IMG submission 203789) | Soil microbial communities from uranium-contaminated site in the Upper Colorado River Basin, Wyoming, United States - RVT100D185 | ecosystem: Environmental > Terrestrial > Soil > Contaminated >... | reverse complement strand
GACCTGGTCAACGGTCCCTTTCACCTGATCAGTCGCGGGACCGGCAATACCCTGGGCCGGCGTCCATGCCACCAGCACGGCAGCCGTCACCAGCGCGAGTGCTCTCCAAGACCATCTCATGTCGGCGTCCCTCCCACTCACCTCATCTCCTCCTTCACGTCACGACCCGTGGCATGCTCAATGTTCGCCAGGGCAAGGTTATAGTTGTACATGGCCTTGAAGTTCTCTGCCCGGAGCTTGGCATACGCTTCGACGGCTTGGCCCAGATCCCTGGCATCCCCGACACCGAGGTCGAAGTTGGCCTTGGAGGCGACCAGCCACTTCCGCGCGTTTCGCCACCCCTCTTCCGTCGCCCGAATGCTCTCTTTGGCCTCGACAAGCTCTCGATGTGCCTTGCGCACCTGGAGCGGAATCCCTTGTTCCGCAAACTGCTTCGTCTCCTGAACTCTCAAATGCTCAGCCTGAGCCGCGCGAATCTTTCCCCTGGTGATCCCAAAGTCGAAGTTATACTTGAGTCCAAGGACGACCGCGACAAACCGATCATTCAGCGGATCGTAGGCGAAAGGATTCTGCTGGCGGGTTCGGTTGCCTGCCTGCGCGTAATAGCCGTTCACGCCCAGGAAAAACTGGGGATACAAGTTGCTCTCCTCTGCCCGGACGAGCGCCTCTGTCGCTTTCAGGCCGGCCCGAACCTGACTCATCTCTGGTCTCAGGTCGAGCGCAGTGCCGATTGCCTGCTCCTCAGGCTCCGCCTGCCTCGGAGCGGCGTCCAACCCCTTGGCATCCAGCTCCAGCGGCTGGCCGGGATCGAGGCCCGCGAAGGTCCGGAGTGCGGCTGTGGCGAGATCGAACCCCTTCTGCGCCTCGTATCGGTTCCTCAGCGCTTCGCCTCGGAACGCTTTTAGTTTGTACAGGTCCACCTCATCCACGCCCGGGGCGTCAGCCTTGAGCTGCCGCTCCGTCTTTTCGGCCGCCTTATCGAGGTCCTCTGATATCTCGTCGATCAAGCCCAGCAGATCGCTCGCCAGAAGCCTCCCGTAGTACAGTTCCTTGATCCGAAGGATCACATCGGAGGCCTTCTCCTCGACCTTGGCCCTATCGACCCTCACTCCCGCGTCCGCGGCCTCACGAAAGCTGCTGATCTTTCCAAATGTGTACAGAGGCTGCACCAGCGTCATCTCGACGATCTCGAACACATTGTTAATGGTGAGGCTGTCCTTGCGGTCAGGCGAGTCCACAACGGTGCCGCGGGCCCGGGGTGACGGGCCCACAACTGCCGTCAGCTCGATCTGCGGGTAGCGCGCCGCGTCCGCCTGATCTTTCTTGGCCATCGCCACCTCGGCCCCTCTTTGGAACTGGCGGATCTCCGGGCTTGTCGCGACGGCGCGCTGGATAAGGTCCTTCAGCGTATAGACCGCCTTCGGGGCCGGTGCCTGTGCCGACGCCATCCGCGGAGTAAGGGCCACCACCATAATAGCCAAGCCCACTGCGACCCATATCGCCCGCCTCATTCTGGTTGTATCCTCCATGCGCTTCTCCTTTCCGCGGGGTGCAACGGTCCGGCGTCGAATCAGTTCCTGCTCGCGCCGTCTACAGTTTGCCGAAGATATAATTCGAGATGAGCTGCTCCATGTCCACAGGATCCTCGGTGTCCCGGAGCCTGCCGCCCGGCTGGACCAGCTTGTCGGAGGCCCCGGGCGTGATCCTAATGTACTTTTCGCCGATCAGCCCTTTGGTCCTGATCGACGCGATCGCGTCGTCCTGAAGCTTGACGCCGGGATCGATGCTCATCGCCACCACGGCCCGATAGTTTTTCAGGCCGATCTCTCTCACGCGCCCCACCTCGACGCCGGCGATCTCAACCACCGACCCGTTCTTCAGTCCCGCGACCGAGTCGAACTCGGCCAGAATAGTGGTGCCCCTGCTGCCGACCACCTCCAGCTTTCCGAGCTTGATCGCCAGGTAGGCCAGGCTGACGATGCCCACCACCACGAACAGGCCAACCAGCGTTTCCATGGTCCATCGCTTCATCGATTTCGCTCCCCGTATTGATACGCCATACATTCCCCCATCAAGGCTAACTCGATGGAGAACCCGGTCTAGGCCGGATCGGACCCTGGCTGCCGCCTGTGATGAACTGCCTGACGACAGGGTTTGCGGAGGTCATGATCACCTCAGGACTTCCACACTCCACAATGACCCCGTCGTGCAGCAACGCCACCGTCTGGGCGATGTCGAAGATCTCAGGTATCTCATGGCTGATCACGACCGCAGTGAATCCGAAACGCTTGTGGGCATCGAGAATCAATCGGTGGATGGAGTTCAGCAGGATCGGATCGAGACCGGTGGTCGGCTCGTCGAACAAGATGATCTTGGGATCCTGAACCAGCGCGCGGGCCAGGGCCGCCCGCTTCTTCATCCCACCGCTGAGTTCCGCCGGATACTTGTGGCCCATATCAGCCAACCCCACTGCTTCAAGTCGCTGAATCGCACGCTTGGCGATCTCAGCATCGGGCAACCGGGTTTTTTCCCGGAGGGGGAAGGCGACATTGTCGAAGAGTGTCATCGAATCGAACAACGCACCCCCCTGGAACAGGACCCCGAACTTCTCCCGCACCAGATCCAGGGCCTTGCCATGGAGCTGGCCGAGTTCTGCTCCATCGACCAGCACCTGTCCGGAGTCCGGGCGGATAAGAGCGACGAGGTGCTTAATCAGCACGCTCTTGCCACTCCCGCTCTGTCCAATGATCGCCGTGATCTGCCCGTGGGGGATCGTTAGGTTCACCCCTCTGAGCACCTGCTGCCGGCCGAAACTCTTGTGGAGATTGACGAACTCGATCATCGGTTCAAAACAGGAGGGAGGTCATGAAATAATCCCAGACCAGTATCAGGACCGATGAGAGGACCACAGCCTCCGTCGTCGACTTCACCACGCCTTCGGCGCCGTACCCAGTGTGATAGCCCTTGTAGGTGCAAACCCAGGTCACAATGATGCCGAAGCTCAGCGACTTGAGGAAGCCGCCGGTGATGTCGCTCATCTCCACCGCGTTCCGCATCTCGGAAAAGTAGGTGCCCGAGCTAATCCCAAGCAGCTTGACCCCAACAAGATACCCGCCGAAGATACCGACGACGTCGAAGATGGCCGTGAGGAGCGGAACCGCCACCAGTCCCGCTAACACCCTGGGAACTACCAGATACTTTATGGGGTTCACTGCCATGGCCTTGAGTGCATCGATCTGCTCGCTGATCCGCATGATGCCGATCTCGGCGGCAATGGCCGATCCGGCCCGTGCCGTCACCATGAGGGCGGCCGTGACCGGCCCCATCTCCCGGATCAGGCTGAGGGCCACGGCCGGCCCCAAAAGGGCCTCTGACCCGAACTTCCGCAGCGTGTAGTACCCTTGAAGTCCCAGGACCATCCCGGTGAAGAGGGCTGTGAGAAGGATCACGGAGACTGATTTGACCCCGATGAAATGAATCTGGCGAATGACGTGCCTTAACTTCAGTGGTGGGAGGACCGCCCAGAAACAGGCGGAACCAAAAAAGATGGCCATTCGGCCCATGCCCTGGACCTGCGCCAGGGCCGCACGCCCGACCGCCTCCAGAGGGCTAGTCATCATCGTCACCGAGGGATTGCCGTAGCGTGGTTGTCCAGTGAACTGACATTTTTTTAGGATTACATATGCTCCACACGTTGTCAATCGTTTCTTGGCCCATCGGAGGGGGCTAAAACTTGGCGTGTCCCGGCGCCCTGGCGTCGTCGATCGCCGCCAAGCACTATCGGGTAAAGCAGCCTCGAGGCGTGCGACTCGAGACGGAAAATCCTTGCGCCAAACCCGAGCCTACACTATCATAGCTTGAGCCTGCTATCGCAAGGTAAGCGTGCCATAACAGGACTCTCGGACGAAATCGAGAGGAGGAAGCTAAGACGCCAACGACAAGTTTCTCAGGAAGATCTGGCTTCGGGGCGCTGCGATCGCCGTATCAGATATGGCCGGTGATTCTCGGTCTCGCAGCATTGATGCTGGTGCTCGCCTCGATCACGGTTGCAGCGATCACTGTCGCCCAGGCGTCTCAGGTGCCTCTGGTCATCAACGGAAAGCTCAATGGTGACGGGATCCCGGATGGCTGGGAACTGGAAGCCTTCCACAACCACCAGCAGATCAGCCTCGAGCCACTCCAGAACGGCCGATTCGGCATCCGCCTGGTGAGCGATGGGAGCTCGTTTGGGCTCTACAAGGCGGTTGACGTGGACCTGAACGAATTCCCGATCCTGAGCTGGAGATGGAAGGTTGATCGTCTTCCGCCCGCGGGCGATATCCGTGAAAAGAGCAAAGACGACCAAGCCGCCCAGGTCTACATTGTTTTTCCAAACAAGATCTTCAAATTCCGCAGCCCAATGATCGGGTACATCTGGGACAGCAACGCTCCTGCAGGGACCATCGCCGACGGCCACTCGGTCATGACACCTATCAAGGTCGTGGTCCTGCAGAGTGGAAAGCGGCGTCTGGGCGAATGGATTCAGGAGCGCCGAAACGTCGCCCAGGACTATCAACAGCTCTTCGGTAAGGACTCACTCCCCAAGGTGGGGCGCGTGGCGATCTGGATCAATACTCAGCGCACCAAATCCACCGCGGAGGCGACGTTCGCCGACCTGCAGTTCCTCCACGCCAATTAGTCCTCGCCCTCCGGCGACCCCACACTCGAGCTACAGTGCAGCCCTGATCTTTTCCCCAGCAGCTCGGATCTTCTCAGGATCGCCTTTGATCAGCTTCCAATCAAACCCTTTCCCATCGCCGCTCCAGCGCGGGATCAGGTGCAGGTGAAGATGCGGGACCGACTGGAACGCTGCGGCGCCGTTCGCCTGCAAGACGTTCAGGCCATCAGGTCGTAGTGCTGTTTGCAAGGCCAGCGCGATTCGCTTTGCGACGACGGCCGTTCGACCCAGATCGTCATCTGCGATCTCGTACAGTGTCGGCGCATGCGCCTTGGGAATCACCAGGAGATGCCCCTCGTTGAGAGGGTTGATGTCCATGATCGCGAAGGTCCACTCATCATCATAGATTTTCACCGAAGGGATCTGGCCGTCCCGGATCTTACAAAAAACGCAGTCCATCATCTCCTCCTCTTTTCCTCCTGTTTGCATACCTTCCGACAGAGGTTGGCTGGGCACGACGCTTGCCCCTCAAACGGCAAGGTATCACCACAGCGGCCGCTTGACAACTCCTCTTCGATCAGCCGAAGGGTGCGAGACGAAAGGCGCGATACCATAGAATCTCACGCGATCCTTACTACCGGTTCCCAGCCGGGCCGCTCCCCAAAGGTTCCTGACCCCGGACCGGAAACGGCGAGTGGGAAGCGCTCGGAAGGAGTGAGAACGAGACGCACTGATCCAGGTCGCGAATCCTGTCGTTGGCGGACGCGGAATCAACTAAGAGGAAGGAACAATGAAGAGGAAAACTTTGCCCCGTTTGATGCCTTTCCGTGATGCGGCGGCGTATGCGGCACGGTCATATCCATCTCAATCGTCCCTGATGAAGGGACGGATGTGGGGCCAAGCGATGTGATCCTGTTTTCGGGCGGGTCAAATTCCAGCGACCAGGATGTCGGTTCGCGAGGAGATTTTGGCGAGCGAATGCACCTGACCTGCGCCAGGTGGGACGGGCTTATCGAGTGAAGCCCCACCTGTTTCAATGCCAAGACGCCTGCGCCAACCGGCGCCTCTTCCGCGTCGCAACCCCTTCCGTGCGACGCGGAAAGATCCGAGAGCAATATGCAATGTCAGCAACCATGGGAAGAGCATCAGCGCGGCCATCACCAGAGAATACATCGTACCGCCCTATTCGAGTGCTCTCGTCGTATTCCACTCACGGAACTCCACCCGCCGGCACACGAGCGATCGAATGCCCACTCACGAAGAGCAAGTCGGATGACGTTTTCCCAGGACCGGCAGTCACCATCTCCTCTACTAGCTGGCCCTCCAACTATTTCGTCCTAATCTGGTGGCCTGCCTGCCGGTCCAAGAAACGAGCATAGCAAGGCGCGGACCCCTGGGCCGAGCGAGGCGTACGAGATCAGGTACGTCGCAGAGAGCGCCCAGGGGACCAGCAACGCCGCTAGGCGAAGTTAATTGGACCGGCACTAGCTGGCCCTCATCAACGGCAAGGAAGCTCCGTTCCTAGACAGGGCGACGGAGGCCTCACACAGCTCCTGGCAACCTGTGCACCGGATCGCAAAGGGCATGACCTTGAGCCTCTCGATGCTGATCCCATCGCCGCAGTATTCACAGACCCCGTAGTTCCCTTCCCTGAGGTGTTCCAGCGTCCGATCGATCTGCTTTACCAGCTCGGTCCGCTGAGAAAATGCGGTCAGGCCGATCTCCTCCACGGCGGAAATCCCTGCCTGCTCGACCGGGTCCAGACCCAGCTCCCTATGGACGCGTCCCCAGTGAACTGCAAGCTCCCTCCGAAGCTCCTTCACCAGGGCTTGCCTTTTTCCGAGAAGCATCTTCGCGAGATCTTTTTCTCTGTTCCTGGCCTTGGTTGAAGAGATTGCTTCTCCTGCCCTTTTGAGCTTTCTCGACTGTTTCATGGATTGTCAGCCTCCAGAGCAACGGTGTTGCCATGTTGCGACCTCCATGGCAGCGAGCCGCGGCGTATCTGTTGACGAAGTGAAAAAGAGGCGCCCCAGCGTAGGAGGGGCGCCTCTTTTTCCTCGGAAGCAACGAGCTTCAGGGCCCCTAGGTTTCGCCCCGCCTAGCCCTTCCTGATCTCCTGGACGGTGCGCATTCCATGGGCCTCGGTGTACTGCAGCATTACCTTATCCCCTGGCTTGAGCGTCACCAGAGCTTTAGCAGCTTGTTCTGCAACCCTGAAAGTCAGTTCCTTCCCTCCAGCCTTGATCACCAAGGACAGCCTGGCTGGGTCAACATTGACCACTTCACCCATAGCCTCCTTGGAGGCCTCCGACTTCTCCACCGGAGCCAAAGACTTGCCAGGCTCGGGCGAGTACCCGGGTTGCCCCCCGAAGACCAGGGTCGTGAGGGACAGACCAATCAGCATGGCACTAAGGTAGACCCAAACTCTGTTCATGGTGTTTACCTCCTTTCTGTGCTGAACGCCTTCCTGTCCATATGGCTTCCTCATTCAGCACGTTCACCAATCGAGCAACCCCTATGCCAAATCTGGGATGGCCCACTCCTTGGATGCGCCAACTTCTTGATCTTACAGATCTTATTCCCAGGCCTCCGAGACGAGTCATCGTAGTGGCTGACCATTCGCTCCAAGGTAAAGATGTAAGATTTACATGAAAGGATGGTCGAAATGGGCAGGGCGATTACTTTGAATGCGTTGAAGCCAACGTCTGCGGTTTTATAGAGGAGAGCGAACAGGCATGTCCTTCATCGAAGGGAATTCAGCAGTTCTTGGGCGAGTATCTGGGCCTTATCCGCTAGATTAAAGGCCCTGAGGAAATCTTCGAGTGAAAGCGCTTCTCTCGCCTTGGACAGGAAGCTCTGAATAGTCAACAAGGTCCCACGCTGCTCCTCGACGAGTCTATTTTGATCGATCTGTTTCACAAGTCGTTCTGCTCCATCGATTCGGGACTTGGCCTCTTGCTTCAGTCGATCCTCTTCCTCCTGGCCCACCTGCGGCGAGAGTATGGTCGGATGGGGAGTGGCTTCCTTCTTGACTGGCGATGGTTCCTTTTTCACGGGGCGTGACCTTGGCGAAGGCAGAGGGGATCCCGGGATGACGGTCGCCTTCTTTTCAGCACAGCCTCCCAACATGATCGCAAGGAGAATGACAGAGTAAAGCGATCTCATCGCTAAGACTGCTGCTTGCCCTGTTTTTGCTCGTACATCGATGCATCAGCACGGGCCAGCAATTCATCAATAGAGCAGGGGTTGTCAGGATCGTAGCGTGCCATGCCCACACTGATCGCCAGCTTATAACGACGGCCCCCATTTGCGTTGCGGGCATCGAAGTTCTCTTGCAAACGAGCGCTCAGTATGTCGGCACTGTCTTCACCGACTTCTATTGCGATAACCGCAAACTCGTCCCCGCCAATACGAGCGACGATGTCCGCCTCTCGAAATGTCTCTTTGAGGGCAGAGGCAGTATCGATCAGTGCCAGGTCTCCCTCATGATGGCCCAGGCGATCATTGATCTGTTTCATGTCGTCCAGATCGGCAAATAGAAGGAGCATTCCTCTCTTTGTCCGGTTGGCGATCTTCACATGCTGCTGGGCCAAGAATAAGAATCCCCGCCGGTTGTGCAGGCCTGTTAGCTCATCGACGAGTGACATGGCGCGCAGTTCACCCAGCTTCCTGTGGGCGAAGCCCATCGCCACGAGCCAAGCCAGAGGTAGGGCAAGGCCAGCGATGGCGAGACCCTGCCTGACGGAGGCATTCAGTTCTCGTCTCAAGAGGCTGGTGGCGATGCCAAGCCTGATGCTCCCGAAGGGTTTACCGTTGAGGCTCAGGGGCAGCGTGGCCTCGTAGATTTTTCCCTCCTGATACAGGGCCTGAAAGCGGCGGACGGGACCGAGGGACAGCAGCTCTTGAAAGCTCGGCCGATTGGACGCGCCCGAGTCTTCTTTCTCGTCCTCGCTGTGGAGGATCGTCCTTCCCTCTCGATCAGCGATGAGCGCGTACAGGAGATAGGGCGAATAACCGACGCTGGCCTCGAGCAGGCTTCTCAGCTCTCGATCTCGCCTGAGGACTTCTCGGGGATTTCCTGATTGGGTTTGGGAGAGTGAGCGACGGCTCTGGGCGTAGATCTGCTTTGCAATCAACTCAGCTTGGCCCGAGACCTCTTGGACAAGCACCCTTGTCAACTGAGAGAAGTGAATGAGAGTAGTGGTGGCCACCACGGCAAACGTCAGGAGGATAATGGCTAAGGCTTCTTTGATTCTAAGGCCTAAACGCATCTAAGGCCTCGTCACTACAGGACTTGCTGCGAGCGGACTTCAGGCGGATCGACTTCGTTGTGCACCCTATCTCACCTCTTCATGACACCTCGAAGAATCACATTAGCATGAAACGTGCCGATTCGTTCGGACCACTCAAGACGGCACCAACGCCCTACCCGAATACCTAGGACTGACACTGATGTTGCTACTCGAAGCCGCATCTTTCGATCGTTGCCCGTCCATGTCATCACGCCGACATTTTCCACTGACACATTCTCCCACGACAGCGCATCCGGAGTCAATCGAGCTTCATCTATACCCTGTAATTCCTCCCAAGGTTACACTTGATGAAGCTTAGCCGTGAGACGGAATATGGCCTCATGGGTCTCGTTCACCTAGCCCAGCAGCCAGAGGGAATGGTGATGCAGCCCACTGCGATCGCCGAGGCGCGAGGGCTGCCTCAGAGTTTGCTCGCCGAGACCTTCCGGAAGCTGACCCGATATGGTCTGGTCCGCTCCCTTCGTGGCGCCACTCGGCGCTACATCCTCAGTAGATCCACCAACGAAATCACCCTAAGCGATGTGCTGGAGGCTGTAGAGGGGCCCGGTCTCTTGAACGGTGCATCTTCTGAAATCACGGCTGCGCTGAGGAGAATCCCCGTATCTCTACGAGGGATGGAGATAGACTACTCCCAGGCTAATGGTGTTGATGGAGGCGACACCCCCCCAAGACATCGGGTGCCGGACTGCGACTCTGCGAATACAAAAGCGAGTCTGCTGATCTTTTTCTAATTCTAATCGTCAGAAGACCAAGTTTGTCGTTGGACCCATTTGCTTGGGACCTTTTTGAAACTCGCGGGGCGTCCGAACCCCAGCGCGATTTCCTTTGGTTTTGAGAGGTTGCAGATCTCGGCTGAGCTATGGGGAAGCGATGTCCCATCATCGACCGGGGCGCCGACCTTCAGTCGCCTGCTCTCCACGCCTTACAAATCAAGCAAAATCAAAAGGTTGAGGAGTCTTTCCCCGTTAGGCATGGCTCGGAGTCACCATGGCCTAACGATTGCTTCCCTTGAAACGCCAAACAAGGAGGTGGAAAGGAGCGAGGCCGGTACAGGTCAGCATGGTCCCACAGATCGTCACCACTCCCATGAACCCCAACGCAGCAATCAAGTCCCTGACCGCCAAAGCAGCACATAACGGGCAATGGATGGCCGTTCTGCTGGAGTGGAAAGACTCCACGAAGAGTGGCCGGATCGTGCTGGATGAGTTCGGGGACCAGGTGGCCGTAGAGCGTCCTGTCCACTATAAGAAAAACGCACTGCCCAGCCCGATGATGGCAATCCGGGTGGACTGGTCAACATCTGGCAGTGGCGCGCCGCTTTCCAGCACGACATCGACAAGGGCGAACCTCAGGTGCGTGACCTGTACCCCAATGCTGACAAGCCAGGCATAGTCTGGCGCCTGGGCCATGGTCCACGCCCCGCAAGCGGGTCAGCTCCTTTGCAGCACGGCGCTTCAGCCCGCCCCCCGGCCCGGATGCGAAGCGATTTCAAGC
>Ga0326597_10014146_pt1 | contig 10464 bp, 6 predicted proteins | sample RVTome_12_FD_203789 | JGI IMG/M metagenome (GOLD analysis project Ga0326597, IMG submission 203789) | Soil microbial communities from uranium-contaminated site in the Upper Colorado River Basin, Wyoming, United States - RVT100D185 | ecosystem: Environmental > Terrestrial > Soil > Contaminated >... | reverse complement strand
AACCCCATGCAGGTCGCTCATATGGGACCCACGGGCGGAAGCACAGGATTGCCTAAGGTCGTGCCGCGCACGCACAACGATCTGCTGTGCAACGTGGAGTACGCTGCGCTGGCCTGGGAATTGGGGCGCCACGATATCTGTCTTCTCGCGGGTCCGATCGGACATGATCTGACGCTCACGAAAGGCCTGTGCGGGACCATTTTCACGTACGGAAAATGCATTTTGCTGGACGCGACGGAGCCGGAAGCCCTCTGCCGAACCATTGAGAGTGAAAGGGTGACGGCGGTGGTGTGGGTGCCCACGCTTGCCAGCAGATTGGCCCACTTCGAACGTCTCAAGGATTACGATTTAAAGTCGTTGAAAAAAATGCACTGCGGCGGCGGCGCGAGCACGCCGGCTCTCATCCGGGAGGTCATGGAGAAAGTCGGCTGCCATTATTTCAACGCCTACGGCGGGACCGAAGGCCAGAGTACCATGACGAGGATCACCGACGATCTTCAAACGACGTACCATACAGTTGGCAGACCCACCTGCCCTTACGATACCTACAAGGTGATTGACGCCGATGGAAAGGAGCTTCCCGTCGATACGCCTGGAGAACTCCTCGTCAAGGGTCCCGGGGTTTTTTCAGGCTACTACAGAGCCCCGGAGGAAAACGAAAAGTCGTTCGACCGAGATGGTTTTTTCAGGACCGGCGACGTGGCCAAGATCGACGACCGCGGCAATGTCATATTGACGGGCCGGATAAAGGAGATGATCAACCGGGGCGGGGAAAGCATCAGCGCCACTGATATCGAAAGACTCATCATCCATCATCGCGATGTGGAAATGGTCGCGGTTATTCCCATGCCGGACCCGGTGATGGGGGAAAGGGCTTGTGCCTATGTCAAACCCAAAGCAAGAAGGACGCTTACTTTCGAAGGTATCGTTTCCTTTTTGAAGGGCCAAGGAGCGTCAGTCCTACAGCTTCCCGAACGGGTAGAGTTCATCGATTCCATGCCGCTCACCCAATCCGGCAAAATCGATAAGAGGGCGTTGGTCGAGGACATCGCAAAGAAGGTCCGTGTGCAGCGTTGAATCCAACGACGGACCTGTTCCGACCCAAAGGAAGATCAATGTCATTGAACGGGATCGGACTGGAGAGTAGATTCTACTGAAAAACCCTCCGTTCATCCTTCGAGAGCCTCAGGACGCACGGAGGAACGGTTGAAATCATTGGAGATTTTCCGTTCATGCTGAGCCTCGTCGAAGCATTCATAGAGTTTTTCAGCAGAATTAGAGTATAGGCTCATTTTGATCGCTCGATCGTAAAGTATCCAGCAGCAAAATGTATTCCGCTACCTTTTGTCCCAGGAGGTTCGCATGAGGTCGCCTGTCGCATTTTCCGCAAAACTCCATTGGGCCGTCAACGTCTGCGTTATTTGTGTTAGAGATTGCTTCTTGGTCGCAGCTCTCGTCTTGACGATTCTCCCCTCTTCGAGCCGCGCTCAATCGGCGCCGCTGTTCCGAATCGCCTATGGCGTGACCGGGGAAAACCCCACGGCGCTGTGGGTTGGGGTCGAGCAGGGATTTTACCGCAAGCATGGCCTGAACGTGGAGGCCATTTACATGCGCAACGGCCCTCTGTCCATGGCGGCCATGGTCTCAGGCGATGTGCAGATGAACTTTACCAGCGCCAATAATGTGTTGAATGCCGCCGCGGCCGGTATGGACGTCGTCGTAGTCGCCAATGTCATCGGCCAGGGCGACGGAATTTTCATGGCGCGGCCGGAGATTCGCAAGCCGGAGGATCTCAAAGGCAAGCGGGTGGCCGTCCAAAGCATCGGCGGCGGTGGATGGGCCAATAATATGTTGTGCCTCGATTATCTAAAGCTCGATCCGGAGAGGGACAAGATTCAGTTTGTGGTCCTGGGAGATCAGGCCACCCGCGCGCAAGCTTTGGAGTCGGGGCGGGTGCAGGCCTCTTGGATCGGCTATACTTTCAGTGAGCCGTTGAAGAAAAAAGGATATACCGCTTTTGTCGATTTGGGCCGCGCGCCCATACCCTATATGGGATCGTCTCTGGTGACGCGGCGCCAGTTCGTACGCCAGGATCCAAAGGCCATCGAAGGCATCATCAAAGGCACTCTCGACGCGGTGCGCTTCATCGCGAAGCCGGAGAACAAAGCGGTGGTGACCCAAACGATTATGAGGAATCTCCGCTTGAGCCGACCTGAAGAGGCGGAGGTGAGTTACCAGGCGATTCAGAACTTGTACAGCAATGATCTGGTGCCCAAAGCGGCGGGCGTGAAAAAGATTCATCAGATTCTTTCAAAGGCAAATCCGAATCTCCGCAAGATGAACCCGGAAGAGGTTATCGAGGATTCGTTGATACTAAGAATTCACGCGAGCGGGTATTGAAAGAGGGCAAAACCTTCGGAGATGTTGTTGACTACCGGTCCGTCTTGGACAAATCGACAAAGTATAGTCTCGTCGCAGACCTCTGACCCTGTCATCGGGTGCGAAGGAATGTCATAATTGTTCGAAGAGAGGAACTCATCTAATGGCAGGCTTTCTTTTTAAATTTTTCACTGTAAGAGCGGTTATCGTGACGTCGGCCTTGGTGGCATTGCTGTACGGCGGGGCGACCAGTGCTGAGTTGCCCCGGCTCTCGGTGGCGCACAGATTCGCTCAAAGCCATCCGGTGCATCAAGCGCTGGAGCAGTTTCGTGAAAATTTGGCGGCCGTGGTTAGCGTCGAAGTGAACGCCCCGCGCAACGAACGCGAGAGCGTCCAGGGGATGGTTTCCGGGTCAACCGACGCGACCGTTATATCACCGGCGGTTCTCCAACAGACCATCAGTGAGCTGGGCATGCTCGATTTGATCGGCCTCTGGCGCGATCGAGCCCACTGGGCGCGTGCGCTTGACGCGGAACCCGGTCGTGAAATCTCCGCTCTCGTGGAGAGAGCAAAATCCGGGGCCGGATTTCGGGTTTTGGGATACTGGGGCGGAACTCAGCGGCACATTTTGACCCGCCGCAACGGCGTACCGAAGATAGAAAACCTGAACGGGCTGCGCCTGCAGATCCTGTTCAATCCGGTACGAAGCAAAATGTGGAAGGCGTTGGGGGTTCAGCCGATACTGCCGACTCAGCCCGACCTCTCTGCCATGCTTCGTGCCGGGACCGTTGAAGGCATTGAGGAAGAGGCCGAGGTAATTGTTCAGACACGCTTATTCGAGGTCGCTTCCCATCTTACCGAGACCGGCCATGCCATAGCGACGCGGCTCTTCATCATTGCCAAGCCCGCGTGGCAACGGCTCACCCCGCCACAGCAAGCAGCCTTGACCGCCGCTGCCCAGAAGGCCGCGGCCGCCGCGCGCGCCGGCGAGCAGGAACGTGAGACCACCGCGTTAACCTCACTCAAAGAGCGCTTCGGAGTTAGTCTTCATAGCTTCACCGGCCAAGACGCTCTTGTGGAGCGCACCCGCTCTTTTCGAGCCCGGTACGCCGAGGAGTTGAGTATTAGCCGTCTGTTTACGCTAATCGAGAAGACAGCCAAGCCGTAGCCCAAGACAGCCGTACTCTGTGAACCGAGGAATAAGCCCGCAGGCTCGGCTCGCCGCTCGCATTTTCCCATGTGGGACAGGACAATTGGTAAACTCTTCGAAATTAGCGCGGTGCCAGCGAATCGGGCATGCGTTGGGATAAAGCAGCAGGATCGGAGACAGCGGTTTTAAGCAATAGGAGTTCCCTCTCCAGCTCAGCCAGGGCCTGGGGCACATCGGCTAGATTTCCCTGAAGACCCATCTGCTCCAGTTTTCGGGCAGCCACATAAGCCCTTTGACCCCCAAGCTGTCCGACCGAAGAGGCAAGTGTATGGGCGGCTGCGGTGAGGGAAAAACAGTCCGATCGAGAGAAGGCTTGCTGGCTTTCTTCCAACAGTTTGGGATATTGCTCCACGAAGAGTTGGACTATTTGACTTAGAAGATCCATGTCACTTTCAAGCTGGGCCAGGGCCTCATCGACATTGAACACGTCCACGCCGTCAGGTGGTTGCGGCGCGGGGTCAAGCGCGAAGCTAAGCTTGGCTGCTGCTGTCGTCCGTTCCATGACGGCTCTGAGTTCCTGGGGGTTGATGGGCTTCGAAATATAATCATCCATGCCAGCCGCCAAGCATTTTTCTCTATCCCCACTCATGGCATGGGCAGTTATCGCAATGATGGGAGTATGGCTGCCTTTTTTCTGCTCAACCGCTCGAATTTGAAGACTGGCCTCAAAACCATCCATCTCCGGCATTTGCATGTCCATGAGGACCGCATCATAGGGAACCAGTTTAAAGGCATCTAACGCTTCTTTGCCGTTTCCGACCACATCGGCTCGATGACCCATTTTTTCCAGAAGGCTAGCCGTAACTTTTTGATTTATGTGATTATCGTCGGCCACTAAAACACGTAGCCGGCGCTGGACCTTGCGCTCGGCTAACGTATGACGTGTGACAAGGGAACTGGAAGGGGCGACCTTAGAAGCGTCTCCCATCAACAAGGCTATGCATTCGTAGAGCTGAGAGAAGCGAACGGGCTTAGTGAGGTAAGCGTCAATGCCGGAGCGTCGAGCCAGTTTCCCATCTCCTCTTTTCCCTACCGAGGTGAGAAGCAATAGCTTTGGAGAGCCGATTTTCAGTTCTTGTCTTATGGCTTGGGCTAACTTTGGTCCGTCCATCCCCGGTAACATAAAGTCAAGGATCGCCAAGTCGAAGGGCGTGCTTTTTGCGGCGGCGACATGCAATAGCTCCAGGGCACTGGGTCCATCGTCTGCGATTCGACTTGTTATCCCCAAAGCGTTTAGATAGTGGTCAAGAACAGTGCGGTTCGTGACGTTCCCCTCCACGATAAGTACACGCAGGCCCTGAAGATTAGCGCGGGGACCTGCGGCTTGCCGAGCCCCTTGCTGTTTACGCAATTGCACCGTGAACCAGAAGCTGCTTCCCCGTCCCGGCTCGCTGTCCACCCCAATATTGCCACCCATCAGCTCCACAAACTTCTTGGAGATAGCCAACCCTAGGCCCGTTCCCCCATACTTGCGGGTCATTGAAGCGTCTACCTGGGTGAATGAGGCAAAGAGCTTACCTATTTTTTCCTTAGGAATACCGATGCCGGTGTCGGTCACCGAAAAACGAAGAGTTGCATGGGTCGCAGTTTCTTCTTGGATGCTTACCTGGAGGACCACTTCCCCCTGCGTGGTAAATTTCAGCGCATTGTTGACCAGGTTGGAGAGAATTTGCCGCAGTCTACCCGGATCCCCCTTTAGCTCTGTAGGGACGTCATAGTGGATGAAGTTGATAAGTTCCACCCCTTTGTCCTCAGCCTGTGTGGCAAAGAGATCCATGACGTCCTCAACCGAGCTCCGCAAATCAAACTCGATGGCTTCCAGCTCGAGCTTCCCTGATTCAACCTTGGAGAAGTCTAACAGCTCGTTGATGACTGTCAGCAGCGATTCACTGGATCGTCTAATTATTTCACAATACTCTCTCTGTTTAGGCGAAAGGTTGGTATCAAAGAGAAGCCCGGCCATACCGATGATGCCGGTCATCGGGGTCCTGATCTCATGGCTGATGTTGGCCAAAAAGAGGGACTTGGCCCGATTCGCCGCGTCCGCCTCCTCTTTAGCTAGTCTGAGCTGCTCCTCTGTTTCCCTACGCCGCGTGCGATCCCGCGTGACCACTGAAAAACCGAGCAGCTTCGCACCGCCATTTCGTACCGCCGTGATGACGACATTGGCCCAGAATTTCGAGCCGTCCTTACGCAAGTGCCAGCCCTCGTCTTCACACTGGCCTTCGGACAGCGCCGTCTTCAATATTTGCTCAGGCTTACCGCTTTCTCGGTCTTCGATGGGATAAAAACCGCGGTAGTGCTTACCAATGATTTCTTCCGACTGATACCCCGTAAGTCGTTCCGCCCCTTTATTCCACGTCAGCACGCATCCCTGGACGTCGAGCATGTAAATTGCGTGATCCTTTACACTTTCAATCATCGAGCGGAAACGTTCTTCACTTTGCCTCACCCGCTCGTCGATAGCCTTGCGCTCGGTGATGTCCATAATTGAAGCCAAGACGTGAGTTCCGGTGGGCATCTTTATGGGATTCAATCCGATCTCTACGGGAAATTCGCTGCCGTCTTTGCGCAGCCCTAAGAGCTCTCGCCCGCCACCCATCGGCCGCGCCGTTGGAGCCGTGTGGAAACTCGCCCGATCCGCTGAATGCTTGCTACGAAAACGCTCAGGCAATAGCGTGTCAATAGACTGACCGAGAAGCTCTTTCTTGGAATGGTGGAAAAGCGTCTCGATCTGGGAGTTGGCCATTACAATGATCCCTTTCTCGTTCGTCATCAGCAGCCCATTGGGCGCCGCCTCCACCACCAAACGAAAATGTTCCAGCGCACGCCTTCGTTCAACCATTTCCCGAGACAGATGTGTATTTAAATCTTGCAGTTTTCTTTCACTCACCTCCAACGATTCTTTCGAGCCGGATGTTTTCCCCAATTGGAAGACCATTTCGTTGAAATTCTCAGCCGATTCTCCAAACTCAGAGGCCATGCGATAACTCAAGTCGCCTTTGCCGACGGCTTGAATTCCTCTCATCAGCTCATGAAGCGATTTCCTAACTCTACGCGCCGCGCGGAGTCCGGCGGCGACGGTGACTAAAACGAGCGTCGCAATCGAAATAGCACTTAGCCAATTGGCGTACGTCATGTCTCCTTCGTCCGTCTTTTACGTTCGTCCAGGATGCGATGTTGCTAAGAGTCTCTCGCGACGCGGTCGGGCTCTGCTCCGGCGCTCACTAAGAGATCGCGCAATGGTCAGGAAAACGAGACCAATGGCGCTGGCGCTGTATTTTGCCCAATCTTACTTGAGCGTCTGTGCGGTGGTCAGGAGGTATAAATCGTGAGGTAGTGCTGCACCGCCTTCAATTCCCTTAGCAGCCATGGATACGTAGAGCGAATCATCTCTGACTTTCTGCTCGCTGGACATTGGTTGAGTTTGTCCAGGATGTCTATCACCCGCTCGGCTCTAAGCAGCCGCGCTCCCTCTAGGAGATCTTGGAGTTCCAATGATTCCTCGGAAGTTTCCTTGACCCGCCGTTCTAGCTGGGTGATCTTGTCTTTGACCAGCTTCAAAAATTCATCGAGGATTTCGGAAAAGGCACGGGAGTCCATACCTATCTGCGACATTGTTTGATCCGGGTCTTGCAGGGCTGGCCTTTGTTGGGCGAACGCTTCCTTCACTTTTTCCATCACGCTGTCAGCTCTGATGGGCTTGAACAGATATTTCCATCCCTGCATCGGGATCGAGTTATTAAGACCTCCGGGTTTTATGGCCGTGCATACCAGGATCGGGATCTCACTCCATTCGGAGCGATCTTTGATTTTCCGGACGAGTTCGATCCCATTTGTGTTCGGCATCATGATATCCGTGATAATCAGCTCAATTTCGGCATGGGACTCCAGTAATTCCAAGGCCTGTTCACCGTCGTGTGCCGTGAGCGTCTCGTACCCATGCTTATCGAGGGTATGCTCGAATACTTTCGAGCTAATGGGATTATCTTCCACAACGAGCACAGCCATGATTTTCTCCTCCGTGCGAGCCTGCTAAAAGGGCGTGGCCCTCATCGAGTAAAGATGACTGAGAAAATAGGAGCAACTGATGTGCCATAATCGCGATATCGCTAAGTGGCTTATTTTAATGGGATTCTGCCGGGCGGGTACCCAAAAATCCGCACAAAAATAGTTTCTATCTGTCACATTTTCGTACCCAACTGCCGACTATATGCCTGGTATTTCTCGACAATTACCTAAAAGGCAGGGGTCACGTAAAATTTATAGCTATTTTGAGGCGCGGGTACGGTAGTTGGGTGTGCAACGCATCGACGGTGACCACAGCGCCTTCTAAGGGCAACTCATCGAGCAGTTGAATTAGTTTGGGAATCTCGTTGGTTTTTTCTTCGACGCCGATCTGGCCAAGCACCACCGCTTCTTGATGCAGACTGGCGGCGCTGAGCAATGGGGAGGGGGCTTTCCGGCGTCGTGCCCGCAGCGCAGCGTCCTGCCATCGAGGGCTGGCACCCTGGGACACAATACTAAATTCTTCTTGACGGCTTCGCAGGTTATCTAATACGCTTCGCCCATGGCTTGGATTTCCAGACTCGTGGCGCCGGTTATCCACATCATGTAACGCAGTGGGGCGTACGCCAATCCCCGTCTTCAGCAGCGACAACGATCGTAGCGAGTATGCCGACGGGAGGCATCTTAGCTTAGGAAAGCTAGGAGCACGATCGAAGGGGCTTCCTGAACATTGGTATTATTTCCCCGGAACGACCAAGTACCATGACAAAAGATCGGCCCGCGTCTGAATCGCTCGAACAGATGGCTGACGCAACAGCGACGGGTCTGGCGCAGGCTGCGGCCGGCGCCGCATTCCAACTGTTTCGCGAAAAACAATTCCGTCGGTTGGCAGGGTTCGAGAGGTTGAGTCAAGTCGAGCAGGACAGGATCTTCAATGAGCTGGTCGTTGCGTTTGTCGTGCTGATCATGCTTCTGCTCGAGGCCCCTGATCTCCGTGTCGCGGGAGAGTCCCGGGATTATCTCGCCGGTCTCAACAAGGCGATCCCCAAGGCACACGAGAACCACCTAAGAACTTTAGGTCTCGAAACGCACCATCTTCGAGACTGGGAAAAGCTCATGGCCATGCGCTACGAGGAATATGCGCGCGACCGGCACGAGGTGCGCGCGGCTGCGATGCAGCTTGAGTCAGCGGAGAAAAGCTTGGATTTGGATGATCTTTCGAAGATCCAGCTGCTCGTGCCGATTCAAGCCGTTGCCATCGGCTGCCACCACCATATCTGTCGCGGTGACACCGAGGGGCGGGACGACCTCTTCAAATTGAAGCTGGGATCACTGTCGAAGTTCTATGTCGAACTCAGAGTACGGTTCGAGGGTGGCAGGATTACTCCTCTAACGCGGGCGCGCGTGGCTTTGAAGCGAGTGCTCCACCGGATCGGTGGAAGAAACCGGCGCGCTCAATAGCAAGCGGGGAGCCGAACCAAAGAGCACAGCGTGCGCCCCATTCCTGTAACGGTGGCGCTGATCGTTGGGCCTTGTTTGGCAGGAGTGATATAGTCTAATCGTCGGTTTAATTCTCTCGCCGGGACTCGCATTGTTTAACACACACGGGATCATCTATCCTTTCCTCTTGGTATTCTTTCTTCTTGCCGGTTGCCGCTTCTCGCCCGAGCCGGAGCTTCGGTCCAATTATCTTGTCGTCGGCATCGAAAGCAATCCGCTTCAGCTCGATCCGCGTTACTCCACCGATGCCAACGGGGTACGCATCGGCGGTTTGATCTACAACTCATTGCTGCGCGCCGACGAGCATATGCGCCTGCAGCCCGAATTGGCTGAGCGCTGGACGGCGCCGGACGACCGAACCTACCTGTTCGACCTTCGGCGCGACGCGAAATTCCACGACGGCAAATCGCTCACGGCAGAAGACGTGCGCTACACCTACGAGAGCATTTTGGATCCGAAGAGCCGTTCGCCAAAAAGGGGGATGCTAAAACCCCTTGACCGCATCGACGTGCTTGGACCTCATCGTGTGCGCTTTCGCTTGTCGGCGCCGCACGCGCCGATTCTCGAACAATTTACCATCGGCATCGTGCCGGTGGGCTCGCCGGGAGCGGAGACAAACGCGATGCCGCCGCGCGGCTCCGGCCCGTTCATGTTGGAAGCTGTCGAATCCGGTGAAAAGGTAACGCTCAAGGCCAATCCGATCTACTGGGAAGGAAAACCGTCGCTGACCGGCTTGGTGTTCAAGGTCGTGCCCGACGCGCTGGTTCGGGTGCTAGAATTTAAAAAGGGCGCCATCGGCTTCATGCAGAACGACATCGAGCCCGACGTGCTGCCCTGGCTGAAACGAAACACCCAGGCTTCCGTCGCCGCCCATCAGGGCACAACCTCTCAATACATCGGTATCAATCTGACTCATCCGATCTTGCGCCAGCGCAAGGTGCGCCAGGCCCTCGCGCTTGCCATCGACCGCGACAGCATCGTTCGCCATGTTTTGAAAGACAACGTCACGCCCGCCAGCGGCCTGCTCTCGCCGCTCAATTGGGCCTTTGACGAAACCGTGTCCCAGTGGCGTTACGATCCGCAAGCGGCCAAACGGTTATTGGACGAAGCAGGCTATCCCGATCCGGACGGCGACGGGCCGCGGCCACGCTTTCGGGTATCTTTCAAAACTACCAACATCGATCTGCGCCGCAGAATCGCCGAGGCGTTCAAGGAACAACTGGCGCAGGTCGGCATTGAACTCGAAATCCGCAGCTATGAATGGGGCACTTTTTACAACGACGTAAAGAATGGCAACTTCCATCTCTTCTCCCTCGCATGGGTCGGCATCGTCGACCCGGACATCTATTTCCAGCTCTTCCATTCCG
>Ga0326597_10014145_pt1 | contig 10465 bp, 9 predicted proteins | sample RVTome_12_FD_203789 | JGI IMG/M metagenome (GOLD analysis project Ga0326597, IMG submission 203789) | Soil microbial communities from uranium-contaminated site in the Upper Colorado River Basin, Wyoming, United States - RVT100D185 | ecosystem: Environmental > Terrestrial > Soil > Contaminated >... | reverse complement strand
GGCGACGCTGCGCATGTCGATGCGGACGGGTACGTCTGGTTCGCCGGCCGGGCGGACGAGATCATCAAGATCGCCGCGCACCGGATCGGCACGATCGAGGTCGAGAGCGCATTCCTGGCCCACCCGGCGGTCGCCGAGGCCGGGGTGACCGGGCGCCCGGACGAGCTGCGCGGCGAGGTCATCGCCGCGTTCGTGGTCCTGCGCGTCGGGCACGTTCCCTCCGAGCAGCTTCGCCGTGAACTCCTGGCGACCGTCCGCGATCAGCTCGGAGCGGTCGCCGTGATCGGGGAGATCAGCTTCGTCAGCACACTGCCCAAGACCCGCAGCGGAAAGATCATGCGCCGCGTCCTGCGCGCGGTGGTCCAGGGCGTGGACCCGGGCGACATCACCACGATCGAGGAGGAGGGCTCGGTGGACGAGGCCCGCGAAGCGCTCGCGGAGCTGAAGGCCTCGCTCGATCCGACCGACCAGGCCTGACGGCCGCCCGACAGCCGCGCGTCAACCGGCCGGCGCTGCCGGGTCGCCGTCGAGCAGCTCGTCGAGCCAGGCGACGATCGCCCGTTCGTAGGCGGGATCGACCGACTCGATGTCGGTCCCGCCGCTGGTCGTCGGGAGGTGCGTTGAATCCGGAAGGCGGACGACCCCGAGGGGCGCGCCGGAGCCGGCCAGGGCGTCGCTCCAGACACGCGCGCTTTCGTCTGCGGGGACCGCCTCGTCGTCCCCGTACAGGAGGAGGACGGGACACCGGACAGCGCTGATATACCCGATGGGATCGTGGTCCATGTCGCGCCAGGTGGCGTCACTCGGCAGGGTCCGCGGGAGCCACAACAGATCGAACCAGGGCTCCCCAGCGATCGCGTCGAGGTGACGCTGGGCGTCGGCGTGCGAGCCTGTCCCGCGGAGGAACGCCTCGATCGCGATGCGGGTCTCGATCGCGCGGGCGACATCCGTGTCGGGATGGCCCGCGCGACGAAGCGCCTCGGCCGCGCTGTAGCGCATCTGCGCGCCCGGGCTGATGCCCGATGCCCCGACGAGGATGAGGAACGTCACCCGGTCGGATCGCGCAACGGCGATCGTTGCTGCCCAAGCGCCCTGGCTGAACGCCCAGAGACCGATCGGGAGCGCGGTGCCCATACGCTCGCCGAGCGCCTCGACCGCGGCCAGCGCGTCGCTCGCCTGCAGGTCGAACGCCACGTCGTCGTCGCCGCCGGCCGGTCGGCGGTCGTAGCTGAGCATGGCGATCCCGCGCGGTGCGAGCAGCAAGCTGACGCTGCACATCCGTGACAAGCAGGTCGGCGAGGGGACGATGATGACCCAGCCCGGCAAGTTCGGGCTCGGCGGTGGGGGCCTCGTGGTCGGCCGGTCCGGCCCGGAGGTCGTGACCGACGATCTCGATGGCGCGGCGCCCTACACGCTCGTCGGCGGCTCGCTGACGAAGGTCGTCGTCGACGTCAGCGGTGAGCCCTTCGTCGATCTCGCCAGGGAGGCCGCCGCGATCTTCGCCCGCCAATAGCGGGGGCGGCGAGGTGCCGTTCTACTCGTGGTAGGACGAGGTATGACCGCCTGAAGACGACGGGCGCTGCCGCAGCGGTAAGCACGCTTCCCGACGTCTCTGCTGAAATGTGTGCATGGATCGCCCTCTGCCGGCGGGCGACGGTGGCCGTATGGCGGTCCTTGCCCGGCGTTCACTGATCCCAGCGGGATCGGCCGCCGCAAGCCCAGGTCGGCCCATCGGCCGGGGGACGCGGCCGCGCCTGGCGCCCGGCGATCCCCGGCCTGAACCAGCACGGGGGATGAGATGCTTCCGCCGCACCGTGACGGGCCGGGTATCATCGCCGCGATGACTGAGCGAGGGCTGCCCGGCATGGACGGTGCCCCGGCCTGTCCGTTCGTCGCGTTCGGCGACGATCGCGATGGACGTTCGACAAGTCCCGACCACCGCCATCGATGTTTCGCCGAGTCGCCGGCGGCCCCCCGCGCCGTGGCGCATCAGGAGGCGTATTGCCTGTCGAGCGCGTTCCCCGTGTGTCCGACCTTCCAGGACTGGGCGAGGCGCGAGGCGGCGCACGCGATCGGCGCGGGTGAGCGGGCAGAGACGGCACCGACCGCAGTCCCTTCGTCACCCGTGGCCGCCGATGTGGACGATGTCGACGAGGCACCGTCACCCAGCCGCCCGTCCGAGGATCCACCGATCCGGCGAAACCCGCCGCGCGACTGGGCGGCGCCGCCGCCTTGGGCGACCGGCGTGGGCAACTCGGGTCGGACGGCCGGATCGTCGGGCGCCACCGACGCCGCGGCCGCCGGCCTGCTCGCGAGCCGATCGGTCGAGGGTCAGGGGCTGGCCGGCAGCGCAGCCGATCGGCTGGCAGGTGGTCCCGGGCCCGACGTGCCGTCCGCCGCGTGGTCCGCATCAGCCGCCGGCGCGGCGTCAAGCGCAGCCGACGAAGATCTGGCGGGTCTCGTCCAGGGCCGGCCGGTCGGCTCGCCACCACCCCGCTCCGACGGATACCCGCCACCGACGCGCACCGGCCGTCGTCCAGCGGTCAGTTCCACACGCCCGTCCGGGGAGGCGGCGCCCGGTCCCGCGTGGGAACGCATGCGCCGGTACGAGGCCTATCCGACGATCAAGACACGCGCCGGTCTGCCCGGTCTGCCCCGCCTGGCGCTGTTCGGCGGCGCGGTGGCGATCGCGGCGCTCGCCCTGTTCATGCTCCCGGCGCTGCTTGGAGTCGGTGGTGGCGCACCCGGCGAGTCGCGCGGCCCCAGCCGGTCGCCAGCCTCCGCGACAAGCGCTTCTCCGACGACGCCGCCCGCGCCGACGCCGCAGGTCTACGTCGTGAAATCGGGCGACACGATGTCCAAGATCGCCAACAAGTTCAACGTCCCGCTCGACGAGCTGCTGGCGGCCAACAAGGACACGATCAAGGACCCCGACAAGATCGCGGTCGGCGACGAGATCGTCATCCCGGTCCCGTCGTCGGTCGAGCCGAGTCCCTCGGCGGCGGGTTCCGCTCCCGCGCCCTAGGACGCGCCGCCCTACCGCGGGGCGATGTTGATGGCGGTGATCTTGCCCGCCTCGACGCGGAACGTGGCGTCGATGTGCTGGCTCTGTGCGCCCGGGCGAACGACGAGGAGGTCCGCCTCCCAGGTGTTGCCGGTATCGCGGATCTCGCCCGGGATCATCTTCAGGCCCTTCTCGCCGCGGAGGAACCAGCCACCGACGCGCTCGACGCCGCGCAGCGTCTGGACGCTGTCACCGACGTGGACGCGCATCTCGGTCTTGTCGTCCATCAGGGCGACCGCAGCTTCGCGATCGCCACCGTTCAGCTTCTCGAAGAAGTCTTCCATCGTCTCGACGGCACCCATGGGAAGAGTGTACCGTCGGGCGGTCACGGCCGCGTCCCCCGCTCACGAGCAAGGGACCGGACGCCTGCCGGGAGATGCTCGGGGCATAGACGCGACTGCCAGTCGACGAAACGGGCGTGACGGGCCCGACCCGACCGTCCGCTAGAACCCGCCCCCGGCGCCGCCGCCGCCACCACCCGACGAGCCACCGCCGAACCCGCCCCCGCCCCCGCCGCCCGACGACGACGGCGAGTTCCCGATGGTCCCGAGCGCGGACATCATCCCGCCGACGTCCGGGATCCCCGAGTCGGAGAAGAGCCCGGCGCCACTGCCGCCCGCCGCCGCGCTCATGAATGGCGTTCCGCTCGACGACTGGTACCAGACCGGGAAGTAGGGCACGACGCCGCTCGTCCGTCCCTCGTTCACGTCCTCGAGGCTGCGCGAAAGGACGCCCTCGATCTCGCTCTGCAGCCCGAGCGCCGTCCCCCACACGACGGCTTGGTCGGGTGTGTCGAGCCAGTCGAGACCGGCCTCGGCGACGACCTGCTGCATCGAGCGGGCCTGGGCCATCGTCTTCTGCAGGGTGCGGCGGTAGGCCGCGAGCATCGCGCGGATCATCGCGCCGGCCATCGTGACCGCCGGCATCGCCCGCGCGAGGAGGACCACCACGATCCCGCCCGCGATCGCCGCTCCGCCGATCAGGGTCAGGCCGGACATCGGGATGTTGAACCCGGCGACGACCGCGATCACGCCGGCGATGATGGCGAGCGATCCCCGTATCACCCATCGAGAGACGACCTTGCTCGGCTTCTCCGTGATCCAGCCGCGCTTGACGACATGCTCCTCGAGCCTCGTGTCGAACTCGCCGACATGCGTACCGAACGTCGGGAGGTCGTCCGGCGAGATGAACGACGCGGGATCGGACGCCCCGAGCGTCCGCAGTCGATCCAGCGCCAGATCCTCGGCCGGGCCCGTCGGGCGACGATTGTTGAGCCTGCGCTGTGCCTCGGTCTCCGCGTCGCCAGCCGCCGGGTCGACATCGATGCCGACCTTGTGCGCCTGCCACAGGATCCCGGGTTCGTCGCGGAAGGCGATGAGCCCGCGCGACGCCAGGTCGAGCATGGCCGTCGTGAGCGCCCGCCGAGACGTCGCACCGTCCATGATCATCGCGCCGGAAGCGGCCGTCAGGTCGGGTGGCGGCGCCGGCATCAGGATCGAGGGATCGTCGAGGTACGTGGGGTCCTTGCCGAACCGCCGCCAGTTGTAGAACCCCCAGCCGGCGAGGCCCATGAACACGATCGGGGCGCCCACGAGGCCGACGACCGCGTTGAGCTGGCGGGCCCGAAGCAGGGCCTCGGCGTGCTCCACCGTCGCGGCCGCGTCGACCTTCTGGAGCGCGACCGCCAAAGCGCCATCGAAATCGGCCGCCCGGAGCGCGGGGAGCATGTCGTTATCGAAGATCGATTGGCGCTCCTCGTTCGACAGGAACGATGCCTCGAAGCCCGGTCCCGCGAAGAGTTGGACCTGACCGTGCCTGAGATTCGGCTCCATGTCGAAGAGGATGACGAGGCCGTCGTTGAAGCCGGCGCGCCCGACGCCCCATTGGTCCATCAAGGCACGCGCCTTGCGGTTCGTCTCCTCGGTCGTGGGGTACGTGCCGCTGTCCTGCGTATAGACGACGACCTCGGCGCCGGTGCGCGCCTCGATCGCGTCGATCGTCGCCTCGGCCTTGACGGTCGCCTCGGCCGATAGGATGCCCGCGTAGTCGTAGACCGCGCGATCGATCTCTGGTTGCGGAAACGGCGGGCCCGCGGGCGGCGCCGACGGGGACGCCGCTGCGACGGAGCCCGCCGCGACCGTGAGGAGCCAGGACGCGGTTGCCACGATCGCGAGACCCGCCCGGATTCGCTTCATGGTGTCAATCCTCATGCACTCGCCAGGAACGTGCCCGGCGGGCACGCCGGAGGCGCCCGTCCATCTCGAGCAGGACCTGCGGCGCGCGCGGCCGGCCGTTGTAGGTCGAGGCGAGCGACGCGGCGTAGGCACCGGCCTCACTGATCGCCACGAGGTCGCCGCGCCGGAGGGGCGGCAGGTCGTGGACGCCGAGGGCATCGGTGGACTCGCAGATCGGGCCCTCGACGCGCGCGGGCTCGAGTGCGGGCGCATCGTCCGCGCCGATCGGACGACCGAGCGACGTGAGCGCCACGATCGGGTGTCGCGCCCCGTACAGCGCCGGTCGGATCAGCTCGGTCATCCCGGCGTCGATGACGACCTGTCGGCCGCCGCGCTCGCGCACGTGCAGGACACTCGCGACGAGCCAACCCGAGCGGGCGACGAGCGCGCGTCCCGGTTCGATCGCGAGGCGGGTCGGACGACGGTCCTCGGGGACCGCGTCGAGCAGCTCGGGCATCTCGCGCGCGAATCGTCCGGGGTCCGGGGCGGGCTCGCCGAGCGGCAGGACCGGGAAGCCGCCGCCGACGTCGAGCGTATCGAACGTCGCGAGCCCGCCACGCAACAGCCCGACGACCGCCAGTCCACGCCGGACGGCATCGCGCCAGGCGTCCACGGCGCGCAGCTGCGAACCGATGTGGAGGTGGATCCCGCGCGGCCGGACCGAACCCTTGGCGTTCGACGCCAGCCACTCGACCAGGCCCGTCGCCTCCGTCTCCGTCAGCCCGAACTTGGACGCCCCGTCCCCGACGGCGAGGCCCGAGATCGTCTCGGGGACGACATCCGGGTTGAGCCGAATGAGCACGTCCAGGGCCGGTCGGGCACCCCTGCCCAGGCCCACGCGGCGTGCCATGCGGGTGACGACCTCCGCCTCGTCGGCGGATTCAAGGGCGACCCAGGCGAGCGGGGCCTTGCCGGCGGCCGTCGCTCGGACAGCATCGCGCAGGTCGGCGTCGGTCTTGCCGATGCCTTCGAGCGTGATCCGCCCGTTCGGTACCCCGGCGCGGCGGGCGATCGCCCATTCACCTCGGGAGACGACGTTCGCGCCGAAGCCGCGCGACGTCACCTCCGCGACGATCTCCGGGACGTCGTTGGCCTTGAGCGAGTACTGGCGGATCCACGGGTAGGGGAACGCCTCCCGGATCGCCGCCGCAGCGCGGTCCAGGGTCGCGAGGTCTGTCACGTAGGTCGGCGTGCCGTGACGTGCCGCGGCCGCGCGCAGGCTGTCGGCGACGGCCGGTGGACGTGCCCCGACAGCCGAGCCAGCCCCCGTTTCAGTCGGGGACGACAAGCCGCACGACGGTGCTGACGACGCTCAGGATGACCGCGCCGACGACCGCAGCCACGAGCGTGTCCGCGGTGAGCAGATCGGGCGGGAAGTCGCCGATCGTCAGGTCGAATCCGGTCGAGTTCGCGATGACCGCCGTCACGAGCAACAGGCCGCCGTTGATGGCGAACCCGACCAGTCCCATGGTCATGAACGAGATCGGCAGGGCGAGCATCCGGACGATCGGGCCGATGAGACCGTTCACGAGCCCGAAGATGACGGCCAGGACGACGATGCCGATGAGGTCGCCCTCGTAGGTCACGAGGTCGAACCCGGTGTACTGCGGCAGGACCTTGGTCAGGACATAGAACGCGATCGCGGTGACGATGGTGCCGACGATGAAGCCTCTCAAGGCAGTGCCTCCGAGCGATGGACGATCTGGCCCCCGACGACCGTCAGGGCGACGGTCGTGCCGATGATCGAAGAGGGTCCACCCGCGAGGATGTCGCGGTCAAGCACCACCAGGTCCGCGTCGCCACCCACACGCAACGTCCCACGTCGACCGTCGGCGAACGCCGCGTGGGCGGACCCGTGGCCATAGGCCGCAAGGGCGTCGGGGAGCGACAGCTTCTCCGATGGCAGCCAACCGCCGGGCGGGTGGCCCTCGACCGTTTGGCGGTTGACCGCCGCGTTGAGCGCGAGAAGCGGGTCGAATGGCACGACCGGCCAGTCCGACCCCAGCGCGATGACACCGCCGTCTCGACGGATCGACGCCCACGACCACGCCTGGCCGGCGCGCCCCGGGCCGATGGCCCCGGCCCACACGTCGGTCTGGTTCGGCGACGGGTCGGCGTGGTACGGCTGCATGGAGGCGACGACCCCGAGCCCGCCGAAGCGCGGGATGTCCGCACGGGTGACGGTCTCGATGTGCTCGATGCGATGACGTCGGTCGCGCGGCGGGTTCGCCCCGGCGGCCCGCTCGTAGGCGTCGAGCGCCATCCGGATCCCGGCGTCGCCGATGGCGTGGATCTCGAGCTGCCAGCCGCGTCGGTCTGCGACTGCGGTGAAGGCGTCCAGGGCGTCGGGGTCCCACTCGGGGCAGCCGCTCGAGTCGGTGCCGACGTATGGGGCGAGCATCGCCGCCGTGCGTGCCTCGATGACGCCGTCGGCGAACGCCTTGAGGACGCCGCCGTCGAGCCACTCGCCGCCGCGCAGGTCGCCGACGACGGAGTCGTACTCGTCGAGCGTGGCGCTCCACGCGGCGAGGCTGTCGCCCGGGCGCATCGGCAGAGCCAGCCGGGTTCGCAGCCCGAGGGCGCCCTCGTCCCGGAGCGTCCGCCAGACTGGAAGGTCGTCGGGTTCGACCCAGGCGTCCTGGATGGCGGTGATGCCCGCCGCGTGCATCGCGGCGATGGACCGCCGCATGGCAGCCAGGGTGTCCGCGGTCGAGGGCTTCGGGATGAGGCGCGTGACGAGGTCCTGGGCGTCCTCCTTGAGCACGCCCGTCGCCTCGCCGGTCGCGGGATCGCGGACGATGACCCCGTTCCGAGGGTCGGACGTCGTGCGCTCGATGCCGGCGGCGCGCAGGGCCGACGAGTTGGCCCACCCGGTGTGGCCGTCATAGCAGCTCATGAAGGCCGGTCGGTCGGGTGCCACGGCGTCGAGCAGGGCGCGCGTCGGCAGACCGCCGGGGAAGCGGTCGTACGTCCAGCCCCGGCCGAGGACCCACGGTGCGCCCGGAGATGCCGCCGCATGACGGGCGATCGCCGCGCCGATCGCGTCGACGGACGGGAGATGGAAGAGATCGACCCAGTCCTGCTCGATCGACCCGTCGATGAGGTGGACGTGGGCATCGTCGAAGCCGGCGGTGATGAGGCCGCCGCGGGCATCGATGACCTCGGTCGTCGGGCCGCGCCAGTCACGCTGCGCCTCGTCGTCGCGGCCGATCCAGGCGATGCGGCCGTCGCGGATCGCGATGGCGTTCGGGGCGGCGACGGGTCGGGGCCCGACGTCGGATCCGTAGGGAATGAGTTCGTGCGGCTTGTAGCCCACGAACAGGCGGCCGCCCGTGATGAGGAGATCGGCGGGTTCGCTCATCGCGCGGCCAGTCCCGCGACCAGGCTGGCCTTGACCGCCGGCCACTCCTGCCTGGTGACGCTGAAGTAGGCGGAGTGGCGGATGGACCCGTCGGGCATGATCATGTGGTTCCGGAACACTCCCTCGAACGTGGCGCCGATCCCGGCAAGCGCCGTCCGGGAGCGCTCGTTGCGCGAGTGTGTCTTGAACTCGACGCGGTTGGCGCCGAGCGTCTCGAACGCGTGGGTCAGCTGGAGGAGCTTCGCCTCGCGGTTGGCGCCGGTGCGCTGGAACGCCGTCCCGACCCACGTCCAGCCGATCTCCAGGCGGCGGTGCTCCGGCACGATCGACAGGAAGCGGCTGCTCCCGATGGCGTGGCCGGAGGCGCGATCGATCGTGGCGAACGGCCGCTCCGTCCCCGCCCGGGCGTTGGCGAGCGCCGTCTCGACCCAGCGTTCGAGGCCAGCCTCGTCCTGTGGTCCCATGATCGTCCAGCGCCAGATCGGCAGGTCGAAGGCGACCCGCGCGAGGTCCACCAGGTGGTCTGCGCGGAGCGGCTCCAGGCGGACCCGCGAACCCTCCAGGACGACCGGTCCCACCCACGTCTGTGCTGGCATGGAAGGATGGTAGCGGCCGGATGGCGTGCCGGTCGCCCCGTAGACTACGGCCATGCCCGACTTCCCCGGCCGCGTCGCGGCCTTCCTGACCGAATTCTTCCGCCTCCATCCGACCTTCGCCACCAGGATCGGCGAGCACGCCCACGACGACCGCTGGCCGGACCTGACCGCGGCCGGTCGGGCCGAGCGGCTGACTTTCGGCGAGCGATGGACGGCCGAGTTCGCGGCCATGAGCGACCTCTCCGCGGACGAGGCGATCGACCGTGACCTGATCGTCGGCGAGCTCGAGGCGGCCCGCTTCGCGGAGACCGAACTGCGCGAGGATGCCTGGAACCCGCTCGACTGGGTCTATCTCGTCGGTGACGGGTTGTTCACCCTCAACGCCCGCGAGTTCGCCCCGCTGGCCGATCGGCTGGCGTCCACCGCGGGCCGCCTCGAGCGCCTGCCGGCTTTGCTGGATGCGGCGCGCGAGGCGCTCGTCGGCCACGATGGGCGGCCGGTCGGCCGGTTCCAGACGGAAACCGCGCTCAGGCAACTGCCGGGGATCGAAGAACTCATCCGCGACGCGCTCGTCGCCGCCGAGGCCGCTGCCGCCACGGACCCGCGGGTCGCGGCCCTCGAACCGCGCCTCGCCACCGCCGCCGAGACCGCCCGGGCCGCGCTGGCGGCGTTCGAGACACACCTGCGCGAGGTGGTCCTGCCGGCCAGCGAGGGGGAGGGCCGTCTCGGCGCGGCCCTCTTCGCCACCAAGATGCGCCACACGATGCGCTCCGAGTCGCTCACCCCGGAGAGGATCCTGGCCGCCGCAGAACGCGAGTACGTGGCGGTCCGCACCGAGATGGTCCGCATCGCCCGCGACATGTGGCCCGCCTGGTGTCCGGATCGTGCACTCCCCGACGACGAGGCCACGCTCGTCCATGGCGTGCTCGACGCCGTCGCTGTGGAGCACCCGGAGGCGGACGATCTCCTCGACTTCTGTCGCGCGGAGAACGCCCGGATCGAGGCCTTCTGTGCCGAGCGCGATCTCATCGGCCTGGCCGAGGAGCCGCTCGAGATCCAGTGGACGCCCGTCTTCCTGCGCGCATCCGGGGGTGCGCTGCTCTCGTCGCCCGGGCCGCTGGACAGGGGCCAGAAGGCGTTCTTCGCGATCACCCCGATGCCCGACGAGTGGACCGAGGAGCAGCGCGAATCGAACCTCCGCGAAGACAAC
>Ga0326597_10014144_pt1 | contig 10465 bp, 16 predicted proteins | sample RVTome_12_FD_203789 | JGI IMG/M metagenome (GOLD analysis project Ga0326597, IMG submission 203789) | Soil microbial communities from uranium-contaminated site in the Upper Colorado River Basin, Wyoming, United States - RVT100D185 | ecosystem: Environmental > Terrestrial > Soil > Contaminated >... | reverse complement strand
AGTGTCGGGTTGGGTCGTCATGCGGCTTGGCGCATCCGTGCGACCTGCTCGGCCGTGAACACGTCACCGACCGTCTGACCATTCCTCAACTTCTTCGCGACTTGGCGCATCAACGCGGCTTCCATCGCCGACGCAGCCGCGTCCTTCTCGTAGTCGACCGCGACGTACTCGCAGTCGTCGCGCGTCATCGACCGGAACGGCTTCCACTCCTTCTCGCCATTCACGCAATAGGACACGTCGAGCACGTCATCAAACGCGTGAGCGTCCCCCGCCTGGAACGCGGCCTCGGCCCCGGCGAACGCCCGCGGGTTGCGGCGACGTACCGTCTTCGCGCGCTCTGACCGGAGGTGTTCCCCCATCCGCTCCGTGACGAACCGCGCCGCGTTCTCGTCGAGCCAGTGGCGCAACGTGGGGCCGTGCTTCTCGCGGAGTTCGGCGACGGCCTTCTCGGCCTCGACGGCGAGTACGAATCCGTCGTCGCAGGCGAGGATGCGGTCGCGGATGAAGTCGTCGACGGAGAGGCTCACGACGCGGCCTCCTCGCGGCCAGGCTCAGGCGTTGGGGCGGGGACTCCGCGGTCGCGGAGGGCTTGCACCTCGTCGCGGTCGAAGCGCCGGTGGCCCGACGGCAGGCGGCGAGCCCGGAGGATGCCGCGCTCCTCGTAGCCGAGGACCGTGGAAGTGGAGACGCCGAGGATGCGAGCGGCTTCGCCGGGACCGATTTCCTGGGGCACGCCCACGAATCTAGAGAACCTCTAGATTCCTGTCAAGGGTTTACGAACCCGGCTACGGCGGGAATATCGGGAGGACTTGCAGAATCGGGAGGATCGGTGGATAATCCTGTGGACGACCACTCTGCGAGAGGGGGTGACGACATGGCAATGACCGACCCCGCTTACCAGTGGACGACCGGGCCCGAGACGATGGGCCAGCGGCTGAAGTGGCTCAGGACCTCGAACCGGCTTTCCCAGGAGAAGATGGCCGAGCTCCTCGGCGTCCCGGCGTCCACGTACGCGACGTGGGAGCACGACACGCGCATCCGAGACATCGGAGAAGGCGAGGTAGCGCGCCGAGCGGCGGAGGCTTTCGGGATCCCGGGCCTACGCGACTGGTTGCTCTACGGCGAAACTCAGAATGTGAAGTTTCTGAGGCTGGTCGCTGGCGCCCCAATCGTCCAGCCTTCCCTCCCCGGGATGGAGCCTGGCCCGGCCCTCACGCTCCTCGCTCCTTACGAACACTCAGCGCGCCGCTGACAAGCCCGGCGCGCTGACGGCATACTCGCGCCCCGTGCGGCTGGTGGGGGCCCACCTTGACTGGTGCGCTCTACGCAACCTCCGAGAATCCACCATCTACCAACGCCGGCGCGCCCTCACCCGACTCCACCGCACCACCGGCGGCCCCCTCGACCTCCTCGACGAACCCACCCTCGCCGACTGGCACCGCACCCTCACCCGCATCACGCCCGAAGCACGCCACCTCGAGATCGTCCACGTCGCCCAGTTCTTCCGCTGGCTTGTCCTGGAAGGCCACCGCGACCACGACCCCACCGCACGCCTCCCACGACCCAAGATCCGCCGACGGCTCCCCCGCCCAATACCCGACGCGGACCTCGCCATCGCGCTCGCCGCGGCACCCGACCGAGTCCGCCCCTGGCTGTTCCTCGCCGCGTTCTCCGGGCTGCGCGCCGCGGAGATCGCCGGGCTACGCCGCGAAGACGTCCTCGAGCGCGCGGACCCGCCCGTCATCGTCGTGGTCGACGGGAAGGGCGGCAAGCAACGTGTCGTGCCGCTCCACCCTCAGGTCGCCGACGCGCTCCACGCCCTCACTGGGAAACGCGGGCCGTTCTGGCACAACCAGCGGACCGGCGCTGCGCTCCCATCCCACCGGGTGTCTCAGGAAGCGAACCGTTTCCTCCACTCGGTCGGCGTCGAATCCACGCTCCATCAGCTCCGCCACTGGTTCGGGACCGAGGTCTACCGGGCGACCCGCGACCTGCGTCTCACCCAGGAACTCATGGGGCACGCCAGCCCCGTCACCACCGCCGGGTACGCGGCGTTCTCGCCTGGCCGGTCAGCCGACGCGGTGCGGGCACTGGCGGTCGCCTCGACGTTGCTCTAGCGTCCGGGGCCTCTCAGCGGGAGGGAGTGGGGATGCGCGAGTCGAGCCTGCCCGGCATCGCGATCGTGGTCGGAGCGGTCGTGATGATCGGCGCCATCGTCGCCCTGTTCGTCGCGATCGAGAACATGACCTCCAGCAAGGCCGAAGGGTTCGATTACGCCGCCCGCGACTACATGGTCGTCGTCTCCCAAGTCGGGCTGACTCCCTTGGCGCTCGGCGCGATCGCGGCGGTGCTCGGCAAGATGGCCGAACGCGAACAGTCCGAATAGGCGCGCGAGAAGGTCCCTCCACCCCGAAGGGCAGAGGGACCAACACGCGGGGAACTGCGCTCTAAGATAGTCAGCGGCCGAGGCGTCGAGGGCGAGCGGCTAGCAGCAGACCCTCACGGGTGAGCCCCGTTGGTTGGACTCACGGCGAGCGTCGGGACTGAAGCGCCCGGCGAAGGGCACGGGTGAGCCGTGCGTGTAGGCCACATCGGAACTAATCGCCGACCAAGAAACTCAACGACGCGAGCGTACGCAGCCGGCCGTTCGACCCGAACATGACCAGCCGCGCATCGCACTCCGCCGCACCGGCAGGCCAGTACGGCCCGTCGAGGGTGAACGTCTGGTCGGACCACGCCGCGTCGTAGAAGCTCTCCCACCCGTCGTACACGAACGCGGTGCCCTGGTAGCAGCGGACGTTCACCGCCGGCTGGTCGGTCCGGGAGGTCGCGACGTCGAACGTGATGTCTTCGCCGTGCTCGGCGGTGTCGCCGTCGAGGATGACGAGGTCGAACGTGTCGCCGGGCCGGAGGTGCGGCGCGGCGACACCTGCGTACGCGAGCGCGGCGAGCACGCCGATCGTTGCGAACCGTCTCATGGAGGGCCTCCTAGTTCAGGGTGCCGGTGAGGTCGTGGCCGAGTGCCTGCCACTCCGCCCAGGTGCGGGCGCCTTGCCACTCCCACGCGCGCTGCCCGACCGTCGTGTAGCGGTTCGCCTCGAAGCGGTTCACGCCCGGCTCGTAGACGTGGGCGCGCGAACCGACGAGGCCGACCTGGCCGGGCAGGGTGATCGTGTTGTCGTGGACCCACACGTTCACGGTTTCGAGCGTCCCGAGGACGGTGGAGCCGCGGTCGATGTCGACGAGCGTCACGGCGTTCCCCGACGCGTCGATCGTGTTGTCGGCGATCTCGACGTTCTTCGAGTCGTTGAGGTGGATCTCGCCGCCATGCCACACCGACAAGCCGACGAGCGCGGTGCCGTTCCCGCGCAGGATGTTCCCGACGATGCGCGCGTCGGCGGACGCTTCGTGGAAGATCCCGATGTGCGTGTTCGCCTCGACGACGTTGCCTTCGTAGAGGACGTCTTTCACGGCCCAGTCGGACCAGAGGCCATGCCCGAAGTTGTGGTGCACGTGGTTGCGCAGCCACCGCACCCCGTAGGTCCCCGGCGTGGACCCGACGATCTTCGTGCCGCCAGCGTCGCCGAGGTCGTAGAAGCCTCGGTTGTTCCACGAGATGTCGGTGTCGGCGATCTCGACGTCACGGGTCGGGCCTCCGGCGATGCCGTACCGGCCGTTGTCGTGGACCCACGAGCGCGAGAGCCGTGCTCCGTCGTTGACGGTGACGCCGACGTGAGCGATGCCGGTCACCTCGACGTCGGTGACGGTCCAGCGCCACCCCATCTGCACGCCGGAGCGTGGCCAGGACGGGAACGTGTCCTGCCGGTAGTCGCGGACGACGAGCCCGTCGACGGTGACGTCGTGTTGGCCGTTCTCGCCGCCGGAGCCGACGATCCCGCCCGCGCGGACGTTGTCGCCGGTGAAGACCACCGTGCGGGGTGTGATCGCGATGAGGCGTTGGTGCGAGCGTGGCCGGACGAACCCGGTCCGGTAGGTCCCGGGGTCGAAGCAGAACGTCGTGCCTTCCGGGTGGGCGTTCAGGACCGTCTGGACGTCGTCGGTGGGGGTGACGGTCGTGCCGACGCACGCGGTCGGCGCGCCCGTCGTGGTCGTGGTGGCAGGTGCCGTCGTCGTCGTTGTCGTCGGAGCGACGGTCGTGGTAGTGGCGCAGCGTGGGTGGGTCGGGCGTTCCTCACACGTCCAGCGGCGGCCCTCCGCCGCGGGTGAGAACACGACGAGCATCGCGACCGCGAACCCGAGCGCGCCGAACCGTTCCAGCCCACGCTTCATCTGCGGCTTCCCGCTAGGATCGGGCTCATGCGATCCGAGCCCAGTTCATCGACCCACTCTGCATAGGAGGGGTGGCCGAGTGGTAAGGCAGCGGCTTGCTAAGCCGTCGTCGGGTTGACGCCCGCGCAGGTTCGATCCCTGCTCCCTCCGCTTCACCCGGCCGTCTCGCCGGTGCGGGGTTTCGCGTACATGCTTTCGAGCCAGCGCATGAGTTCGTAGACGCCGAGCGCGCAGAGCCCCCACGCCATGAGGAGCCACGGCCACACCCGACGGACCGTCACGTCAACCCGTCACCGAGGAAGTGGAACGCCGCCCACAGGAGCAGCCCCGCGGTCACGAACCGCAGCCCCCAGCGGACGGCGCCGCCGCGCTTGTCGATCGCGCGCCAGCCCTCGGTGATCGTGTCGCGCTTGCCTTTCCGCACAACACCTACGACTTCGACGGCGACGGTCGCACCGATGAGCGCGAGGTAGACAACCCACCAGACGCTCACACCTTCACCCGCTCACGAACGACGAGCGAGGTCACGGCGAGAGCGAACGTCGTCGCGAGGCCAGTCGCTGCATCCGACGCGTCGAGCAGGTAGGCGGCCCACGCCGTGCCAGCGACGACCGCGGCGCCGATGAGGACGGGTTGGGGCTTGCCTCGGACGGGGGACATCTTCATGGCGCCTCACAATGGAACATGCGGAAGTTCCGCTCGACGAAATCGACGAACGCTTGCCTACGTGCCTGCGCCTCCGGCGACGTCATCGCACCCGGAGGCGGCTCGGAGAGGCGGATGATCTCGTTGATCACCGCACGGTTCTCGTCCGCGATGGCGCAGAGGTCTTCGGCGTTGTCTTTCGCTTCGTTCGCGATCATCTCGACACGCAAGATCCCGCCGAAAGCGGTAGCGGCGAGGATCGCGTACGCGGCGAGGCGTTTCACCGGGCCGCCCACGCAGAGATCCGTTCCCACGCAACGAGAGCGAGCGTGACAGTAGAGACGGCGGCGACGTAGACGGCGGTGCGCGGGTAGCCGGTCATCGGTTCGCCTCGTCTCGGCGGAGGAACGCGGGGAGGCCGATCATCGCTCCGAACAGCACGAGCAGCGACGGCCGTTCCCCTTCGGTGAGCAACACCTCGTGTGCGACACCGAGCAGCCCGACGGTGCAGATGACCGTGTCGCGTGTGATCTTCGGCCACCTGCGGCGCATCGTGTCCTCCTGCTCATGTGACGACCGGGATTCCCGTCAGCCAGTCGGCGGGGACGACGATCGGCTTGTTGTTGCTGTCGCGCTTCGCGAGGCCGAGCGCGGCGAGGAGGTTCAGGTCTTCCATGTTGTGCACCTTGCGGCGCGTGATGCCGTCGGTGACGAACACGGTCCCTGACGTTGCGGTCTTCACCAAGAGCCTCATGTCTTCGTCCTCCTCGACAGGGGTGAGCAGCGCGTGTGCGCGCTTCGCGATCTCTTTCAACTGCGGATACAGGTGCTTCCCCGGACATGCGGTCTGGCGTACGTCACGGTGGCCGATCACCCGGAACTTCGGAGCAACCCACCCTGCGTTGACGCCTTCCGCGATCGTCTCCGCGAACGCGTCGAGGAGCGCGCCGGTCGGGAACAGGCTCTCGTAGTTGCCGACTGCGACGATCCCGTAGCCGACCTCGTTCAACGACTCGCCTGCGAGCGGCCACCCTGCCGGGACTTCGCTGCCGGTATGGCCTCCTCTGGCTCCCCACCCGCGGCCTTCGGCGCGTTCCCCGGTGAGGAAACACGCGTGGGAGTAGTGGATGCACTCGAACCCTTCGTTGCGCGCGAAGGAGTCGAGGCGGCGCATCTCGTCGACGACGTTCGCGCCTTGCCCGCCCGCGGTGTGATGCACGATCACGTACGGCGCGGCTTTCGGGATCCTCGGCGGCGGGTCACCGTCGGAGTAGACGATCCCCCACTGCTCCTTCGAGATCACTGGCCATCACCTCGCGGACGTGGGAGACTGGTGGCAGTCCCGGTTGTGGTGACCCGGACCCCTAGCGAACGGAGGAGCGATGTTCTTCAAGAGTTACCGAGCGATGCGCACCGCACGGCGCTGCTACGAACTCGCACACCTAGAGCACCTACTGGCCGAAAACCAGCAGCGGCTCAGGCTGATCCGGGATCGCGAATGCCCTCAGTGCCGCCGGTGGTATCCCGAATCGCGCGAGGAGGTCGCTTCCCGCTAGGGGAGCGTTGCCCCCGCCCCCGTCACCACCACATGGGGGGCGGGGCGCTCTCTCTAGCCGAACACCTTCCCGCCGGACACAGCGACCTTCGGCGCCGGGAACCCCGTGACGGACGGCTCGACTACCACCGCACGTTTCGCGCCCGCGCCCGTACAACGGACGATGTAGCCGTTGAGGATCGACCAGTTCGCCGACCCGTTCCTGGAACCGTCGGGGGAGATGCCATCGCGGCGGAACCGGATGCCGACGAGGTCCGGCCGTCCAGGCTGACCGACCGTCTCCACACGTATCCCGGTCAGCGTCCAACGTCCGCGTATGTCGAGCGCCGCACACTGATCTTCGGCGAGGCCGTGGTCGCGGACGAGGACTTCGCGCATCACACAATGCCGGTTCATCCCGGAATCGTTCTTCACGTCCAAACCGTCGCGGCCGGTCCGGTACACCTCGACACGTTCGAGGGTGACGGCACGGAACGGCGCTCGGCCTTGTAGGCCGATGCCGTACGACGCGCAATCCCGGACGGTGACGTCGCGGATCGTGAGACGTGTTGCGCCTTCCGCGCGGATCCCGTGCGTCCCTCGCACATCCGAGCCGATCACGGTGAAGCCGTCGAGGAGCACATCGTGTGATCCGGCCGCGACGTTCACGCCGTGTAGGCGGCCGTGGCCGATGATGCGCGACCCGTCCGGGTGGCCGACAACGTGGGTGTGGGAGGTGACGGTGAGCGGCGGGTTGTCGCCCGCCATCAGCTCGACGACAGGCATAGCCGCTCCCCGTTACCGTTGCTGCGCGAACGCTTCGCCGAGTTCAAACACGTCGATGCGGTACCCGCGGCAGACCGTCCCGGCGGTCTTGTGGTTGTCGAAGTGCGGGCCGCATGTGCCGGTTGCGGGGATGTTCGTGGTGTGGGTCGCGACGAGGGTGGGGGGTTGGCCGCCGGTGCCGATGTAGAAGTCGACTTGCGTCGCGTCGGCGTTGATGTCGAGCTTGAACGTCACCCACGTCGAGGTCGGGACCGCGACACCGGAATCGGTGGTGGTGCGCGTCCCGCCGGACGCGGTCTTGCATTGCCAGTTCGTCCCGTTCGTCAGCCGGTCGTATTCGATGTATACGCCGTCGGTGTAGTCGGTGCCGTCGGTGGTGTCGCCGAGCCCGAAACGGAAGACGTATTCCTGCGCGGCGGTGGAGAGCTGGCCTTCCATCTTGATGCAGATGGTGATGGGGACTGGTCCGTTGCCCAGGTCTGCGGATGCGTTGCCGATGTGGGCAGTCACGCCCGAGCCTGCGTCGGCGGTGGCGGTGTTGGTGTTGCCGGTGCCGTTGCGGATCACGACGACGCCGGGGTGGAACGCTTCGGTGACGCCTTGAGAGAACGAGCCGGTCTCGGCGACGCCGGTGGTGAGCACGACGATCCAGCCGGAGTTGCCGAGCACGTCGAGGTCGGGGGTCGCCCCGGCCTTGTACGCCCAGAAGTCGTCGGAGATCCCCGCGCGGCGCAGCGCGTAGTTCTTGTCGATCAATTCGGGGTCGTCGGTCGCGCCGGGTGACCCGGAGAACAGGTCGAGGATCCGCTTTACCCGGAGGGCTTGTGACGCGTGGCCTTCCTGCGAGGGGTGGAGCGCGTCGTACATGAGCCCAGCGCGGTGGTTGTCTTCACCGGTCGAATACCACGCTTCACCGATGTCGAGGTACGCAAAGCCGTCCGCGACGAGCAGGCCCGTGCCGGAGCCGATCGCGGGGCGGGACATCTCGATCTCCGTGGCGGACGTCACCGAGTAGATGTAGGTCCCTTCGGTGACGCCGAGGCCGTGGAGGAACTTGCCGATGTCCTCCTGCGCGAATGCTGCGGTCGCGGATGTCACGGTCGCGTCTGCGTCGACGGTGACAGCGTCCGTCACCGAGATGCCGCGGGCGACGGCCTTCGTGTGTGCTCTGAGTTCTTCTTGGTTGGTGGTGTTCGGACGGCCTTGCAGCGTGATGCTGATCGTGGCGCCCCCTATGTCGGGGGTGTCCAATGTTGCGTTCTGGTCGCTCTCAACAGACAGGAACCTGGCCCCGATAAGGCCGGTGCCAGCAAAGCCGGGAGTTGCCGTGATGGTGCGATTGACATCATCCGGGCTAAACGCGCCGGCCGGTCCGGTGATCGTCGGTAGCCCGTTCGTGGTTCCGACGTCGGCTTGTGTCCGCGCCGTCCCCTGCATCATCTGTCCGACGATGAGGATGTCGGGCGTCGCTGGCGCGATGATCGTCAGCGTCCCGGTGGAGGAACCGGTCGCCGCCTGCGAAAGCGTGATCTGCGTCGCCGTCTGTACGTTCTCGATGCGGGTGTCCGCTGGGATGTTGGTACCGGCGACGAACTTGCCTTCGTCGGACGACGCGACGAACCGTGCCGTCGCGGACGTGACCGTCGTGGATCCGTTCGTCACCGCGTCGGTGACGGTGCGGGTCTGCACGGCTTTGATCGCGGCGCGCAGGTTGTCCTCGAACGTCGTTGACGCCACGCTGTCGTTCGACCATGGGCCGAGGATCAGGAGGTCCGGGTCGAGATCCCAGAGCACACCATGTGGGCGGGCGTACAAGGCCGTGACCGGCCGTTGCCAGTTCGCAAGTGTTTCGGACGACACCGCGAGGTTGTGGCAGACGATCCCCTCACCCACATCAGGGTCGAGCGCGTAGATGTAGATGCCGAGCAACACGACGATCTGCGCGGCGCCCGCAGCGGTCGCGGCGCGGATCTCGATCGTGTCCGGGTTCGTCACATAGAACCGGGACCGCACAACCTCCGAGATCGTCGGACCGGACAGGCCCGCGACGTTTGTCCACGCGCCCGCACCGTTGAACCTGACCGACGGCGTCCCGAAGCTCGCGTTGTCGGCGAACACGAACTCGACCGCCGCAATTGTCACATCGGCGGGTCGGGTGAACGTAGCGATGACCGTCGACCCGCCAGGGTTCGCGATGTAGCCCTCACCGAACGGCGCGAGGTCGTAGTCGGCGTCCGGGACTTGCGCCCAACCCGCAGACAGGGACCACTCGTCCCGCCACAATCCCTGGAACCCTGCGCCCGCGGACGGGTTCAGCATCCCCGCGAGGATCTCGACCGTGGAACCCTCACCGCCGTTGATCAGGTTGAAGCCCCCGATGTTGCCTTCGACGGTCGATTCGCCGGCCCACGCGACGTTCCGGATCGATTTGCGGGTCCGCTGCCACGTCCTGAGCGCACCGGGAGCGACATACACGCCCTGGAGGGCGTCGGTGAGACGGCCGAGGTCGTCGGCGTTGAGCCCGTGGACCGCGTCGTCGGAGGTGAGCGCGGCGTGCGCGTCGACCTTCGCTTGCGCGCCGGAAGTGGTCTCCAGCGTAGAGGTGTCCGCGATGCCATGCACGTCCGTCGTGTCGGCTTCGTGCGTCGCGACCGCACCAGCCGGTTCATACGCCGCGTCGCCCTCCGCCCCAGTCAGATAAACGGCGTGCGGGTCGGCTGCGCCCTCATGCGCGGTCAGCGCCGCGTCAGCGGTGGCTTCCGCCGCGGCCTGCGCCGCGTCAGCCGCCGCCGTGACCTCCGAGTCGCGGGCGATCGTCGACGCGATCCTGGCGTCCGCGACGGTCCCGGACGTGATGTCCTCACCCGCGTGGGCGTGTGCGGTCGCGGCGTGGCCGGAGTGCGGCGCCGCCGCGAGTTCGTGGGCGTCGATATCGGCTTGCACGACGTCGAGTTCGGCTTGGGTGACTTCCGCGGCGACGTCGGTACTGTCATCGCCTGCGTTGTCCGACGCGGTGAGCCCCGCGCCGAAGTTCAGATTGGCGCGGTCTGTGAGGTCGGAGCCGTTCTCTTGGATCGTGTGCCCGCCACCCGCCCCGCCAGCCCCATCCGCACCCGGCGGCCCTTGCACCCCAACGAATGAGACGGTGACTTCGACCGGGTCGCCCTCCACCACCGTGACAGAGATCGGGTCGTCGACAGTGGTGACCGT
>Ga0326597_10014143_pt1 | contig 10466 bp, 7 predicted proteins | sample RVTome_12_FD_203789 | JGI IMG/M metagenome (GOLD analysis project Ga0326597, IMG submission 203789) | Soil microbial communities from uranium-contaminated site in the Upper Colorado River Basin, Wyoming, United States - RVT100D185 | ecosystem: Environmental > Terrestrial > Soil > Contaminated >... | reverse complement strand
AAATCCTAAACCGGTTTAATGGTCTTTTGGCATTGGATTCCGTGAAACTAAAGACCATGGTCAATATGCTTTAAAAGCTTGCCAGAAGTCGCTAATACGTCTGCCCTGTAAGTTTAAGAGGGAAATCGTTCAATCAAGGTTCGGCGATCTACTTTGTCCGAGTTTGTTGTGGGCAATGCCTCAACGAAGTGAAAGGAGCGCGGCCGCTTGTAGCCGGCCAGCTTCCCTTCGCAGAACGCATCGAGCGCTTTTGCGGATAGAGGAGCGCCCGTTTTGGGCACCACTACCGCCGCCACGCGCTGGCCCCACTCCTCATCGGGCACGCCGACGACGCAAACCTGCGCGACCAGGGGATGCTCCAGCAAAATCGCTTCCACTTCAGCGGGGTAGACGTTTTCCCCGCCCGTCACGATCAAGTCCGTGCGGCGGTTGACCACCCACAGATCATGGTCGTCGTCCAGATACCCCACATCTCCGGTGAACAGTTTTCCATTCCGCAAGGCGCATGCCGTGGCCTCAGGCTGCCCGTCGTATCCCGACATCACTGTGGGGCCATCCACGACGATTTCGCCGATCTCGCCTGCGGGTAGAGGGTTCCCTTGATCGTCCACGATCTCAAGCGACGTCCACAGCAACGGCTTGCCCGCGCTGCCGATCTTTTTACGAAAACCATGCGGCGGCATGGTAGCGACCTGAGATGCGGCTTCGGTCAAACCGTACGTGGCGGCCAGCGGAACGCCAAGCGCCCGCGCGCGCTCGAGCAGCGCCTGGGGTGCGCCGCTGCCGCCCAACAGCGCGCAGCGCAGCGTGGGGGGCACGCCGCGCTGCTCCCAAAGGTCCAGCAAGCGGTGAAGCATGGTGGACACCAATGAAAAAAGCGTCGCGCGCTGGTGGCGCAACGCCTCATCCACCGCGTCCGGGTCGAACCGGGGTTCCAGCACGACCGCCGTGCCGTACAAACACGAGCGCAGCACGATCGAAAGCCCGCCCACGTGGTACAGCGGCAAGCACAACAGCCAGCGGTCGTGGGGCAGCACGCCGAGGCGAAACGCCGAACCCAACGCGCTCCACAGGTGATTTGCATGGGTGAGCATCGCGCCCTTGGGCCGGCCGGTCGTGCCCGAGGTGTATACAATGCCTTGAACGAGGCTTAGATCTAAAGCGCATTCGCGCCAACTGAAAGGATTTTCGATTGGGCTGTTCAATTGCTCGAAAGCCAGCACATGCCAATTGCCTTGAAGAGCAGCTGCTTGACTCTCTGTGTCCTTGTTGCACAGCAGCCAGTCGCAATGAGCTTGACCCAATTGCCAGCGCAATTCTTGTGAGGTCAGCCGCACGTTGAGCGGGACGAGCACCGCGCCCAGTCGCGCAAGCGCGTGAATCAGCAACACGTATTCGGCGCAGTTGGGCAGGAGCGCGGCCACACGATGTCCAGGCGCCACGCCGTGCTGGGCAAGGCGGCCGCACAGCGCGGCCGTCGCTTCGTTCAGTTGGGCATAGTTCCACGTGCGCCCCGCTTCGATCAGGGCGATTGCCCCAGGTCGAGAGGTCGCTTGCTGAGCAAGCCAATCTTGAGCGGCAAGCATGCCGCGCCCCACTACAGGATCAACCCCAGCGCGAACAACGCGCTGAAGGCAAGGGCCAGTTGCGCCGTCTGCGCCAAGAGCTGGTTGAAAGCGGGGCCTTCTTTCGTTCTGAAAAGCAGGATCGTCAGCCACATCCCAAGCGGCAGCGACAGAAAAGGCAACAGCACCCAGGCCGACCAGCCGTTGAGCCACATCACCAGCGGCATCTCGTACGCCAGGCCCAGCAGCACGGCGTATTCCAGCTTGGACGCCTGTGGCCCCATCATCACCGCCAGCGTGCGCTTGCCGGCCAGGGCATCTGTCTCGATGTCGCGGACGTTGTTGACCACGATGATGGCCGTGATCAGCGCGCCCACCGGCACCGCCGCAAGCAGCGCCCAGGAGGAAAAGCCGAGCGCCTGCACGTAGTACGTCCCGCCCACGGCCACCAGCCCGAAGAACAGGAACACGAACGCATCCCCCAGCCCGTGCGAGGCAAGCGGATACGGCCCCCCGCTGTAGGCCACGGCGCACAGCAGCGACAGCGCGCCGATGACGACGACGGGCCAGCCCGCAACCCAGGCCAGGTACAGGCCTGCCAGCACCGCAAGCCCAAACACCACCACCATCCCCACCTGAAGTTCCTTGGGCGAGATCAAGCCGCTTTGCAGGGCGCGGGCCGGCCCTTTGCGCTCGGCGGTGTCCACCCCTTTGAGGAAGTCGAAGTAGTCGTTGGCAAGATTGGTGCCAATTTGGATCAGCAGCGCCCCCACCAGCGCGGCAAGTGCGGGCGGCCAATCGAAAAAACCCTCCGCGTGCGCCAGGGCGCTTCCCACCAGCACGGGGGCGATGGCCGCCGGCAGCGTCTTGGGGCGCGCAGCCAACCACCACGCTTTGAGTTTCGAGATGTGACCGTTGTGCGTCATCGCCTTAGGGCCGCCAGGGATATTTTTGAAACTCGGGCTTGCGCTTCTCCAGAAAGGCGTTTCGCCCCTCCTGGCCCTCCTCGCTCATGTAGTAGAGCATGGTGGCGTGGCCGGCGAGCTCCTGCAAGCCGATCTGTCCGTCACAGTCGGCGTTGAAGGCGGCCTTGAGGCAGCGGATGGCGATCGGGCTTTTTTGCAAGATCTCCTGCGCCCAGCGCACGCCCTCGGCTTCCATCTCTTGCACGGGGACGACGTGGTTGATCAGCCCCATGTGCAGCGCTTCCTGAGCGTCGTATTGGCGGCACAGGTACCAGATCTCGCGCGCCTTCTTCTGACCCACGATGCGGGCCAGGTAGCTTGAGCCCAGGCCGCCGTCGAAGCTGCCCACCTTGGGGCCGGTCTGGCCGAAGACGGCGTTGTCGGCCGCGATCGTCAGGTCGCAGACCACGTGCAGCACGTGCCCCCCGCCTACGGCATAGCCGGCCACCAGCGCGATCACGGGCTTTGGCATCGAGCGGATGATTTTTTGCAACTGCAGCACGTTCAAGCGCGCCACGCCGTGTTCGTCCACGTAGCCGGCTTCCCCGCGCACGCTCTGGTCGCCGCCGGAGCAAAAGGCGTATTTGCCGTCCTTGGCCGGCCCGTTGCCGGTGAACAGCACCACGCCGATGCCGGCATCTTCCCAGGCGTCATGGAACGCCTCGATCAGCTCGAAGACGGTCTTGGGCCTGAAGGCGTTCCTCACCTCGGGGCGGTTGAACGCGATGCGGGCCATGCCGTCGGCCTTGTGGTAGGTGATGTCCTCGTATGGCTTGACTTGCGTCCACTGGGTCATGTCCTGGTTTCCTCCTGGAAAACTTATCGTACGGCGGGCCTACTCCATTGCCTTGCGGGTTGCTTCTATTATCTCAAGATGCTGCTGGTGATTGCGCTTTGCGTCGAATGGCGCCTCAATCAGGCTACTGCGTGGCGACGATAACGCCGCCTCAAACGCTGCCTGAAACTCGCCGCGCGAGGTCGCCTGCCGGTATTCAAGTTCAAACGCGCGGGCGATGTGCTCAAAGCGCAGCCCGTGCGGCGTCAGGAACAGTTCAGTAAACGGTGGTTCAAACTGGGCAATTGGCAGGCGGTGGAAGATGCCGCCGCCGTCGTTGTTCAGCAACACGATCATCAGCCTAAGCCCATAGCGCTTGGCCGCAAGCAGGCCGCTCAGGTCATGGTAGAATGCCAAGTCCCCGGTCACCAGCACCACCGGCCCCATGTCGGCCGCGACGGCGCCCAGGGCGCTTGAGGTCGTGCCGTCGATGCCGCTTGCCCCGCGATTTGCAAGGGCCCGAAGCGGCTTTCGATCAGGCTTTACGAATTGATCCAAATGGCGCACCGGCAAGCTGCTTGCCACGTAGAGCACACCGCTTGGCGGCATCTGTCGGGCCACGTCCATCACCACGGTTTCCTCCATAAACGCCTGATCCAATGCCCCCTCCGACGCTTGCCAGCACGAGCGTTCGAGTGCCTGCCACCGCAAGGCCCAGCGTCGGTCAGCGGGGTGCGACTGCTGCTGCAGACAATCAACCACACGCTTGCAAACCAACTCCGGTTCAGCCCAAAGCGCCTCGCCCAGCCCAAACGTAGGATCCTCCCAAGCGCCGTGGGCGCTGACCCCAACCTGTGGCGTTTCCACCAGCAGGCCGAGAAAATCCTCCAGTCGTTTGGAGATAGGCATGGCGCCAAAGCGCAGCAGAAGTTCGGGTTTCTCTTTAAGGTGGGGTAGGAACGTCTCATATCCTCCCAGGATCGTTGCATTTTCTTGTGCAACGTGGGGGCCAAAGCGCACGCCCGAGAGCGCGTCGGCCAGAATCGGATAGCCGCTCAGCGCCGATAGGCGCGCGACTTTCTCGGGAAAAGCGCCGCCCGGACAGCGCGGCCCGCACACGATGAGCCCTTTACGATTTGACGTGATCTGAGCTGTCAGTTGCTCCACGCCTTCATCACTGGGAGTCAGGGACCCTCTTTCGATGCGCGTATACGGCACTCGATCAGCGCGTCCGCCGTAGCCCGGCGGCGGGTCTTGCATCCACTGGTTGGGCACGTCGCCGGGCACGGGGACGTTTTCCAGCGGTTTTCGGAACGGAAAATTCAAGTGGACGGGCCCTTTGCGCAGCCCGTCTGAGATCGCGAGCGCGCGGCAGGCAAGCGTCCTGAGGTAGCGCAGCGTTCGATCGGGGGGAGATGCCTCCGGCGGAGCGACCTCCGCCGACCACAGCACGTGGTCGGCGTACATCTTCACTTGGTCGATGGTTTGATTGGCGCCGCTGTCGCGCTGGTCGTGGGGTCGGTCAGCCGTCAGCACCAGCAGCGGAATCTGAGCCTGGTACGCTTCGATGACGGCGGGGTGGAAGTTGGCCGCCGCGGTGCCTGAAGTGCACAGCATCGCCACCGGCCTACGACTGGTGAGCGCCAAGCCCAACGCAAAAAAGGCGGCGCTGCGCTCATCAGCGTGCACGTACGTGCGGATGCCCTGCTGCGCGGCAAAGGCGAGCACGAGCGGCGTGGAGCGGGATCCCGGCGCCATGCTCACGGCCTGCAGGCCGCAGCGGGCCAACTCGTCCACGAACAGCTGCGCCCAGAGCGCGTTGCGATTGGCGGGCATCATCCCGTTTTTTCCAGCGCGTTCAAGATGGGCTGAAACTTCAACTGCACTTCCTCCCACTCGCGCCGCGGATCGGAGTCGGCCACGATGCCGGCCCCTGCAAACAGCAGCGCCTCGCGCTCCAAGGTGAGCGCCGAGCGAATGGCCACGGCAAACACGCCATTGCCCTCCAGGTCCACCCAGCCCACCGGCGACGCGTACCAGCCGCGCTGGAACGGCTCCGCTTCCGCGATCAGCTGCAACGCCGCCGCGCGCGGCGTGCCCCCCAGCGCCGGGGTGGGGTGCAAGGCTGCGACCACGGACAACAGGCTATAGGGTTGACGAAGCTCTCCTTGTATCTTCGTGCGCAGGTGTTGGATGTTGTTGAGCTTGACCACCTGCGGTTCGGCGGGCGCGTCGAGTTGGCGCACCAAGGGCTGGAGGTTCTTGCGGATGGCGTGCAGCACCACCTCGTGCTCGTGCCGTTCCTTGGGGTTTTTCAGCAACTGTTTTGCCAAAGCCTCGTCTTCGAGAGGCGTCTTTCCGCGACCGATGGAGCTGGCCATGGCCACGGTTTCAACGTGATTTCCGTCCACCTGCGCCAGCAGCTCGGGCGTGGCGCCGAAGAAGGCGTGCCCCGGCGCCGGCTCGATCAGGAAACGATAGCAGGAAGGGTAACGCTGCCCGAGCGCGCTCAGCATCCAAAGCGGATCGACGGGTTTTTCGACGAGCGCCCGGCACGCCTGAGCCAGCACCACTTTCTCAAGCTCTCCCGAGCGGATCTGGCCGGTGACCCTTCGGATCAGGCGCTCCCAGGTGGGCTGGTCCATCAAGTATTCAAGGGTTTGAACGCGCACCTCGTGCCCGTCCGGCTCAGGGCGCTGGGCAAGCGCGCCCTTCAATTCCTGCGCTTCCCGTTGCAGCTTCTCCAGGGTCTTGAGGGGAGATGATGAGGGTTCCACGCGCCCGTTGACCGTAAGCCACGCGCGCTCGTGATCGCACGCAAGTTGATAGCGCGACATGAAGAAGTGCGCGGCGGGGAACGCCGACCACGCGCCTTGCTGTTGATGGGTTGAGCGAAAGGCAAACCCGCCGAACCAGCGTGGGCGAGCAGGAAGCGGAACGTTCTCGTCCACGACCCCTTGTTGTGCGAAGGCGGCCATGCGCGCTTGCACTGCTTTGAAGCGCTCGGGTCCGTCGGCGGTGACGGTCTCCAAGGCGCCGAAGCCTGCAAAGGCGGGCAAGTGCTCGCCTTGCCAGAAGGCGCGCGGCGCCGGCGCATGTTTCAAAAACTCAAGCAAAGGAGCGCCAGGCAACTCCACGGTGTGGCTGATCCAGTGGGGCAGCTCATTTTTCAGTTCCAGCGTGGAGTGGTGATCAAGCGCTTTGCTCATAATGGCTTTCCAAGGCCTTTTTCACCCTTTTTACAGACTGGTCAGTCGGTTTGCAACGAGGTGAGGTGGAATCCTTTAAAGACTTTTTCAATTATACTGGTTGAAATCCATCTCAAGGAGGGGTTGTGATGCATCTAAGAAGATTCGGGTGGGTGCTGCTTTGTTTGGCCTGGACATCGGGATGGACGATGATCTTTCCAGAGCAAGGCATGGCGCAGCCGACGCTCAACTGCAGCGCGGGCACGCTGCCGCCCAACACCACGGTCCTGAGCCAATATAGCAGTTGGCAAGAATTCACGGACTCGCTCGCATTGCTGGTTTGCAATTATCAGGTGGGCAGCGAGGGCGGCGGCTCGAACAGCGCGGGGTTTGCCATCAACGTGGAGTACCGCTGCCCTGCGGAGACGGCGGACACCTGGGAGGGCATCACGTTCGATCACGGGGACGAGGAAGTGGCGCGAGGGTCGAACTATCTGCACTTGAGCAAGACGGGGTCGTTTACGAGCTATGCGGGGCAATTTCCCATACGGGAGCGGTATTGGTGGCTGCTGGACTCGCAGACGATCGTAAAGGTCATCTTGTTTACGAACGGGTCGTTGGGGGTGACGTCGTTGTTGGACACGCTGGCCTCGCCGTTGGCGGGCGCGAACCGGCCCAGCGCGCGCACGTGCTCGTCCCCTCAACCACCGTCGCAGAACAATCCGCCCACGGTCACGCTGACATATTCACCGCAGAACCCGGTGGTGGGCGATGAGATCAACTTGCAAGCGCAGGCTTCCGACCTCGACGGCGACCCGTTGGCTTATGTTTGGTTGCTTGGCGGCCAGCAGCAACAAGCGGACGCTTCCAACGTCGTTTTCACCCCCGCGCAAGCGGGCACGTATCAGGTCACGGTTCAGGTGTCCGACGGCAAGGGAGGGACCGACGAGGACAGCGTTTCCATCACCGTAACCGCAACGGCGCGGTCGCTGATCGTGGAAGTGCTCGGCGCCGAGCAACACGAGCCCCTCCACGACGTGCCGGTGAAGATCGTCAGAATCAGCGATGGGAGCGTCGTGGCCCAGGGCCAAACGAATTCGCGGGGCCGAACCAGCCCCATGAACGTGCCCACCTCCAGTTCAAGTTCGGGGCTTGCGGACCTGCGCGCGGTGGTGAGCTTTTCGGGATCGGAGGATCCCACCTTCGCTTACGAGCAGCGCTGGAGCGACATCCCTCCGGAGTTGCTGCAGCCCTCCGATGAGCCGCGCCTGTTCGTGGTGTTCCTGGATTTTGCAGGCCCATCGCCGGAGGACGCGGCGCTCGTGGTTCCCCGCAGGGCAGGGGAGGCCCCGTGCTTTGATGTCGAGGCGTTGGGCGAGGTAACCATCACGCGGATCGAGCACAGGGGGAACCTGCCCCGGGATAAGGTGATGTTATTTGATCAACATTATTGGGGCACGAGCGATACGATCTCCTTGGGGTATTCTGCCGGCGCCAGGCTGCAAGTGCCTGAGGATACTTCAGTTACCCTGCACATTGCCAACTGGGCGATCATCGACCTTGAACCCAACACCGTATTTGAAATCCCTTGTAAGACCGACCCGCTTGGGCCCCCTGAATCCTGGCTCGAAGGCGTTGCCGAGTTCTTGATCCAAAACGCAGGCAATGGATATGAAGTTCAGACCCGAACTGCGATCAGCGGCGTGCGTGGCACGCACTTTCGCGTAGATGCCTCAAGCCCGGCGAACACTCGGGTGGAGGTCTTTGAAGGCACGGTGGAAGTCACCCCGACCAATCCGTCGTTAGACTCCGCCACCGTGCAAGCCGGCCAACAGATGTCGGTGACGGAGGATGAAGTCAGCCCGGTCACGCCCATTGGTGGAACCCCTCCGCCACCCCCAGGCCCTCCCGGCCCACCTTCGGGCAACCAGACGATTGCGCAGGCGTTGGATGCCAACGGCAATGCAATCCTGGACGACGTTGAAATCCGCCAGGCGATTCAATTCTGGATTCTGGGGCAAACCGTCCCTGGCACGGATCAGACCATTGATGATGTCATGATTCGCCAGCTGATCCAGATGTGGATCTTGGGCGAGCCTGTAAGCAGCGCTAGCGCGGCGCGAACTCAGGGTTTGGATAGAACTAACTCACTTGACGTTCAAGCGCTGCAACTGGGCGCGCCCAGTCTATTGGAGCGGACGCTGCGCGTGCAGGGCCTCAACGGCGAACGCTGGCGCAGCGGCGTTCAGAAGCTGCTGGTGTTGCACTAAGGTGAGGGCGATCCCCCTCATCCCAACCTTCTCCCACGCGGGGAGAAGGGGTTGGCAAGCAATGGGAATGCAAGAGCAGCCATAGATCCTACTCAAGGAGGACGCATGAAGCTTATGTCAGGCAAGTGGAGGAGTGCTGGGTTGTTTGTAGCTGCATTGGGAATGGTCTTGTTCGTCGGGCAGGCTCAGCCTCTGCCATCCCTGGTTGAAACCTGCGCAACGTGGGTCTCCTGCCCTGAGAATAATCCGCCTCCCTCACCCCCTCCTGGAGGGATAGATCAATTGCTGGCGAATGGCCAGCCTGTCAAGGCTGGGGATAGCGTTCGGGTTAGCCCAGGAGGGACGGTGAACTGGGAAGCGTTATGTGGTTTTGCTGCAGATCGGCTCATATTCATGATGTTAAGAGCGGGTTTTGGAGAACGTGGTGATGCTGCAGATGTGCAACTGGATTTGATAGCGATTGGCATTGCCCATCTGTGCGCCAAACATTATGGGACATTGTCAGCACTGCAGCCTGAGGCGTCACTCCTGCCGGCTGACCTGACCTTGGAGTTAAAGCAGGGAGCGGGCCGTTTCACCATGATGGATGGCCTCGCCGCATTGGACATCCTGACCGAAACGACCGAGGTCAGATCCGAAGGCCTGAACGACTTCAGTGTAGAGTATGATCCCAACACGCGAACCAGCATTGTGGCTGTCCACGAGGGCAGCGTAGACATCCAACCCACCAACTCGAACCTGCCTTCCATGACCCTGGGGGCAGGCCAGCAGGTTCGCGTCACCGAGGACAGGCTGATCCTTGGCTCCGGGGACGGCGAAGCCCCTACCATTACCTCGGTAAACATTCCCAACACGCTTACAGTCGGCACGCCCACGCCGTGGCAGGTGGGCTTCTCCGATCCCGATGGAGATGTGAGCACGATTCGCTTCGAGCAATTCGTGGATGGGACGTGGGTTGCTGCAGGGGAATTCGATCCTCACGTTGCAAACCAAACACAGGGCATGATCAGCGTGCAGACGGCGTGCGATGAGGCTGCGATGGTGCAGGCGAGGGTGACGCTGCTGGACGGTGCAGGCAACCAGAGCACGCCCTGGGAATATCGGTACGAGTGTGCAGATGGCAGTCCGCCGCCCCCACAGGGAACCATCGAGCAGGCGCTGGACGTCAACCACAACAACCTGCTCGACGGGGAAGAGATCGGCAAAGCAATCCAATATTGGATCCTGGGGCAGACCGTCCCTGGCACGGATCAGACCATCGACGATCCCACCATCCGCGGCTTGATCAAAATGTGGATCCTGGGTGAGCCGGTCAATACTGCCGGCGCTGCGCAAGCTAAAGCGTTACCGAGGCCCAACTCACTTGACGTTCAAGCGCTGCAACTGGGCGCGCCCAGTCTATTGGAGCGGACGCTGCGCGTGCAGGGCCAAGGCATCGCGCAGGTCAGGCTACAAGTGTTCGACCTGAGCGGGCGGTTGGTCTTGCAAGAACAAAGTTCTGGTCCAACCTTGCGTTTCTCGCTGTTTGGCGGGCAGGGCCATCCCCTGGCCAACGGGGTGTATCTGTATGTGGTCAGCGTCCAAGGTCTCAACGGAGAGCGCTGGCAAAGCGCGGTGCGCAAGCTGGTCGTGATGCGATAAGACAACCAGGGGGCAAGGGGGGCGTTTAGCCTTTCTTGCCCCCTCTCTTTAGATGTGGGTTG
>Ga0326597_10014142_pt1 | contig 10466 bp, 9 predicted proteins | sample RVTome_12_FD_203789 | JGI IMG/M metagenome (GOLD analysis project Ga0326597, IMG submission 203789) | Soil microbial communities from uranium-contaminated site in the Upper Colorado River Basin, Wyoming, United States - RVT100D185 | ecosystem: Environmental > Terrestrial > Soil > Contaminated >... | reverse complement strand
GGTCCCATGACCAAGAGCCAGCGCATCCGGGGAAAGCGGGTCAGCAGCCCGTCCAGACGCTGCATGTTGGCGATGTAACTGGTTGCGTCGTAGCTCGGGACGGAGCTTGCCTCGAAGAACACGGGGATCTGCATGGACGCCAGGGTTTCCCAGAACCCGTCGAACCTGGCATCGTCGAAGGACCACTGGAATCCGTACCGGCTGAAGCTGTCGAGCTGGTAGTAGAGGCCGCGGAGCCCCAACTGGTGCCGGGCCCGATCCAGCTCCTGCATCCAGCGCGGCGTGTTGGCCATGGGCTCATCCACCTGGAAGAGCCCGGTGAACTTGTTCGGGTACTGGCGCTGGCAGAAGGCGTTCAGGTCGTTCATCACCCCGTAGTTCATGCCGGTCTGCAACACGCAGTGGTCCACCCCGACGTAGGACATCTGGGCCAGTTGGCGCTCCGGGGGGGCTTCCATCTGGGCCATGCCAACCGGCATGTACTGAATGTAGTAGTCCTCGCCGTCGAGCGTGTATTCCAGTCGCCCGAAGGGTCCGACCCGGAAGTGGATGTCGTCGCGGAGGCCGGCCCACGTATCGTCACCCTTCCTGAACAGGGCCTGGGCATCACCGGCGGCACCGTCCCGGGCGCGCCGGACCTTGGCCGCCGGGCGGGTCACATTCTTCTGGATGTATTTCCAGTGGCTCTCCCGGGACTCGTGCCCGCAGGCGCCTGCCCAGTGCTGGAACACGTGGGTGTGGCAGTCGATGATCATGGGGCATTCCTCGGATCAGGCAAGCTGGCCCGCGCCCGGGCCGCCGGGCGGCCCGCCGCCCCGGTTTTCCGGCCGGCGGACCGCCCCTCCCTCGTCGGCCTGGGCCGACTTACGACTCCTGCAGTTGCTTGAAGTAGAAATCGTACCGCTGCTGGACGAGCCCGCTCTCCACCGCGTTGTCCACCCACATGTCCAGGAAGAACTTCCAGGCCGGATCGCCGTAGCGGATGGCCCAGGTGTTGGCGCCCCGGGCGAAGGGGTGGGGCGGGTCAATGACGTGGGCCCAGCTGCTGTTCTTCTTGGCGAAGAGCATCACGTCCAGGTCCCCCGAGACCCAGAGATCGGCCTTCTTCGTCCGCACCGGTTCCGCGGACAGCACGATCTGGCCCGAGGTGGTGATGATCTTGGCCTTGGGGAACATGAGCTTGAGGACGTGTTCCTCCCGGGTCCCGACATTGATGGAGAAGGTCACGTCCGGCCGGTTGAAGTCCGCAATGGACTTGAACCGTTTGGCGTTGTCCTTGTGGGTGAGAGCCAGGTGGCCCTTGTGCCACAGGGGGGCGGTGTAGTTCGCCACCAGGGCTCGGGGCACGGTGTAGAACAGGGAGGAGCCGAAGAGATCGTAGTCTCCCTTGCGGAGGCCGACGGTGGAGTTGGCCCAGCTCACCTCGGTGTATTCCACCTTGACCTCCAGCTCCTTGGCCATGGCCTCCACCACGTCGTAGTAGATCCCCGCCAGGCTATTGGTCTTCGGGTCCTTGTGAACCCACGGCAGGGTCTGGGCATAGCCCACCCTGAGGAGACCCTCCTTCTTCACCCGCGCCAGGACGGATTTCTCGTCGATGCCCGACTCCAGGAGCTGCGCATAGGCCTCCCGGGGAGACCCGAATCCCTCCAGCGTTTTCACGGCCACGCCAATGCCGCCGAGACCCAGGGCGCTCTTGAGAAACGTCCGCTTGCTGATCTTTCCAAGGGTATGCATCGCTCGTCCTCCCTCTGAGTGGCCACGCCAATGTGAGGTACCGAAGCTGCCGCGGATCGGGCCGGGTCCAGCGGCGAACCGGTCACGCGTACCGCGTGCGGAGCCGGTCAGAATACCATTTCATTCCGGCCGACAGGGCGAACACGATCAGGATATAGAGGAATGCGGTGAAGGAGAGGATCTCGATCGGCTCGAACCAGATCGACGTGAGGCGGAGGGCCTGGTACATCAGGTCCGGCACGGCGATGACCGACACCAGCGATGACGACTTCACCACCACGAGGAACTGGTTCATGAGGGACGGGGTCATGGTCAGCAAGGCCTGTGGCAAGATGATCCATCGCATCGTGAGGGTGGGGGACAGCCCGGTGGACAGGGCCGCCTCCCGTTGCCCCCGGCTGACCCCCTCGATCCCGGCACGGAACGTTTCGGCCAGGTACCCGCTGGACTGCAGGGCCAGCGCGGCCCACCCGGCGTCGAAGAACGCGGTGGGCCAGCCGAAGAGTTCCGGCCAGACGTAGTTGACCCACATGAGCTGGACATAGATGGGTGTGCTCCGGCAGAACTCGATGTACAGGATGGCCAGCCAGCGGAGCGGCCGGCAGTACATCCGGATAAGACATACCACAAGGCCGATGGCCATGGCCACGAGAAACGCAATCAGGCAGACCTGCCCCGTGACGACGATTCCCTGGAGGAACTCGTCCCGGTGGTTCCAGATCGTGCGCCGAAAGACGTCCACGCGTGAGGCTCCGGTCAGGTCCGGCCCACCGCCCGCCAGCCCTCGCTCATGTGCCGGACCAGGGAGGAGAGCGCCAGGATAACGATGAAGTAAATGATCGCCGCGCCGGAATAGAGGGGCATGGGTCGCATCTGCTGCTGGGTGATCATGGACACCTGGTACATCAGATCCGGGACCGCGATGAGCGAGACCAGGGTCGTGGATTTGAACAGGGAGATGAACTGGTTCATGGCCTCGGGGAGGATCCGCCGGACCGCCTGCGGCATGATCACCCACCGGAACATGAGGTAGCCGGACAGCCCCGTGGAGCGCGCGGCTTCGACCTGGCCCCGAGGGATGGACTGGATCCCCGCCCGGAAGGTTTCGGTGAAGTACCCGCTGGAGGCGAGACCCAGGGCCGCGACGGCCGAGAACAACGGGCTGAAGTTGATCCTGGTGTGCAGGAGCAGCGTCAGGAGCAGGGGGGGAACGAAGTGGACCCAGACCAGCAGGACGTACTCCGGCGTGTTCCGGAAAAGCTCCGCGTAAAATGTGCCACCCCAGCGGAGGCTGCGAAACGGGCTCAGGCGCGCCAGGCACGCGACCAGCCCAAGCGCCACCGCCAGGACGGCCGACAGGCCAAACACGTGAAAGTTTGTCGCCAGGCCGATCAGCAGGATCTTTCGGTATTCCCAGAACAGCGATGCCTGGACAGCCTGGATGAAGTCGGCGAGCATGCCTCGTCTCACTGCCGGCGCACCAGGGACCCGCCTCCCCGGCCAGGGCTCTCCCTGCGTCGAACGTCCCTGGGGGGTTTGGACGTATATATCACCGGGAGCCCCGGCTCTCAAGCCCAATAGACCTCCGTGTCCGACGCGGGTGCGCCCGTGAGTCAATCCTGCGGCATCGCGCCCTGCCCCCCCGAACCGATCCAGGCCGCCCATCGGCGTCGTCCGGCGGTTGATGATCCCGGGCAAGCGACGTATAATGCGACGGAACGGGGTGGGCGATCCTCCGGGAGATCTCCGAGGCGGAGGGGGTGCGACTCGCGCGAGCCGACCGGCCCGCAGCCAACGACCGACGAACTTCGCTCGGATAGCGGGCGAAGGGCGTCAAGAGACCGTACCGGTGTGCGCAGCCGGTACAGCAGGAGTCCGGCACATGCGGAAAGAACAGCGGTTCCACCTCATCGCGATGCTGATTGGCTTCACGGCCCTCATCCTGTTCCAGCTCTACGTCCAGGCGGAGCGGGTTCTCCAGATGCCCTACAGCGACTTCAAGAAATCGCTCCGGGAAGGGAAGGTCGCCGAGGTTTCCCTGACGGGGGAGACGATCCGGGGGAGCGTCCGGGAGACCGATGCGCAGGGGAAGGAAACCCTTCGCCCATTCGTGGCCATTCGCGTGACAGACCCGGACCTCGTCCGGGAGCTGGAGTCCAAGAACGTCAAATTCACGGGCGTCATCCAGAGCACGTGGCTCAAAGACCTGTTTTTTGTCTGGATCTTACCCATCGGCCTCCTCTGGATCGCCTGGCGCTTCATGTTCAAGAAGCTGGGGCCAGGCCAGGGGATGCTCTCACTGGGGGGCATGGGCCGCAACCGGGCCAAGATCTATGCCCAGAGCGAGATCGGGGTCACGTTCAACGATGTGGCCGGCGTGGACGAGGCCAAGACGGAGCTCCAGGAGGTCGTCGAGTTCCTCAAGACCCCCAAGAAGTTCCAGCTCCTGGGCGGCCGCATCCCCAAGGGGGTGCTCCTGGTGGGGCCCCCGGGGACGGGGAAGACGATGCTGGCCAAAGCCGTGGCCGGCGAGGCCGGCGTGCCCTTCTTCTCGGTGAGCGGCTCCGAGTTCGTGGAGATGTTCGTGGGTCTCGGGGCCGCCCGGGTCCGGGACCTGTTCGCCCAGGCCCAGGAGAAGGCGCCCTGCATCATCTTCGTGGACGAGCTGGATGCCCTGGGCAAGGCGCGCGGGGCGAATCCGCTGGGGGGCCACGACGAGCGGGAACAGACCCTCAATCAGCTCCTGGTGGAGATGGATGGCTTCGACCCCAAGAAGGGGGTCATCATCATGGCCGCCACCAACCGGCCCGAGATCCTGGACCTGGCCTTGCTCCGCCCGGGCCGCTTCGACCGGCAGGTGCTGGTGGACCGCCCCGATATCCAGGGACGGGAGGCGATCCTGAAGGTCCACGCGAAGGGCGTGAAGCTGGCGCCCGAGGTGGCCCTGAAGGTGCTGGCGGCCCGCACCCCCGGCTTCGTGGGGGCCGATCTCGCCAACCTCATCAACGAGGGGGCCCTCCTGGCCGCCCGCAAGAACAAGACCCAGGTCGAGATGGCCGACCTGGAGGAGGCCATTGACCGGGTGGTGGCCGGCCTGGAGAAGAAGGCGCGCGTGATGAGCCCCCAGGAGCGGGAGCGGGTGGCGCATCACGAGGCGGGGCACGCCCTGGTGGCCGCCTCCGTCCCGACCGGGGACCCGGTCCACAAGATCTCCATCATCCCTCGGGGCATCGCCGCCCTCGGCTACACCCTGCAACTGCCGACCGGGGATCGCTATCTCTTGACCCGCTCGGAGCTGCTGGATCGCCTGGCGGTCCTCCTGGGCGGGCGGGCGGCCGAACAGCTGACCTACGGGGAGGTCTCCACCGGGGCCCAGAATGATCTCCAGCGGGCCGCCGACATCGCCCGCCGGATGGTCAAGGAGTACGGCATGAGCGAGCGGCTCGGCGCGGTGGCCTTCGAGCCGGAGCGGCGCCCCATCTTTCTCCCCGGGGGGGATGGTCTGGGCGGGGGGAGGGCGTACAGCGAGGAGACCGCCCGCGAGATCGATGTGGAGGTCAAGCGGATCGTGGACGAGACGGAGACGCGCGTGAAGGACCTCCTCACCAAGCGGGATCGTGACCTGAAGGCCATCGCCCAGCGCCTCCTGGAGAAAGAGGTGCTCGAGGGCGAGGAGCTGCGCCAACTCCTCGGGAACCGCACGCTGGCCGGGGAAGGAAACCTCGCCCGGTGAGATCCATCCGGGGGCGACCGGTCGAGGGACCGTGGTCCCCGACAGCCAGCGCCATCACCGTGCACGTGGTGAAATTCCTCGTCTTTTTGTCTTCGCATCCACGGAGGGCAGAATGGCGCTGAGGACCGTGAAGGCCGTGGTGCTGCTGGCGCTGTCGGCCGCCGGTACGCTCACGGTAGGGCTTCCCGGGGCAGGCGGCCAGACTTTCCTGGGCATCGGGCAGACCGCGCCGGAGATCACCGGGGGCCCCTGGATCAACAGCCAGGCGCTCTCCCTTTCGGGACTTCGCCAGCGCGTGGTGCTCGTGGAGTTCTGGACGTACGGGTGAATCAACTGCCGGAACGTGATCCCGCAGTTGCGGGTCTGGCATGAAAAGTACGAGACGGCGGGACTGACCATCGTCGGCGTCCACACCCCCGAGTTCTTCTGGGAGAAGTCCCATGCCAGGGTTACGGGTGCCGTGAAGGAGTTCGGCATCCCGTATCCCGTGGTCCAGGACAACGATTGGGCCATTTGGAGACGCTTCGGGGTCCGGGCCTGGCCGACGGCGATCCTGGTGGATAGACAGGGGATCGTCCGCCACCGGCACATCGGGGAGGGGGCCTACGGGGAGACGGAGGCGATGATCCGTCGCCTCCTGGCCGAACGTCATTGAGCGAATCGTCTTGCCCGGGACCGGCGTCTTACGGACCAGGATCGTTCGAACTCCAGGGGGGGATGTATCGGAAGCGATCCAGGGTCCCTGAATGACGCCACGTCTGTCGGTCATCATCGCCGTGCGCAACGACGCCGTGGCGCTGTGGCGGACCCTCGACTACCTGTGCGGTCTTCCAGGATTCGGCGCGGTCGAGGTGATCGTTGCCGCTTCCGGCGACCGCGAGGGCACCGATCGGGCGGTCTCGGGGCGCGCCCGCCTCCTCTGGCCGGGCGGCTCGACTCGCGCTGCTCTCATGAATGCCGGGGCGGCTATGGCGCGTGGCCCCGTCCTGCTTTTTCTGCATGCCGACTCCTTCCCGCCGGTAGACGCCTTCGAGTTGATCTCCCAAGCCCTGTCCGACACACGGGCCGTGGGCGGGGCTTTCGAACATCTCTTCGCCGAACCGGGCTGGAGCCTGCGGGCGATCACCTGGATCAACCGGATCCGGTACCGCCTCACCCGAAACTACTACGGGGATCAGGGGATCTTTGTTCGTGCCGGCGCGTTCCGGGAACTGGGCGGATACCGGGATCTCCAGCTCATGGAGGATCTGGATCTGACCCGACGCCTCCAGCGTGCCGGGCGGAGCGTCCTGATCCGGGTGCCGCTCCGCACCTCCGGGCGACGCTTCCTGGCCCGCGGACCCTGGCGAACGTTTCTCTTCATTGTGTGGCTGTTGCTCCTGTACACGTTCCGATTCGACACGGAGCGGTACGCGGAGTCCTGGCGGGGGCCGGCAGACCGCCCGCCTGGCCACCCCTGGCCCGAAGGACCTTGGCACTCCACGGCAAGGTGAATCCTTGCCGGGCCGCAGGGACCGTTCATTCTCCGCGACACTCCCTCCCGCGACGACGCCGGTCCTCTCCAGCAGCGTCTGGTGAAAGCCGGCGCCTCCTGGAGTTCTCCATACTCGAGCATGTCGTCATCGCCTCTGGTCGGTCCTCATCCTGGATCGGTGTTGACACGTTCCGAGCTAGGCCCGTAGACTGCGGCGGTAATTCAACGCAGGAGGGGTCCCTTATCCGGCGGGCTGGAGAGACAGGCAATAGCCATGAGGAGGACCGGGCGATGGACTCCATGGCGGGGCGGAGAGGATCCTGATGGATGTGACCAGGCTGCCGACCCTGAACGCCCTCCTGAACGCCACGAGCGCCGTCCTGCTCATCGCTGGCTACCTGTGCATCCGGCGCCGGAAGGTGACGGGCCACAAGATCTGCATGCTCTCCGCCTTCGTGACCTCCAGCCTCTTTCTGACCAGCTACCTGATCCTCCGCTATTATGCGGGCATGACCCAGTTCACCGGACAGGGGTGGATCCGACCGGTGTATTTCACGATCCTGACCTCCCACACGATCCTGGCGGCCGGGATCGTCCCCCTCGTGCTGATCACGCTTTCCCGGGCACTGCGGGGGCGCTTCGACCGCCACGCCCGGATCGCCCGCTGGACCCTCCCGCTCTGGCTGTACGTCTCGGTGACGGGGGTCCTGGTGTACTGGATCCTGTACCGCCTCTACCCGCATGGATGAGGCAGCACGGTGCTCTGTCTGACCGACGCGAGGAGAACACCATGAGCATTCGACGGCTGGTGTTTGCTGCAGTGTTCGGCGTCATGGCGATCGGCGTCAGTTCGGGCCAGGGAATGGCAGGCGAGGCCCCGGCCCGGGTGGCGGTGCCCGGAGGGGCCTATACCAATGTGACTGCGCCGCTCTTACGACAGATGCTCGATCAGAAGGATTTCTTCTTCATCAACGTGCACGTGCCCTATGAAGGGGAGATCGCCCGGACGGATCGCTTCATTCCCTACGATCAGGTGGAGAAGCAGGTTCGCCAATTGCCTGCGAGGAAGGATGCAAAGATCCTTCTGTATTGTCAGAGCGGCCGGATGAGTGACATCGCCGTCCGGACCCTGGTGCGTCTGGGCTACACCAACCTCTGGCACCTGAAGGGTGGGATGGTCGCATGGCGCCAGCAAGGGTACCCAGTGCTTGACTCGCCAAAGCAATAGCGGAGACCGGCGGGCCCGATAACCGGGCTGACACGTCAGGCGGCGCGGTCCAGATTGCCCACGCCAGAACTGAGTGCGAAGGAGATACCGGCAGACCACGAGAGTCAGGACAGGAGCAATCTCGCGAGGAGGGAGAAGCGCGCTGGCACGGGGGAGGCAGGCCCCGTGAGCAAGGCCGGGGGATACCAACCCCCTCCTGGCCGGTGGTCCTGCCATCGCCCCGCTGCCCGCTAACGCCTGCCTTTGTTGGCCACGCTGGACGGATCGAGCCGGACGAGCGCGACCGTTGCTTCGCTGCTATTCAAATACGACGTACCCGACCTGCTCGGTCGTGTGGTTGCGCTCTGAGTAGAGATACCAGTCCTCGTCGATCGCCAGTCTGAGCTGGGTTGCGCTCACGGCAGCGGGGCCATACAACACGGGCCAGCCGCCGTCGGCGCCGTCCATCCCGGCCTGGCTGACGATCGCTGTCGATGCGGACGCCAGCCCCGACAGGCTGTAGGTGTACGGCGGCCTGTTCGTCATGCCACGGATGGTATCCGCACCCCGCGCGGCCGCATAGCCGCGGCCCTCGATGGAGCCATTGCCTTTCTCAATGACCACGTACATCAGTGTCTCGGGGGGACGGTCGCTGCGGTCCTCGCCCGTGTGGCGTCCAACGTACAGGGCCCCGCTCGACGGCGGGTTAGTGACCGCGGTGCCCCGGCTCCAGAACACCGACCAGTCCTGCTGACAGATCGGGGTGCAATAGCTGGGCGGCAGTCCCGTGTCGGGGCTGGCCACCTGTCCAAGCACTACGGGGACGCTGTAGCCCGCAGGATTCTGATAGGGCCTGGACTGGCCGAACCAGGCACCGGCGTGATCGCTCGATATGAAATTGGGCAGCGTTACCGCCTCCATCTTTACGCCGTGTTCCGCCACGCTGTAGACGCCTTCGCGGACGACCATGCAGTGCACCATCGCGGAGAAATGGTCGAACTCGTAGGCCCCGTACCAGGGCCGGCCAAGACCGACCTGGAAGCTTGACCCGCTGGCGTTCGTCACCCGCACGATTGCCGGTCCGGGGGCCGAGAGGTCGTAGTTCGGGCTGCACGCCACGACCATTTTATTGCCGTAGTCATAGTCGAGCTGCACGGTGGTCCACCGATCCGTGTATGCCAGCACCCGGCGCAGCTGAAGCTGTGGAGTTCCGGGCCCTGCAACCACCACGTTCACGTTCGTAGTGTAGCGATCGTTCGCCGTGTTCTCGTCACCGGTGAGCTGAGCGCTGGCCTGAAGGGTGTGTGCGCCTGCGGTTGCGGGGGTCCACGGGAAGTCGATAGTCGTCGAGGCACCCGCATCGAGGATCGGTATGCTGTCCGTGCCGATATCGCTCACCCCGGCGTCCGTCAGGACCACGGAGGCGTTGATGGCTTGCTGCTGGCCCAGATTCGCGACCGTCACGGTGATGGTGGTCTCGCTCCCCGCGGTGACGGAAGGAGGTGCATTGATGCCGGTCACGGCGACGTCAATGGCCGGCGGCAGGCTGCCTTCGTCGATGCGAACACCAAACCGGTTCAGGACGAGGTCGATGCGGTTGGCGATGGTGTTGGTCGAGCTACCGGCGAAGAGCAGCCCGACAGGATGCTTGCCGCTGTCGACGATCAGCGAGCCTGAGTCTCCGCCTCCGCTGAACGTGCCCGGCGAGATCACGAGCTGATCGACGAAGCGGGCGACGGAGAGACAGGAGGAGTCGTAGCACACGTCCACGGTGGCGTTGATGGCATCCAGGGTGCCGACGGTCAGGCCAGTCGTGCGCCCGTACTTCTGTACCTGGATCCCAAGCAACTGGGCAAGATTCTCGTCGCCGATGCCCGGATTTCCGTAGGCGGGATGCAGGGCGGGGCTCGGGGCGCCATAGCCTGGCACGGAACCGTACTCGCCGCCCGGCGTGGCGAAACCCAGCTCGGCCTCCATGGATTGGGCAATGGCGGCATCGATGGTGTTGGTTTGTTGGCAGATGATCCAGATAAAGTACACGGTGCAGAACTTGAGCGGCTCGAAATCCGTCAGGCTGGCGATGGCGTCACCGGGGCTTGTGCCGCCATCGAAGCTCCCCGGCTGGAGGACGAAATCACCAAGGAGTCCTTGATTGATGGCTGCGAGGACATGGTTGTTGCTGAGCACAAAAACGTTGCCCTCCTTGGTAACCCGCGCTCCGATGGTGCCCGCCGTGATGGCCGGATGGCCGACCGAGACGCCGATCGGCACGGGCAGCGGCCAGCGCTCGGCATTGGTGCATTTCTCGTCTCCGG
>Ga0326597_10014140_pt1 | contig 10467 bp, 4 predicted proteins | sample RVTome_12_FD_203789 | JGI IMG/M metagenome (GOLD analysis project Ga0326597, IMG submission 203789) | Soil microbial communities from uranium-contaminated site in the Upper Colorado River Basin, Wyoming, United States - RVT100D185 | ecosystem: Environmental > Terrestrial > Soil > Contaminated >... | reverse complement strand
CCGCCGATGATCACGGCCGCAGTTCCCGTTGACCTGGCGCGGCCCGTCCAGCCTGCCGAACGCATCGAACTGCTCGACGTACTGCGAGGCTTGACGTTGCTCGGCATTCTCCTCGTCAACTGGGGATCGAACTACCTCGACTGGAGTCCGCTCTACGTCGTGATCGCATTCGTCTTTGAGGGTTCGTCTCGGCTGCTCTTTTCGTTTGTCTTCGGACTTGGGTTTGCCATCCTGCTCTTTCGGGCAGAGACGCGGGGACGGTCTGTCGTGCCGCGGTATCTCTGGCGAATGTTCCTCCTGCTGATGATTGGCGCGGCGCACTACACGCTCGTCTGGGATGGCGACATCGCCTATCGCTATGCTCTGATCGCCGTGCCCCTGCTCCTGGTCTACAGGTGGCGTCCGCCGCTCCTGCTCGCAGCGGCTGCCGTGGCGCTGCTGTTCCACATGGCGCCGCGTGTGAACCTGAACCAGGCCGGACGGTACTGGCTCCGCGCGAATCCGGAACTGGCCGAACAGGAGCGCCAAGAACTACGCACGAGCCAACAGGACGCCGCTAGTCGCACCGCGAGCCGCGCACGTGCGGTGGCGGAAGGCAGCTACGCCGAGCGCATCGCGGGCTTCGGCGGCGAATTCCGCACCGAGCTGGAAGGCGCGTATCGCCTTCCGTTTCTGAAGGACAAGGCTGACCTGTTCTGTCTCTTCCTGCTCGGGCTGTGGGCGGGACGCAAGCGAATCCTGCACGAACCACGGCGACATCCCCGACTGCTCGGCGGCATCCTCATCACCGGGTTGGTCGTTGGCAGCGTGGGAAATACGGTCGAGCTCACCCCGGAGTGGCTCGAACGCCTCGGCGTTGACTTGCCGGCGTGGCTCACCCGCTGGGAGGCACTCCCTTACGACCTCGGTAGCATCGGACTGACGGCGTTCTACGTCTCGACAGCAGCGCTCCTGTTCACGTTTTGGGAACGCGCACGACGCGCGATGTCGGTGTTTCGCCACGCCGGCCGGATGTCGCTCACAAACTACATCATGCAGGGCGTCATCCTCACGGCGCTGTCCGGCGGCGGTTCGTTGTTCCCCCGCGGCCCGTTCCTGGATTCACTCGACGGAGGCTGGCGCATCGCGCTGCTCGTTGTCGTGTTCGCGTTCCAGGTCGTCTATAGCCGCTGGTGGTTCCAGTACTTCCAGTTTGGGCCTATTGAATGGCTGTGGCGGTCGCTGACCTGGCTCCGCTGGCAGCCGTTCCGCGTTGCCCGGCCGCCGAGGCCGGTGCTCCAGCCCGCAGCAGTGTGAACGACGTCAGCGAGGTCGCCGGTCCGGTGCAGTCGACCGAGCGCATGCTGCTCATCGATGTATTGCGCGGGTTGGCCCTGTTCGGGATTCTCCAGATCAACTGGGGAGGCCGGGGACCGGCCATGAAGCGGCGTCACGCCGCACTCAAGGAGAACGGACATGATTCGCAATCATAGGGGCGCCGCGTGGCAAGCAATCCTGGCGACTGCCTTCGCGTTCGTGACGGAGGCATCGGCCCAAGGCTCCCAGCCGCCCGCGCTCCGCCCTTATGGGGAAGTGATCACCGCGGCGGCGAAGACCGATGACGGGATCTTCAAGGTCCACCGCATTGGCGACCGGCTCTTCTACGAGATCCCCACGGCCGAGCTCGACAAGGACTTCCTCTGGGTCATTAAGCTCAAGGAGACGACGCTGGGCGCCGGATTCGGCGGCCAACCCGTCCGGAGCGGCGTCGTGCGATGGGTGGCGAAGGGCAATCGAGTGTGGCTGCTCAACATCAACTACAGCGTTGGGGCGGACAGCTCCATGCCGATCGCGCGCGCGGTTGACGCGGCGAATCATCCGACGGTCATCTTCTCATTCAACGTCACCGCGAGGAGCTCCGCGGGGGATCCGGTGATTGACGTCACGCCGCTCTTCATGACGGACGTGCCGGAATTGTCGGTGCGGGGGGAGATCGGTGGAGGGAGCTTCGACCCCTCCCGGTCGTTCCTCGAGAAGGCCGTGTCGTTCCCGGAAAACATCAATGTCGAAGTTACCCAGACTTTCACCCGCGGTCCGGCCCCGGCCGCTGGCGGCTCTCCGGTACGCCGAATCCAGGGACCAAGCGGCACGGTCCTCACGCACCACAGCATGGTGAAGCTCCCGGACCGGCCGATGCGGCCCCGGCGGTTCGACCCGCGCGTAGGGTACTACGCCCAAGGCATCACCGACTTCGGTACTGGAGAGCAGGGCGCCCGGCAGAAGGGCTACATCGCGCGCTGGCGGCTGGAGAAAAAAGACCCCGGCGCCGAGCTGTCCGAACCGGTCAAGCCGATCGTCTACTACATCGATCCCGCGACTCCGGCCAAGTGGGTTCCATACGTCAGGCAGGGCATCGAGGATTGGCAGGTCGCGTTCGAAGCCGCCGGCTTCGAGCACGCCATCGTGGCGCGCGACGCGCCGGCGAATGATCCGGATTGGAGTCCGGAGGACGCGCGGTATTCGGTGGTCCGATGGTGGCCCGCGACCGACCAGGGAGCAAGAGGACCTTCGGTCCGCGACCCGCGCACCGGAGAGATTCTCGAGGCGGATATCGAGATCCGTCACAATTCGCTGCCCGCCTTGATGTACGGCTACTTCCTGACGATCGGGCCGCTCGATCCGCGTGCCAGGACCCTGCCCCTGCCGGACGAACTGGTGGGTCGCTTGCTGCGTTCCCTCGTCGCGCACGAAGTAGGGCACACTCTCGGCCTGGCGCATAACATGAAAGCTGGCTCTGGCTACACCATCGCCCAGGTGCGCGACTCGGCCTGGGTCAGGCAGATGGGCCATACGCCGACGATCATGGACTACTCGAGGTTCAACTACGTGGCGCAGCCCGAGGACGGGATCGCTCCGCGCGACCTCGTGATGGCCGGGGTCGGACCGTACGACACGTGGGCCGTGATGTGGGGCTATAGATCGATTCCCGACGAACTGACCCCCGACGAAGAGAAGCGATTGCTCGACGTGTGGGCACGAGAACTGGATACGAAACCATACCTGCGGTACGTAGCCGAGGGCGACCACACTGATCCAGGTAACACCACCGGGGGCGTGGGCAACGCCGACCCACTGGCGGCTACACAGCTCGGCCTGAAGAACCTTGCTCGTGTGGCGGAGATGCTAAGGGCGGCCACGAATCTCGGAGTGGGCGACCCGCAAGCCCTCATGGAAAGGCTGTACGAGGGCATGGTGGGGGGCTGGTCGGTCCGAATGACTGCCGTGGCGCGGATGGTGGGTGGCACAACCCATGAGTACACACCCGTCGGTATTCGGCTCGTTGCGCTACCGAAAGAGAAACAAGCCGAGGCGGTGCAGGTGTTGCTCCAGCACGCGTTTCAAGCGCCGGCTGTTTTGATTCAACCTGAGCTTCTGCGACGTATGGATGATGAAAGCCTGGTCGATCGCGTCCGGAGCGCGCAGAGCGCTGTCCTGGGCGAGTTGCTGCAGAGTGAGCGCATCGACCGCATGGTCGACCAGGTTGCGCTCGACGGCCCGGTGGCGTATTCGCCCGTGCGCTTTCTGGGCGACCTGCGCAGCGGTTTATGGAGTGAGCTCAACCGGCCCGAAGCTGCGATCGACGTCTATCGCCGAAATGTCCAGCGCTCGTATCTGAACACGATTGACAACCTGCTGAACGGCTCGGAAGCGCCCAGCGGCGAGGTGCGCTCCCTCCTCGCCGGTGAGCTGCGCGCGCTCGATCGGGCGCTCGAAACGGCGCTCCCGGGCGTGACCGATGAGTCCACCAAGCGGCACCTGGAGGACTCGCGTCACCAGATCGCGAGAATTCTGGAACAGGGGATCGCGCGAATACCAAGGGCGAGATGAATCGGCCAGTCCGGCGCGCGCGCCGGCTACTGCCGTTGGGCCTAGCAGTGAGCGCCATGGCCGGCAGCTCGGCGGCCCAGGGGAATGGGTGGCGAACCGTAAACTTCGAGACGACCCAAGTCACCGCGCCCGATGTCGCCATCGCTCCCAATGGTGAATGGCTGATCTTCACAATGCTTGGCAAGCTGTTTCGATTGCCGGCGACTGGCGGCGACGCGGAGCAACTCACGTTCGGGCCGTACTACGACAACGATCCGGCAATCTCACCCGACGGCAAGCTGGTTGCGTTTCAGTCAGATCGTGACGGCAGCGAGGGCAACATCTTCGTGCTCGCCCTCGCGGGCAACACGATCCGGCAACTGACGCGGGACGCTTGGGCGGAGCGGCCGGCGTGGTCACCAGATGGGCAGTCGCTGGTCTACTTACGGCTCGATCGGACGTCGTGGGCTTCCCTCGCGGCATCGCCGCGCGCACCGGCGCAGGTGCGTCACGTGAGCCTGTCCGGCGGTGAGCCACAAACAGTTCGGACGCAAGGCGCGGTTTGGTCGGCGTTCTACCTGCCCGATGGCCGTATCGGCTGGACGATTGTGGAACGTGACGCAACTTCAGGCCGAGGGTCGACGCGCATTGAGGTCCGCAACGCCGCTGAGGTGGTATCCACACTGCGAACGTTCGACGGCATTGCAGATCCGATTGTTGCAGGTCCGAAAGGCGACGACTTCTACACCCGGTCTGATCGGGCATCCGGATCGGCCCACCCACTGATCGTGTATTTCGCAGAGGGCGCCATGGTGTTCGCTCCGCTCACTGCGGGTAGCGAGCGGCGCATCAGCCCAGTCTCCGGGGAACGCGCCGGCTTCGCCGTTTCCGCTGACAATGCGACGATGTACGTGGGCAACCTCGGCCGTTTGTGGAAGGTCACCGTGCCCGGTGGCCGTCGCGAAGTCATCAGCTTCCGGGCCCGCGTAACGCTGCAAGTGCGTGAGCCGCTGACCGTCGCGAAATGGACGCCTGCCGAACCCGGCAGCAATCTCCCGCCACCCGTGCTGATCGAACGTGCGCGTGTGCTGAACCTGGCGTCGGGCGAATTCAGTGCCGAGACATCGCTGCTGCTCGAACGCGGACGCATCCAGTGGATCGGTGCGGCGGGAGGTCGCGCGCTACCGGCGGGGACGACAACAGTGGATGCCGCAGGTCGTTTTGTCATTCCTGGGCTCTTCGACATGCATGGACACTGGGATGGATGCGGAGGAGCAGCGCTCATCGCAAACGGGGTCACATCGGTGCGCAACATGGGCGGCCCCATCGAAACACAGAAAGCTGCCGCCGATCGGAGTGACTCCACAGGCGACGCGGTGCCGCGCTGCTTCTACGCGGGGTTGAGTCTGGAGGGACGGCAGAGTTCCGGCGGGCCCGTAGTGCGTCCGACCGACGAAGATGACGCACGCGCGTACGTCCGACGGTGGAAAGCGCAGGGCGCACACTTCATCAAGCTCTACGAAGGGCTGCCATGGCCGCTCCAGCGCGCGGCAGCAGATGAGGCGCGGCGCCTGGGCCTCCCTGTAGCGGCGCACGGCAACAGCCTCGAGCAGGTAGTGAAGGGCGTGGCGCTTGGATATCCGTGGTTCACGCATCTCCCGCACGTCCACGATGATGTGTTACAGATGCTGGCCGTCGTCGGCACTCGCTGGGACCCGACCTTGAGGCACGGCATCGAGGTGCACTCGCGCGACGAGCCCGAGCGATTCCGACGAGTGCCTCAGGTCGACCCGCAGGTCACCGACATCACCTTGAGAGGATTCTGGGCCGATCGTATGCGCACCGTCCGTCTGGCACATCGCCGTGGTGTCACGCTGCTGCCGGGGACTGATGGCGGACCAGCAGGACTCGCGCTCCAGTGGGAGTTGGAGTTCTTCGCCGAGGCGGGAATCCCTCCGATCGATATCCTGCGCCTCGCGACGCAAGCGTCTGCTGAGACACTCGGTGCCGGCGAGCATCTCGGCACACTACAGGTCGGCAAGCAGGCCGATCTGATCCTGCTCGACGCCAATCCACTCGACGACATCAGGAACACACAGAAGATCTGGCGCGTGTTCAAGGGTGGGTGGCAGTTCGATCCGAAGGTGCTGGTCCAGAGTGGGGATTAGCCCGCTCCGATGAGGAGGTTTCCGATGGCAATCCCTGCACGCAGGACCCGAAGGCTTGCGCTAGTCACCCTGTCCGCGGTCGTCGTCGCCGGACCTGCCAGCGCCCAATCCGACGGCTTCCGCACCATCCAGTTCGAGACCACCCAGGTCACCGCGCCGGATGTCGCCGTCTCGCCGGACGGCCAGTTCCTGATCTTTACAATGCTGGGCAAGCTGTTTCGTCTCCCCGTCGAGGGCGGTGAGGCGGAGCAACTCACGTTCGGTCCCAACTACGACAACGACCCAGCGATCTCGCCCGATGGCAAGCTCGTCGCGTTCCAATCGGATCGCGACGGAAGCGAGGGCAACATCTTCGTGCTCACGCTGGCGAGCAAAGAGATCAGACAACTGACGCGCGAGTCGTGGCCCCCGCAGCGGCCGGTCTGGGCGCCGGATGGCCAGTCGCTGGTCTACCTCCGCCTGGAGCGACGACCGAACCCACCGAGCACGCTCGTGCTCACGCCTGAGCTCCCACCAGCGGTGGATGTGCGCCGGGTTCGGTTGGCCGGCGGTGAGCCGCAGACACTCCATACCGCGCTGGGCGATGTCCGCTCACCGTTCCATTTGGCGGACAGCCGAGTGGGCTGGGCAATCGTGTTGCGCGACTCGAGCACGTTGCAGTGGAAGACGCGCATCGAGGTCAGGGGCGCAGACGGCATCGTGTCCACGTTGCGACTGTTCAATGGGGCTGCCGATCCGGTCATCGCAAGCCCGAAGGCCGATGGCCTGTATGCGCGGGTAGCCGACGGGATTTACGCCGCCGGTTTCGCGCATCAGACGGACGTACTGTTCGCGCCTCTCGCTGGGGGCACCGAGCAAACCATCGCCCGAATCTCGGGTGCGCCGCCGGCGGGCTTCGCGGTGTCGCCTGATAACGCGTCGCTGTACCTGGGCAATCTCGGCCACCTCTGGAAGGTCAGGCTGCCCGGCGGCCAGCGCCAAGCTGTCGCCTTGCGCGCCAATGTGACGTTGGCGATTCGCCAGCCGACGGCCCCCCCTAAATGGACGCCGGTCGAGCCCGGGACCAGTGCACCGCTCCGGACCATCCGGCAGCCCCAGCTCTCGCCGGACGGCTCGCAGATCGTGTTCCGGGTGTTGGACCGACTCTGGCGGCAACCACTCGATGGCCAGGCTCGGCGGCTGGTGGTCGACAGTATCGGGATCGAGCGCGACCCCGCGTTTTCACCGGACGGGCGTCAGCTCGCCTTTGTGCGCGAAGCGCAGGGCAGACAGGAAATCCGGGTCCTGGAACTCCGATCCGGGATGTCACGCACTGTGGGTCCCCCTGCCGAGTGTGAGTATGAACAACTTACGTGGAACTTCCACGGTGAGCTCGTCGTCGCGGCGACTTGCGAACACGACTGGAGTGGGATGCACCAGATTATTGCGATCGAGCCCGGCAACGGAACCAGGCGAGTGCTCGCGAGGGTCGGCGGTTGGGAGCCTTACCCACAACTCTCGGCAGATGGCCTGACGCTGTACTTCCAGGCCCAAATCCCCCCGGGCAGCGAGCCCGCGTTCTACCGGTTGCAGCTGGAAGCGTCGGCGAAACCAGAACCGTTGCTGCCTGCGATCGCAGACCGCGTGAATATCTCGACGCGCGGGCAATGGGTCGCGCGCACGGTGCCGAACCGGCGCGGCATCCGGCTGTCGACGCTCGACGCTGGGCGGATCGCACAGACGGATGTACGAGAGTTCAGCGAGGCCGACGGCCGCGACTTCAGCTTCACGCCGGACGGAGCCGCATTGCTCTATGTCAGCGGGAACCGGCTGTGGCGTCAACCGCTTGAGGGCGGCGCGCAGCAGGAGATCCCCATCCGGCTGACGTTGCGGGCTCCAACGCCATCGCCAGTGCTGCTCCAGCGGGTGCGGGTGCTGGACTTTGCCGCGGGCGGGTTTGGCGTGGAAACGTCGCTCCTGATCGAGCGCGGCCGTATCAGATGGATCGGGCCGGCTCAAGGCCGAGCACTGCCCCAAGGGACGGTAACGGTGGACGCCGGCGGTCGCTTTGCGATCCCGGGCCTCTTCGACGTGCATGGGCACGGGGCCGACTGCGGCGGAGCAGCGCGAATCGCATACGGCGTTACCTCGGTGCGCAACATGGGGGGTAGCCTTGCCTGGCAGAATGCTCACGCGGATCGGAGCGACTTCACCGGCGACGCCATCCCCCGCTGCTTTTACGCGGGCGAGATTCTCGAGGGTTCACCCGGCGCGGCTTGGTTCGCCACGTTTGTCCACCTGTTCGACGAGGAAGACGCGCGCGCCCATGTGCGCCTGTGGCAGGCGGACGGCGCACAGTTCATCAAACTCTACTCGGCGCTTCCGTGGCCGCTCCAGCGGGCGGCAGCTGACGAGGCACGCCGCCTCGGGCTTCCGGTGTGGGCGCACGGCGGCCTGGAGCGAGCGGTCAAAGGGGTGACGCTAGGATACGCCGGGCTTACGCACTGGGGTCGGTATTATGACGATGCGCTCCAGATGTTCGCGGCGGCGGGGACGCGCTCGGATCCGACTCTGGGGCACAGCAGGGGCATTGAAGTGTTCTTTCGGCAAGAGCCCGAACGCTTTCGCCTGGCGACCCCACCGAGCCCGTTGAGGCGCTTCGGGGAAAACGCATTGCGAGGAGATTGGGCCGAAAGGCTGCGGACCATACGGGCGGCGTATCGCCGTGGTATCACGTTCTTGCCTGGGACCGATACCGGGCCCGATGGGCTGGCCCTGCAGTGGGAGTTGGAGTTCTTGGCTGAGGCGGGAATCCCACCGCTCGACGTGTTGCGGTTTGCGACCAAGTCCGCTGCCGAGACGGTTGGTGCCGGGGCTGATCTCGGCACGCTTGAGATTGGCAAGCTCGCCGATCTGATTCTGCTCGACGCGAATCCACTCGACGACATCAGGAACACGCAGAAGATCTGGCGCGTGTTCAAGGGTGGGTGGCAGTTCGATCCGCGGACGTTGCGACCGGGCGGACAATGATCCTCCGCAGGCCGAGTCAGCGCCCTGCGAGCCGCACGAGGGGCCTCCGTGCCTTGCTCGTGTCGTCCGCCGCCGTGTGCGGAGGCTGTGGTGCGCGTGCGCATCCCAGTCCGCCGACGCTGGAAGCCGGTGGGACGAGCGATGGTAACGGCATCGCGTATTACGGAGGGCGCGTGATGACTGCGCCGACCGGCGTAAACCTCTACTACATCTGGTATGGCGACTGGTCCGGCAACACGGGGCCCGAGATTCTCACGGACCTTGCCACGCACATCGGAGGATCACCGTACTTCAACGTCATGACGACCTATCGTGATGCGCGCGGCGTGAGGGTAAAGAACGCGGTGAACTTCCTCGGCGCGGTGCGCGACTCGTACTCGCAGGGTACGGCGCCCACCACCGCGCAAATCAGACTCATCGTTTCCGGTGCCATCTCAAACGGCTTCCCCAGAGACACCAACGCGGTCTACTTCGTTCTGACGTCACAGGACGTCGCGCCGGCGTCGTTCTGCAGCGCGTGTGGGAACTGGGGCCATTTCACGCTGGTAGGAGCCGACATCAAGTATGCGTGGGTCGGGAACGCGGCTCGTTGCCCATCGCGATGCGCGCCCGCGCAACCAAGCACCGGTCCCAACGGGAATCCCGGTGTCGACGCAATGGCCGCGACGCTGGTGCACGAACTCATCAACGCGATCACCAACTCGGACCGGAACGGCTGGCACGACGCGAGCGGCAATGCGCCGGCGTCGATCTGTGGAACACCCGAGCGCGCATTCCCGAATGCGTACGTCACGCAAAATGGCGCGCTTGCGACGGCGCGTATTGGCTCGCGCAGTTTCTACCTGACGTCCAATTGGGTTAACGCGCGCGGCGGATACTGCGCGCTCAGCTATGCACCCGACGCCGCCTTCGACGGGCGGAAGGGTGGGTGGCAGCTCGATCCGCGGGCGTCGCGACAGGGGAGACAATGATCGTGCGCCAATCGACGTTCCAGCATGCCAGCGCGCGGAGCACGTGCATGCTCCCGCTGCTCGTCCTCGCTTCAGCTGTGTTCGGCGCTGAAGCCCTCGGCCAATCCACTGAGCCCGCACCAGTCGTCAAGGTCATTCGCTTCGGCAAACTCGTCGATGGCACCGGCGCGGTGCTGACAAACGCGGCCGTTGTCGTCGAGGGCGACCGTATCAAAAGCGTTGGACCGTGGTCATCCACCAGCGTGCCGGGTGCTGAGGTGATCGACCTGTCGCGGTACACCGGCATTCCCGGTCTGATCGACGTCCATACGCATCTCGCCGGCTTCGCCGGCGATCCGGGAGGACCTACGCACGGTCTTGCACAAGCGCCAAATCAGGCGCTGCTGCGACCGCCCGTGATCGACATGTTCCTGGCGCGGGAAGCGCCGCAGAGGATGCTCGAGGCTGGTGTCACTTCCGTTCGCGACGTGGGG
>Ga0326597_10014139_pt1 | contig 10468 bp, 4 predicted proteins | sample RVTome_12_FD_203789 | JGI IMG/M metagenome (GOLD analysis project Ga0326597, IMG submission 203789) | Soil microbial communities from uranium-contaminated site in the Upper Colorado River Basin, Wyoming, United States - RVT100D185 | ecosystem: Environmental > Terrestrial > Soil > Contaminated >... | reverse complement strand
CGCCACTCGCCTTCGAAGCGGGCGATGTGCACGCGCAGCACAAGGTAATCGTAGTGACGCTCGGCGAGCTGGCGGTAGAAGTCGACGGTGACCTGCTCGCCGGGGAAGTAGTCGACCGCGTAGCCGGCGCGCGTGAGCTGGCCGGTGGCGTCGTCGACGAAGCCGGGGTTGGGATGCGTGATGCTGAGCTGGTCGACGATGGCGGCGCGGGGCGCGCCCGAGCCGCCCTCCGAGCCGCAGGCGACCAGGAGCGCAGCGACGAGCGCCACCATCAGCACCGCGGCAAATGCGCCCAGCCTCACGTGTTGCCTCCCGGACCTCCGATGAGCCAACCCCTCACCTGCCATCCTACTTCAGACGGCGGCGCCTGGCCAGCAGGACTCCGCCGGCGATCGCGGCGACGGCCATCGCCGCGACGCCCGCGGCGATGGCGGCGAGCAGGCCGGAGTCGTTCCCGCCGGCCGGGCCGCTGCCCGCCGTGGGCAGATCGTCGCCGTCCCGCGCCGACGGCTGGAGCAGCGACGGGTCGGGCGCCGCCGGATCGGGCGTCCCGGGCGCCGACGACGCCGCGACGCACTCGATGGTCAGCACTTCGTCGCCATCGTCCTCGGATGCGGTGCCGTGGAACTCGTTGTGCAGGTAGCTGAACGACTCGTCCAGGGTGATGGTGTGCCGGCCCGCCGTAGCGCAGACGAAGTCGACCTCAACTGCCCTGCCCACATAGGTCGACTCGCCTTCGCCGGCGATGAGGCACGAGGGCAGCAGCGCGCCGGACGAGTTGAACTCGCCCCGGATGCTGCAGTCGGGCCAGTAGGGCGAGGCGGGCGGCCCCAGCTCAGTCTCGCCAGGCCTGTCGACGTGTACTAGGCCATCAGCGTAGAAGAAGCGGAACTGCAAGCCGGCGTAGCCCGCAACGGTGTTCTCGTTCAGGTCGGCCAGGCCATCGAGGCTGCTGACGACGCCGCGCACGGCGAACTGCGCTCCCTGCTCGACCGTACAAATGACGTCACCCTCGCCCGGAGGCGGGCTCAGGTCCGTGGTGCAACCGTCGACGCCGGGGATATCGATATACAGATCCGGTCCGGGCGCGGCGGCGGCCGGCGAGACGCGCCAAGCCACGGCCGCTGCAGCTACGGCCACCGCGGCCGCGCCAATGAAGGCGTAGCGATGCAGGCGGCGCACGGTGATCGCGCAGCGGCTAACGGACGCGGCGCCTCCAAGCGAACGTGGCTCCCCCGGCCAGCGCGATGAACGCGGCGGCGCCTGCTCCGAGGGCCACCATGGCGCCTACGCCGCCGCCATCAGCGTCCTGGGCGGCCAGCGGTGCGCCATCGAGCTCCGGCGCTCCGGCGACGCCGCCGACCTTGGCCTGACGGACCTGGCCGCGGATCTCGCCGCCGGGGCACATGGCGGTGTGGTAGTTGATGTAGTAAAGACCGGCCAGCAGGTCGGCTTCCTGGGCCTGCGTGATCGTTGCGCTGCCCGCGCTCGGGGAGGTCAGCACGGGGATCGTGACCTGAATACCGGCGTCCACCCCCTTCGCCGCCGGGCCGTGGAAGTGGGCCGCGTTTGCCGCACCAGACATGCCGCTGAAGGTGATGTCCCAGGTCAGGAAGTTGGTAACGTCGTTGTAGGTCATGAAGCCGGCGCCCGTTGCCCCAGACGATCCGGGGCAGGTGGACTGCGCCTGCGCGCGTTCCACGGTAGCGATCAGCTGGAACGTCGCTGCTTCTGCCCGCCCGGGCGGAAGGAAGACCGCCGCCAGCAAGCTTAGGAGCGCAATCGCCAAGGCGCCGCTTCGTAGGGAAAGCCCATGCTGCATCATCGCCATTCCTCTTCTAGCCGAATCGGCGTAGCCGAACCCGGCGAAACGCGGGGAGACGTCGTGTCGCCACCAACGCGGCTAGTATACACCGCTCCCGGCGCTTGTCAAGACAGCGCACGGTACTTTCGCCATCGCCACGTTATGTAAGGAACGCGCCGCTCGCTACGTATGCACCATCGACCATTACTGGCGGAGTGGGAGCATTTATGTAAAGTCTCCGCGCCGGCAGTTGACATCCCCCTTAGGCGGGAGTAGCATACCGTCATCTCTAGCGTCACGCGTACAGGGTAGGACCCTATTTTTCAACCATCCGCTTAGGAAAGGCAGGACGCCATGCGGAAGCTCCTCGTCCCGGCGGCAGGCGCCGCGATCTGTCTCGTCGTTCTCCTCACCGTGCTCCCCACGCTCGCTTCTCGGGACGGCGGCGGCGCCGGCGTGTCCGGAACCTTCGCTGCGAACTTGAACGTGCAGGACGACGATTGCCTGCATGACCAGTTCATCTGGGGGCAGGGCAACCCGCCGCCGCACAACCGGCTCCTTCAGGTAACCGTCGAACCGATGGCGGGCGCGCCCGACCGGATTACGATCTCGGGCCCATCGCCCTTCGTGCAGGTCCAGGGCATCATGGAGGGCACGACCTTCGTCGCCGAGGGTACGGGCCAGGTGGGGCCGAACCCCCAGGCCAGCGTGGAGCTTACGGGCACCTGGGATGGCTCTACGCTGACGGGCAAGTACGAGATGGGGTCCGGGCCGAACGACCTGCCGCCGTGCGGACAGCCGCCGGCGCACCATCCCGCTGTGTACAGCATCAAGCCGAAGACCGGCGCGACACCGACGCGCACCCGCACGCCCACGCGCACGCCGACGCCCGCCGAGAAGCTCTTCTCCATCATCGTCCTCAAGCAGCACGCCGATACCTCCCAGCCGCTGGCCGGCTGGAAGTTCAATATCTTCCAGACGTCGCGCTGTCAGGGCCTGCCCTTCGCTTCCCTCACCACCGGCGCCGACGGGATGGCCGACTTCCAGGGGCTCCAGCCCGGCACCTACTCCGTCCAGGAGAAGCTCCAGCCCGGCTGGAACCCCGTGGGCGACGTCTGCCAGGATGTCGTCGTCGGGGCGGCGGGCAGCCCCGCGGGGTTGCCGCCCTGCCCGATCCAGCCCGACCAAGACCACCCGCAGCCCGGCTGCGACACCTTCTTCTCGGGGGCCAGGGTCGTCGTGCGGATCAACGCGACCGGCGAGGAATCGGCGGTCAACCTCAACGGACCGACCCTGATCAGGCGCAACAACAAGCCCAGCGACAAAGACGGCGACGGGCTGGACGAGATAAACACTGAAATCGTCGCCATGGAGCTCACCGGCGGCGGCATCACCGTCCGCGAGTCGGCCAGCATGATGTCGCGCGGGCTGATTGAGGAGCAGGCGAACACCAGCCAGGGGACGCTCGACTTCCCCGCCGACAGCTTCTTCGACGTCTTCTTCGAGGTGGATCTCGGTGGCGTAATTCTGCACAACGAGACGCCGTTCCGGCTCGCCTGCAAGATCGAGGAGATCCCGCCGTTTCTGTGCTTCTACGTGCCTCCGATACGCGAGCCGATCGTCCTCCTCAACGCGCAGGGCGTCAAGATCGCCACATTGCTGCACGGGAAGCACATCCCGCTTCCACCCAACGAGACTCTGGTCATCTTCACGAACCGGCCTAAGGGCACGCCCACGAACACGCCGACGCCCACGCCGACGCCTCGCATTACGGCGACGCCGACCAACCCCCCGCCCAACGGCACGTGCACCAAGACGAGCCAGGACGTGCCGTTCCAGGGCGTGGTGTGGGAGCTCTGGAAGTGCCGCCCGGCCAGTCCCGGCGTGGCCTTCGACCGCGTCGATCTGAGCGTGGGCAGCGCCACCCAGGAGTTCAAGCTGGACCCTGAGTTCCCTCCGCGCTTCGTCTGCCAGACCACGGGAGAGAAGGCCGTCGGGCAGTTCAAAGTGCGCAAGAAGAACGTCAACCCCGGCACGAACGTGCCCCACAACGAGGTCTGGAGCGCCGAGTTCGCGGAGAAGTGTCAGGAGGGCGTCCAGGTCTACCTGCGGCCCCGGCTGCCGGCCAACCATCCGGTGATCAACGCGGTCGCGTTTACGAACGTCGGCCCGCCGGGGCAGCTACCGACCGCGACACCGACGCGCACCGCAACGCGCCCGCCGACGCCCACGCCGGCTGAGAAGCTCGAAGGCGACGTGAACGACGACGGCTTGGTGGACAGCCGCGATGCGTTGCTCATCCTGCAGCTCAACGCCGGGCTGCTGGACGAAGACGACCTGCCGAATCCTGCCAGCGCCGACGTGGACGACGACGGCGACAAGGACAGTATCGACGCGCTGATCGTGCTGCAGGTGGATGCCGGCTTGCTGGAGCTGCCCGGGATGATGATGGCCGGGGGAGGCTCGCCGCTGCCTTCGCTGTGGTAGCACTGAGACGCATGTTCGCCAGAAGGCCCCGCGTCGCGGGGCCTTCTGGCTTCTCCGAAGCCGCGAGAAGGGAGCGGCTAGGAACGAGCGGGAACATCCGGCATCGCCCAGCGTCCTTCCGGCGTCCGCGCAGCCCCTGCAGGCGTCGCGAGACCGGCCGTTTGGCTGGTGCGTAGCTTCGTGTCGGCAGCCAGGAATAGCTAAGTCGATACGGCAGATAGACGTATTGAGGCTTGACACAATGAATCGTCCATGCTCCAATTGGTGCGACTAGTAGTCACGCATGCATCTGAGGGGGAGCGTCCGCCACAGGCGGAGTCGTGGCCCTCGTTGGCTGGTTATCCACGCAGGAGGTGGACCATGCACACGACAGGAAGTCGACCAACGATGACCAACGGGCCGTTCGCGCTCCGGCTGCTCCTCGTAGCGCTCGTCGCGGCCCTCATCTTCGGCCTGCGGGCAGGCTTCCCGGACACCGCGTCGGCGGCCATCTTCACGGTGAACAGCATCGCGGACACCGACGACGGCGCCTGCGAGGTGCTCAGCCTGGTGCCGCCCCGGAACTGCACACTGCGGGAGGCGATCAACGCCGCCAACGCCGCCGCGGGCCCAGATACGATCAACTTCCTGCTCGCCCCCTTCACGCCGGGCAGCCCGGGCATCATCAAGATCGGGACGAACCTCCCGACCATCAGCGATGACCTCACCATCGACGCCGTGGGCCGCGGCGTCGTCATCGACGGCAACAGCACCGCCACCGTCGGTCTCCGCGTCGAGGCCGACAACAACGCCTTCAACTTCGCCGTCCTCGCGGGCAGTCCCTTCATCATCCGTGAGATCCTGGGCACCGTTATCGAGATTGACGGCGACCCCGGAGCGCCCGGAGCGCCCGCCGGGCCGTTCACCCTCGGCGCCGTGACCATCGACGGCGTGACGATCGGGCCCACCATCGCCGTCGACGGCGTGTCGATCTTCGAAACTCCGAACGTCACCAACGTTTCGATCACCGACAGCGACATCCGCGCCGACGATAACGCCGTCTTCATCGAGGTGAACGCCGGCACCGGCCTCACCAACAACACGGTCAACGTCACCAACAACACCCTCGTCGGCGGGGTCGATCTAGGGACTGGCGCCGGCGTCCTCATCGAGTTCGAGGACGGTCTGGCCAGCACCCTCACCGCGAACGTCAGCAACAATGTCAGCATCGTCAGTGGCTCCCTCGACAGTGCCGTCGACCTCGAGTTCTGCGATGATGGCGGCGGCTGCGACGCCAGGAACAGCACGATCAACTTCACCGTCAACAACAACGGCACCATCACCGGCGGCGTCCACGGCGTCGACATCGACGTCGACGCCGACGACAGCAACAGCGCGGAGAAGGCCGCGGAGTGCACGAACGCGACAGACGACGACGGCGACGGCTTCGTCAACGACGGCTGCCCGGTGGCGGGCGCCGCGCCGGAGACCGGCGCGGCGTGCGCCACCGCGACCAACAATGACCCCCTTGACGACGGACTCGTCAACGATGGCTGCCCGCCCGTCAGCTCGGACAACCTGATCGTCAACGCCAGCGTCACCAACCAGAAGGGCCCCATCACCAGCACAGGCGAGGACGCCGTCAACATCTTTGTGGACGTCTGCTGCGGCACGAGCGACAGCACGAACACGGTCAACGTCAGCGGCAACCTGGACATCACCAGCGCCGCTACAACCGACGACGACGGCGTCCACGTCGAGAGCCGGGTCTGCTGCGGCAACAACAACGTGAGCCAGGTCAGCGTCAACAACAACCGCGACATCACGGTCGCGCCGGCCGCCGACGAGGCCGTCGGCATCGTGAGCGAGGCGCGTGACACCAACATCGGCGAGAAGGGCGCTCAGTGCACGAACGCCGTCGACGACGACGGCGACACGTTCGTCAACGACGGCTGCCCGATCGCGGGCGCAGCGGCCGAGGCGGGCGCCCAGTGCGTCAACGCGGTCAACGACGACCCCGGCGACGACGCCCTGGTCAACGACGGCTGCCCGGCCGTGGGCGAGGTCGATTCCAACCGGAGCACCATCACGGTCAACGGCAACCGCGACCTCAGGGGCGGCACCGGCAGCGACGACGGCGTGGAGATCGAGAGCAGGGCGGGCAGCAACAACGGCGACGGCGACAACAACACCGCCAGCGCGGCCGTCAACAACAACCGCGACATCAGCGGCGGCGACGATGGCGTGGACATCATCGTGGCCGCCGGCGGCGAGCTGGCCTCCGCCACGGGCGCGGCGACCGGCAGCACCGGCAACAGCGCCAGCACCACCGTCAACGGCAACAACGACATCGCCGGCGGCGGCGGCGAAGGCGTTCGCGTGCGCAGCCTGGTCTGCTGCGACAACGCCAACACCAACACCGTCAACGTCCGCGACAACACCGGCAACATTACTGGCGGCAGCTTTGGTATCGAGATCGAGGGCATCAGCCCCGGCTTCCTCTGCTGTAGCCAGAACACGATTAACATCATCAACAACGCCGGCTTCATCACTGGCGCCAGCGACGACGGCATCAGGCTGGAGGTCTGCGCGGATCCCGGCGCAGGCACATTCGATGCCTTCTGCCTGAACGACAGCCTCACTATCGCCACGATCACTGGCAACCAGATCGTCAACAGCGCCGAGGACGGCATCAACCTTTGCTGCGGCGCCTTCGGCCCCACACCCAGCCCCGGCGCCCGCAGCGTCATTCGCGACAACACCATCCAGGGCAACGGCAACTTCGGCATCGAGATCAGAAGCGCGTCGGGCATCAACATCGGGCCGAACAACGTCATCACGCTGAACGGCGCCGCCGGCGGTGACGCCCCCGACGGCGGCATCGGTATCTTCGAGGCCATCTTCGGGGCTGAGACGTCCACGACAACGCCCCTGCCGTGCGCCAACGCCATCGACGACGACAAGGACGGCTTCGTCAACGACGGCTGCGCAGCAGTTGCTGCGGCGGAGGTGGGCGCGAACTGCGCCGACGCCGTAGACAAGGAGCCGGACGGGTTCGTGAACGACGGCTGCCCGACGGTGGTTACCACCCGCCCTGCCGACAGCAACACCATCACCAGGAACAGCATCTTCGACAACATCGGCGACGCCGGCCCGCCCGGCGAGGGTCTGGGCATCGACCTCGACCTGGACGGCGTGAACACGACGACGACCAGTTGCTCGGACGGCGCGCCGCCCACCACCCCCAACGAGTGCCTGAAGCTGCCGACGCTGACGACCATCGTGGGGACGAAACTGTTTGGCATCGGCTGCGCCGGCTGCAAGATCGAGGTCTTCCAGGCCGACAATGTCCCCGCGGACCAGGACAGCGCCGCTCCGGCCTTCCCCCACGGCGAGGGCAAGACCTTCGTCGCGGAGGGCACCGTCGACGCCAGCGGCAACTTCTCGATCCAGGTCTGCGGAGCGACCGGCGACCTGACCGCCACGCAGACCAACGCGAACGGGAGTACGTCGGAGTTCGCCAGGAACATCTCGTTCGTCGGCGGCGCGCCCTGCCCAACGCCGACCAGCACGCCGACGGTTACGCCGACCGTGCCGACGGCCACGCCCACGGCCACCCGGACCAGGACCGCGACGCCTACGATCACCCAGACGCCGACCAGCACCGCCACGCCGACGAACACCACCGTCCCGCCGGCCGCAACACCGACGAACACGACCGTGCCGCCGGCCGCGACGGTGACGAACACGCCGGTTCCGCCGACGAACACGACCGTCCCGGCGACGGCGACGCGGACGCGGACCGCCACGCCGCCGCTGCCGGCGAAGGACTGCGGTGACGTCAACGACGACACGGACGTGAACAGTGTCGACTCGGCGCTGATCCTGCAGCTCGAAGCCGACCTGATCAACTCGCTGATCAACCCGGCCAGCGCCAACGTGAACAACAGCGGCGGGATCAACAGCATCGACTCGGCGCTCATCCTCCAGACGGAGGCGGCGCTGATCCCGCTGAGCGCGCTCGACTGCGGCTTCGCTGCCGGCGCAAGCGCGGGCCTGGACCTCAAGGCGATCATCGACCGCGTGCTGCCCTGGTAACGCCCGGCGGCTAGCAGGCACAGAGGGGCGGTCTTCCGACCGCCCCTCTTCCTGTGTGTTGGGGACTTCCACACGACCGATGACCGCCGTCGAGCTTGGAAACGCTTATCCGCCAGTGCAGATAGACCTATGACCTTGACACAGGCATCTGGCTATGCTCCAATTGGCGCGAATAGTCGCGCCTACGCCTGAGCGGTAGCGTCCGCCGGAGGCGGCGTTGCGGCCCTCGTGAGTTGGTATCCCGCAGGAGGTGGACCGTGCATCTGACAGGACGTCGACCAACCCTTACGAAGAGGCCGGCAGCGCTTCTGCTCCTGGCCATCACGGCGGCCCTCGTGTTCGGCCTTCGCCTTGGCTTCCCGGACACCGCCTCCGCGGCCATCTTCACGGTGAACAGCGTGGCGGACACCGACGACGGCGCCTGTGAGGCGCTCAGCCTGGTGCCGCCCCGGAACTGCACCTTGCGCGAGGCGATCAACGCCGCGAATGACCAGACGGTCAACCCCGGCCCGGATACGATCAACTTCTCCCCCGCCCCCTTCACCCCCGGCAGCCCGGGCATCGTCAAGCTTGGCGGCGACCTCCCGACCATCACCGATGACCTGACGATCGACGGCATCGGCCGCGGCGTCGTCATCGATGGCAACTTCAGCGTCCTCTTCGGCCTGCACGCCATCGCCGACAACAACCTCTTCGACTTCAAAGTGCTGAGCGGCGGCGGCGGCAGCTTCGTCATTCGGGAGGCCGCCACCGGCATTATGGTCGAGGGCGACCCGATGGGGCCGCCCGGTCCCTTCACGCTCGACGAGGTGACGATCGACGGGGTTGAGATCAGCATGGTGGGTACTGGCGTGGCCATCACCAACACGGCCAGCATCATCAGGCCCTCCGTCATCAACAGCCGCGTGACGGCCGATAACGACGCAGTCGACATCTCGGCCACATCCACCACCCTCGGCACCAAGACCGCGACGGTCACCGGCAACACCATCGCGGCCAATGCCGACGGCGGCGTCATTGGTTCGGGGGTGGTCGTCGCCTACACCGGCGCCCTCGCCAGTACCCTCACTGTCGACGTTAACAACAACGTCAGCATCAGCGCCCCCGGCAGCTCCGACAACACGGTTGACCTCAGCTACTGCGGCGGCGTCGGCGGCTGCGACGCCAGCAGCAGCACGATCAACTACACGGTCAACAACAACGGCGCCATCACCGGCGGCGCCATCGGCGTGCTCATCGACATCGACGCCAACGCCAGCGACGGCGTGGGCAGCGCCGAGACGGTGTGCGCCGACGTCATCGACGACGACGGCGACGGCTTCGTCAACGACGGCTGCCCGGCGGTCACGACGGTAGGCGGGGTCGCCGAGACCGCCGGCCCGCAGTGCGCCAACGCCCTCGACGACGACGGCGACAACGCGGTGAACGATGGCTGCCCGATCGCCGGCACCTTCCCCGACAACGCGGCTGTGGCGACCGAGTGCGGCGGCGCCACGGACGCTCCGGACGAGGACCCGGCCGCAGGCATCCAGGACGACGACGCCTTCGTCAACGACGGCTGCCCCGCCGCAGCCCTCGGCGGCGTAGCCCCGGAGAGCGGCGCGCAGTGCGCCAATGCGACCGACGACGACAAGGACGGCGCGGTCAACGACGGCTGCCCCACGGTCAGCTCGGACAACCTGATCGTCAACGCCAGCGTCACCAACCAGAAGGGGCCCATCAGCAGCACAAGCGCGGACGCCGTCAACGTCTTCGTCGACGTCTGCTGCGCCACGAGCGACAACACCAGCACGGTGAACATCAACGGCAACCTTGACATCACCGGCGGCGGCGGCGGCGGCGACGCCGTCCACGTCGACAACAACGTCTGCTGCGGGAACAACAACACGAGCGCGGTCAACGTCAACAACAACCGCGACCTCACCGTGCCCGCCGGCGGCGACGGCGGCGTGGACATCACCAGCCGGGCGGGCGATGTCTTGGGCGCTGGCGAATCGGACTCCGAGCGCAGCACGGTCAACGTCAACGGCAACCGCGATATCGCCGGCGGCACGGTCGGCGGCGACGATATCGCGGTGCTGATCTTCAGCGAGGCGGGGA
>Ga0326597_10014138_pt1 | contig 10469 bp, 7 predicted proteins | sample RVTome_12_FD_203789 | JGI IMG/M metagenome (GOLD analysis project Ga0326597, IMG submission 203789) | Soil microbial communities from uranium-contaminated site in the Upper Colorado River Basin, Wyoming, United States - RVT100D185 | ecosystem: Environmental > Terrestrial > Soil > Contaminated >... | reverse complement strand
CGCCGCCTCGCCAAGGACTGGGAATGCCTCAACGCAAAGGCGCTCGCCTTCCTCAAGCTCGCCTCCATCCGCCTCATGATCCGAAGGCTCTGTAATCCATCATGAAGTTCCCGGACGGACTCTTAGAAAATGAGCTTCCGGCACTTGCGACGCGAATCCGCAATCTCGAAAATTCAAACTGAGACACTACCCGCCCCGGCCCGGCCGTGACATGCCGGGCGGCCGGGGCAGGGGGAGTGGATAAGTTCATATTAATCCGATAGGCGCTAGCCTTTCGCGATTCGCGATTTGCGAAACGGGGGAAAGGACGATGAGCGAGGCGGAAGCCGTCGCGGCTGAGCGCGGCGAACCGAAGGTCGCGGCCGGCGGCTGGCCGGTGCTGGCGCTGATCGTCGCGGCGGGCCTGATCTACGCCCTGTCGGCGGCGATCGGCGCGGGCGTCGTTGGCGCCGGGCTGATCGCGCTCAAATCCGCCGGCCTCGTTCCGGCGGGCGTCTCGCTGACCGACCTGCTCTTGGCGTCCGAGGCCGCCGAGGGGGCGCTGGCGCCGATCCATTTCGCCGTGATCGGCAGCCTGTTTATCGTCAACGCGCTGGCCATGATGGCGCTGATCATGGCGATCGCCAAGCGCTCGCTCGCCGGCGGGCGGGCCGCGGCGGCGCCGCTGAGGCGGGTGCGGGCCGGGGCGATCGTCGGCGCCATCGTCGTCGTGCCGATGGTGACGCTCACCGCCCTCGTCGTCGCCTACCGGCTCGCCGGCCTGACCATTCCGGCGGAAATCGGCTTCGATCCCGCCGACTGGCGGATGTGGGCCTATCCGGCGGGCCTCGTCGTCGCCGCCCCCATCGCCGAGGAGATGTTCTTTCGCGGTTGGCTGTTCTCGGGCCTCTACCACCGCACCCGCTCGGCCAGGGCGGCGGTGTGGGCGACGGCGATCCTCTGGGCGCTGCTGCACGTCTCTCAAGGGTGGGTGAAGGTCGCGGCCCTTCTGCCGGCCGGCCTGCTGCTCGGCGCGATGCGGCTGAAGACCGGCTCGCTGTGGCCGACGCTGGCCGGCCACATGGCGGCGAACGCGGCGGGGCTCGCCTATATGACCTGGCTGGCGGCGTAACAAACCCCGACGGTCCGCGATCCCGCGGTCTCTGGCGCCCGTGGAACCCGGTTGACATTTATATTAGTATACACTACATTAGGGTTTGCTAATTTTCTGTAGGAATGGACATGGGCGCTTTGGCCGAGCAGGATGCGATAACCTCGCTGGAGGACAAGCAGGATGCGATAACCTCGCTGGAGGACAAGGCAAGCTGCGTCGCCGGGGTCCTCAAGCTGGTCGCCAACGAGAAGCGCCTTTTGATGCTGTGCCGGCTCGCCGCGGAAGGCGAAATGCCGGTGTCGGCGCTCGGCAGGTCCGTCGCGCTCAGCCAGTCCGCCTTGTCGCAGCATCTGGCAAAGCTGCGCGAGCAGGGGCTGGTCACGTTCCGGCGTCAGAGCCAGACGCTGCATTATTCCATCAAGGACGGGCAGACCCGACAGCTCCTGCTGGCGCTGAAGGATATCTATTGCCCGGAACTGTCATCGAAAGGAGAAGTCCGATGAGCGTAGATCGTGCCGTATTGGCGTTTGCCGGCTGCGTCGTTCTGGTGTCGCTGGCACTGGGCTGGTGGGTATCGCCCTATTGGTTCCTGCTGACGGCCTTCGCCGGGCTCAACATGGTCCAGGCCTCGTTCACCGGCTTCTGCCCGGCGGCGATCGTGTTCAAGAAACTGGGACTGCGCTCCGGCGTCGCCTTCGAGTGAGGCCGGTGCGGCGCTCAGGCCGCGCCGTCCTGAAGGATTATCCCGCGAATGCTCTAAACGGGGGGAGTTTCCCGTGCCGAAACCGCTGGCCGTCCTGCTGTCCGCCTCTATCCTGCTGCTGAGCGCCGCCGCCGCGCCGGCCGCCGAGTTCGTGGTGCGGCCCGTCACGGTTACGGTCATGAAGTCGGTGTTCGGCCAGGTGAAGAGCCGCGACATATTGCCGGCGCGCGCCCGCATCGGCGGCACCATCGTCGAAATCGCCGTGGAGGAGGGCGACGAGGTCAAGGCCGGCGACGTCATCGCCTCGGTCGTCGACGCGAAGCTCGCGCTTCAGCTCGACGCGCTCGACGCACGCATAAAGGCGGTCTCCGCCCAGCTCGACAACGCCAGGACGAACCTGACGCGGGCGCTGGAGCTGTTTTCCCGCGGCACCATCGCCAAGAGCCGGCTCGACGAGCTGCAGACCCAGGCCGACGTGCTGACCAACGATCTCGGCGCGGTCGAAGCCGAGCGGTCGGTCATCGTCCAACAGTCGAAGGAAGGCGCGGTCGAAGCCCCGGCGAGCGGCAGGATCCTGCGGGTCCCACTCAGTCAAGGTTCCGTCATCCTGCCCGGCGAGACCGTCGCCACGATCGCCGGCGGCGGCTATTTTCTGCGCCTTTCGCTGCCCGAACGCCATGCCGGCGGCATTTCCGAGGGCGACCCGGTCATTGTCGGCCAGCGCGGGCTCGTGCCCGACGAAACGGCGGCGGCGAGACTCAAGGGCCGGGTCGCCAAGGTCTATCCTGAGATCGAGGACGGGCGGGTTTTGGCCGATGTCGAGGTGGAAGGCTTGGGCGACTTCTTCGTCGGCGAGCGCACGCTGGTGTCGATCCCGATTGGCTCGCGCGAGGTCCTCGCCGTGCCGCCCGAGGCCGTCGTGACGCGTCACGGCCTCGATTACGTCACCATCCTTCACGACGCAGCGCCGGTCGAGGTCGCCGTGATTCCCGGAGAGAGTTTCGCAACGGACTCAGGGCCTCGCACCGAAATCCTGACCGGCCTCAAGGCCGGCGACACGGTCATCCTGCCATGAAGCTCGGCATCGCCGGCTGGCTGACGCGGGCCTTCATCGCTTCGCCGCTGACGCCGCTGTTCCTGCTCGCAGCCCTTGCGCTCGGCCTCGTGGCGCTCGTCACCCTGCCGCGCGAGGAGGAGCCGCAAATCTCCGTGCCCATGGTCGACATCCATGTGCGCGCCGACGGCCTCAAGGCGGAGGACGCGGTCAAGCTGGTCACCGAGCCGCTCGAGACCATCGTCAAGAGCATCGACGGCGTCGAGCATGTCTATTCCCAGACCCAGGACGACGGAACGGTGGTCACCGCCCGTTTTCTGGTCGGCACCAGCGCCGATGCCGCGATCTTAAGGGTGCACGAGAAAATCCGCGCCAATTACGACCGCATTCCCTTCGGCATCCCCGAGCCGTTGATCGTCGGGCGCGGCATCGACGATGTCGCCATCGTCTCGGTGACGCTGGCGCCGGAGCCGCAGGTGGCCTCGCGCTGGACCGCCAACGACCTGACCCGGCTGGCGCGCGAGCTGGTGATCGAGATCGCCAAGCTCGACGATGTCGGCCTGACCTATATCGTCGGCGATCAGCCGGAGGAAATCCGCGTCGAGCCGGACCCGGAGCGGCTGGCGCTGTTCGGCATCACCCTGCAACAGCTCGCCGCCAAGATCGGCGGCGCCAACAAGTCGTTCCGCGCCGGCCAGGTGCGCGAGGAGGGCGCCCAGGTCGGCCTCGTCGCCGGCCAGACCCTGCGCACCGAGACCGAGATCGGCAATCTGCTGTTGACCGCCCGCGACGGCCGCCCGGTCTATGTCCGCGACGTGGCGCGCATCGTCTTCGGCACGGCGGGAAACGAGACCATCGTCACCGACATGCGCAAGACCGACGACGGGCTTTCGCGCACGCCCGCCGTTTCGGTCGCCATCGCCAAGCGGGCGGGCACCAACGCGGTGGTCATCGCCGAGAAGATCATCCACCGGCTGGAGGAGGTGCGCGGCCAGATCTTCCCCGAGGAATTGGTCCTGAGCGTGACCCGCGACTATGGCGAATCGGCCAACGAGAAGGCCAACGAGCTGTTGTTCCATCTCGGGCTGGCGACCATCTCCATTGTCGGCCTTGTTGCCGTCTCCATCGGCCTTCGGGCGGCGCTGGTCGTCGCCATCGTCATCCCGACGACCATTCTGCTGACCCTGTTCGCCGCCTCGGTCATGGGCTATACGCTGAACCGGGTCAGCCTGTTCGCACTGATCTTCTCCATCGGCATCCTGGTCGACGACGCCATCGTGGTCATCGAGAACATCGCCCGCCACTGGGCGATGGGCGACGGGCGGCCGCGCGCCAAGGCCGCCATCGACGCGGTCGCCGAGGTCGGCAACCCGACCATCGTGGCGACGCTCACCGTGGTCGCGGCGCTGCTGCCGATGCTGTTCGTCTCCGGCCTGATGGGGCCCTATATGAGCCCGATCCCGGCGAACGCTTCCGCCGCCATGATCTTCTCCTTCTTCGTCGCCGTGATGCTGACGCCGTGGCTGATGATGAAGTTCGGCAAGAAGCCGGCGGAGGGCGAGCCCCATGAGGCGGTCGGGCCGCTCGGCCGCTTCTACAAATTCGTCGCCCGGCCGATCCTCGTCTCGCGCGCCCGCGCCTGGACGTTCCTGATCCTGGTCGGGCTCGCCACCCTCGCCTCGCTGACGCTGATCTATACCAAGCAGGTCACCGTCAAGCTGTTGCCGTTCGACAACAAAACTGAATTGCAGATCGTCGTCGACCTGCCGGAAGGCGCTTCGGTCGAGGCCACCGACCGGGTGCTGCGCGCCGCCGCCGAGCGCGCCGCCGGGATCGAGGAGACCGTCTCCTTCCAGACCTATGCCGGAACCGCCGCGCCGTTCAACTTCAACGGGCTGGTGCGGCACTATTATCTCAGGAACCAACCGCAGATGGGCGACGTGGTCGTCAATCTCGTGCCCAAGGGCGAGCGCGACCGCCCCAGCCACGAGATCGCCCTCGACCTGCGCAACCGGCTCGCAGGGCTGGACGCGCCCGCCGGCACGGCGGTCAAGGTGGTCGAGCCGCCGCCCGGCCCGCCGGTTCTTTCGACGCTGCTCGCCGAGCTCTACGGGCCGGACGCTAAGACCCGCCGCGCCGTCGCCGCCAAGGTCGAACAGGCCTTCGCCTCGGTGCCGTTCATCGTCGACATCGACAATTCCTACGGCGAGCGCGCGGAGCGCGTGCGGGTCGCCATCGACCAGGACAATCTGGAGTTCCACAAGGTCGAACAGGCCGACGTCTACGACACCATCGACGCCTATTTCGGCGGCCGCACCGTCGGCTATTCGCACCGCGGCGGCGGCCGCCAGCCGATCCCGATCCGCGTGGCGCTGCCCAAGGGCGAGCGGGTGGTCGACGAGCGCGCGCTGGCGACGCCCGTGCCGGCGAACGCGCTGCCCGGCGGGCGCGGCGTCGTCGAGCTGGGCGACGTGGTGAACGTCGCCCGCGAGCCCGCTTCCTATCCGATCTTCCGCCACAATAGCCGGGCGGCCGAGATGGTGACGGCCGAGCTTGCCGGCGAATTCGAGGCGCCGGTCTATGGCATGATCGCGGTCTCCGACGCGCTCGACAGGATCGATTGGGGCGACCTGGCGAAGCCGACGGTCAAGCTGCACGGCCAGCCGGACGACGAATCCAAGCCGGTGCTGCTGTGGGACGGCGAATGGGAGGTGACCTGGGTGACGTTCCGCGACATGGGCGCGGCCTTCATCGTCGCGCTGCTCGCCATCTACATCCTCGTCGTCGCCCAGTTCGGCTCGTTCCGCCTGCCGCTGGTCATCCTGACGCCGATCCCGCTGACCTTGATCGGCATCATGATCGGTCACTGGCTGTTCGACGCGCCGTTCACGGCGACCTCGATGATCGGCTTCATCGCGCTGGCCGGCATCATCGTGCGGAACTCGATCCTGCTCGCCGACTTCATCCGCCATGCACAGGAAAAGGACGAGGACCGGCCGTTGCTCGACGTGCTCTTGGAGGCCGGCGCCATCCGCTTCAAGCCGATCCTGCTCACCGCCCTTGCGGCGATGATCGGCGCGGCGGTGATCCTCGCCGATCCGATCTTTCAGGGGCTCGCCATCTCGCTGCTGTTCGGGCTTGCCTCCTCGACCGCGCTCACCGTCCTCGTCATCCCGGCGATCTATGTCGCGCTGCGCGGCGGCAAACGCACGGCTGAGGCCAAAGGGGCCGGCTAGCCCGGATTTCTCACACCCTCACGAGGCGTCATCTCCCTCGGGCGCCGCCGGTCCGGCAGGAGAAGTCCGAAAAGCATAGCCTTTCCTACGGTTGAGGACGAAGCCTGTCCTCGGGCCGGCCTTCGGCCGGACCCGGGGGACAAACCGGACGGCCCGCCCGCGCCGCAAAGCGGCGCAATTATTAATCGGCCGGCGCGCTCAGCGCGCCGGTGGGCGACCCGGAGGGCGGGGCGCATTTGCCGACAGGCTGTGTCAAAGCATTTGACCGTAGCACCACTACGCTCGGCATGCTTTTCCTTGCCTGTCGACAAATTCGCCTCCGTGACGCCCATGACGGTGTGAGAAGTCCGGGCTTGTCTGACGCGCTCCAAGTCGTGCTTTCATGCTCTTTGAAGCTCCATGTTGTGGATCGGCGTGGGGGTCCCGGTGCCTATCGGCGGCTCGTGACCCCATTAAACTGTTGAATTATTTAGATACCGCAGGCCCCGGGGCGGGGTCGCGCTGTGATGCCTATCCACACTTCGCGCAATGGGCAATGCGGCGCTGGGGAATTGTTCCGGAACTTTTCTGACTGCCTCGCGCGCGTAGGTCTGGGAGAAATGCCAGCGGGTGAGCTATCGCCGGATGAAACCGCGACGGTGGCTCCCACCACCGACATAGGGTTCACAGGCAATCCCATCACCATCGGCATCGTGATGCGACCAATAGCCGGGTTCGCCTCGATAGGTCGCCTCAAATCCCAATGCTCGCGCGGTGCTGCAATTGGGGAAGGCCAGAAGGTGTTTGACAGTCGCGCTAAATGGCCAGGGCGAATTGATGAAATAGCTATAGGCGAAGGCCAGAACGCCCAGAAGAATCAGCAGGCGCACCGTGCCGAGGAAGGTTCGAGAGAGCCAGCGGAGTGGCGCGGCGCGCAGGTAAAAGAGCGGCGGAAAACCGAAAAACCCGCGAACCCGGCTCAGGGCATAGAACAGCCAGGAGGGAAACTGCCAGCGGCCTTTCAAGAAAACAGCCATATTGCCCCCTCAGCGCCAGAACATCCGCCTAAACGCAACTGATTGCCGTCAGGGTTGCCGATTTCAGCCGGGAATTCAATTGTTGCCGAGATTGGGTAGTGCGTCAGTTTGAAATCTCACCTGCCGAATAATCGGGCATGCGCAGCCTTTTCTGCGGCACGAATCGCATCAAGGCGTTGGCGAAAGTCCTTCCACAAGGTGAGGAGTGTCTGGACCACTTCTGGCGGAAGTATCTCGCCTTCCTTAGCCTCAAGCTCATCAAGAACCGGCGTTAGATCGATTGTTGTACTGCGAAAGATCGCGGCGTCGCTGGCCGCGCCGCCTCCCGCATCGATACCGGCCCTCGCAACGCTGTCGCTGAAAGATGCCAGTTCCTCCGCCATCTCAAGAATCTGCCGGAGGAGTTTCAGATGCTCGGCTCGCTGCCGCCGCTTAATCAAACCGAACATCACTCATCCCCTTTCGTAACCTCCAAGCCAAGAGGTTCTTGGGCCTGCTTGCGAACGGCGCTCTTCATACGCTTCGCGACTGCGTCCAGGTCGTCCTTCAAAAGCTGAATATCTGCATCGATCTCGACTCCGGACCTGCAACGGGTCAACAACGACTTACCACGGACAACCACCCGCGCACCGTACACGTTGATCTCGAAATCGAACACACCAACCGTTTTCGCCAAATCAGCCTCCCATGTTGAGCGAAAGCATATAGGAACCGAAGGCCGCAATCTATTTGGCTGGAAAGACCCCCAACATTTCAAACTGACGCACTACCGATTTCGGACATAGATCGGCTCTCTACGAAACCTACCGCCAAATTGGGAAATGTTAGCGACCGCGACGTGATTTAGTGCCCAAAGAAAATATTTGTCAAAAGCGATTGCACCCTTCATGAGGCCGATCTCGATGCAATTGGTCAATAGCTCATATTGCCGGTTCAGGTTTTGCTCCTGAATCCGGCCGAAAAGCTCCTAGCCCGGATTTCTCACACCCTCACGAGGCGTCATCGCCCTCGGGCGGAGCCGGTCCGGCAGGAGAAGTCCGAAAGGCGTAGCCTTTCCTACGGTTGAGGACTTCGACGAACCGGACGGCCCGCCCGCGCCGCAAAGCGGCGCAATTATTAAACGGCCGGCACGCTCGGCGCGCCGGTGGGCGACCCGGAGGGCGGGGCGCATTTGCCGACAGGCCGTGTCAAAGCATTTGACCGTAGCCCCACTACGCTCGACATGCTTTTCCTTGCCTGTCGACAAATTCGCCTCCGTGACGCCCATGACGGTGTGAGAAGTCCGGGCTAGGAACCGCGCGTTGCGACCGCCCGTTGTCACCTCTCCCCAGTGGGGAGAGGTCGCCGCGCCGTAGCGAAGCGAAGGCGGGCGGGTGAGGGGGCTTAGGAGTTTCAATATCTTACGTCTGTCCCCCCTCACCCTGTCCCTCTCCCCACCGGGGAGAGGGAACCCTGGAGCAGCCGGCCTTCGGATTTCTCAAGACCGTCCAGGCTTGATCGGCCGTCTTTCCGGCTCGACGGGATTCGGTCGCCGCTCTAAGTTCCGGCCAAACGATCAGCGGGGAGGATGGCGAGATGGATAGGCCGCACGGGTTGACCGAAGAGCAGGTCTTGATGCGCGAGACCTGCCGGGCCTTTGTCGACGACGAGGTCGTCCCCTTCATCCGCGACAACTGGCAGCGCGAATGGAGCATGGACCCCGACGACCGGCTGCCGGCGCGAATCCTCGAAAAGGCGAGCGAGATCGGCATCCGCACGCTTGGCGTGCCGGAGGAATTCGGCGGCGTCGAGCTCGACCCCGAGAGCGAGGTGCGGACCTTCGCCCTCATCGCCGAGGAGATCGCCCGCGGCGATTCGGGGCTCGCCGACAAGCTGGTGCAGAACTGGAAGGTGTCCGTGCTTTTGCGCAACCTGGCGCCGCGGCACCTGCAGGAGCGCTGGTTCAAGAGGCTCGTCGAGACGCCCTCGTTTCTGATGGCCCATTGCCTGTCCGAGCCGCGCGGGGCATCGGACCGCTGGCTGCCCTATAACGTGCCGGAGGCGGGTATGCACACCAGGGCCGTCAAGCGCGGCGACAAGTGGGTCATCAACGGCCGCAAGCACTATATCTCCAACGGCTACGACGCCGGCCTCTACGTGGTCTACGCCAATACCGATCCTTCCGTCGGCATGTTGCAGGGGACCTCAAGCTTCATCGTGCCGCGCGACACGGCCGGCCTGACGGTCGAGCGCTGCAACGAGACCGTCGGCTGCCGCTTCATGAACAATGGCGAGATCGCCTTCGACGATTGCGCCGTGCCCGCCGACCATGTTCTCGCCGAGGGCGACGCGCTGGGAAAGGCGGGCGTCTATTTCCGGCCCGGAAAGATCATGCAGGCGGCGAAAAATCTCGGCGTCGGCGTCGCCGCCTTCGAGCAGACCGAGAAATACGTTCAGGAATATGTGCAAGGGGGCCGCATTCTCATCAAGCATCAGGCGGTCGCCCTCAGGCTCGCCGACATGGCGATCAGGCTTGAGGCGGTGCGCGCGCTGCTCGGCCGGGCGGCGGAAGCCGTCGACCGCCGGGATCCCGACGCCGACAAGCTCTGCAACATGGTCAAGGTGTTCGCCTCGGAAGAGGTGCTGAAGGTCTGCCAGCACGCCATGGAGCTGCATGGCGGCTCGGGCGCCATGCTCGGCATCGGCATCGAGAAGCTGTTCCGGGACGCCGCGATCTTCCTGCACATGGACGCGACCGCCGATATTTCGCGCTTCAAGGTCATCAAGGCGATGTATCCCGATACCGCCGGCAAATATGCCGGGCCGGAATAAGGGGCGCGCCCGTCATCCGTGGTATATTTGACAGCGTCTAAACAGCCGGTGGGATGGACAGATGATATTCCAGCAGCTCTTCGATCGGACGTCCTGCACATTCACCTATGTGCTGGCCCGGCGCTGCGGCGGCGAGGCGCTGATCGTCGATCCGGTCTTCGAGCATGTGGACGGCTATGTCTCGCTGTGCCAGCGGCTCGAGCTGAAACTGGTCAAGGCGATCGACACCCACATCCACGCCGACCACATCACCGGTCTCGGCGCCCTGCGCGACATCACCAAATGCGTCACCGTCATGGGCGAGAAGAGCGGCGCCGACGTGGTTTCCATCCGGGTGACGGAGGACGAGATCGTCGAGGTGGACGGCGTCGAGCTGCGCACGCTGTTCACGCCGGGGCACACGGACGATTCCTACTCATTCGTGATGGGCGACCGGGTGTTTACCGGCGATGCGCTTCTCATCGGCGGCACCGGGCGCACCGACTTCCAGAACGGAGACCCTTACGCGGCTTACGACTCTTTGTTCAACAAGCTCTTGAAGCTCCCCAAAGAGACC
>Ga0326597_10014137_pt1 | contig 10470 bp, 11 predicted proteins | sample RVTome_12_FD_203789 | JGI IMG/M metagenome (GOLD analysis project Ga0326597, IMG submission 203789) | Soil microbial communities from uranium-contaminated site in the Upper Colorado River Basin, Wyoming, United States - RVT100D185 | ecosystem: Environmental > Terrestrial > Soil > Contaminated >... | reverse complement strand
AAGGCCGTAGAGCACGACGCGGCTCAGGAACTCGGGATCACTCCTCTGAACTTCTTCCGCCTGCTCTGCGATGTCTTTCGGGAGTCGCACCTTTAACTGTACAGAGCAGGTATCCCACATGTCTCTCGCCACCGTGCACTGGAGGTTTCGCTCAGGGGGCCAGCTCGCAAGCTGGCCGACCGATCATATCGCGATGAAGGGGGGGCCGCAAGGGTTTTATCGCCCCTTGGCGGCCTCCCTCGAATGTCTCGTAAGCGATTGCAGAACAATAAGTTGCCGTAACGGCAGATTGGCGGGATTCAACTGTTCCTGCCGCCGTCCGGGGGAGTCGGTTTGTCGATTCCTTTTCGCGAATGATCAGGAACCGCGCCGAAATCGTGACTTCATCCGTCGCGAAGAGAGCATCTTCCCCCGCCGAAAAATTTGAGAAAAACGGTGAATGCCGCGGAGGCTTCAGTGAATCCCGGTGACGCCGGCGGAAGACCTCACCGGCGGCACGACCGCCTCCATCGGCTGCTCCTCGGCACGATCCCGGAGGGCGCGAAGGGAGTCCCGCTCGCCCAAGGCCTTGCTCAGCTCGGTGAGCGATTGGAAGCGGTCAGGCTCGAAACGGGCGAGCAGGTGGCCGAGACCACGTCGGATGCGGTCGAGCAGCCGTCGAGTGTCGGCCAAGCTTCGGGGAACCGGCAGAGGCAGATGATATGCCTGACCAGCGGTCGAATCCGCGGGCCCGCCTCGCAGCAACTCCCTCGGCCCGAAGGCCTCCACGAGCGCGGTCTCGAAGTCGCGCTCTGGAGCCGATCGTCCGGTCCGGACGAGGAGCGTGACGGTTTCGTAGTCCAGGTGGATCCGGCTCACGCCGCCCGAAGGCAAGAGCAGTCGCACCGCAGTCCCCTCGTGCAGGTCGAGATCCTGACACAGGTCACGAAACCCGATCCGGAGGACCGTGGGTCGGGTGAGCGGACCGAACCCGGCCGCGTTGAGCGACCTGAGGGCCACCGAGAAGGTGAACGCGCGGGCGCGTTCCACTTCCTCGCGGCTGGCGCCGTCGACGGCGCGCCGTAGGCTCCGAAGCCCCGAAGGATAGAGCCAACCCAGCACCACGAGGGGCCCAGTGAGGTCTACGAGACGCGTCCGCGCGCTCCCGAGATCCAGCACGTCTGCGCGGGCGGGGTCGTCCCCTTCCACCACCACTCCGAGCCCGATGTCGCCGATCGTGCCACCCGGCAGATCTCGCTCGCTCTGATCTCGGTAAGGGAGAACCGCGCGCGTGAGCGAAACCTGGAACGTGCCGGTGAGTGAGGAGTCGTTGTCCAGCTCCGCGCCCGCGCCGAGGCTCGTACGCATGAAGGCTTCTCCAGGGCGACCATTCCAAACCACCCACCACCCACCGGGGGGAGTCCAGGATAACTCCGCGACCGCGCCGTCGCTACACAGGTTGTTCGCGCCCGCGGGGCCGTGTATTTTGATGGCCTATCGTGCGGTCGGACCCGGCGGGCCCAATCAGGGGAAGCCAGCGTTGGAAGTCATCGTGCAGGACGGCGAGAGCCTCGAGAGAGCTCTCCGGAAGTTCAAGAGGAAGGTTCAGCGATCGGGGCTCTACTCCGAGCTCCGGAAGCGCCGCTTCTACGAGAAGCCCAGCGCCCAGAAGAAGCGAAAGCGCGAAGCCGCGATTCGCCGGGAGCGCCGGCGCCAGCGGAGGGACGTGCGCCCGCGGGTCTGACCCCATCGCCGGAACTGGCCGGGTCCAGACCCCGCACCCGACCGACTCCGATCGCATGAACGAGCGCCTCCCCGCAGCCGCGGGGGGGCGCTTCGGTTTTTCGACCTGACCTCTTCCTCAGAGCGGAACCGGGACCGGACTCTCACCCGAGTAGTCGTAGAACCCCATCCCTGACTTGCGCCCGAACCGCCCCATGGCGACGAGCCGGCGAAGGAGCGGCGGAGGCGCGTACCGGGGCTCCCGATATTCCGTGTACAGGATCTCCGCGATCCGGCAGACCGTGTCGTTCCCCACGAAGTCGCAGAGCGCGAGCGGTCCCATCGGGTGGCCGCACCCGAGCACCATGGCTTTGTCGAGGTCCTCCGTGGACGCGATCCCGTGCTCGAGCTGACGAATCGTGTCCAGGATGAAGGGGACGAGGAGCAGATTCACGATGAAGCCGGCTCGGTCCGAGGCCCAGATCGGCTCCTTGTCCAACCTCCGCGTGACCTCCGCTACCGCGTCGAGGGTCTCCTGGGAGGTCTCGAGCGTCCGAACGATCTCGACGAGCCGCATGACGGGAACGGGATTGAAGAAGTGGAGTCCCAGAACGCGGTCCCGCCTCGTGACCGCCGCCGCAAGCTCGGTGATGGGAAGCGACGAGGTGTTCGAGGCGAGGATCGTCGCGGGGTCGCAAACGGCGTCGAGAGCTCGGAAGAGGTCGCGCTTCGCGTCGAGGTCTTCCACCACGGCCTCGACGATCAACTGTCGGTCGGCCAGGTCGGCGAGGTCCAGGGTGAAGCCGAGGCGCGCGAGCGCGCTTTCCCGCTCAGCCGGCGTGATCTTCTCCCTCTCGACCGCCTTGTCGAGCGATCGCGCAATCCGTCGACGTCCGGCCTCGCGGGCCTCTTCACCCGTCTCCCAAACCCGTACGTCGTAGCCCGCGCGCGCCATCACCTCGGCAATCCCGCTCCCCATGAGGCCGCAGCCGAGGACCCCGACGCGTTCCAGGCTCATTGCGCTCCGAACGCTTCGATCACCACAGCGCCCCCCTGGCCCCCGCCCACACACGCGGAGCCCACGCCGAACCCGCCGCCTCTACGCCGCAGCTCGTGGAGGAGGTGGACGAGGATCCTCGCGCCGGACGCCGCGAGAGGATGCGTGAGCGCGATGGCGCCGCCATCCACGTTCGTCTTCGCGGGGTCGAGGCCGAGCTCCCGCTCCACCGCGAGGTATTGGGGCGCGAAGGCCTCGTTCACTTCGACGAGCTGTATGTCTTCCAGACCCTTTCCCGCCTTGGCCAGGGCCCCCCGGATCGCGGGCGCCGGTCCAATCCCCATGAGGCTCGGCTCGACTCCGACGTAAGCCCACGAGACGAGGCGTCCTAGCGGCTCGATGCCCCTCTCCCTCGCCCACTCGGCGCTCGCGATCACCATCGAGGCCGAGCCGTCGCCGATCCCAGACGCCGTCCCGGCCGTGACGAGCCCGTCGTCCGAGAAGTACGGGGCGAGAACGGAGAGGCCTTCGTAGGTGGCGTCGGCCCGAACGTGCTCGTCCCTGGCGAATTGGGTGTCGCCTCGCCGACTTCGGATGGCGACGGGCACCACCTCGGCCTGAAACCGTCCTTCATTCCACGCAGCCGACGCGCGTTGATGGCTCCGGAGCGCCACGCGGTCCGACTCTTCGCGCGTGACCCCGTATTTCGCCGCGACGCGCTCAGCGGTCTCGGCCATCGTGAGACCGCAGCGGGTGTCCAGGAGCGCCTGCCAGAGAACGTCTTCGAAGCGGCCCGTCGCGGGCCCGAGGCGGAGGTCGCCCCAACGCGCCCCGCGAACCGTGTGCGGGGCCTGGCTCATCGACTCCGTCCCGCCGACGAGGACGGCCTCGGCATCCCCGAGCAGGATCTCCTGCGCTCCTTGCGTGACGGCTTGGAAGCCCGAGGCGCACAGTCGATTCACGGTGACCGCCGGCGTCTCGACGGGGAGGCCGACGCCGAGGCCCACGTGCCGCGCGAGATAGATCGCGTCCGGAGAGGTCTGGAGGGCGTTACCGATCACCACGTGATCCACGTCGGTTGGAGCCACGCTCGACTCGCCAAGGGCCGCGCGGCCGGAGAGGATTCCTAGCTCCGTCGCCGACTGCCCCCGGAGCGCGCCGCCGAACGCGCCGAACGCGGTGCGCCTCGCCGACAGGAACCAGACTTCGCGCACGTTGGACACGCGGCTTACCTCGCCTCCACACGAATGACGCCCGGCGCCGACAAGCCTGCGGTTTCAACCCTGAACCCGTAGTTGCCCGGGGGCGCATCCTCGAAGGTGAGCACGAGGCGGGAGCCCCGCTCCACCAGGGGGGCCGGGCTGTCTTGTCCGGTGCTGCGCAGGAACTCGGCCTGCGCGGCGCCGAGCTCGGCGGCGGCGAATGCGATCAAGTACACCCGGTGGTCGAGGGCGACCACCTGAACGACGTCGCCGGGGCGAGCGACCGTCTCGCGAGGGACGACCCGGACCTCGTCTTCGCGGCCCGTGAGGTCGACGCGGTGAATGACGACGTCGTCGTCGATCCCGAGCTCGGCCCGAAGGTCCGGGTCGGTCGGGGGGGGAGCGGGCAGCTCGGCCTCACATCCGCCGAGCGCCCAGAGCGTCCACGCCACGAGGTAGGCGCTCCGTCCGGACCCAAACGGGTGCGCGATTCGTCGACCGCGGTCAGCTCGCGCTGGGCGTTCCACAAGCCACGCAGAACCGCCAGGAACGGTCCAGGACCTCACCGCATTTGCGGCACGGGACGATACGGATGTTGGTGCCGCAAAACGGGCAGAACTGGAGCCCGGTCCGGTCCGGGAGCCGGCTGCTGCAACCAGGGCACTTCTCGGGCGCTGCGGCATCGCGAGTTTCCTGGGCCCGGGGCTCCCGCAGCGGCGCGGGTTGGGCAACCCTAGGCTCGGCGGCGGCGGATCGAGGTTCGGGGGTGGATGTGCGGCCCTCAGGCGGAGGGGCCTTCCGTTCGGGCTGTGGCGCGGCGGGGCGAGCTGTGGGCTCGGACCGGGGCGCCGGCCGCTCGGGAGCCCGCTCGATCACGGGTAGGCGCGCTGGATTCAACCGGACTCCGACTGCGGCGAACTCGCGGTAGATCCCAGTGTTCGGGTTCCGCGTCGCCAGCTCCTTCCGGATCTTCTCCCGAGCCGCGTCCGAGTCCAGCGTGAGGAAGTCCCCCTCTCCCGCCAGGAGCCGGAGCAGGACGTCTTCGTAGTCTCCGTTCATGGCCATGCCCAGCCTATCCCGGTGCGTCCGGTACGGCACGAGCGACTGGTAGATCTCGGCGACGGTGAAACTCGCCTCCAGATAGGCCGGGGCCGCGCCCATGATGGACTCGACCAGCACGCGATGGAACCGCTCGACGCCCGTTTCTTCGGCCACTTCCTGGCCCACTCCAGGTCGCTTCTGGCTCGCTTTCACCCTTCTTCCCTCCCGCCTTTAGGCTCGGCCAATCGCAGGAGCCCGAAACGGGCCGCGCTCCTCAAGAATCCTTCGGGATCACCCACTGGGACTTCCACTCCGTATTGCTCGTGCCACCGCTCCGCCATGCGTCTCATGAATTGGACGAGCGGCTCGTGGGCGAAGCCCATGTGATCGCGGAACTGGCGGACAGCGTCCCGCCAGCTGCCCCTAACGATCGCCCCGCCGGGCAACCTCACCTGGATGACGGTCTCCGAGCCCTCTTCTTCGGTGACACTGAAGAGCTCCAGCTGGTTCTCATCGTACGATCGCCACGGCGACGGCGACACGGAAGCTTCAATCTCGGAGAGAAGGCGGTCTACGGGATCGGCCTCCAGCTCGAGTTGGTCCAGGCGTTCTTGCCAAGGCGCGCGCGCCGGAAGGTCGTCGTCGCCGGCGGAGGACGACTTCAGCTCCAGCACGCGCCATACGGCCAAGGTGTCCCACTGGTCCGTCGGCGGCACCCTCTCGAGCTCCCGCAGCGCCGCATCCCAGTCGCCTCGGTCGTACAGCAGGTGGCCGAGGTAGGTCCGGGCCTCGTGAAGGTCGGGATCGATGCGAAGCGCGCGACGGAGGTACCGGCAGGCCCCCACCTCGTCCCCCAACCGGTGGACACAGTAGCCGACCCCGGCCACCGCCTCGCCGCAATCGGGACGCGCCGCCGCCAGTCGGGCGAACATGTCACGGGCCGGAGCGAAGAGGCTCTCCCGGTACAAGGCGCGGGCCATGGTGAGCATCAGCTCCACGTCGTCATCGTACCCGAGCCCTTCGACCCGCCCGAAGAGGTCGATGGCCTCCCGGCTCCGGCCCATCCGAAGAAGCACTTCACCGAGCCCGACCATCGCGTCTTCGTGCGTCGGATCCAGGACGAGGGCCCGGTCGAACGCGGCACGGGCCCACGCGTACTCCTCGCGGGCGAGCCTGGCGTGTCCGAGCCCCGCGTAGAGCTCTACGGCGTTCGGGTACAGCGCGAGCCCCTCCTTCAGAGTATCGAGGGCCCCGTCGTAATCACCTTCGTTGTAGAGACTGTGCGCCCGTTCGTCGTATTCTTCCGAGCTCCAGAAACGGTCGGGCATCCGCGGATCGGGGGGTCTGAAGACCTGGGGTGCGGGTTGGGTCCACCGGTCGAGCGGCCGGGGCGGCGACGCGTCCGAAATGTACAACGTGAGACAGTCGGCTGGCCACCCTTCCAGCCGCCCCGGCGCGAGTTCTCCGGGCGACTACGGAATTCAGGCGGCGGTAGGCTCCTCCACGCCGGCGGCCAGAGTGGCCGCCGCCTCGGCCTCCATGGCCGCGGCCGCCTTCTTTCCGTTCGCAATGGCGGGCCTGCAGAAGGCCATCCCCACCCGGTAAAGATCCCCCAGGTCGGTGTCATCCAGGTCGGGGTAGCGGTCGCCGAGGTATTCCATCGTTTCCTGCAGCCAGTGCTCCTGATCCTCGTGAGCGGCTTCGAGCACCCCACAGCGATTGATGTGGCTGAACAACTCGTCTCGTGCGCGATCCTTGAGCTTGTTCCTATCCGTCATGCCTGCCTCCGTCTTATGGTCATGCTTATGGTCATGGATGAGCGGCTCCCCGGGAAACGACGGCCTCTCGTGCCGTTTGCTCGGCGCGAGGGGCGGCCGGACCCGGGCGTGGCCGCGAAAAAACCAATAGCTGGGTAAAGTAACCGAAGAAACGCACCATATGCAAACCGGACCCCCGCAGGACATGGTGCTTCCCTCCCAAACGGATTTCGGGCCGATCGAGACCGAGGTGTTTCGGCACTTCTTCACCTCCATCGCCGAGGAAATGGGCGCCGCGCTTCGGCGCGCGTCGTTTTCGCCGAACATCAAAGAACGGCGCGACTACTCCTGCGCGGTCTTCTCCCCGGCGGGCGACCCGGTGGCCCAGGGGGACCACATGCCCGTGCACATGGGCGCCATGCCCATGAGCGTCCAGGCAGCCCTCTCCGTTCTCGGACCCCTCTCGGAAGGGGACGTGGTGGTCTCGAACGATCCGTTCCAGGGAGGGACGCATTTGCCGGACCTGACGCTGCTCGCTCCCGTGCTCTCGGGCGAGGCCGCGCTCGGATACGTCGCGGTCCGCGCCCACCACTCGGACATCGGGGGCATGAGCGCCGGGTCGATGCCCGTCTCCCGCGAGATCTACCAGGAGGGGCTCCGCATTCCTCCCGTCCATTTACGGCGCGCCGGCCGGAACGTCGAGGAGGTTTGGAAGCTGATCCTCGCCAACGTGCGCACCCCCTTCGAGCGTGAGGCCGATCTCGAGGCCCAGCTCGGAGCGCTCCACACGGGGTCTCGCCGGCTTCGGGACCTGGCCGCAACCAAGGGGCCGGATCGTGTCCGGAAGGCACAGGAGCACCTGATCGCGTATGGCGAGCGCCTGCTCCGCGAAGGGATCCGCAAGATCCCGGACGGCACCTGGGAGGCGGAGGACGTTCTCGAGGACGACGGCACGGGCGGCGGGCCCTTTCCCCTGAAAGCGGCGGTGATCGTCCGCGGGGACACCTTGCGGGTGGACTTCACCGGTACCGCCCCCCAGGTTTCCGGGCCCGTGAACGCGGTGCTCGCAGTGACTGCCTCGGCCTGCAGATATGTGGTGCGCTGCGTTGTCGAAGACCTCCTCGGCGCGTCGCTCCCGGCGGGAGGGGGAGCGATGAGGGCCCTCGAGATCCACGTCCCACCGGGAACGGTGCTGAACGCGCTCCTTCCCGCGGCCGTGGCGGCGGGAAACGTGGAAACGAGCCAGCGAGCCACCGACGTGCTCCTTCGCGCCTTCGCCGCGGCGCTCCCGGACCGCATCCCGGCGCTTTCGCAGGGCACCATGAACAACCTCGCAGTGGGGGGGACGGATCCCCGCACCGGGGCACCATACACCTATTACGAGACGGTCGGAGGGGGGATGGGCGCGGGTCCGACGGCTCCGGGTCTTTCCGGCGTTCACACGCACATGTCGAACACCCTGAACACGCCGGTGGAGGCGCTCGAGCGCGCGTACCCGCTCCGGGTCACGCGGTACCAGCTGCGGCGCGGGTCGGGAGGCCGAGGCCTACACCGAGGGGGCGACGGCCTCGTGAGGGAGGTCGAGCTTCTCGCGCCGGCCGAGGTGACACTCCTCACGGAGCGACGGCAGTCAGGGCCATCGGGAGCGGCCGGAGGAGAAGCTGGCGCACGGGGAGAGAACCGACTCGTCCGCGACGGCGTGGGGACGCCGCTCCCCGGGAAGACCACGTTCCACGCCGGCGCCGGCGACAGGGTTTCGATCGCGTCACCGGGCGGGGGCGGGTGGGGCCGCCCCGTCTGAGATCGACCTCCCGAGCGCCCGAAACATCTCAAAGCGACTTCACCCGAGGATCGGATGCACGTTCAGCTCGCGCTTGTTTGCAACGAGGCCCGGATGCGGGCCGACGGGAGGATGGACATCGAAGGCGTCTTCAACGATCTCGCTGCGCCCGGGTTCCCCGCCAAGCAGGAACGCATGGTGCTCGTCACCACGATCGAGTGGGACCGCGGGGAGCAGGGGAGGAACACGTTCAAGGTCGACCTGATGGGCCCGGACGGTAAGAGCTCGCTGACCATCGAAGGGCACACCGACGTCAGCCCGACGGCACCCCACCGTCCTCCGCCTCGCACCCGACTGATCTTGCCCCTCGAGGAGGTCGTCTTCCCTCGATCAGGACGCTACGACTTCGTGATCAAGGTCAAGGGACGAAAGCTGGACGGACCGTCTCTGTTCGTGATGGAAGCCGCGGAAGGCGAACACGCCGGACACGCTCACGCGGCCGGCTCGCCCTCCGACGGGAGCTGAGGCGCGGGCCACGAGACCCCTCGAAGCTCGAACAGACCGCGGAGCGCCGCGAGTGGCCGAAATCGGGAGGGGCGCTCCCGCCTCGTGAACACCGGGGCGAACGTCGCTTCGTCGATGCGCCGGGCGTGCGGAGCGGCGAGGGAGAGGATCTGGAGGTTCGCACCCCATCCCGTCGCGTTTCGGATCCGGCCTCCCGGATCGCGTTCGCGAAACGCCTTCTTCAGAACGATCACGCGGTAGGCGCGGAATCCCGACAGCGGATCCGAGACGGGCGCCCTGCGATGCGCTCGACCGAGCAGCAGCCGCGCGAACCGTCGCGAGATACGGTACGCTCGGGGCAGCGCCGCCAGGGACGGAACCAGGGTGCCCGCGACGAGGTCCGCGCCGCCCTCGATGCGCTTGACCATCGCCACGAGGTCCGCCGGGTCTTCGGTGAAGTCCGCTTGGAGCGTGACCGCCACGTCCCGTTTCGGGTACGCGCTCCGCTCCACGACCTCACGGAGGAGCCGCTCGACCGCCCCACCGTACCCCAAGTGCTCCTTTTCCCGGATCACACGCATTGGTAGGAAACCCGCGTATCGGGAGAGCACGTCGGCCGTCCCGTCCGTCGAGCCGTCGTCCAGGACCAACACCTCGAAGTCGCGACCGAACTCGAGGAGCGTCTTTCGCACCTTCCAGAGGAGGAGCCCGATGGTCCGCTCCTCGTCCCGCGCGGGAATACAGACGTAGATCACTCGGAATCCAAATCCTCAGGGCGGGTCTTCCATCGATCGTGGAACCAGAAGTACTGCTCGGGCGCTTCCCTAATCCGCATCTCGAGCTCCCTAACAAACGCGCGCATGAGCGCTCGCACGCGATCGTCCATGGTTTCTGCAGCGTCGATCCGAAGAGGAGTTACACCCATCCGGTATCTGGCTCGGCGGCCGGGGAGCCGCTTGGGGTCGAGGAACAAGATCGTCGTTCCCGTCCTCAGACCCAACACTCCCGGCCCCCTCGCCGTCGCTGCCGGGCGACCGAAAAAGGGCACGAAGATCCCCCCACGCGGCGTGTTTTGATCGGCGACGAGCGCGACCACCCTCGACTGCCGAAGCCGTTTCGGAACCTCACGGGTGGCTTCATCCCGGTATACCACACCCATGCCGAAGCTCTCCCGGACGCCAGCGACGTAGGCGTTGAACCAGGGGTTTTTTTGGCGACGCACGACCGCGTCGAGCGGGATTCCCTTCGCGGCCACGGCGATCCCGGCGAGCTCCCAGTTTCCGAAATGGCCGGCAAGGAGAATGGCGCCCATACCGCCCGCCACCGCCTCGTGAAACCGCTCGATCCCGTCGACCTCGAGGCGATCGGCTACCTGCGCCTTCGACATCCGCGCGAACCGGAGAAGCGCGAGGGTTTCCCCGGCGAAATGCCGGTAGGCGGCGCGCGCCACTTTCCTGCGCCACCTTGGCCAGCGGTCGGGAAAGGCGG
>Ga0326597_10014136_pt1 | contig 10470 bp, 9 predicted proteins | sample RVTome_12_FD_203789 | JGI IMG/M metagenome (GOLD analysis project Ga0326597, IMG submission 203789) | Soil microbial communities from uranium-contaminated site in the Upper Colorado River Basin, Wyoming, United States - RVT100D185 | ecosystem: Environmental > Terrestrial > Soil > Contaminated >... | reverse complement strand
CCTGCTTCTCGACCGCGGCGTCGGGCGGGACGGAGGGATCATCGCCCTCGGCGGCGGTGTGGCGGGTGATCTCGGCGGGTTCGTCGCCGCGACCTACCTCCGGGGCATCCCGTTCATCCAGGCGCCGACCTCCCTCCTCGCGATGGTGGATGCCTCGGTCGGCGGCAAGACCGGAGTGGACACGCGGCACGGCAAGAACCTGGTCGGGGCGTTCCATCCTCCGGCCGCAGTGGTCTCCGACCCCCTTGTCCTCCAGACTCTGCCCCAGCGCGACTACCGCGGCGGCCTGGCCGAGGCGGTGAAGCATGGGCTCATCGCCGACGCGGAGTATTTCGGGTGGATGGAGCGCGAGGCCGACGCGCTGTTGCGCCGGGATGCCGCGGCCCTGACGCACCTGGTCCGCCGGAGCGTCGAGATCAAGGCCGAGGTGGTGAGCGCGGACGAGCGGGAGACGGGGCTCCGGACGATTCTCAACGCGGGACACACGGTGGCGCACGCCCTCGAGCAGGCCACTGCCTTCGAGCTCGCACACGGCGAGGCGGTCTCGCTCGGACTGGTGGCGGAGTGCGCGTTGGCCGAGGAGATGGGGATGGCGGCAGCGGGAACGCGAGGCCGGGTGTCATCGCTCTTGGAACGCTTCGGACTTCCGGTCCGACTCACCAAGCGGGTGTCGGAAGACGAGCTCATGGCGGCCATGGCGCGCGACAAGAAGAATCGCATGGCGCGCATCCACTTCGCGCTGCCCGGTGCAATCGGTTGCATGTCCGCGGTGGGTGGCTGGACCCATGCGGCGGAGGAGGTGGCGATCAAGTCTGCCCTTGCGGCGATATCGTAACTCTTTTATTTGCATTCACTTCTGAATCTCATTCACACTTATCAACACGACGATTTGTGGATCATGGTGGAGAAAGGCGCGAACCATTTGTTTTGAAACGATTTGTGATGTGGAAATAGATTTTTGCTTGACCGAACCTCCGGCAATTCCTATATTCGCTCCTCCTCTCGCCATCTGTTCTGGTCGCCGCTCTCGACACTTAGAGCAATCCTGTTCAACCACCCTTGGGGTTGACTATGGCCCATGTCCGTGTTCGCACCGGGAAAGCTCGCACGTTACTGCGTTCTGCCCCGTCCGGCTCCTTCGACCAATACCTCCTCGACATCCAGAAGCTGCCCATGATCTCCGACCCGGAGGAGGAGAAGCGTCTGGCCCGCCGGGCGCTGGCCGGCGATGAGGTGGCCGCGGAGCGGTTGGTGACGGCGAACCTCCGGTTCGTGATCTCCTACGTGAAGAAGTATCAGGGACACGGGCTGGATCTGTCGGAGCTGGTGGCGATCGGGAACGAGGGCCTCCTCAAGGCGGTCAAGAAGTTCGACCCCGACCATGGCGTGAAGTTCATTTCCTATGCCGTCTGGTGGGTGCGCCAGGCCGTGCTCAAGGCGCTCGCCGAGCAGACCCGCAGCGTACGGATCCCGCTCAACCAGAACTCCGCCCTCGTGCGGATGTCGCGAGCCCAGAGCTTCCTCGCGCAGGAGCTCGGACGGGAACCCACCGACGCCGAAATCGCCACCGCACTGAACGACACCATCGACAACATCCGCTCCGCCCGCCGCATGACCTCGACCGAGGTGTCGCTCGACGCGCCCGTCGAGCGGCAGGACCGCGGCGCCAGCACCTTTGGCGAGCGCGTGGCCGGCACCGGCGGCGGTGAGATCGAGGACATGACCGACACCCGCCTGCAGCGGGAGTTCATCGACCGGATCTTTCAGCGCCACCTGACGCCACGCGAGCGCAAGATCCTCTCGCTCTACTATGGGCTCGAGGAAGGCTCGGAGGCGCTGACGCTCGAGAAGATCGGCGCGCTTCTCGGCGTTACCCGTGAGCGCATCCGCCAGATTCGCGAGCGCGCCTTCGAGAAGCTCCGCGACAGCCCCGACGTCCGCGCGCTCCGTGGGTTCTGGGGCGCCGCGTAGGGCTGGGGCTGGGGGCCACGAGCCCCGGCTGATCACAGCGGACGGCTCTCCTCGCTTCGGGCGGGGAGAGCCGTATTGCTTGGAGCAGGCCCACCGCCCATAGCCCGGAGCCCATGGCTATCTTCCATTCATGCTCCCCCGCCTGCCGCTCTTTCCTCTTTCCGTTGTCCTCTTCCCCGGCACGACGCTCCCGCTCCACATCTTCGAGCCGCGCTACCGCCGCATGCTGGCCGACTGCCTCGACGGAGACCGCCGCTTCGGTCTGACGGCGCCCGGAAGCAGCGGGGAGGCCCCGGACCCGGGATCGGTGGGATGCATCGCCGAGGTGCGGGTGAACCAGGAGCTTCCCGACGGCCGGTCGAACATCGTCGTGCTCGGCGGGATGCGCTTCGTGATCGGGCGCATCCTCCCCGACCCGGTGCCCTACTACGTCGGCGCGGTCGAGACGTTCGACGACGAGGCGGGCACCGCCCCGCCGGACGAGCGCACCGCGCGGCTGCGCGAAGTGTTTCTTCAGTACCGGGAACTGCTGCGGCATCTCAACGATCTCGAGCCGGAGGAGGCCGAGCTTCCTGCGGATGCGCTCGGGCTCTCCTTCCACGCCGCGGCGGGAGCCGAGTGCGACGCCGCCATCAAGCAGCGGCTGCTCGCCGAGCGCTCGACGGCCGTGCGAGTGGAGTCGCTGCTCCTCCTGCTTCCGGTGCTCGCGAGCGCCGCCGAGAAGGCGCTCGACGTCCACCGCCGCGCCCACACCAACGGCAAAGGCGGTGTCCACACCGGGCTCGCGGCGGGCTCATGACGCCCGACCTCATCGAGGCGCTCGGCCGGATCGTAGGGCCGAAATGGGTGCGCCACCGACGAGCCGAGCTGACCACCTACACGATGGATGGCCTGCCCACGCGGGAGTCGTACCCCGGCGTGGTGGTCATGCCCGCCGACGCGGGTGAAGTACGGGAGGTGGTCCGGCTCCTTTATCCGCTCAGCGTGCCGTTCGTGGCGCGCGGCGCGGGCACCGGGCTGTCGGGCGGCGCCGTGGCGGATGGGGACGCGGTGCTGATCGCCCTCACCCGCATGAATCGCATCCTGCGCGTCGATCCCGCCCGCCGCCGGGCCGTGCTCCAGCCGGGCGTCGTCAATGCTCGTCTCTCCGAGGCGGTGGCGCCGCTCGGCCTGCACTACGTTCCCGACCCCTCGAGCCAGGCGGCGTGCACTGTGGGCGGCAATGTGGCCGAGAACGCGGGCGGCCCGCATTGCCTCAAGTACGGCGTTACGACCAACCACGTCGTCGAGCTCGAAGTCGTGCTCCCGGACGCGTCGGTCGTCCGGCTCGGCTCGCCGCAGGGAGAGCCGTGGGGGCCCGACCTGGTGGGACTCTTCGTGGGGAGCGAGGGGATGTTCGGGATCGCCACCGAAATCACCGTTCGCCTCGAGCCCCTCCCGGCGAGCGTCCGCACCATGCTCGCCGATTTCCACACCGTGCGAGCCGCCAGCGAGGCGGTCTCCGCCGTCATCGCGGCGGGGATCGTGCCGGCGGCGCTCGAGATGATGGACCGGGCTTGCGTCGCCGCGGTGGAGGCATCCATATACGCCGCCGGCTACCCGACCGATGCCGCCGCGGTACTGCTGGTGGAGCTGGACGGGCAGGACGACGCGGTCGAGGCGGAGGCGGCGACGGTGGTGGACATCCTGCGCGCCCGTGGTGCCCGCCAGGTGCGGAGCGCGTCGAGTCCGGCCGACCGCGCGCGGCTCTGGCAGGGACGCAAGAAGGCCTTCGGCGCCATGGGACGCATCGCCCCCGATCTCGCGGTGCAGGATGCGGTGGTCCCCCGCTCCGCGCTGCCCGACATCATGGACCGGATCGCCGAGATTCGCGACCGCCACGCCCTCAGCATCAGCAACGTCTTCCACGCCGGCGACGGAAACCTCCATCCCAACATCAGCTTCGACCGGCGCGACCCCGCCGTGGCGGCGCGGGTCCACGAGGCGTGCCGCGAGATCATGACCGCCTGCGTCGAGGCGGGCGGGAGCATTACCGGCGAGCACGGCGTGGGCAGCGACAAAATCGGCTACATGTCGCTCATCTTCGACGCCGAGACCCTCGGCGCGATGCGGGCGGTCCGCCGGGCATTCGACCCGTTCGAGTCGGCCAACCCCGGCAAGGTGGTTCCGCTACACGCCTGCCGGGAGTGGCTTGCCGCGCCGAGCGCCCGATGAGGGACACGATCGTCACCCGGCTGCGCGCCCTGCTCGGGACCGCCGGCGTCGAACGCGACGCCGACGGCCTCCCCCGCGCCACCCCCGACTCCCCCGATGCGCTGTCGCTCGTCTGCCGCCTCGCCCACGAGGAGGGATGGAAGATCCGGATCGAGGGCCAGGGAACCTGGCTGCCGTCGGACGCGCCGGCCGACCTGGCGGTGAGCACCCGCGCGCTCGACCAGGTGATCACGGTGAGCCCGGCCGATCTCGTCGCCACCGTCCAGGCGGGCGCACCGCTCGACGGGCTCCGCCGCCGCCTGGCCGACGAGGGGATGTGGCTCGCGCTCGATCCCCCCGGCCGGCCCGACCGGAGCCTCGGCTCGATCGTGGCGACCGCCACGGCGGGCCCGCTGCGGCACGGCTTCGGCCCGGTGCGCGACCATCTCCTGGGCTGCACCGTCGCCACCGGTGACGGCCGCCTGGTGAAGGCCGGCGGCAAAGTCGTGAAAAACGTCGCCGGCTACGACCTCACCAAGCTTCAGGTGGGCGGCTTCGGCGGGTTCGGCATCATCGCGGAGCTGCACCTGCGCCTGCGAGCGCTCCCCCGTGCCGACGTCACCCTGTTGGCGCGCGGCGCGCGCGACAACCTCACGCTGGCCGCGCGGCGACTCATCGAAGCCAAGGTCTCGCCGGCAGCGCTGGAGCTGCTCTCGCCCGCGCTCGCGGCCGAAGCCGAATGGGTGCTCGCCGCCCGCTTCCTCGGCACCGACGCGGCGGTACAGGGGGAGGTCGGGCGGCTCGGAACCGCCGGCGATCTCGTCTGGCAACCCCTGCCCGCGGAGCGCACGGCGGCATTCTGGGGCGTCGTCGCGCGCGGAAGCCTCGGGGGGCCCATCACCCTGCGCCTGGGTGTCCTCGGCGACGGCGTGGACGAGGCGATGGACCTCGTGGCGCACGATCTCGACGACGGCCTCCTGTCCGCAGGGCCGGGCTCGGGGATGATTCGCTGGACCGGCGAGGCTCCGATCGAGCGCCTGCGCGGCGTTCGGCGCGCGGCGGCCGGCCGTGAGATCCCCATGACGATCGAACGCGCCCCCTGGCCCCTGCGCCGGGCGCTGGGCCATTTCGGCGCCTACCGGGAGGGTGTCGGCCAACTCGTCGGGCGGCTGCGCGACAGCTTCGATCCCGGCCAATGCCTGAGCGTCGCGCTGGAGGGCGCGGAGTGACCGATCCGCTCGCCCCCTGCGTGCATTGCGGGTTCTGCTTGCCGGCATGTCCCACCTATCTCGCCACCGGCGACGAGGCCGACAGCCCCCGGGGGCGCATCGTGCTCATGCGCGCCCTCGAGCGGGGGGAGCTTGGCCCCGGCGATCCCGCGCTGGTGCAGCATCTCGACGCCTGCCTCGGCTGCCGCGGCTGCGAACCCGTCTGCCCCTCGGGGGTGAGCTACGGGCGCGGCCTGGAGGCAGCCCGGGAGCGGTTGTTCCGGGAGAACGGGACGACACCGCTCGGGCGCATGGTGCTCGGCGTCTTCCGGCAGGAGCGGGCCTGGCGCCCCCTGTTCACTCTCGCGCGCGCCCTGCGGGCCACCGGCATTCCGCGCCTCCTCGGAGGGAGCGGACGGCTGGGATTCCAGATGGCCATGCTGGGCGCGACGCGGCCTTTCACCCCGACCCATGGCGACTCGAGGAGTCCCCGGTCGGGGGTCGCGGGTCGTGGCCAGCGGGACGGCGGGCGGGGGGCCGTCTCCCTCTTCCGCGGCTGTGTGATGGACACTCTCTTCGATCACGTGCACGAGGCGACGCGGCGAACGCTCGAGGCCAACGGCTATCGGGTACGCGAGGTCCCGGGCCAGGTCTGCTGCGGGGCGCTGCACGAGCACGCGGGAGACAGGGAGTCGGCGCGCGCACTGGCCCGGGAGAATGCGGCGGCCTTCGAGGGGTCGGACGATCCCGTCGTGGTGAACAGCGCCGGCTGCGGCGCCCTGCTCAAGGACTACGGCCACCTCCTCGGCGATGAGCCCGGGGCGGCGTTCGGCGCGCGGGTGCGCGACGTCAGCGAGCTGTTGGCCGCGGCGGGACCCCGCCCGGGCGCGCCGCTCGACACCGACGTGGTCTACGACGCGCCATGCCACCTGCAGCACGCCCAGCGGGTGCACGAGGCGCCGCTCGCGGTGCTCGGGGCGATTCCCGGTCTTCGGCTCAGGCTGCTCCCCGATTCCGACAAATGCTGCGGGAGCGCCGGCATCTACTCGGTGCTCCACCCGGCGATGGCGCGATCGGTGCTCGAAGCCAAGATCGCCGGGATCGCGGGGGCGGCTCCCCGCCCCGACGTCGTCGTGACGGGGAACCCGGGGTGCCTCATGCAGATCGGCGCCGGCCTGGCCGCTGCGGGCCTCGCCATTCCCGTGGCCCATCCGGTCGAGTTGCTGGACGAGAGCTATCGGCGGGGGGAAGTGTATGGAAGCGGCGAGAGCGAGAATCTCGCTTCTCTGTTCCCTCCTTCCCGTTTACCGTTCTCTGAATGACCGCGGCAATCCTGTTCGACTTCAACGGCGTCATCATCGACGACGAACCGCAGCACTGCGATGCCCTGATCGCGACGCTCGCCGAGTACGGCCACCCCCTCGACCGCGACACCTACTACGCCGAGTATCTGGGGTTCGACGACCGCGAGTGCTTCCGATTCACCTTCCGGCGGATGGGACGGCCGGACGACGATGGGGCGATCGCGGCCGCGGTCGACCGGAAGAACGCGCACTACGAGCGCGCGATCCGCAACTCGATGCGCCTGGTCCCGGGCGCCGGGGAGTTCATCGAGAGCGCGGCCCTCGACGGCTACCAGCTGGCCATCGTCTCCGGCGCGCTCCGCCGGGAGATCGAGATGGTGCTCGAACTGGCGGGACTGCGGCCGCACTTCGCCGAGATCGTCGCCGCCGAGGACGTGACCGCGTGCAAGCCGGACCCGCAGGGATATCAGCGCGCCCGCGCGGCGCTGGCGCTGGCGCCGAACCGGTGTGTCGTGGTCGAGGATTCCCTGCCCGGCCTCGCGGCGGCGCGCGCCGCCGGGCTTCGCTGCGCCATGCTCTCCACGTCGCACGCCGATGACGTCATCGGCGATGCCGACCTGATCTGGCGCGACTTCGTGGGCCACGCTCCCGCCGACCTGCCCTGGCCACATGGCTGAGTCCGATCTCGTGCTGGCGCGCGCCCGCCTCGACCGCGTGCGTCACGGCGCGACGGCGGTGACCAGCGACCCGGCCGTCTTCCGCATCCTGGGGCCTGGCGCGCTCAACTGCCTCCAGGGCATGCTCACGAACGACCTGGAGAAGCCGGGCGATCAGAGCCTCGTCTACGGGGCGCTGCTCACGCCCAAGGGGATGATCGTGGTGGACGCGTGGGTGCTGCGCCAGTCGGACGCCCTCACCGTCATCGTGCCGCTCGAGGGCGGAGCGGCGGCGCTCGATCTCTTCCAGCGCCAGCTGCCGCCCCGCCTCGCCAGGGTGTCCGACCTCACCGGCCAGTCGCGCGTCGTCTGGCTGCTGGGCGGCCACGGCTTCCAGGTGCTCGCCAAGTCGGGAATCGGCACGCCGGAATCGGCGGGCCGGGTCGTGTCGGTGGGAGGCGATCTGAGCCCGGTCATGGTGGCGCTGGCGCCGGAGTCGGCGCCATTCGTGGGAATGCTGGTGGGGCTCGCGCCCGCGGTCGACGCGCTCGCCGCGCAACTCATCGCCTCGGGAGCGACGCCCGGCGACGACAACGATCTGCACGTCGCCCGCCTCCTCGGCGGATGGCCGACGCTGGGGGTGGAAATCGACCAGAAGACGCTGCCCCAGGAAGTGCGCTACGACGAGATCGGCGGCGTATCATACACGAAAGGGTGTTACACCGGACAGGAGACGGTGGCGCGTCTTCACTTCCGGGGCCACACCAACCGGGAGCTCCGCGGGCTCCGATGGCTGGGGACGCCCCCGCTGGCGGGACGCGGCGTGACGCACGGCGCAAAGGAGGTGGGCGCCGTCCGGTCCACCCTGACGCTGGAGGACCGGCGGTTGGGACTGGGCACGATTCGGCGGGAGGTCGAGCCGGGTGACGTGGTGATGGCGGGCGGCGCGGAGGCCCGGGTGGTCGCGCTGCCGTTCGGTGCCGAGGAGCTGGACGGATGAACATCGGGCCCCGAGCAATGCCCGGGGCCCGACGGGTGGCGCGACGATGGGGAGGTTACTTGGCGCTGTCCCGGGCCATCGTGGTGTCGGACTTCATCATCGACATGCTGTCGTTCGACATGGTCATGCTGGTGTCGGCCGCCATGCCGCCTTCGGCGGCCGGAGCTTCGGCTTTCTTCTCGCCACAGCCCGCGAGCACGAGGGCCGCGGCGATCAGGAGGATCTTCTTCATCGTTACTCCTCAAGGGATAAAGGTCCAGGCACAGTCCGCACGGAGCACGTCGCCACGGCAGCCGAGCGTACGGGTGGCGAAGCTATACCGCCGGACGCTTTTGTCAAGCCGACGCGCCTCCGGGACCGGACCGGACTCTACGACGAACAACTCCGTAAGATGTTGTCTGTAATAGTGTTACGATGGTGTCTCTCGACTTCAATGTCTCACGGGTGATCACCGAAATGCCAGAGCCGCGCACACTGCACGACCTCAAGAACAGCCCCTGGGCGGACGCCCCGCTCAGGGGCAGAACGGTCCGCGACGAGATCCGCTCGAACCTGCTCGCCCGTCTCGCCTCGGGCGCCGTGCTCTTCCCGGGCATCGTGGGGTACGAGGACACCATCCTCCCGCAGATCCTCAACGCCCTGCTGGCCCGGCACCATTTCATCCTGCTCGGCCTTCGGGGACAGGCGAAGAGCCGGATCCTTCGAGAGCTCACCTCCCTCCTCGACGACAAGATCCCCGTCATCGCCGGCAGCGAGGTGAACGACGACCCTTTCGCGCCGATCTCCAGGTACGCCCGCGACCTGCTGGCCGAGTGCGGTGACGCGACGCCGATCGCCTGGATGCGCCGCGACCAGCGCTACGTGGAGAAGCTCGCCACCCCCGATGTGACCATCGCCGATCTGATCGGCGACGTCGACCCCATCAAGGCCGCCCGTGGAGGGCATCTGCTCTCCGACGAGCTCACCATGCACTTCGGCCTCCTCCCGCGGGCCAACCGCGGAATCTTCGCGATCAACGAGCTGCCCGATCTCAGCGGCAAGGTGCAGGTCGGTCTCTTCAACATCATGCAGGAGGGAGACGTCCAGATCAAAGGCTACCCGGTGCGCCTGCCGCTCGACGTGCTGCTCGCCTTCACCGCCAACCCGGAGGACTACACGGCGCGCGGGAAGATCATCACGCCGCTCAAGGACCGGATCGGATCGGAGGTCATCACCCACTATCCGCGCACAGTGCAGCTCGGCATGCAGATCACGGCGCAGGAGGCCTGGATGTCGCGCGGCGGCCGCGAGCTCGACGTGCCGGACTTCGTCCTCGAGCTGGTGGAGCGGGTCGCCTTCGAGGCGCGGGAGGACAAGCGGGTGGACAAGCGATCGGGCGTCAGCCAGCGCCTGCCGATCAGCGTGCTCGAAAACGCCGTGTCCAACGCCGAACGCCGCGCGATGCTGCTCGACGAGGACCGGGTGGTTCCGCGGGTGAGTGACGTGTATGCCGCGGTTCCTTCCATTACCGGGAAGCTCGAGCTGGAGTACGAGGGAGAGCTGCAGGGGGGCGACACGATCGCGCGCGAGCTGATCCGGCGCGCCGCGGGTCGGGTGCTCGAGGAGCGAATGGGCGGCGCCGATCTCGGCAAGATCGTGGCCTGGTTCGACCAGGGTGGCGCGCTCAAGGTGCCGGGCGACGAGCGCACCGAGCTTTGCCATCAGGGATTCAGCGTCGTGCCGGGACTGGTGGAGGTGGTCTCCGACGTGGGGCTCGCCCCTCGAGAGGACAAGGCGCGAGTGGTGGCTGCGTGCGAGCTGGTGCTCGAAGGCCTCGCCGCCCACAAGCGGATCAGCCGGAGCGAGGAGATGGGCTACACCAGGGTCAAGCCCGAGCGCCGCGAGCCGGGGTACGGCAAGGGCGGGATATCGTTCGGGTGACCGCCAGGCTGCACCGGTCGCGTGCGCCTGCTGGCGGGGTCGGTGTGCCGTCGCATGCGGCAGCGTCACACCCCTCGTCGCGCTGCAGGCCGCCCTCAGGCGTCGGTTGCCAGGCAGGTATCGCCCGGCCTGACGCGCTCCTCAGGGGATGCCGCCCCCTTCGCGACCGGGCATCGAAGGCTGCCTCTGCCGACGGCGAGGGCATGCCGCCGGAGGGA
>Ga0326597_10014135_pt1 | contig 10470 bp, 7 predicted proteins | sample RVTome_12_FD_203789 | JGI IMG/M metagenome (GOLD analysis project Ga0326597, IMG submission 203789) | Soil microbial communities from uranium-contaminated site in the Upper Colorado River Basin, Wyoming, United States - RVT100D185 | ecosystem: Environmental > Terrestrial > Soil > Contaminated >... | reverse complement strand
CCGTCGGGCGAAAAGGCCGGCTCGCCGTCGTCCTTCTGCTCCGTCGAGCGCTTGGTCATCTGGAGGCCTTCACCGCCCGTGCGGTGGTAGAGCCAGATCTCGCCCGCGCCCAGCGAACGGGTGCCGGTGAAGTGCTTGCGCGCCGCGATGTACTGCGAGTCGGACGTCCAGGCCGGGCTGTTGGGAAGGCGGAAAGACTCCTTGGTGACCTGCTGCGGCTTCCTGCCGTCGCGGTCGATGACCCAGATGTTGTCGCCGCCGGAGCGGTCGGATGTAAAGGCGATCGACGCGCCGTCCGGCGAATACCTGGGCTGCATGTCCCATGGGATGCCGGAGGTCAGGGAGCGTGCCTCTCCGCCGGCGATCGGCAGCGTGTAGAGGTCACCGAGGAGGTCGAAGACGATCTCCCGGCCGTCGGGCGAGACGTCGAGCGACATCCACGTGCCGGTGGTCACGTCGAGCGGGATGTCCAGGTCGTAAGCGTAAGGCGGAGCCGCCACGTCCCACTTGGGCTTTTCCTTTTCCTTGTCCTTCTCGGCGTCGGCGCTTGGCGGAGCCGCGGGCGGCTTGTCCGTCGGGGGCTTGGGCGCGTCCTGCGCGGAGACGGGCGCCGTGAGCACCAGGACGAAGGCGATGACGGCGTGGGTCTTCACGGGGTGCGGTTCAGCACCGCCGCTGCGCGCTCGACCTGCTCCGCGAAGCCTTCGAGGGTCCGCCCCACGACGACGGCCTGCTCCTCCGCTTCCCGCCACTTCCGAAGCTCGATGGCCTCGCGCACGGCGGGCAGCGTCTTCACGCCGTAGCCCGTGTACATCCCCGGCGCGTAGATTTGATGCCGGTACCAGGGGCGGCCGGGGAGGCCTTCGGTCCGAGTGAGGGCCCGCTCGGAGCCCCGCAGGATTGTATCCAGCTCCCGCGCGCGCTCGGGGTCGAGAGGCTTGCCGGCCCGGGCTTCGCGGGCGCTGTCGTAGGCGGCCACCGCCTTCCGCACCCGATCGAGGGCGTTTTCGAGCGGAGTGAAGTTGAGGTGCGGCACGGGCTCCTGCGGCCCTGGCGCAACCCGGGTCTCGTGGGGCGTGAACCAGGCTGCGTAGAGGCCTTCGTCGAGATCCCGGCGGCGCTGCTCCGTCTCTTCCCGTTTCCGGTCCGCCAGCTCCCGCACTTCCTTCACGTAGGTCTCGAGCACCGCGGCCAGCGGTCCGAAGTCCATCGGGACCATGTCCGCCTGCGCCAGGCGCAGCGTGAGGCGTCCGGTGGTCCGCGCCTGCGTCACTCCGTACGAGAAGTCGGGATCCATGAACCGCGTGTAGTGATCGAAGGAGTCGTAGATCGAGTGGTACTGCCCGTATTCGTCTTCGTCGCCGTACCCCACATTCAGCGAGGCGACCCCCGCGTGCTGGAGGAACGGCGTGTAGTCCGATCCGGATCCCAGGGGTGCGATCCCCAGGCCGCGCCGAGCGCGCGCCGCCTTGCGCGACTCCGCGGAGCCGTCGAGCACGGCCCGGGCGCGCGCCCGCTGCAGCACACCCACCTTTTTCAGCGGATCCCGGACGTCGGCGAGCGCCTGGTTCACGAACGTCTCGAGGGAGTGGGAGCCGCCGACGCCGAGGAAGCCGCGGGCGTTGCTGTCGGAGTTGATGTAGGCGACGGCCTTTGCCTGCAGCTCCCCGAGGTGGTCTTCGACCCATTCCGTGGAACCGAGCAAGCCCTGCTCTTCGCCGTCCCAGGCGGCGTAGACGAGGGTGCGCCGCGGCCGGAAGCCGCCGCGCGCCAGCTCGCCCACGGCCCGTGCTTCCTCGAGCAGCGCGACCATGCCGCTCACCGGATCCGAAGCGCCGTTCACCCAGGCGTCGTGATGGTTGCCGCGGATGACCCATTCGTCGGGACGGTCCGAGCCCCGGAGCATCGCGATCACGTCGTACGCGGTGGCGAGCTTCCAGTCGAACACGGCCTTCAGGTGGACGCGGGCGGGCCCCGGGCCGATGCGATACGGCAGGGGAAGGGCGCCCCGCCAGTCCTCCGGGGCCATCGGGCCGCCGAGGGCGGCGAGGAGCGGTCTGGCATCGGCGGCGGAGATCGGCAACACCGGGATCCGCGTCAGGGTGGTCGCCTCCGAGATCGCGAGCCGCTTCGCGCCCTTCGTGGCGGGAGTCCCCGGTGTGAGCGGGTCGCCGCTGTACATCGGCATGTCCTTCACCGAGCCGCGCTGCACGCCCGATTCCGAGCGCCAGCCGCCCTTCGGATACGGATCCCCCTGTGCATATCCGTCCCCGCCCGGGTCTGAATAGATGATGCAGCCGACGGCGCCGTGTTCGCCCGCCACCTTGGGCTTGATCCCGCGCCACGAGCCGCCATAACGCGCGATCACGATTTTTCCCTTGACGTCGATCCCGCGCAGGGCCAGCTCTTCGTAGTCGGCGGGGACGCCGTAGTTGACGTAGACGAGATCGCCGGTCACGTCGCCGTCCCTGGAGTACGCGTTGTAGGTGGGAAGCTGATCGGCCTTCTGGCCCGACGTGCGGTCCTCGGCCAGCGTGGGCTCCTCGATGCGGGCCACGAAGCGCGTGGGCGACACCAGCTCCAGCACCCGCTCCTTCGGCGTCGGAAACAGCACCTCGTACTCCTCGATCCGGGTCTGGTAGCCCCACGAGCGGAAGAGTCCGGCGATGAACTCGGCGTTCTGCTTGCCCCACGGCGAGCCCAGGTGGTGGGGCCGCGAGGAGAGCCGCTCCATCCATGCCCGCAGGTTCTTCGCGTCGAGCAGCGCGTCGTAACGCGCCTCGAGCGCGCGTTGCGCGGCCAGGGCTTCGGGCGTGAAGCCGACGACGGGGGCGTCGCTGCTACGCGAGACGCCGGCGAGCAGGAGGACCGTGAATGCCGACCATACGACGCGGGGCTTTCTCATCGCCGGGACTATATCAGCGGGTCAGGTGGAGCAGAGCGGCGAACGAGAAGAGCCAGGAAGCCAGGCAGGAACGCCACGGTCCAGCAGAGGAAGTGGTAGGTGTAATCCGGCCCGCCCGGCGCGGGCCGCGTCCAGATGCCCGAGATCGCGTAGAACGCGAGCCCCGAGCCGAAGGCGGCGAGCGCTCCGCGCGCGAGGGCGCCGGCCGTGGGCGACGGCCGGTCGCCCGGGCCCCGGCCGTTCAGCAGGCCGAACGCGGCCCACAGCGCCACCCAGAACACGAACATCGCGGCGTTACCCATCAACCGCGCCAGCAGGTAATACCCGCCGGCGGCGGCCAGGCCGATCAGGGCGCCCGCGACGGCGCCACGCCGTGCGCGCTGTCGCAGCGCACCCAGGTAGAGACCGATGGCCATGCACAAGGTCGTGCCGTGCAGGAGGCCGAAGACCGGCCGGTGGGCGGGCACGAAACGCGCCCAGACAAAGTCGCCGAACGTGCTGAGAGCCGCGATGAGCAGCGAGCCGACGATGGCCTGGGTCGCTCCGCGCACGCGCGCGCTACCCGACCGTCACATCCGACGAGAGCGAGCGCAGGACGGTGCGCGCCTCGTCCACCACGGCCCGCACCACGTCGGCTGCGCCGGGCAGGTCGTGGATCAACCCCACACTCTGCCCCGCCCACATCGGGAAATACTCGCCGTCCTTGCGCGCCGCCGCCGCCTCGACGATGTCGCGAGCGGCGCGGCTCTGGACGTAGCCCGGCAACACGGGCGCGCGCGAGGCGCCGTATTCGCCGGTGAACGTGTTCCTGAGCACGCGCGCGTAGAGCCCGCTGAAGGCGTCCGTGACCACCGTGGAGTCGGCGTCGCGACCGACGAGGGCCTGCTTGTAGAAGTCGGCCGCCATCGACTCGCGCGTGGCCACGAAGCGCGTGCCCAGGAGCGCGCCTTTCGCGCCCAGGGCCAGCGCCGCCACCACACCCGCGCCCGAGGCGATGCCTCCCGCCGCGATGACGGGCAGCTTGACGGCCTGCGCCAGTTGCGGGACCAGGGCCATGGTGCCGACGTCGGCGTGCTGGGCGGACGGCCGCTTGACCCACGTCGACCGGTGCCCGCCCGCCTCGTGCCCCTGTGCGACCAGCGCGTCGACCCCCGACTCCGCCACCGCGCGCGCGTCGTCGAGCGTCGCCACCATGGCGACGACCGTGGCGCCGTTTTTGTGGAAGCGACGGACCAGCTCGGCGGTCGGCTTGCCGAGGCCGATGCTGAAGACCGGCACCTTCTCTTCCAGGATCACCTCGATGGACGCGGGGACGATGTCCGGCAGCCCGGCCGGCCGGAGGAACGACGGCGCCAGGCCCAGGCGCTCGCGGAAGCGGTTGAGCGCCGTCTGGACCGCGTGCACGACCGTCTCCGCCACGCGCGTCATGTCGGCGGGTGGCCACATGTCGGTATGAAGCAGCAGGTTCACGCCGAAGGGCCGGTCCGTCAGGCGCTTCACCTCCCGGATGCGCGTGCGCACCTCGTCGGGCGGCAGGTGCGCGCATCCGAGGATGCCCAGGCCGCCGGCGCGGCTGACGGCCGCGGCCAACGTGGGACCGGCGACGCCGCCCATCCCCGACTGCAGGACCGGGTATTCGATGCCGAGGAGGTCGCAGAGCGACGTCCGAAACCGCGGGCCGGCCGAGGTCTCGGTCTCGTGGGCGCGCGCCCGCACCGCACCCGCGGCCACCGCGACCGTGGTCGTCGTCCCCGCCTTCAGGAACTCACGGCGCCTCCAGCCCGGGATCAAAGTCATGGTGGCTCCTTTCTCGCGGCGCGCGGTTGGGAGACGTCCGGCATGAGAATAACCCCTTGTGACTCCCATCAAAGCCTTCCTGGCCCGGCTCGTTCCGCGCTGGGCGGCCGCCGTGTTCCTGGTCGCGTTCGCGGGCCGCATCGCCTTCTGGCTGCTTTCGGACCAGCCCCTGCTGTACCGGCACCAACACTATTACTTCCACGGAGGCCTCTCGATCGCGCTGCACCCGCAGCCCTTCCACTACGTCCTGACCAGCGACGACTGGCGCAGCTGGGTCGGCTGGACGATCGCGCCGCTTTATTACGTGTTCGAGGGCGCCGTGTTCCTGTTGTTCGGCCCTCATCTGGCACCTCTGCGCCTGGTGCAGTGCCTCATGGGAGCGGCCACCGCGGTCGCCGTGGCGAGCCTGGCCCGCGCGGTGGTCGGCCCGCGCGGTGCCTGGGCGGGCGTGGCGTATGCGTTCTACGCTTCCGCGCTCGAGCTGCCGGCTTGGACGCTGACCGAGAATCTCTTCCTGACCTTGCTTGGGGCCGGGATGGCTTGCGTCGTGGCCTCGCTCGAGCGGCCCGGCCTGGCCCTCCCCGCATGGGGCGGCCTGTTGATCGGCCTCGCATCGACCGCGCGCTCGGTTCCATCGGCCTTCCTGCCCGTGCTCGCGGCCTGGCGCTGGTGGTACGCGCTCGAGAGACCGCGTCGTTGGCGTGCGCCGATGGTGATGGTGCTGTGCGCGGCCGCGATGATCGCGCCCTGGATCGCGCGCAACTCGATGCTCGTGGGCCGGCTTGCGCCGATGGACACCACCGGCTACGAGAACTTCTGGTATTTCAATCATTTCGTCGGCCGGCCCGCCTTCGAGGAACAACTGCGCGTTATCTCGAGCCAGCCCTCCATGGAGCAGCGCCAGCGGATGGCGCTGCGCTTCGCGTGGAAGGGCATCGCCCGCAACCCGTGGAAGCTGGTCGACAAGTCGATCGCCAACTTCTGGCACTTTCTGCGCCCCGAGGGCTTGCACAACCTGCTCGCGAGGGAGCGCTCCATCGAGCCCTGGCGGCACGCCTTCACGATCGTCCTGGAGGACGCGTTCCTGGCCCTTTTGATCCCACCGCTCCTCGTCTTCGTTCTGGCCGGCCGGCCCTCGCCAACGCGCATGCTGATCCTGGCCTGGCTTGCCTACTACCTGTTCATGGTCATCGTGGTGTTCGGGAACGAGGTCCCCCGCTTCCGAAGTCCGTTCGTGCCGTTCGCGCTGGCCGGGGCGGCCGGAGGCGTGCAGACCCTGGCCACACCCGGCTGGCGTCGCCGGCCGCTGGCCTGGCTCGGACTGGCTCTCGGCCTCTGGCTCGTGGTCGTGATCCATGCGCCGTACGCCGCCCCCGCCGCCCGCGCGCTCGAGGCTCGCCGGGCGATGGAATCCGCTCTCGAGGCCATCGAACGCGGCGCCCTCGCGGAGGCCCAGACCCTGGCCGCCGAGGCTGCCGCGCGGGCGCCGCTTTCCCCGCGGCCGTGGCTGGTCTACGCGGGACGCCTGCGCGCGAGCGGTTTTGTGCCCGAGGCGCTCGTGGCTTATCAGCGTGCCGACAAACTTGCCGCTCGCTACGGCGAGAGCTGCATCGCCGGTATCGCCCTGCCGCGCCTGCTGCGCGAGGTCGGCCGAGAGCCGGAGGCCGCCGAGGCGCTGCAGGCGGCGCAGCTTTTCTCCTGGAGGAACGACCCTTGGCTCGTGCTCGAAGCGGCCTGGCGCGATCTGCCGCCGCCGCGCACGGATGAGATCCGCGTCGGAGGGGACGACTTCGGCGCCGTGCGCGGCTTCTGTCACCCGCGCCCTGCGCCCCAGGCCGGCCTCGAATGGGCGCGTTATCCGGACGACGGCCCGTCGCCGCCGCCCGGCCCGCACCGCTGGACGCGTGGCCGCGCCTGGCTCCGCCTGACGCCCGCGACCGCGGCCGCCGCCTACAAGGTGACGCTCGAACGCCCGCGACCGCGGCCGCCGCCTACAAGGTGACGCTCGAGATGGGTACGCCATTCCCATCGCCGCTCGAAACCAGCGAGGTTCGGGTGACCCTCAACGGAGGAGCGCCGGAGCGGATCACCCTCGCGCGTGAGGTCCGGGCGTACGACCTGCGCGCGCTCGCGCGGGAAGGCGAGCCGCTGCTGGTGCGGATCGACGCGCCGACATGGAGCCGGCCGGGCGAGCCGGCCGATCAGGGCGTGCGGGTCGAGGGGATCCGCGTCTCACCGGCTGGGTCAACGCCGTAACCGATGCCGGCCACGCCGGGTTCACCCCTCCCGGGACGCGGGTCCGGTGCGTGTCGAGTGGAGTGGACCCGAGTCCCGAAAGACCAGCACCTCCGAGCCGACCACGATCTCCGCGCCGTCGGCGAGGTCCGTGGGCCGCGACACCCGCTTGCCTCCAACTGACGTTCCGTTCTTGCTCCCGAGGTCCTCGATGGTGGCCGCATCTCCATCGATCCGGATGCGGGCATGCCGGCGCGAGATCAACGGCCGGTCGATCCGGACAGTGCATTCTGGGTCCCTGCCGATGAGGGTCTCCCCCGGAACGAGAGGCAGGTCGCGCGATCGCCAGGCAATGCCGAAGCGTGACCGCGTCGCCGGCGGCTCGGCGTCGGGGCCGGGCAAGCGACGCGCCTCGCCGCAGAACGAGTACCCGAAGCCGTGCACGGTGCGCACGAAGCGCGCCGCGTGGCGACGATCGCCCAGGGCTCGCCGCACCTCGGCCACCACACGGGGCAAGCTGTAGTGCGACACGAAGGTCCCCGGCCAGAGGCGGTCGTGTAGTTCCGCCTTGGAGAGTGCGCGGGGGCGGGCGTCCAGTAGGGCCAGGAGCAACTCGAAGGCCTTCGGGGAAAGCGCAGCCGCGCGCCCCGCCCTCGTCAGGCCTCGTGCCTCGGGGTCGAAGACGCAGTCGCCAAAAGCCAGGGCCACGGCCGACTCCGCAGAAACCACGAAGAACTCCCGCAACACCGGCGCGCGCCGCGGCCTATCTTCGCATCGACACACGCTAGCTGACAAAGGTCTCGCCTGGCCAGGCGGCTCTCGAAAAGGAGTCGCCGATGCACGCCATTACCTTTCGAATCGCATGGCGGACGCTCGCCACGCTGTCACTCGCCACGCCCTGCCTTGTCCAGGCCGCCGGTGGTGGAGCGGCCGCGGGCCCGGTATCCCGGGCCGACAACGTCCGGATCCGGAACGAAGGCCATGCCCAGGGTGTCCGCCACGCCCTGAGTCGCGCCTCGCGCACGCTAGGCAAGCCGGAGTGCCAGCGGATCTTCCGGGAGTTCAGGGATGGCGCCGGCAGGCCCCTGCAGGAAAGACTCGACGGCGAAGCCCGCAGCAGTGAAGCCCATCTCGCCTCCCTGCTCCTCTACGACGGTTCCGCGCACCCACGGTGTCGGTCGAAACACACCCTAGCGGTGGCGGTGCCGGGCAGCCGGGTCGTCCTCGTCTGCACTCCGCAGTTCATCGACCTCGCGGGACGAAATCCGCGGATGGCCGCGGGCTTGCTGATACACGAGCAGCTGCATGCCCTTGGCCTCGGGGAGAACCCGCCCACCAGTGCCGAGATCACCGAGCGGGTCATGACGCAGTGCGCCCCGTGACTTGACGGTCAAACCAGCGCGCAGCGCTATCGCAGGCCCTTGACGAGATAGAGATCGGCCTGCGCCCGCTCATAAGTGTAAGCGATGCCCTTGCCATCGCCGGTGGTGACGACCCAGTCCACCTCGCCCAGGGCATCGACGGGGGGCAGCTCCTTCCAGAGCTCCTTGCGCCGGGTGCGGAGGTCGAGCCGATAGAGGAGCCGTTGGTCCTTCCATGTCCTCGACCCGTAGAAGACGTACCGGCCATCGCTGCTCCAACGGATGGGCAGGTCTGAGAGCGAGAGGCCGATGTCTTCGAAACTCCCTCCGTCCAGGGTGTAGATCCCATAGGGCCGATCGTCGGCGACGGTGGCGAGCAGCCGTCTTCCATCGGGCGAGAAGGGATGTGTCATCGACGTGCCGGCCGATTGTTCCGCGGGGGTGAGACGCTCGGCCCGGCCGGTCTCGATGTCAAGCGCGTAGAGCCGCGAGTTGGCGGCGGGATCTGCGCACGGGAATGCGGAGCCGCGACAGGCGCCTACCGGATCACCGAAGTTGACCGAGAGGAGGAGCCGCTTCCCGTCCGGGAAGAAGAGCGCCCAGTGGATATTGAAAGGGGGCCTCACTCCCGCCAGGGGCAGGATCCGGGGTTGGCCGGCCCCCAGCGGATAAAGGACGACGGTGTCCTTCACGATTCCGAGCGCCCATTTCCCGTCCGGCGACAGGGCCCTGGCCGCTCCTTCCCCCAGACGAACCGCGTCGGCCGCGTCCGTGCGCCGCACGTAGACCAAGGGAGACGCCCGGATATTCTCGGTGAAGAGGACTGTCTTCCCGTCCTCCGAGAGGTCGGCCACCACGGAGCGGTTGAGCCAGGTCAGGTCCTTCTGACTCCCGTCGCGATCGATCAACACGAGCACTTGCTGGTAGAGGAGGCGTTGCAGCAGCACGTCGCCGTTCGGGGCGATGTCCTTGAGGCCGACCCAACCGTCGAAGGCCCGTATGTCGCGTACGGTGCCCTTCCGATCGACGGCCCGAAGCGCCGTGCCTTCACCCGTCTCGGGCGTGTAGACGAACCACAGCTCGTCGCCGCCGGCCGACCACGCCAGCCCGTCGGCCGGTTCGACCTGACCCTTGAACAGCCGCGTCTTCTTCCCCGCCAGGTCCACGCTCCAGATCGTTCCGGCGCGCCTGGTGCCGGACTCCGAGGTATTCTCGAGAAACGCAATCCGGTCCCCCCGGGGGGAGAACCGGGGAAGGCTGAGGCCGGTGTCCGATTCAAACAGGACCTTGCCCGTGGGAAACTCGATCCGGTTGGAGAAGCGGATGGTGGCCAGGTCCTGGCCGTCCGGGGACCAGTCCGCGGCGTTCACGTTGGAGGCGAGCTCGCGGGGTGCTCCGCCCGGGAAGGAGAGACGCGCAAGCGTGCGCCGCTCGTCGTCACCGGCGCGCAAAAGCAGCGCGAGCTCTCCGGAAGGAGAGACGGAGGCCACCTGCGCACCGGCGAAGCCGAGGGCGCGGCCCTCGGGATTGCCGGGCCGCGTGAAGTAGACGTCGTCCTCGCCGCCTCCCCAGCGCGCGCTGTAGAAGACCGTCCCGTCGGGGCCGAACCTCGCCTCCCAGAGCCAGCCCTGCCGGAACGTCAACTGTTGGAAGCTGACGTTCGACTCCGGGACCCCCGCGTCCTGCCGCTGCACGTAACCGTAAGCCAGGCCAAGAGCGGCGAGACCGGCGAGACCCGCGGCCAGACGCATCACTCCGAATCGTCCCCGGCCGCCTTCGGGAGGGGCCGCGACGGCGACCCCCGAACCCGAAAGCGCTTCCAGCGCGAAGGCCAGGTCGTGGGCCGACTGGAAGCGCTCCGATGCGCTTTTCTCGAGACAGCGCCTGAGGATTCTTTCCAGCGCCGGGGGCACTTCGCGGCCCGAGGCCGTCATCTCGGGTGGCTCGCGGTGGAGGATGGCCGACAAGGTGTCCGCCGAGGTCTCTCCCCGAAACGCGCGCTGCCCGGTCACCATCTCGTAGAGCACCGAGCCGAACGCGAAGATGTCCGCCCGATGGTCCGCGGGCAGGCCCCGCACCTGCTCCGGCGCCATGTAGCCGAGCGTTCCGAGCACCACCCCGGGCTCGGTGGGCGCGCTGACCGTCCCCGCACTGGTATCGGCCGGCAAGCCG
>Ga0326597_10014134_pt1 | contig 10470 bp, 9 predicted proteins | sample RVTome_12_FD_203789 | JGI IMG/M metagenome (GOLD analysis project Ga0326597, IMG submission 203789) | Soil microbial communities from uranium-contaminated site in the Upper Colorado River Basin, Wyoming, United States - RVT100D185 | ecosystem: Environmental > Terrestrial > Soil > Contaminated >... | reverse complement strand
ACAGCGCGGCAAACACGAGCAGGTACTGGCCGATGCCGCCGTGCGAATGATCGTCCGGATGGTCGGCGAGCATGTGCTCGAATCGCTCTTCCAGACGCTCTTCAAGATTGTGACCGTGCTCAGCCATGGTTGGGTCGCTCCGGCTCGCCGCATGTTGGCGGCCAAGCTCTTTCATCAGATTATACGTCTAGAACAAATACAACAGCGGGAACAAGAAAATCCACACCAAGTCGACAAAGTGCCAATACAGGCCGACGACTTCGACGCGGTTGGTCAACCGTTCGGGTTCGGAGCGCAGCCACCTGTTGCTGGTCAGGAGGTGATAGCCGATCACGATGATCCCGCCGACGACGTGCAGTCCGTGCAGGCCGGTCAGCGTGAAGTAGACCGCCAGAAACGTGCTCTCGCCCGGATACAGGTGGTGCGAAAACTTCGCCCCGTATTCGATGGCCTTGATGATCATGAATCCGAAGCCGCACAGGAGCGTCGCGACCATGTACCCTTTGTAGGCGGCCACCTTGCCCTGCCGCAGCGACGCCCACGACATGACCATCGTGACGCTGGAGGTGATCAGCACCATCGTGTTGAGCATCGCCAGCGGGACATTGAGGATATCGGCGCCATGCGGCCAGTCGGTCGACCCGACGCGCAACAGGACATAGGCGGAGAACAAGCCGCCGAAGAGCATCACTTCCGACGCCAAGAAGAGCCAGATGCCGAGCTTGGCATTGTACAGCCCGGTGTCGGCGCGCGCCGTCAGTGTGTGCGGTATCTGCATCGGAGTTCAGGCCCGTGCCGGCTCATTCTGCGGTGTGAAGTCGGTCGGGGCTCCCGGGACGCTGTATTCGTATGGTCCACGGTGGACCGAGGGCAGAGTCGTGAAATTGCCATGCGGGGGCGGCGAGGGCGCGGCGGTCCACTCCAGCGTAGTCGCCTCCCAGACATTGTCCGAGACCTTCTTTCCTTTACGGATGCTCCAGAAGAAATTCCAGATGAACGGGATTTGGAAGACAGCCATTGTCCAGGCGCCGATCGACATGACGAGATTCCACTCCAGCACTCCCTGTGCGTGGGCATACTGCTGGCCGCCGTCATAGAGCCGGCGCGAAACGCCCGCCAGTCCCTGAATGAACATGGGCATGAAGATAACGTTCATACAAACGAAGGTTCCCCAGAAATGAATCTTGCCCAGCACGTCGTTCATCTTGCGTCCGGTCACTTTGGGATACCAGTAATACAGGCCGCCGAATAAGGCGAGAATGGTGCCGGGGGCGACGACATAATGGAAGTGTCCGATGACATAGTAGGTGTCGTGCAAGTGAATGTCGGCCGTCGACAGTCCCAGCGGCAAGCCGGTCAATCCGCCGATGCCGAACATCGGAATGAAGGCGATGGCGAAAAGCATCGGGGTCGTGAAACGGATCGAGCCGCCCCACAGCGTGATGATGAAAACCGAGATGATGATGACCGAGGGGATCGAGATAATCATCGTCGTCGCCTGGAAGAAAGAACTGATCGTGGTTCCCATGCCGGTCAGGAACATATGATGCGCCCAGACGACGAACGACATGAAGCCCAGAAAGATCGCCGAGAAGACCAGCGATTTGTATCCCCACAGCGGCTTGCGGGTGTTGTTCGCCAGGATCTCGGCGACGATGCCGATGGCCGGAAGGATCAGGACGTACACTTCCGGATGCGCGAGAAACCAGAATAAATGTTGCCACAACAGCGGGCTGCCGCCGCCGGAGTTGGTCAGCAGTTCGCCGCTGACGACCAGGCCGCTGGGCAGAAAGAAGCTCGTGCCCGCGAGCCGATCCATCAGTTGCATGACGCCCGCCGCTTCCAGCGGCGGGAAAGCCAGTAGCAGCAGGAAGGCGGTCACGAACTGCGCCCACACGAAAAAAGGCAGACGCATCAGCGACAGTCCGGGCGCGCGCAACTGAATGATCGTGGTGATGAAGTTGACCGAGCCCAGAAGCGACGATGTGATCAGGAAAACCATGCCCAGCAGCCAGACGGTCTGGCCGGTGGTCGCGATGTTGGCCAGCGGCGCATACGAGGTCCAGCCCGAGTTGGCGGCTCCGCCGGGGACAAAAAAGCCGGCGAACATCACGATGCCGCCGACCAAATAGATCCAATAGCTGGCCATGTTCAGCTTCGGGAACGCCATATCCGGCGCCCCGATCTGCAGCGGCATGACATAGTTGCCGAAAGCGCCGACGCCGAGCGGCACGATTCCCAGGAACACCATGATGGTGCCGTGCATCGCGCCCAACGAATTGTAAAACTCCGGCACCATGATCCCGCCGGGCATCGCCGACTCCCCGAAGAGCCCGCCGATCAACGGCATCACTTCTCCGGGGAAGGCGAGCTGCCAGCGCATCATCATCATCAGGAAAAACCCGAACAACAAAAACACCAGCGATGTGATGGCGTATTGGATCCCGATCAGCTTGTGATCGGTCGAGAAGATATAGTGCCGCCAGAATCCGAGCGGTTGGTGATGCGCTTCGGGGTGCGGCGTCTGGATGTCGTGAGTGTGGAGCGTTTCCTGCTGACTCATGATTCCTCAAGATGGCAGAACCGATGCCGCGGCCGCGCCGCGGCTGTGGCAGCCGCAGTGGATCAGGTGCCGGACGCTCCGAATGTGAATGCCGTGGCTGATGTCTCGCCGTCGCCGACGGTGACGGTCTGCGTCATCGTTCCGGCTTTCTCGTGCCATGCCTCCAGTTCATAGGTGCCCGGCGGCAGGGGTCCGATCGAGAAGCGCCCGGATTCATCGGTGACATCGAAGTGCGGGTGTGGCAGGACACCGGCATAGGCCGCCATCCACGAGTGGACATCGCACTTGATCTTGACCATGACTTCGGGTTCGCTGAAGGACTTGGTCACGCGCATCCCCTCTTTGGGCATGGCCAGGTTGAATTCGCGGCTGTTCTTGGCGAGCGCGTGGACATTGTGCAGCGTCGGATCGCTGTTGAGAATCGCCAGCGGTTGATTGACACGAAGGCCGAAAACATGCGGATCGTAATGGCATCCCCTTTGGTCGAAGATCACCGTGTCGGCGGTGGCGGGGAAGCCTTGGCCGTCCAGACCCGACTTGACATAAACGAATACATTGGCGAGCTCCCCGCCGCTGCCGACGATGTACTCTTCGGTGAAGACCGGCTCGGAATGGAGCTTTCCGCAGACGGGATCGGAATCCATGCGGATGCGCGTGTTCTTGGGGGCTGTGCCGGAGAAAGTCACAGACCCGGCGAGCGTGGCAGTGGCGGCCTTCGGCGGTGTCGCCTGCTGGGTCTGCTGCTGTGGGGTTGCGGGCGGCGTTTGGGTCGTGGAGTCACCGCCTCCGCCGCATCCTGTCATTATCGAGACGGCGCACACCGCCGTGAACGTCATTACGTAGGTATACTTCATCGGATCAAAGCTCCTTCCCTGGATCTGTTCAACATCATTTAGGTCCGACATTGCGGACGCGAATTCGGTAAGACTAATGAGTTTGTGTCACTTCCAAAAGAGAAAAATGAGTATCGGGCAACGAATCTGCGGCGGCAAGCTGTTTCCGTTCGTGGACTTGCGCGGTCCGGTTTGATGATTCCGAAATCAGGCGCGCGTGTCGGCGGGCTCCGCCGTGGCTTCCGGCAAGCCCTCAAGACGTCCGCCCTGCGGCATGGCCAGAACTGTCTGCAACCAACGATGGACGTCGTTGCGTCGAATTTGCGATCTCAGAAGCTTCATCCGCGACTGTTGCTCCCGTTCATTCATGGAGTAGGCCTGGTGGATTGCATCCGCGCATCCCTCGCGGTCGTACGGGTTGACGCACAGCGCGCCGCGCCCCAGTTGTTCGGCCGCTCCGGCGAACTCGCTGAGGATCAGCACGCCGCGTTCTTCGACGGAACTGACGCAGTACTCCTTGGCGACGAGGTTCATGCCGTCGCGCAACGGCGTCACCAGCGCGATGTCGCTCGCGCGGTAGTGCGCCAACAGCTCGGTCCGATCCAGGGCGCGATACAAGTAATGTATGGGCACCCATCCGTGCCGCGAGAACCGCGAGTTGATCCGGCCTGAGAGTTGGTCCAGCAGCGACTTGAGATCGCGATAGTCGGGGACATGGGTCCGGCTGGGAACTACGATCTGAATCAGCGAGACGCTCCCCTGCATCTGGGGATACTTCTCCAGCGCGCGCTCGAAGGAGAGAAACGTCTCGGGTATGCCCTTGGTGTAGTCCAGACGATCAATGCCGAGAATCAGTTTTCCGACGCGGTAGCGTTCACGCAAATACCACGAGGCCTCGGCGACCTCCATGCGACGCGCCCCCTCATCGAATTCGTCGAAGTCGATGCTGATCGGAAAGGAGCCGACCTTGATCGTGCGTCCCTCGAATTCCAGCTCGCCCCCGCGCCGCCCCATGCTGACCGACGTTTCGGGGACCAGTCCGCGCACACATTGCAGGAAGTTTTGGCGGTCACGGATTGTCTGAAAGCCGATCTGATCGTAAGCCAGCAGCGCGCGTATGATCAGGTGTTTCCACGGCATGCGTCGAAACAGGTCCAGCGAAGGAAAGGGGATGTGCAGGAAGAATGAGATCGGCCGTCTGACGCCCGCTGCGCGCAGATCGGCGCCAACCAGCAGCAGTTGATAGTCATGCACCCAAACGAGTGATTGCCGGTCGAGGTCGGAGGCGATCACCTCGGCAAACCGTTTGTTGACATCGACATACGCCGCCCAAGTGTCGGCTTCAAAGCGGCAATGCCCCAGCAAATCATGGAATAACGGCCAAATCGCCTCGTTGGCGAAGCCGCGATAGTACCCTTCCTCCTCGTGTTTGCTCAACGGTATCGGGACAAGCTGATAGCGGTGTTCCTGATTAAACCGTTCGAGGAGCGGACCAAAGGGAACTTCCGGGCCGCAGCCGGGCCAGCCGATCCAGACCCCGTGATTGCGCTCCATGATCGGAGCCATCGCGGTGACCAGCCCGCCGGCTACGGGACCCAGTGTCCATCGGCCGCCTTCGGAGATGACAGCGACCGGCAGCCGGTTGGAGACAACAAACAGTCGCGCTGACTTTTGATTCGTCATATCGACGATCCGAACGAACGGTTCGACGATGCGGCCGACCACACACTGATGGTGGCCGGCGTGTCTACCGCTGATCCGATCAATCTATCATTTCAACGGTCCCGCGTCCACCCAGCCAGAAAATCCAAAAGCTCCCCCGGCGGCCTCAGCCAGTATCGCGCCCGACTGGGACGAACTTCCGGGCGTACCAGAATCGCCCAATCGGTCGTGCTGAGTCGGGCAAATGCATCTTCGTCGGTCTCATCGTCTCCGAGATAAGCGAAAAACGCATCGGGCCGGCACTCGGCCTTCAACGTTGATACCGCATCGCCCTTGGATCGGGCCATCGACCTGACTTCGATACCGCCGTCGAAGCGTCGCAATTGCAGCGGGGTTCCGTCAACGAGTCGCTCCCAGATCGGGTACAGGACCTCGATGCAGCGTTGGCCTTCCGCAGGCGGCAAGCGACGGGTGTGCAGCGCCACCGACGCGGTCTTCGACTCCAGCGCGTCCCTGGGGATCCGAGACGGGACGGACGCCAGCGCGCGCTGCAGCACGTCTCGCACGCTGCCGGGCGGTGACCACTCCTCGATTTTTCCATCCGCATGTTGACGTTGCCAACCATGAGCGCCCCAGATCTCAATCGGAAATCGGACATCCAGCAGCGCGACCACCTCGGTCACCGGCCGGCCCGAGACGATGACGAGCCGGCTTTCGGGTCGTGTGGATATCGCGTCCAGTCGCTCCCGCACACCCTCATACGGAACCGCGGCCATGCGTTCGGCGCGAAAGGGCGCGAGCGTGCCGTCGTAGTCCAGCATCAGGACACGATGTGCGTGATTTTGAACCGATTCAAATCCACCGAAATCAAACGGGACGGGATGATCGGGAGGGGACATTGTCATGTGAATTGTCAAGATACATTGCCGAGACATCCGGCCAAGGGCAAGTTTGCCCACAGCGACGCGTGCCGCTCTCGACGCCGCGGTCTGACCCCAAAGAAAACGCCCCGGTCTCATGACCGGGGCGCATCGGAAGCCCATTCGGATGATGCGGCGTCTAATGCGACGGACTACAATCGGGCGCCTCGCACGGGTCATCGAATCCGCAAATCGGCGAATAATCCGCACGGAAAGCGTGATCGACCAGCACGACAACGTCGAACACGTCGATGGCGCAGTCGCAATTGGCATCCAGCACCGAGAACGGACACGACGAGAATCCCAGCTCAGGGTAGTTGCGGAAGGCGACATCGACGCAATGGATGACATCGAACACGTCGATGATGTCGTCACAATCCCAATCGCCCTGGCAGGGACACAGACAGACGTCCGACTCGACGGAGACATGGACGGGGATGGTAATTTCTATGGGGTCCGGTTCGACCGTGCGCTCGCGCAGCGTGATGATCGCGTTGTACTCGTTGGGGTACAGCCCCGCCGTGTCGATGTCGACCGTGAAGCTGCCCGGTGTGAATCCCGTATCGATGGACAAGAGGACCCACGGTTGGTTCACCTCGACTTCCCATGGGATTTCGCCGCATCCCGGATCCGTCACGTTAACGAGCTTGGCGGCGGGATCGGTTCCGTACTCGATCACAAAATCGAGAGAACCGGGGTTGGCGACCAGAGTGTCGGGGTTGGGCGTGACCGTAATGGTGATGGTCGCAGTGTCGGCCAAATCACCGTCGGAGACGATGAAGGTCGCCATGTGGACGCCCTCATCGGCGCACGTCGTGAGCCAGTTGAACAATGCCAGCCCCACGCCGTTGTCCGCCAGGGTTGCGGCGGCCGGAGCTCCCTCCATCGTGATGTCGAGAGAATCGTCGTCGATGTCGGTCGCGCCGACGGCAAACGCGAGGGTCTTGCCGGCTTCGACAAACTTATTCGAGATGGGGCCCCAGACCGGCGGGTCGTTGACCGGGTTGACCGTGAAGGTCGCCGCGTCTTCATCGAACTGCAAGTCGAGATCGGTCGCGCGAAATGTGATCGTTTCGCTGCCGAACCAGTCGGGGTTGGGGATGAGGATGGTGGCGATCTTGCCGGGACTAATCACCACACCGAGTTGCGATTGGCCGGTCGCTGTCCAGGTCATCTCGGCATCGGTGTTGTCGGGATCGACCACATAGTCGTTCAGATTGATCTGCGCGAAGGTGCTCCCCTCGTCGATTGTCTGGTCGGGAATGTCGGACACCTCTGGCGGGAATACTGGGTTGCCGATCGTGACCAGTCCGCGCGTGAAGGTGGGCACGACCGGCGTCCCGGGGCCGCACTGCGAATACACAAGGTGATTGCCCGGGGTCGTGCAGGTCGAGTCGATCTCGAAGAGGCCGTCGACATTGGTGACATCGAAGGTGATGATGAGCGATGGCGTCCCTCCGGGCGGAACGCCGTCGTTGCCGACCGGCAGGCACGGATCGGAGACCTGAACGGCGCTGTACATGAAGGCGTCGGGACTGATGAAGTCGACGGCGCTGAAGAACATGTACCCCGACCCACCACACAGCAGAGGGTTGGTGTTGTCCTCATCGGGATAGAAGTTCTTGGTGACGAAGCCGATGAGCGAGGTCGTGAAACGATTGGCGGCATCGACCGTGAGCGTGTTGGTCATGTAGCCGCCGGACGTCGTGATCTCACGGAACTCCAGTGGGATCACGATCGCGTTGAGCTGCACATCGTTTTCCACATAAACGCCGATCGTGACCCCGGCGGCGCCCAGCGCCACCGACTTGGATTCGACCAACACGTGGTTGGCCCCCCAGGCGCTGGTGGGGATCAGAAGACAGAGCGCGCCGCTGAGACGAAGTAGGGTGGTCTTCATGCGATCTTCCTCCTGAAGATCTTTGGGTGCCTGATGCTCGCGGTGTGCTGCCGACGCCTGCGAACGAGAAGTAACCGTGGGACTCAGGGCAACCCGCCCTCGGCCCGCAGGGTAGGTTTACGCCCGCGAAGCTGCTTTGTCAAGCAGACTTACGGGGCTGTCGGGGTCAAGATTCGGTAAAGATCGAGACAGGAGCTGCCGGGTCCTGACACGGGCCGTCCGGGCCGCGGCTTATCTTCTTTTCTTCACGGGGCCTTCGACATGCGCCTGCAATCGCGCGAGCGCCTGATCCCACTGCTTGGAAACGAGTTTGAGATACGTGCTGAGTCCTTCCAGCGGCTCCGGATCGAATTCAAACAGGGTCTCGCGTCCGGCACGGACATGGCGCACGATTCCCGCGCTCTCTAAGACGCGCAGGTGCTTGGTGATCGCCTGCCGGGTCAGCGGTGAGCCCACGGTCAGTTGGGAAATCGAACGCGGCGGTCCGACCGCGAGCCGGGCGACCAGCGACAGCCGCGTTCGGTCGCCGAGCGCGGCAAAGGCCGGAGCGTGATTGCGCCGTATTGTCGGGTTGCTGCTACGGGTTTTGCGCGACATGGGTCTCGATGTTCTGCATTTGAATCGTCCAGCCGCCTTCGTTCATGCGGAACGCCTCGAGCCGCCGGTCGCTGGGAATTTTGTCGAATCCGGATTCGGTCACTTGCAGCAGCGTCCCCGTGGCGGTCTTCTCGAGCCGGAATTCGACCAGCGTGGGCGTCTCCTTCGAATAATCGACTCCGGGTTCGATGGCATAGGGATGCCATGTAAATGAGAAGAGCCGTTCGGGCACCATCTTCTGCACCACGGCGTCAAACCGGAGGTGCTCATAGCCGGGATAGGTGATCTGGCCGCGCACGGTCTGCCCCGGCACGAACGGGCCCTCCAACTTCACCCGAAACCACTCGCCGAACTCGCGGTGATCGGTCAGGGCGCGCCAGACCCGGGCCGCCGGTGCCTTCAGTTCGATTTGCTTGACGATACTGTGTTCCATGGGGGCAACCTCCGGCAATGGTGTGAGCGTCTTATGCAACCTGTCGGTTGCATATTAGCGGGTGGCGAAGGATAAGGCAACTGTTTTGTTGCTCGTTGTGCAGGAGGCGCCGCCGAGGGCTCAGATCTCATCGCGAACGCGAAGAAAGTTATCGCCTGCCGCGCGGCAGTCGGGCAGGGCCGAAAACAGTTCAATCGGAGACGGACTCGGGGAGGCAGTTATGCGGCGTTCGCGGGACGCACCTCTGGGGGAAGTGAATTCGGCAAGCCCTGACCAAGAACTAAAGCGCGGTCAGGGCCACCCTGCCGTAAAACACCGAATCTCCCTCAGATCGTATTCATGCCAGCCGGCGATTGCTGGAGTCGAAAGGAGGATTGCTGACACTACGAACACAAAAACTGTCCTCATTAATTGCCTCCTCACATTTGTGGAGCGATATCTATGCCATTAGGTGTTTGGCTTTCATCATACAGTATCATGTGGACTCCCAACGAGTGAGCATCTATTGCAAGGAGCGGCTGCCCCCCTGTCCCTGGTTCCCCACACCGCACGTAAGCCTTTTTGCCATCAGGCAAGAACCTAATGTCTCGAGGAGCAACTGCCCGTGGCCAGCCAAGATCATCTTTATGAACCGAAATGGTATCAATCCGCGCCCCACTAGACGCGTCTACAATCGAGATGTATTGTCGCCAAGGTCCAAGAACATATATCCCACCGTGCGTTAACCACACCTGATTTCCGTCAGGAGTTACTCGCGGGAAGCCACCAGGCGAATCCGTCGGGAACGTGAACAAAAGCTCACCCCGAATTAGATCGTATCCAATCAGACAGACGCAATCGGCGGAGTTGCCAACGCCATAGAATTTGGACCCGTCAGGAGATAGATCGAAATGAGTAACGTAGAACACATCCGACTCTGGTGTAACCTTGAATATGATTGTGTCTACGATTTCATGAGTCTCGACATCATAGACCAAAGTGATCTGACGAGGTTCAGATAAGCTACGCCGATCGCTTGTTCCGATTATGTAATGGGTCCCTGGGATCTGACGCGCCCCTACCAGCTCGACGCTATCTATTTGATATGACCCGAGGTCCGGAAGTTCTAGTTCCCAGAAATGCCTTAATCCTGTGACGATTAGACTCTCCGAATCGTCATGAGTGACGAATTCAGCATTCACAAAACTCGTTGGTACTATGCCGATTTCGGCTTTGGTACTTAGATCCCAGACGGGGCGAACTCCGTAAGCATTTGCCACGAGGTACTTCCCATCCGATGACGCGTAGACATCAGACAACGTGCCACTGGAAGGAAGATCAAGTGTATCAATCACTGCATCACTGTCGCAGTCCATGACCAAGATTCGGGTCCTCCCAGTTGTGTGGTCATTTACACCTACGTAGAGCCTGTAGTGGACCGAAGCGAGATCAATTATTCGCTGTGACACGCATGCGAGATTGCACGCTGATCCTCCCCCGATTTGGTTGACACCTCATAAGAGAGTTTTGATACTCTCGGAGGAGGTGTTTGATGAGCAGTTCAAGACGCCGGTACACGGCGG
>Ga0326597_10014133_pt1 | contig 10470 bp, 7 predicted proteins | sample RVTome_12_FD_203789 | JGI IMG/M metagenome (GOLD analysis project Ga0326597, IMG submission 203789) | Soil microbial communities from uranium-contaminated site in the Upper Colorado River Basin, Wyoming, United States - RVT100D185 | ecosystem: Environmental > Terrestrial > Soil > Contaminated >... | reverse complement strand
TCGAGATGGATCATCGCCACCTGCGTTCGATACGCCGCGACCACGCGCGGCGCTCCGCGGATATCGCCTTCTCCCAGCGGCGAGCCTCCGCGAGGCTCAGAGGAAACGACTTGTGAATCTCATCCAGTGCACGAAGCGCGTCGGATGATTTCGACGGGGCTGCCCTAGAAACCTCTCGGATTGCGCGGCGGAGAGCCTCGGACTTCGAAACATCCCAGCGCTTGGCGAGATCCTCGAGTGCCCGCACCGTCTCCGGGTCGAGAGAATACGTCGTCTTCACCATCGTGGAGGCCATACTCAATATAGTAGGGCCATACCAGAATCCCTTCAAGTGATACAATCCGCGGCCATGTCCCGCGGCCGACAGCTCCACGTCACCCCCAACGAAAGCTTCTGGCTCGAAGCCATCGATTGCGAGCATCTGGAGCCGCCGCTCGAAGGCGAGAGGAAGGCCGACGTCGTCTGTCTCGGCGGAGGCTACACCAGCCTGGTCACCGCCTACCTTCTCAAGAAACGCAACCCCGGTCTCGAGGTCGCGGTCCTCGAAGGAAACTACGTCGGCTTCGGCGCCTCCGGCCGCAACGGGGGGATGGCGCTTCACGAGCCCCACCTCGACCGCGCTCGAAAGCGAGGGGTCGAGAGGGTGCGATTCACCTATGACGAGACGGTGCGGACGATCGACTGGATCGAGGAGCTCGCGCGCGAGGAAGGATTCGACTGCGAGCTCGAGCGCACCGGATACCTCGACATCGCCCTCTACCCCAGGCACGAGCGGGAGAACGAGGAGAAAGAAAGCGCCTGCCGCAAAGTCGGCATCGAGCTCGAGCTCTTCGATCGCGAGACGATGCGCTCCACCATCCGGAGCGAGCGGTTCGGAGGGGCGCTTCACTTCCCGAAGGCGGCGATACTCCATCCCGGAAAGTACGTCTCGGGGTTGAAGAAAGCAGCGGTCGCGAAGGGCGTCCGGCTCTTCGAGGAGAGTCCCGTCGAGAACGTGGTCGAGGACCGCCGTGGCTATGAGGTGGCGACCGCCCGCGGCCGTATCCGCGCCGAGACGCTCGTCGTCGGGCTCAACGCCTACCTTCCCGCGGCGCGGCTAGGCCTGGTTCGGGACCGCGCGGTCTCTCTCTTCTCCTTCATCTTCCTGACCGAGCCTCTGACCGACGCCCACTGGAAGGAGATCGGCTGGTCCGGCCGACAGGGCTACACCGACAAGAGGCGCGTCCACAATTACGTTCGCCTCACGGGAAACCGCATCCTCTTTGGCGGCCGGGTGCGCTATCACTTCGGCCTCGAGTCGCCGAGAGAGATCGAGCAGCTGTTCACCGAGCTGAAGACGGAGCTCTTGAAGACGTTCCCCTCTCTGAAAGACGTCGCCATCACCCACCGGTGGTGCGGTCCCGTCGCGATCACCTGGAGGCGCGCGCCCGAGATCGGACGGACGGGACGAAACGGAAGGACCTTCTACGCCCTCGGCTACTCGGGCATGGGGGTTTCGCTGGCGACGCTCTCGGGGCGGGTCCTCGCGGATCTCATCGAAGGCCGCGAAGCACCGTGGAAGAATCTTCTTTACCTTCACGACCCGGTGGCTCCCCTTCCCCCCGAGCCCTTCCGCTATCTCGGCTTTCAGGGCGGCTACCTCAGCATGCGGTTCATGGACTTCCTCGACCGGTTTTCCTAGACTCCGCTCGTGAAACGCGAAGACCGGGATCTCGGCATGGACCGCGCGATCACGCGACGGGATTTCCTCCAGGGGGTTGCGTTGGCCGTCGCCGCATCGCGACTCCGCCTCGGCCCGAATCAGGGGCTCGACGGACAGACGCCGTTGGCGATGGCGCTCGGCCACCGGGTGCGTGACGGAGAGGTTCCGGCGGAAGTCGCGGACACCGGCGAGGTCTACGACCTCGTGGTCGTGGGGGCGGGCATCGCCGGCCTCGCCTCCGCCTACCTTTATTATCAGGAGGCGGCACTAGGGGAAGGCGCGCCCTCGATCCTTCTCCTCGACAACCACGACGAGCTCGGAGGGCACGCCCGCCGGAACGTCATGGAGTACGCGGGGCAGCGGCTCATCGCCCCCGGCGGCACGTTCGCCCTCGAGGACGTGGAGGATTCCCCCGAGGAGGCCCTCGAGTTCTTCCGGCGCATCGGGCTCGATCCCGCGAGGCTCGCCTTGTACCGGGACCCGAAGTTCCGCGAGCGATTCGGTCTCTCCCCGGCGGTGGCCTTCGACTCGAGAGTCTTCGGAGGCGCCCGGACCACCTGGGTCAACCGCTGGAACGAGACTCCCTACGAGGAGTTCTTCGCCCGGTGCCCGTTGAGCGACGCGGCTCGAAAGGAGCTCGTCGAGCTCTACACCGCGCGCAAGAACTATCTCCCCGACTCCAGAGAGCTCGAGGTCGACCTCCATTCCATGAGCTGGGAGAGATTCGTGCGAGAGAAGATGGGCCTCGGCGACGACGCCGTGCGCTTCGTCGATCTCTACTCGACCGACCTCATCGGCCTCGGCTGCGATGCCGCCTCCGCTCTCGAGGGCTACGCCATCGGTCCCGGCTTCTTCGGGATGGGGGGCGAGGGCTTCTACGAAGAGGGCGGGATGCTCAAGTACGGCTACCAGCCCGTGAACCGCTATCCCGACGGAAACCACACCGTCGCCCGCCAGCTTCTCAAGGGGATCCTCCCGAGCGCCATCACCGGCGAGAACACCATGGAGGGAGTCTTCAACGGCGAGCTCCGCAATGAGGAGCTGGACCGAAGCGAGAACCGGGTCCGGCTCAGGCTCTCGTCGATGGTAGTGCGCATCCAGCAGAAGGGAGAGATCGTCGACATCGACTACGTGCGCCAAGATGGCAAAGGTTGGCGCGTGCGCGCCCGGCACGTCATCATGACGGGTTGGGGGTCGGTCGCGAAGCACATCGTTCCCGATCTTCCGGAGGAGCAGCGGCGGGCGCTGGAAGAGTACCGGTACAGCTCCGCTCTCTACATCAACGTGTTATTGAAGCACTGGCGCCCCATCGCCGACATCGGCGCTTTCGAGATGTATTGGCCGGAGGGCTACTGCACGTGGATGCACGTTTCCGACCCGCTCTCGGTCGGCGATTACCGTCCGGTGTATCACCCCGACAAACCGACCCTCCTCAGCATGTACAAGTACATCCATAAGAGAGGGCTCGAGCCGCGCGAGCAGATGCAGCTCGGCCGATACGAGATGGAGAGGAAGAGCTTCGAGGAGTACGAGCGCGAGATCCGGAGCGAGCTGAACCACGTCCTCGGGCCGTACGGCTTCGACGCCGCTCGGGACATCGCGGGGATCACCGTGAACCGCTGGGGGCATGGCTACAACTACTTCAAGGAGCCGGGCCCGAAGGCGAAGCTAGAGAGCCCGCCCTATCGCGCTGGAAGGCGGAAGTTCGGCCGCATCTCGTTTGCGGGGGCAGACGCCGGCGGGACCCCCTGGACTCAGGCGGCGCTCGTCCAGGCTTTCCGCGCCGTCCACGAGCAGCTCTGAGCCTCGATTCCTGTGCTCTTGCGCCGGCTCCCCCCGGCTGTCTAACATAATAAGGTTTGCCCAAATCAGGAGAGTTTCCATGACCACTGCCCCCGTCAGGCACGTTAAGCACGACAAGCACAAATCCCTGCTCGACAAGCTCGGCATCGAGGAAGTGAACAGCGGCGCCAGCACGGGCCCGGACACCTGGCTCTCTGAGCCCTCGGGAAAAGAGCTGGTCTCACTCAACCCCACTACGGGCGAGCCCATCGCGAAAATCATCCAGGCGACGCCCGCCATCTACGAGAAGGTCGCGTCGACCGCCGCCAAGGCGTTCGAATCCTGGCGTGAGGTTCCCGCCCCCAAGCGCGGGCAGGTGATCCGCGACCTCGGAGACGCCCTTCGCGAGCTCAAAGAACCTCTCGGCGATCTGATTTCTCTCGAGATGGGAAAGATCCGCGCCGAGGGCCACGGCGAAGTCCAGGAGATGATCGACATCTGCGACTTCTGCGTCGGGCTTTCGCGCCAGCTCTACGGGCTCACGATGCACTCCGAGAGACCGCGCCATCGGATGTACGAGCAGTGGCATCCCCTGGGAGTGGTGGGTGTGGTCACGTCTTTCAACTTCCCCATGGCGGTCTGGTCCTGGAACACGGCCATCGCCTCGGTCTGCGGCGATCCCATTCTCTGGAAGCCCTCGAGCGACACGCCGCTCACCGCGATCGCCGTTCAGCACGTGGCGAACGGCGTCGCGGGGGATCACGGACTTTCCGGCATCTTCAACCTCGTCATCGGCTCCGGCCGCGACGTGGGCGAGCTGATGCTGAAGGACCCGAGGCTCCCGATGATCTCGTTCACCGGCTCGACCGGTGTCGGCCGACGGGTCGCCGAAGCGGTGTCGCGCCGCTTCGGAAGGACCATCCTCGAGCTCGGCGGAAACAATGCCATCATCGTCGCCGAGGACGCGGATCTCGACATGGCAACGCGGGCGGTTCTGTTCGGCGCTGTCGGCACCTCCGGCCAGCGCTGCACCAGCACCCGGCGCATCATCGCCCAGAAGAGCATCGTGAAGGAGCTCGAAGAAAGGCTGGTCAAGGCGTACAAGTCGATCCGCATCGGCGATCCCCTGGACGACAAGACCCTCATGGGTCCCCTCGTGAACCAGGGCGCGGTGAACGACATGTTCGCAGCCCTCGAGCGGGTGAAGAAGGAGGGAGGCAAGGTCCTCGCCGGCGGCGGCAAGCTCCCGGAGAAGGGACCGAACTTCGTCGAGCCCACCATCGTCAAGATGCCGGCCCAGACGGAGATCGTGAAGGAAGAGACCTTCGCCCCGATCCTCTACATCCTCGAGTACGGGGACATTGAGGAAGCGATTGCCCTCCAGAACGGAGTTCCCCAGGGGCTTTCGAGCTCCATCTTCACCGACAGCATGCGCAAGATGGAGGCGTTCCTCTCCGCCTCGGGATCCGACTGCGGCATCGCCAACGTGAACATCGGGACCTCGGGCGCCGAGATCGGCGGAGCGTTCGGTGGAGAGAAGGAGACCGGCGGCGGCCGGGAGTCGGGCTCGGATTCCTGGAAGCAGTACATGCGGCGGCAGACCAACACCATCAACTGGTCGAAGGACCTGCCTCTGGCCCAGGGCCTCGAGTTCGGCTAACGCGGACGCACCGCGAAACTCTCATCCGAGGATGGTCCCGGCCCAGAGCTCTTCGAAGAACTGAGTCACCGCCAGGATCTCGACCCCGGCGTCGTCCCGGCGGCGCCTCTTCTCGTTACAGACGACGATCTTCCTTTCGAGAGGTATCTCTTCAGCCAGCGCGAAGATCCCTCGGTAATCGCGGGGAGAAACATGAGACTTGGCCTTCACTTCGATGGCGACCCGACTTCCGATGACGAAATCCACTTCGAGCTGGGAGCGGCTCCTCCAGTACGTCAGCTCGTCATCGAGCCGGCGGTAGTCGAGGAAGCTTCTCAGCTCCAGGAAAACGAGATGCTCGAGCGCCCGGCCGTAGGCCTCCGAACCCTCCTCGATGTCGCCGACGCGCTTCAGCAGGTTCGCAACTCCGACGTCGAAAAAGTAGAACTTGGCGGTGGCCACCGGCTTCCGTTTGACGGTCTTCTGGTACGCGGGCAGTTGGTAACCCACCAGAGTGTCCTCGAGGATCTGATAATGTTCTCGCACCGTGCTCGGCGACACCCCGGCATCCGACCCGACCGAAGTGAAGTTGAGCTGTTCTCCGTTCGTGAGCCCGGCCACGTCGAGAAAACGGCTGAAGTTCCCGATGGAGCGGGTAAGACCCTCGGCCCGAATCTCTTCTCGGAGATAGGTTCCAACGTAGGCTTTGAGGTCTTCGCGGGGTTCTGGCGAATCGAGGATGGAAGGAATACTTCCTCGGTTCAATCGGTCGAGGAGCCGTCTGTGATTCAACTCAACGGAGACGAGAGGATGGAGCCGGCACACTCGGGCCCGGCCGCCAAGAAGATTGGCCGCCCCTCGCTTCAGCTTTCGGGCGCTGCTACCGGTCAGTAGGAAGCGCAGGTCCTTGTTCCGCTCCAGCAAGAGCTGAACCTCATCGAGAAGGGCGGGGATCTTCTGGATCTCATCGACGACCACGACGTTTTGTCGAGGGGCGAGCGTCTGGCGAAGGTATTCGGGGCGCGCGCTCAGTTCTCGGAAAGTGTCCGCTTCGAGAAGGTCGTAGAACGCCGCTTCAGGAAAACTCTGGCGCACCAGGGTTGTTTTTCCGGTCTGCCTCGGACCGAAGAGGAAGATCGATTTGTGCGTGAGGATCTCCCGCAAGTCGATGACCCGCCTGTACATTCCACAATAGTATTGTGGAATTACATGCAATTCCACAAAATAGTTGTGGATTTGCATGGGAGGACTTGGGCCAGCCGAGGCTTCGAGGCTGTGGGGGCGGCCTCCTGCCTTGTAAGGAGGAAGGGCAAGATCCTCGTAGGTGCGGCGGCAGACCGACACCGTCAACTGGTCGAAGGATCTGCCTCTCGCGCAGGGCTAGAGTTCGGCTAAACTTCTCCCATGGCGACTGCCACTCCGGTAATTTACGCGGATCCGCAGGTCGTGCTCCCCAACGTGAGCTGGGAGACCTATGAGAGACTTCTCGAGGATTTATCCGACTGCAGCGTCCCGCACTTGACGTACGATCGTGGGGTTCTGGAGATCCTGAGTCCGACGCAAGAGCACGAATACTTCAATCGCACGCTTAACCTGATCGTCGAGATCGTGGCCGCGGAGCTCGACGTCAACGTTCGTGTCCTTGGCTCGAGCACGTTCAAACGAAAAGATCTCAAGCGTGGTTTCGAGCCTGACTCCTGCTTCTACGTGGCCAGCGCGAAACGGATACGCGGCAAGAAAAGGCTCGATCTCTCAATCGACCCGCCCCCGGATCTCATCATCGAGATAGACATCACGACTTCCTCCGTCCCGAAGATGCCCATCTTCGCCCATTTCGGAGTACCTGAGGTTTGGCAATACGACGGAAAGTCTCTTCGGATGTCCAAGCTTCAAGGAGACGAGTACACGAGCATCGACAGGAGCCTTTCGTTCCCCCTCCTGACCCCCCGGCGCTTGAGGACCTTCTCGCCAAGAGCGAGAAGTGGGAAGATCGGCCACGCCTCGTGAGGTTCATTCGGGATTGGGTGAGCTCGAATAAATGACGCCCTCACCCTCGAGGACGACGTAGACGCGAGCGCCGCGGAGAGCGCCCAGCGCTTCCGTTCCTCCCGACGGCCACCGCACCGCGACCTCGTCGGCCGAGGCGCTCTCGCCGAGCCCGAAATGCAGTCTCGGGTCGTGGCTCGATAGATAACCGCCCCCCGACTTTGCCGTCTGCATCTGGCTCTTCCCGGAAGCGGTGACGCTCACCCGCGCGCCCACGCCGTCCCGGTTGGAAGTACGGCCCACCAGGAGGAGTTGCAACCAATGTCCCTTGCCCGGGGTCTCGTTGATCAGCAGCGAGGGAAGGGCGTGCATGTTCGCGATGACCACGTCGAGGTCTCCGTCCTCGTCGACGTCCCCGAAGGCGGCGCCGCGGCCGAGGCGTTTCTCCACGAGCCCGGCTTCTTTCGAGGCCTGGACGAACGTTCCCTCTCCGGTGTTGAGGAAAAGCTGATTCGACTGCGCGTACCAGGTCCCGCTCGCGACTTCCTCTACCTCGGGCCAGATGTGGCCGTTCACCACGAATAGATCGAGGTCGCCGTCGTGCTCCACGTCGAGAAATCGCGTCGCCCAGCCGAGGTAGGGAAACGTGGGCTCGCCGAGACGGGCGCGGTAGGTCACGTCGGAGAACAGGCCCGAGCCATCGTTTCGGTAAAGGGTGTTGTAGTCATCGGAGAAGTTGGTGACGTAGAGGTCGGGCTTCCCATCGGCATCGAAGTCGCCGCTATCGACCCCCATCCCTGCTTGAGGCCTCCCGCCCTCGACATAGGCCGCGCCCGAGAGCGCGCCGAAGTCCTCGAACACGAAACGGCCCCGGTTGAGGAAGAGGAAGTTCTCCGTCAAATCGTTCGCGACGTAGATGTCGAGGAGCTCGCCGTCGTCGAAGTAGTCGAGAACCACTCCAAATCCGTAACCGCGCTTGAGAGCGACACCGGATGCGACCGAGACGTCCTCGAACGTGAGGTCTCCGCGGTTCCTGTAAAGAAGGTGCGTCTCCCGAGGGTGGGAAAGGGGGCCGCAGGAGACTTTCACTCCCTTCCAGTAGCAGTTCTGCTCCGGAGGCGCGTTGCGATCGAAGACCGCGTGGTTGGCGACGACGAGCTCGAGGAAACCATCGGCATCGAAGTCTCCCGCGGCGGCTCCCGACCCCCAGCGGGGATCGTGGACCCCGGCTTCGCGCGAGACGTCGGTGAAGGTCCCGTCGCCGTTGTTGCGATAGAGAACGTCGGGCCCGAAGTTGGAAACGAAGAGATCGGGGTCGCCGTCGTTGTCGAAGTCCGCGAATAGACAGCCCGCGCCCCATTCCTGCTCCAGGAGCCCGGCCTCCGCAGTCGCGTCGGTGAAATGCGCCTCGCCGTCGTTCCGGTAGAGCCGGTCGCTCGGTGGAGGCACGCCTTCGGGGAGATCGAGGAGCGAGCCGTTGACGAGGTAGAGGTCCAAGTCGCCATCACCGTCGTAGTCCGAAAGGCCGGCGCCCGTTCCCGTCCTCTCGATGATGTAGTTCTTCTCCTCCGAGCCGAACGTCACCACCAGGTCGAGTCCCCGCTCGAGTGCCCGATCGACGAACCGCGGCCCGGACGCGAGGAGAAGCGCGAGCAAGACCATCGGGTAAGCGGATCTTACCTTGACAGCCCCACCTCCCGGGACTAGCCTCGCGGGATGAGCGTTCTCGCGGCGATGCTTGTTGTCCTCGCATCGTCGCAGGGTCAGGACCGATCTGTCGGCCATCAAAAGGAGGGCCGCTGGGAAGAAGCGGCCTCGGGATATCGTGATCTTCTTGCGACGGATCCGGGCTTCGTCCCCGCGCGAATCTACCTCGCGGAGGTCCTTTGGTTGTCGGGAAGGGACGAGGAAGCGCGGACGGAGCTTTCGAAGGTCAGGGAGCGGGCGCCCGAGATCCTGCTGCCGCTTCTTCTCCTCGCGCGCATCGAGGGCGGCGAGAATGAAGACCTCGTGCGCCGGATTCCCGACGCCCGGACGCGGGCGACCCTCCTCGCGAACTCGCTTCTGGAAGGAGAGGCGTTCGTCCCCATCGAAAGGCCGGCGATCGTCCTCGCCTCGATGGGCGAGATCGAGTGCGCTCTCACGGAGTATCGCGCCGCAGCCGAGGTCGATCCCGGGAACGTCGATCTGCACCGACGCCTCGGGAGCGCTTTCTTCAAGGCCTCGCGCAACGTCGAAGCCGCCGAGGCGTTCGAGACCGCGGTGACTCTCGAGCCGAAGGACGCGGGATCCTGGGGACAGCTCGGATCGAGCTGCCTGAGACTCCAGTGGTGGGACAAAGCGATCGAGGCCTTCGAGAAAGCGCGGGCCCTTTCGGGCGACCAGCCCGGTGGGCTTCTCGCCCTCGGCTACGCCTACGAGCGCAAACCGGATTTCCAAAGAGCCCTATCCTTTTATAAGAGAGCCGGCGAGCTTTCGCCCTCCTGGGCCCAGCCGCCCTACCGGATGGGCCGGACGCTCATGAAGCTCGATCGGAGAGAAGAAGCGGAGCGGGAGCTGAAACGCGCTCTCGAAATCGACTCGAACCTCGCGGAAGCCCGGTGCTTTCTCGGAGCGCTTTATCTGGAGAATCGCGATCTCGTCTCCGCGACACGCGAGCTCGAGCTTTCGGTCTCGCTTTCGCCGCGCTACGCGAAGGCGCACTTCTACCTGGGTCACGCTTATCTGCGGGCGGGGCGAAGGGAAGAGGCGAAGGCAGAGCTCGCTCGATACGAGCAGATCACACGGGAAACCGGCGACCTAGACCCCAATTAATCCATACCCTTGGAGCTACATCCAAAATCTTGAACACCAACGAGGGCCGCGCGGTTTCGAAGTTGCTTTCGAAAGAGACACTTAGATAGAATCCCGCGCTGGAACGCGATTTGCTCCGTCCGTACTGGAGTCAACCGACCGGACGGTCAGCTTCCTATGCAATCAGTCCCAGTCCTACCAGAGAGGTGACCATGAAATCCTTCAGATTGATTACCGTTCTCGCTCTCGCGGCGACGGTGATGGTTTCGATCTCGGCATCCGCCCAGGTCATCACGGGAACCATCATCGGAACCGTGAGAGACGAGTCAGGGGGCGTCCTACCCGGCGCCTCGATCACGATCACGTCTCCAGCCCTGCCGAGTGGACCCTCCACCCAGGTGACGAATGAGAGGGGTCAGTTCCGATTCCCGAACCTGGCCCCGGGAGTCTACGCGCTGAGTGTCAGCATCGCCGGCTTCGGCACGTACAACGAAGAGGGTATGCGGGTCTCGGTCGGCGGCACCACGGAGCGCAACGTTCCCCTGAAGCTGAGCTCCGTTGCGGAGAC
>Ga0326597_10014132_pt1 | contig 10470 bp, 9 predicted proteins | sample RVTome_12_FD_203789 | JGI IMG/M metagenome (GOLD analysis project Ga0326597, IMG submission 203789) | Soil microbial communities from uranium-contaminated site in the Upper Colorado River Basin, Wyoming, United States - RVT100D185 | ecosystem: Environmental > Terrestrial > Soil > Contaminated >... | reverse complement strand
TCCGCAACCGGCGCGGCGGCACCGGGCTGCGCGGCGACCAGCAGATCGGCACCGAATTCCTGCAACTGGTGCGGTTCGGACTGCGCCGCGCCGACGATCCGCTGATCCTCGGCTCGGTGAAGCTCGCCGACGCGTTGCTGCGCACCGATACGCCGCACGGCCCGGTGTGGCACCGCTATTTGGGCGACGGCTACGGCGAGCACGAGGACGGACGGCCGTTCGACGGCACCGGGATCGGGCGCGGCTGGCCGCTATTGATCGGCGAGCGCGGTCATTACGAGATCGAGGCCGGCAACGACCCGCTGCCGCACCTCGCGGCGATGGCCGCGATGGCGAGCCCGGGCGGCATGATCCCAGAGCAGGTGTGGGATGCCGACCCGCTGCCCGGACGCAGGCTGTACCCCGGGCGGGCGAGCGGCTCGGCGATGCCGCTCGCCTGGGCCCATGCCGAGTTCGTCAAGCTATTGGTATCGCGCCAGATCAACCGCCCGTTCGACCGCCCGCGCGCGATTTGGCAGCGCTACCGCGCCCGCCGGCCGGTCGCCGAACACGCCTTCTGGTGGCAGCACGCGCCGATCGGCGCGATGCCGGCCGGCGCAAAGCTGGCCGTGGCGCTGCCGTTCCCCGCAATCGTGCATTGGGGCAGCGACGGCTGGCGGCGGGCGCAGGACGTGTCCAGCATCGACACCCGCCTGGGCTTCCATGTCGCGGTGCTCGACACGGCCGCGCTGCCGCCCGGCAGCCGGGTCGACTTCACCTGGCGCCAGCGGGACAACGGCGAGTGGACCGGCCGCGACATCACCGTGCTGGTCCGAGGACCCGAACCACAAGGGCCGATCGGCCCGGTATAGAACCCGCCCCGGACCGGCAACATCCGCCACCGTTATGGCCGTCCCCCTGCCCTGATCCGTCAGCCGTCCGCTCGTACCTCGATCACATCCTGGGCGAAGATCATCTCCTCTTGGCCGACGAGGGTCGGGTCGCGCGGCGATTCGAGGTAGCGGGCGAACAGCCACACGCCGTCGGCTGGGTTCGACACGATTTCGGCGACGGCGCCGTCGGCCAGCGTGATGCGCGTGCCGGGCGCCAGGGTGCGGACGTTGATCGGGTCGCTCATGGAATTGCCCCCTGCCCTTTCCCCGAGGACCCCATGGCCGGCCTTGACCCGGCCATCCACGTCTTCAAGGGCGAGATTGCAACACGAGAAGACGTGGGTGGCCGGGTCAAGCCCGGCCACGGGGATGTTGGCGATGTCTTGTGTCACTCCGCCGCGGCGCGGCTCTGGGGGCGCCAAGTGGCGAGCTGGTCCCAGCTGTCGGCCTCCATGAACTCGGCCCAGCGGCGGTAGAGGTTGCGCATCGGCTGCTCGCTCGACTGCACCTCGGTGATGTCGATCACGTCCCCGGGGACGCGGATGCCCTGGAAGTCGTAATCGCGCACCGCCGTCCCGATGCCCTGCTCGTAGCTGTAGGGGTAGCGCCGCGCGATCGTGCCGCGGCTGGCGGCGTGCGCGTAGTTCCAGTTCTCCATATCGTCCTGCTCGGTCATGCCGGCCGGGCCGGAGTAGCGGATGTAATAGTCGCGCAGGAACTCCTTGACCTCGCGCGGCGCATCGCGATCGACAAAGAAATAGCGCCAGCATTCGGTCTCGTTCGGCCCGCGCGGGTGCCACACCCCCATCGTGCGCGGCTGGCGCGACAGGAGCGCCGTATTCGGGAAGATCTCGCCGGGGGCGCCGATCAGGCGAGCCTCCTCGCCGAGAAGGCGACGCTTCTCGGCCTCGCAATGCGCGAAATACTCCGACACGATCGGCGCGTTCTGGTACGCGACCGGGGTCTCCACGCCGTGCGGCATCACGTAGAGGATCGTCTGATGGCCGCGGTCGGGGATGCAGACATGCAATTTGCGGCTGACGTCGCGCTCGCCGAGGTCGCGCCGGCTCCTGCCGGACGGCCCGATGCCGGCGAGATCGACCGAGCGGTGGCTGATATTGTGATAGGTGTCGCCGCTGAAATTCTCGGCCGGGAATTTCCAATTGCACGGCACCCGCCATTTCTGGACGCCGCACAACAGCTCGGCCTGGCCCTCGCGGCCGTCCCAGCCGTCGAGCTGCAGGTCGAGAAACCGCGTGAACGGCCCGAGATATTCGGCGAAGGACGGCGCCTCGGGGTCCCAGGTGGCGAAGATCGCGCCCTTGTAGTTGCACAATTGCGCGACCTCGACGAGCCCCCAGCGAGAGCGGTCGAGCTTCGAGTGATACGCCTCGCGGAAGAACGGCACGCCGACCAGCCGCCCGTCGGTGCCGAAGCTCCAGCCATGATACGGGCACGTGAAGACGGTCGTGTTGCCCTCGTCGTAGCGGCACACCTTCATGCCGCGGTGGCGGCACGAATTGAGAAAGGCGTGGATCTGGCCGGCGCGGTCGCGGCACAGGATCACCGACTCCTCCCCCATGCCCGAGACGACGTAGTCGCCGGGGTTCGGGATCTGGCTGTCATGGCCGACGAACAGCCAGGCGCGCGCGAAGATGCGCTCCTGCTCCTCGGCGTAGATCTCCTCGTTGACGAAGATCTCGCGGCTGATCTGCCCCGACCCGAGATCGACGAGCCCGGAGCGATAACCGGTGATGCGTGCCGTCGCCATGCGTTACCTCCCGCTAGCCCTGTCGTCATGGCCGGGCTTGACCCGGCCATCTCCGAGATCCGCGGGTCAAGCCCGCGGATGACGATTGGGTGTGAAATCAGGTCATCAGAAGAAGAACGTCAAATTTTTGCTCAGCAACACGTTCTGGTCGAGGATGATCTTGCGGCGCGCGATGCGCCAATCATCGCCTTCCCGGCGCAGCAGATCCTCCCTCTTGCCGACCAGCAGGTCGGTCTCGGTCTCGACTCGGTTGCGGTAAATCAGGAAACGGCATTTGACCGCGACCTCGCGCGCCTCGGCGACCGACGGCGTGGCCTCGACGATCTGCACGTTGGAGACCAGATGCGCGATGCGCGACACCGGTTCCTCGGCCCAGTGGATGCCGGTCTCGATCTGCTTGACGCGGCGGGCCAGCGTCTCCTTGCCCTCGTCGAACCAGTTGATGTCGGTCCGGCTGCGGGTGAACTCGCGCTCGCCCTCGCCGTACTTGACGTTACGCCGCATCGGCATCCAGTAGCGGATGTCGTCGGCGAGCAGCGCCAGCCAGTCCTGGTAGCGGCGCTCGTCGAGCAGCTCGGCCTCCAGGTAGAGGAATTCGGCGATGTCCTGCGCCAGCAGCAGGCTCGCTATGCGCTGTTCTCGATCACTCATGGCGAAGCTCCACCCCAGCCATCCCTTCCAGCACGCGGGCGACGACCGGAAACCCCTCCTGGCCCCAACCCTGCGCCTGGGCGCGCTTGTAGATGTCGGAGGCCAGCGCGCCGAGCGCTCCCGGCGCCCCGACCTCGCGCGCCAGCGCGACCGCCAGGTCCATGTCCTTGGCGACGATGTCGAGGGTGCCGCCGGCGGCGAAGCTGCGGTTGAAGACGCCGCGCGGGATGTTGTCGAAGGTGCGGCTCTGGCCGGCGCTGACCGGCACGATCTGCGCCAACACGCCAAGGTCGATGCCGGCCTTGGCCGCGACCAGCATGCCCTCGATCGCGGCGATGAAGCCGGTATAGCCGAGATACTGCGTGACGAGCTTGGCGGCGCAGCCGGCCCCGCTCGGCCCGACATGAAACACGTTGGCCGCGATCGCCTCGAACAGCGGACGGCAACGGGCGAAGGCGGCGGCGTCGCCTCCGACCATCACCGTCATGGTCGGGGGACGGCCGCTGACCGGCGCGTCGAGAAAATCGATACCGTGCTCGCGGCAGGCTTCGGCGATGCGGCGGACCGTCGCCGGCGCGTTGGTCGTCAGATCGATATAGGTGGCGCGTGGGCGCAGCCCGGCGAGGATGCCGGCGTCGGGATCGAGCGCGGCGGCTTCGACCTCGCTCGGTCCGGGCAGCGAGGTGAACACGGCCTCGGCGCCGTCCGCGGCGGCGCGCGGCGTTTCGGCGACCGAAGCCCCCTGCCCCGCAAGCGCCGTGGTCGCCTCGCGCCGAATGTCGTACACGGTAAGCTGGTGGCCGGCCGCGATCAAGCATCTGGCGATCGGCGTGCCCATCGTCCCGGTGCCGATGAAGCCTATGCGCATGGCCGAACCTCGCGTCCTCCCGAGTCCGGTATCATCGGCCGGCGAGCTGCGGGCGACAAGAGGCTGATCCACCAAAAAAGAACCCCTTGGCCGGGCCAAGCCCGGCCAAGGGGCATGGCTCAACGGCCGAGCACCGCCATCAGCTCGCGCCATTCGCGCGGCGACAAGCCGCTCGACGCCTGATCGACGGCCTCGCCGCCGAGCATGCGGCGGATCACGGCGAGGCCGGTCGCCGAGATCGTTGCGGCGTTCATGCGATACTCGAGGAACGCGTCGTAAGCCATTGGCACCCATCGCTTGACCGTATCGAGCATCGTCTCGGCATAGGCGCGGATCTCGTACTGCGCGTGCGGGTCGGCGCGCAGGCTGAGGAAATGCAAGAGATTGTGCAGGTCGGTCTTCCAGTACCACTGCGTGTAGAAGTTCAGCGACAGGTTCATCCGCGCCAACTCGCGCGCCAGCCCCGGCCATGACGGGTCGCGCGGCGCGTCGCCCTCGTCCAAATTGAGAAGCCTTGAATAATCTCTGTACGCTTGCTCAGCGTCTTTGCGCAGCAGCTCAATGACCCACCAAGCCGATCGTTGGTCAAGTACCTCCCCTCGGCCCTGCCCGTTTGTCGTCGTTTGGGCTGCCAGATGCTCCGGGGCAGGAACGTAGTACTCTTCGTCAAGAACCGAATAACGCGCTGAATATTCGTTGACATTCGCCATACGATGCCGGATCCACTGCCTCGCTACGAAGATCGGCAACTTCACATGATATTTGATTTCGCACATCTCGAACGGCGTCGTGTGCCGATGCCGCATCAGATATTTGATCAGCCCGCTGTCCTTGCTGACTTTTTTTGTGCCTCGGCCATAGGAGACGCGCGCTGCCTGAACAATCGCTTCGTCGTCTCCCATATAGTCGATGACCCGGATGAACCCATGGTCGAGCACCGGCAATGCCTTGTAGAGGATCTCTTCAAGGGCCGGCACCGTAGCGCGCCTAGTCGGCAGGCTTTGATCACGCTGACTCGTGATTTCCTTACCCTGCTCCGGCTTGATTCGCATCCAATCGACGTTCCGCTTGGTTGACGCAGAGTGGAACGCTAATCCGGACGCGAAAGATCACTTAGCGAAATACGGTTGTCCACAGGCTTATCCGCGACAAATCGCGGTTTCCCACCATTCAGCCGCAGTTCACGTCGATGTGTCCACAGAAGATTCCGCAGGCTTAGCTTGCTCCCGAGGGAATTCAGTGGCTTACGGCTCAGACGATGGGTTCCCGCTTGGCGCCCCGAAAAGAGCCTGTGGACAAGAGCGACTCTGCCGCAACTCGTCCGGGTGCGCGCCAGCGGGCGTCGCGAAGACGCTCGGCGCCAACCCCAAGGCAAGGCAGGCATCGGCGCGATTGCGTTTGCGTCGGCCGCACCCTATATCTTGCCTGTCGGGCAACCGACTATGGCGATACACGGCTTGCGGAATAAGCGTTGCGGACCCGGGGGCGGTACCCGGCGCCTCCACCAATTCCCGCCGTCACCCCCACCCTTGGGGTAGGCGGCGGCGCTATGGGGGCGAAACAGGCTCGACGCGCGTAGTAAAGGCATCACCGTCGCTCGGCATGATACCACCGTTATCGGGTCAAAAACCTAGCTGCGAACGATAACTTCGCAACTGAGGCTCTTGCGGCCTAGCCCTTCACGGGGTGAAGCTAGTAAGTAACTCGCGGTTCGAGGGGCACCGGGCAACAGAAGCCCCTCACTTGCTTCCCGCCCGCACCCTTTCTTCCCCGCAAGCGGGAGTGGCAAGGGGTGGAGGGCGTCGGCGAGGGGCGATGGCGCAGGATTTGTACCAGTACGACAAGATGATCGATCGCGCCTTGCGCGGCATCGTGCGCGAGGCGCTGGAACGCGCGGCGCGCGAGGGGCTGCGCGGAGCGCACCACTTCTATATCGGGATCGCCACCGAGATGCCCGGCGTCGTCATCCCCGACAGCCTGCGCGCCAGGTACCCGCACGAGGTGACGATCGTGCTGCAGCACCAGTTCTGGGACCTCGAAGTCGGCGAGGACAGTTTCTCGGTCACGCTGAGCTTCCAGAAACAGTTCGAACGGCTGGTGATCCCATTTGCCGCGGTGCGCAGCTTCGCCGACCCGTCGGTCAATTTCTCTCTCGAGTTCGCGGCGGCGGAGCAGCCTGCGGCCAAGCCCGCCGGCGTCCCGGCGCCGATCGCGCCGTCCGCCGCGCCCGCCGCCGCGCCCGCCGAAAAGGCCGGCGCGAAAACCACGGCGGAAGTCGTCACCCTCGACAGCTTCAGGAAGCGGTAGCGCCGGACGGCACGTGCCGCTGCCGTCCGGGGCCGCCCGATGACGACGCGCGTCGCTCGCGTGGCGGCCAGGGGCTAGCCGCCGCGGCGGCGTCGGCTCCCGACGGCAGCGGCGCGCGCCGGTCGAAGATCCAGCTAGCGACATCGGCCGCGACGATAGCGCCCGCGAGATCGCGGAACAGCAGGTGATAGCCCGCGGGGTAGTAGGCAAGGCGCCGCGGCTGCCGCGGCTCGGGCGGCAGCTGCGCGACGAATTCGGCGATCGGCCGGGGCGGCACGATCCGGTCATGCGCGCCGTACAGCAGCAGCATCGGCACGTCGAGCCGCGGCGCCGCGGCCAGCGCCGAATCCATCAGGTCGACGAGGCCGTATACCGTCTCGACACGCGCGCCTTTCAGCACCAGCGGGTCGCGCGCCAGCGCGCGCAGCACCGGCAGGTTGTCGGAAACCCGGATGCCCAGCCCGCTGCCGCTCAGAGTCAGCGTCGGGAACAGGCGCACCGCGGCGAACAGCGCCATTTTGGGCAGCAGATCCATCGTGTCGCGGCCCCACACCGCCGGCGCGCTGAGGATCACCCCGTCGACATCGGCGGTCGGCACGCCCTCGGGGCCGGCGATCACGCCGCTGATCGCGCCGGTCGCGGCGAGGATCGCGATCGCGCCGCCCATGCTCTCCCCCAGCAGATAGACCGGGCGGCCGGGGTAGGCGCGGCGCAGCGCGCGGCTGGCGGCGATCGCGTCGACCGCGAGGCGTCCCTCGCCGGCCCACGAGCCGGGGTCGGGCGACCCGCCAAAGCCGCGCTGGTCGTAGCCGTAGGTGGCAATGCCGCGCTCCGCCCAGGCTTTTGCCGGCAGCTCGAACGCCTTGCCGTAGTCGTTGAAGCCGTGCAGCGCCAGCACCACCGCTTTAACCGGACCCCGCGGCAACCATCTACGCAACGGCAGGCGGGCGCCGTCCGGGGCGACGAATTCGCGCTCCGTGAAGCGCGCCGGGCCCGCCGTCTGCGCGGCGGGGCCGGGCGCGGCGACGGCGGCGAGGCTGATCTCGGTATTGCCCGCCGGCCCGCAAGTCGCGAGCAGCAGCAGCGGCGCGAGCACGGCGGCGCGCCATGCGCGGCGCCACGGTGCGGGCAGGATACGGCGATCGGCGACCGGGGAGCGGATCATTGCTTGTTTCAGGCCAACGCGTATCATCGGTTCCGACCGTCGATCAACCGCCGAAGCCGCGCGCATCGGTTGTCTCCCGGCTTCAGCGAGGATAAACGTGGTTCGGCCGGGGCCGAGTTCGCTCGCGACTGATCAGAAAGCGCAAACCTGTTCCAATGACCCCTTTCGAGACCATCGAGATCGGCGAGATGGTGGCGGCCTGCAATGGCGGCGGCGGGCCGCTCGGTCATCCCCGCGTGTATCTGAACCTGGCCCCGGCCGGATGGGTCGAGTGTCCTTACTGCTCGCGCCGGTTCGTCAACCGCGCCGTCGCGCGAGCCGGCGGGGTAGCCGAAGAGGCTGGCGTCATCATGCCGTCGGCGCACGGCGGGGGACAGGAGCATCTGAACGAAAGCCCGGCGCCCCGCCAGGTCGGCGACATCGCCGCTGGAGGCGAGAATGGATGACGTAACCGCGATTGGTGCGGAGCGGCCGGCGGAGGCCGGCGCCGTCGTCGCCGAGCGGCCCGCCGCCCCGGCGGCGCCACTATCGGCCGCGCCGCACCACGTTTTCCTGATCGACGCCTCCGGTTTCATCTTCCGCGCCTATTTCGCGCGGGCGCGCGACGCCAAGGCCGAGCGGTTTCAGCGCAAATCCGACGGCATGCCGACCGAGGTCGTCACGATCTTCAGCAACATGCTGGACAAGTACCTGCGCGAGACCGACGCCGACCACGTCGCCGTGATCTTCGACGCCTCGGGCAGGAGCTTCCGCAACCAGCTGTACGATCAGTACAAGGCGAACCGTCGCGAGATGCCCGACGACCTCGCCCCGCAATGCGAGCACGTGCGGCGGGCGGCGGACGCGTTCGGGGTCTGCCAGATCGAGCTGGACAATTTCGAGGCCGACGATCTGATCGCGACCTACGCGCGCCATGCGGTCGAGGCCGGCGCCAACGTGACGATCCTGTCGTCCGACAAGGACCTGATGCAGCTGGTCGCGGACGGCCGGGTGATGATGCGCGACCCGATGACCGACCGTCCGATCGGCGAAGCGGAGGTGCGCGAGAAGTTCGGCGTCGGTCCGGACAAGGTGATCGAGGTGCAGGCGCTGTGCGGCGACAGCACCGACAACGTGCCCGGGGTGCCGGGGATCGGGGTCAAGACGGCGGCCGAGCTGATCAACACCCATGGCGACCTCGAAACGCTGCTCGCGCATGCGCACGAGATCAAGCAGCCGAAGCGGCGGCAGTCGCTGATCGACAACGAGGCGCAGGCGCGGCTGTCGAAGGAACTGGTCAAGCTCCACGACGACGTGCCGCTGCCCTGCCCGCTGTCGGCTCTCAGGGTCAAGCCCTACGACCCCGAGAAGCTGTTCCCGTTTCTCGATGAAATGGAGCTGCGCGCGCTCAAGTCGCGGATCGAGCGCCGGCTTTCGATCGCCCCGCCAACAGCTTCGGCCGGTCCGATGGAGCCGGTCATCCCGGAGATCCCGCCGTTTTCGGCCGAGCGCACCTACGCAATCGTCGATACGGCCGCGGCGCTGGAGCACTGGATCGAGGCCGCCGTGCAGGCCGGCTCGGTCGCGATCTGGGTGGCGCCGAGCGTGGTCGGCGGCAGCCGGCCCGAACTCTGCGGGCTGGCGCTGGCATTGGCGCCGGGACTGGCCGCTTACGTGCCGCTCGGGCACCGTATTACTGTCGGGCTGCTCGAAGCGGCGGCGAACGAGGCTGGAGGGCTGACCCTCCAGGACGCGCTGGTCAGGCTCAAGCCGCTGTTCGAGGACCCGGGCGTCTTGAAAATCGGCCACGACATCAAGGGCATCGCGCACATGCTGCGGCGCCACGGCATCGCGCTCGCGCCATACGACTGCACGATGCTGATGTCGTACGTGCTCGACGGCGGGCAGGTCGAGCACACGATCGAGGAATTGACCCGGCGCGCCTTTTCGCACGAGCTGATCCCGGCCAAGCAGGTCCTCGGCACCGGCCGGAACGCGATCAGCTTCGCCGAGGTCATGACCGCCGCGGGCCGCGACTTCGCCGCCGAGCGCGCCGACGCCGCGCTGCGCCTGCACATGCTGCTCAAGGCGCGGCTCGTGCGCGAGCATATGAATGCCTTCTACGAGACGATCGAGCGGCCGATCGTGGCGCCGGTCGCGGCGATGGAGGATGCCGGAGTTAAGGTCGACCGCGATGCGCTCGCCGAGCTGTCGCGCGATTTCGCCCGCCGCATCGCCGAGCTCGAGGCCCAAATCTTTCGCGATGTCGGCAATGAATTCAACATCGGCTCGACCAAGCAGCTGGGCGATGTGCTGTTCGAAAAGCTGCAATTGCCCGGCGGCAAGAAGGGCAAGACCGGCGCCTACGGCACCGACGCCTCGATCCTCGAGACCTTGGCGCCGATGCACCCGGTGCCGGCGCAGGTGCTCGAATGGCGCCAGTTGACCAAGCTCAAATCGACCTATGCCGACGCGCTCGGCGAGCAGATCGACAGCGAGACCGGGCGGGTCCACACCTCGTTCGCGCTGGCCGCGACGGCAACGGGGCGGCTCTCCTCCTCCGAACCCAACATCCAGAACATCCCGATCCGCACCGAGGAGGGGCGCAAGATCCGCCGCGCCTTCGTCGCCGAGCCGGGGCATCTGCTGCTGTCGGCTGATTACAGCCAGATCGAGCTGCGCCTGGCCGCGCATGTCGCCGACGTCGCCGAGCTGAAGCGCGCCTTCCGCGAGGGGCACGATATCCACGCGCTGACCGCGAGCGAGGTCTTCGGGGTGCCGCTCGACCGCATGGACCCGCTGACCCGGCGGCGCGCCAAGGCGATCAATTTCGGCATCATCTACGGCATCAGCGCCT
>Ga0326597_10014131_pt1 | contig 10471 bp, 9 predicted proteins | sample RVTome_12_FD_203789 | JGI IMG/M metagenome (GOLD analysis project Ga0326597, IMG submission 203789) | Soil microbial communities from uranium-contaminated site in the Upper Colorado River Basin, Wyoming, United States - RVT100D185 | ecosystem: Environmental > Terrestrial > Soil > Contaminated >... | reverse complement strand
CGAAGCGGCCGCGATGATGCCGCGACCGCTCGTCTTATCCGTAGCGCTCTCCCCGGAGTTTCCCGCTCGCTACGGAATCCCTTTTTCCCGCGATATCGCTATTGCAGGAATCTTGCCAGCACTTTCCACACTGCCGTAAGCCATTGTCACAAAACGACTCATGAGATGGGACTCGAGAGGGGTCTCCGCGACGGTCCGGGAAAAGATTGGTCGGGCCGATCGTCCGGACGCATACGAAAAGGGCGGCCGCCGTGGCCGGCGACCGCCCCTCGCGTTCCCGTAGCGCTCTCCCCGTTGTTCCCGCTCGCCACGGATGACCAGGTTGCGCAGTCCGTGGGTGCAGGATCCCGGCCAGACCCGTGACGAATCGCCCAACTCGTTTACGAACCGTCAATTGGCGTGTAACAGCCGGCTTGCTGAACGCGTGCCGGAGCGCCTACTTCTTGCACCCGGCCAGACATCTTTTCGGGTGTTCAGCCGCCCGTGCGGCGCAGCCGCCGCGTCCCGAGCTCGACCAGGCGGGCCAGCTCGCGGATCGGTTCGGGGTGGTCATCGACCTGGAGACGCAGCACGACGTCGTTGTGCAGCCAGACGCCGCCGTCCTTCTTGACGATGAGCAGCGCGGCGGACTGCATGCCGCGCGTGTCCCCGCCGGCGGCCTGGCCGGCCTCGAGCGCAGCGACGAGCCGGACCGACATGTGACCCGCCGTGTTCTCGTACGCGCGCACCATGTCCGCGACCACGGCCGGGCCGGCGAGAATATTGCCCTGGGCCGTGCAATGCGTGCCGGGCTTCGTGCACGCAATGTGGCCGGCCCACGCGGTTGCGCTGTCTCCAGTGAACGCGGCGACGTTGCCCTTCATGTCGACGACCGCGAACTGACGCCCAAACCTGGTCCAGCCCTGCGGGCGCGGGTCCGGATCCGCTTCCCAGACGCGCCGGATGATGTCGTCGGGCGCGAGTCCCTGTTTCAGGAGCGCGAGCGCCTGCGGGCCGTAGCTCACATCGACGATGGCCTGGGTCGCGACTGCGCCCACGCCGGCCTCGGCCCAGAGCACGCCGTTGCCGACGGAGAACACCCGTGACTGCACTGCACCGCCAACCTCGCCTGTCTCCGGATCGTACGCGAGGATCGAGAACGTGGCGACCGGCGGCCAGGTCGGTGCGGCACTGCGCGTGGCGGGCTCCTGTGCGGCTGTGCATGCGGTCGCGGCAATCACCAGCAGCAGCGACGTTGTGGCGGCTCTCATGACGGCTCCGTTGTTTCCATTCGGTTATTGGACGATGCGTGCGGTCTGGATGTGGTCCAGCCGTTCGAAGCGGCGGTCGAGATACGCGTTACCACCGGTGAGCATGCAACCGTAATCGACGCCCTGGCCGCCGAGTCCCGCCATCTCGCCGTATTCGGACTAGAGCGCGACCAGTGCGCTCATGCCTTCCGTGACGCGCCCGATCGGCGCGAACCCCTGCGCGTCGAGGCCCTCGTTGGTTCTGTAGTTGATGAACAGCTGCGTCGTGCGTGTGCCGGGACCGGCCGTCGCGAAGGTGACGGTTCCGCGCTCGTTGCTCATCAGCACGGGGTCGTCGGGGATGACCTGCCCGTCCCATGCGTTCTGGATGGCGGGCACGCCGTGCACGCCGAATTGCACGATGCCGCCGGGCAGGACGCGGAAGAACCGGTTGTCATCGAAGAAGCCGTTGCGCACCAGGTTGTAGAAGCGCTTCGCGCCGAGTGGCGCCCACGCGCGGATCACTTCGATGGTGAACGGGCCGGTTGATGTCTCGAAGCGGGCGCGGAACGTATCGGGTGGCTCCGCCTCGAACGCGGCGGCGCCGGGATCGAGGAGTACGGCCTGCGCCTCGGTCGGCTCGGGCGCGCGGACGGACGGGCAACCGGTGTCATCGCCACAAGCGAGCGCCGCGAACGCCAGCAGGACCGGCACGTGCGCGCGTGCGCTTCCCAGGGCGTTCATCCGCAATCTGCCGCCGCGGAGGCGGGGGCCGTGAAGGGTCCGACGGCTCACGGGTCCTGTCTCCAGGCGAGGGCCACGATGCGCCAGCGGCCGTCGTGCTTCATCAGAGTGATGGCATCGGCGCCCATCCATTCCTCAATGCTGCCGGAATCGCCGAAGCGGGCGCTGTAGCGCGCCCATGCCAGCGCGAGCGTGGCCGTACCGAAGACGTGTGCGGCGGTCATGCGCTCCTCGAAGATCTCCCTGCTCCCCGGGCCCAGCGGGGCCTGCGCAACGAAGTCCGGCACGGTCGTGGCCACGACACGCACCGCGGAATCACCGGGCGGCTGCCAGACGGTCGTGAGCGTCGCACCCGGCCAGAAATGATCCGCGAAACGCGCCCAATCGCGCGCGCTGAAGTCTGCGTAGTACTGCTCCAGCTCGGCCAGCACCTGGTCGCGCACGGTGTCCGCGGCCAGCGGCAGGGCGAGCGCGGTGTCGGGCGGAACAGGATCGCGATCCTGCGGCAGGGTCCGATCGCACGCTGCGGCGCCGGCCAGCAGCAGCACGAGTCCGGCCCTGGCGCCGGCGCGACTCACTCGCCGCGGTACACGACTCGCCATATCCGGCCGCGCTGATCGTCCGTGATAAACAGCGAACCATCGGGTCCCTGCGCCAGGCCGGTCGGCCGATGCACGGCCTCCCCCGGTTGCACGATCGCGCCCGCGAATCCGTCGGCGAAGATGTCGTAGCCGGTGAGCGGTGCGCCCGCGTCGAAGGGCAGGAACACGACGTTGTATCCGCCCTGCGGCAGGGGTGCGCGGTTCCACGAGCCGTGGAACGCGATGAACGCGCCTTCGCGATAACGCGCGGGGAACTGCTCGCCGGTGTAGAAGAGGATCGCGTTGGGCGCCCAGTGCGCCGGGAACGCGAACGCCGGCATGTCCTTGTCCGCACACCTGCCTTCCTGCACACCGTCTCCGCCGTACTCGGGCGCGAGGACGCGGCGCCCGGCGTCGGGTGAGAAATAGCAGTAGGGCCAGCCGAAATCATCGCCTTCGTTGACGCGCAGCAGCTCTTCCGCCGGGGTCTCGGCGCCCTGCTCGTTCGTGAATCCCCAGTTGGCCGTGAGCTGGTCGCGCCCGTGCTGCAACGCCCAGAGTGCGCCATCGACGGGGTGAAGCGTGTGAGCCACCGCGTTGCGGATGCCGGTGGCGAAGCGCTGGCCATCGGCCCCGGTCTGTCCGATGCGATTCGCATCGAACACCCAGATACCCGCGCGGGTCTCGAGCTCGGGACAGGGGTCCATGCCCGGGGATTCTGGCGATCCACTTGCTGACAGGAATTGGAGGGCGCGCCGATGTTGACGAACAGACGGCCGTCGCTGCTCACACTGATCGATTTCGCCGCGTGCGACCGGTCCGCCGGCAGACCGCGCACGATGGTGTCGGGCCCGGCGCTCGGCTCGAGCGCTCCGGCCGGCAGCGTGAAGCGCACGACTGCATCATCGTACCCGAACCACAGCTGATCGCCCAGCACGGCGATGCCGGTGCCGCCGTTGACCTCGCCGAATCGCGCCTGCACGTCGGTGCGCCCATCGCCAGTCGTGTCCCGCAGGACGTACACACCGCCGACGGCGTCATCCTGTCCGCGGCGTTGCGCCACCGCGATGACGATATCGCCGTCAGGGCGCACCGCGATGTGACGCGCGCGCTGGGACAGATCCGCCACGACGAGTGCGCAGAATCCCGCGGGCAGCGTGATGCCGCCATTGTCCGGATCGCACACGACGCGCGCGGAGGTCCCCGAGTCGGACCGCGCGCACGCGCTGCCCGCGCTGAGCGCCAGGACCGTGATGGCGATGGAGCGGGCGCGGCGTTGCATGGATCCTCCGCGATGCACAATGAATCGGCCCGGCCGTGCGAGACGGCGCCGATCCGGATGAAGGGCCGGCCCGGGATGCGGTCGCGACCGGAGAGGGCGAAACTAGTCGCCGACAGCGGGTGGCATCAAGTGCGCTGCCCCTTTCCCCACCCTTCCCGTGCGCGCACCTTGCGACGGCGCCGGGCCGGACGGACCGGCCACGCGCTCCCTCTCGACGCGCCGCGCGGAGTCATGACAGCGCCTTTGCAACCCGACCCGGCGGCGCAACCACCCGGCCACGACCCGCCGGGGCGACTCGCGTACAAATGGAAGGTCCTCATCGCGTCGGTGTTCGGCGTGTTCATGGTCGTGCTGGACACGACGGTGGTGAACGTCGCGTTCCAGACCATGCGCGGTGAATTCAGCGCGACCATCGCGGATGCGCAGTGGATCATCAGCCTCTACGTGCTCGTGCTGGGCATTGCGACGCCGCTCGCCGGATTCGCGGCGGACCGCTGGGGCATCAAGCGATCCTACATTGCAGGTCTCTCGCTGTTCGCGGCCGGCTCGCTCCTGTGCGGGCTCGCGCCATCGCTGCGCGTGCTGGTTGCGGCCAGAGCGCTGCAGGGACTGGGCGGCGGCATTGCCCTGCCGCTGGGCAGCGCCATGCTGTTCCGCACGTTCCCCGCACACGAGCAGGGCAGGGCACTCGGCCTGTTCGGGATCGTGGTCGTCTTCGCGCCCGCGATCGGACCGGTGCTGGGCGGCGCGCTCGTCGATCTGGGGCTGTGGCGCTGGATCTTCTTCATCAACGTGCCGATCGGCATCGCCGGGATCCACCTTGCCGCGCGTTTTCTGCGCGAGCACCGCAGTCCCCACGACCACCGGATGGACTGGCCGGGTCTGATCACGGAGATGATCGGGTTCGGCGCCGTGCTGTATGCCGCGTCGATCGCGGAGATCGAAGGCTGGACCGCGCCGACAACGCTGCGCTGGCTCGCGATCGGGGCCGCCGGGCTCAGCGCTTTCGTCTTTGTCGAGCTGCGCGTCGCGAAGGAGCCGCTGCTCGATCTGCGACTGTTCGGACGGCGCACGTTCCTGGTCTCCAGCCTGGTCGGCTACGTGACCATCGTCGCGCTGTTCGGCGCGGAGTTCCTGATGCCGCTCTATCTGCAGATGATGCGCGGCGTCGCCGCCTTCGACGCCGGACTCATTCTGCTGCCCATGGCGATCACGGCGGGGATTGCGACGCCGGTCGCCGGCCGCATCTACGATCGGACCGGGCCGCGCCCTCTGCTCGTGCTCGGCTTCACGCTGCTCGCGTTCAATACGTGGCAGTTTGCGCGACTCGGCGCCGGCACGCCGATCGCGTGGATCGTGCTGCTGCTGGCCATCCGGGGCGCGGCTCTCGGCCTGACGGTGCAGACCACGTTCGTCTCGGCCCTGTCGATCGTGCGCGGGCCCGCCCTCGCGCGAGCCACGTCGCTGGTCAATGCCATGCGCAACGTCGTGCAGTCGATCGGGGTTGCATTGCTCGCTGCGGTGCTGGCCAGCACGCTCTCGCCAGCAACGCGGCAGATCCAGCTCGAGATCCGTCAGACGATCGACGCCGACGCCCCGACGCCTGGCATCTGCACGCATCCCGCGATCGCCGCTGGCGCGGCCGCTTCGCGGGCCTCGCCCGGAGCCGTGCGCGCGCCCGCCGCCGGGAGTGCGCAGGCGCTGCGCATGGCCTGCAGCGAAGGGCTGGCTGGCTTCACGCGCGCGTACCGGCTCACGCTGTACGCGTCCCTGCTGGCGCTCCTGCTCGGCGCGCTCCTGCCCGGCTGGCCCGGCCCCTGGGGCGGCCGCGCGTCGAATCACCAGACCTGACGGGTCGAAGCAGACCTGGCGTCGAAGCACCAGGCCTGACGGTCGAAGCACCAGGCCTGACGGTCGAGTCACCAGTGCTTGACGATCGCGCCCGGCTGGTCCCGATTTGCGACGCCGGCCCGGCCCGCCTACGATGCGGCACGTCCGCGCATCCATCGTCGAGGAGAGCCGCCATGCGCCGAACCATCCCGCTCCTGCTCGCCGCCGCGCTGGCGGCCCCCATCACCGCGCAGGTGCCCACACCGGCCGAGCACCTGGGCTTCGAGCCTGGCACGCACCGCAAGCTGGCGAACTGGACGCAGCTCTCCGCGTACTACGCGCGCCTGGCGCAGACGAGTCCGCGCGTGACGATCGACACACTGGGCAGCGCGATGAAGGGGCAGCCCTTCCTGATGCTGACCATCACGAGCGAGCAGAACCACGCGCGCCTCGCGGAGCTGCACGACGTCCAGATGCGGCTCTCGGACCCCCGCCGCGTGACCGGCGGCGCCGCGGAGCTCCAGCGGCTGCTCGACGCGGGCCGGACGGTCGTCCTGATGACGCACGGCATCCATGCGACCGAGGTGGGCGGCGGGCAGATGGCCGCGCGCCTGGCGCACCGGCTGGCCACGTCGAACGATCCGAAGATCCGCGAGATCCTCGACAACGTCATCCTCCTGCAGATCCCGTCGCTCAACCCCGATGGCCTGCAGTGGACGGCCGATTGGTACAACCAGACGCTCGGCACACAGCACGAGGGCACCGCGGCGCCCTGGCTCTACCAGTTCTACACGGGACACGACAACAACCGCGACTGGTACGCCTTCACGCAGAACGAGACGCGCCTCACGGTCGAGAAGGCGCACAACGCGTGGCACCCGCAGATCGTGCACGACATCCACCAGATGGGCAACAACGGCGCGCGCATCTTCTTCCCGCCCTACATCGACCCGTTCGAGCCCAACGTCGATCCGGCCATCATCACGGGGCTCAATCAGCTGGGCGCGTACATGGCCGCCGAGCTGACGGCCCAGGGCAAGGCCGGTGTCGTGATCAACGCGATCTACGATGGCTTCTCCCCGGCCCGCGCCTACATGCATTATCACGGCGCCGTACGCATCCTGAGCGAGACGGCGTCCGCACGGCTGGCGACGCCCATCACGCAGTCGCGGGAGAGCATGCGCGGCGGGCTGATGTACGATGCCTCGACGGCGAGCTGGAACTACCCGCTGCCATGGACGGGCGGCGAATGGGGTCTGCCGGACATTGTCAATTACATGGAATCCGGCGCGCTTGCGCTCCTCACGAACGCCGCCAAGAACCGGCGCTACTGGCTCGAGAACTTCTGGAACATCAACAGGCGCGCCGTCGATGGCTGGGCATCCTGGCCCGCGGCATGGGTGATCCCAGCAGACCAGCCCAACACCAGCGGGCTCTCCTACGCGCTGAACATCCTCACGACGGGCATGGTCGAGGTACACCGGGCCACCGCTTCGCTCACGGCGGAGGGCCGCAGCTTCGCGGCGGGAACGTATGTGATTCCCATGAAACAGCCGTACGCGTCGTTCGCCCAGACGCTGCTCCAGGTACAGCGCTATCCCGACCTGCGCGAGTATCCGGGCGGACCGCCGATTCGCCCTTACGACGTCACGGCGCACACGCTGCCGCTGCTCATGGACTTCCAGGCGGTGCCGGTGGCGCGCTGGACCGGTGCGCCGCCCGCGCTGTCTCCGCCCATCCCCGTCGAGCCGCGGCGCTTCGCGCTGCCACCCGCGCTCTCCGGCCGGAACGCGCCGCGCATCGCGTACCTCAAGTCGTGGCAGGAATCGATGGAAGGCGGCTGGACCCGCTGGGTCTTCGATCAGCACGGAATGCGCTACGACACGATCAAGGACGCGCGCGTCCGCGCCGGCAACCTGCGGCGCGACTACGACGTGCTCGTGATCCAGTCGCAGAGCGCCGCGTCGATCCGGAACGGCTACGCGCCCGGCTCCATGCCCGAGCAGTACACCGGCGGCATGGGCGAGGCCGGTGTGGCCGCCGTGAAGGCGTTCGTCGAACAGGGCGGGCGCCTCATCACGATGGAGGCTGCGACGGACTTCGCGATCGACGTGCTCGGACTGCCCGTGAAAAGCGCCGTCGCCGGGCTCCGGCCGCAGGACTTCTACGTGCCGGGCTCGCTCCTCAGGCTCGATCTCGATGCATCGCACCCGCTCGCTTCCGGTTACGGCGCGTCCACCAGCGCATGGTACTGGGATGACAGCCGCGCCTTCGAAGTCAGCGGCGAGACCGTGCGCGTCGTGGCGCGCTACGGCGCCGGCAACCCGCTCCAGTCCGGCTGGATCCTCGGTCAGGACCGGCTGGCGGGAAAGCCGGCCATGCTCGAGGCGCGCGTCGGCCAGGGCTCCGTCGTGCTGTTCGGCTTCCAGCCGAACTACCGCGCCCAGTCGGTCGCGACGTGGCCGCTCCTGTTCAACGCGCTCGCGCCGCCGCTCCGGCAGTGACGATGCGGACGCGCCGGTGACCCTGCGAATTCGCCGGATGACGCTGCGGCTTTCGCCCATGACGCTGCGGCCTTCGCCCATGACGCTGCGGCGCGCAATGCTACGCATCATCGCGGTCGCGGCCGCATGCGGTTGCGGCGTACCACCGGCGCCACAGCCCGGTGCGGGCAACCTGGACATTCTGCTGCTCAACGGCCGTGTGCTGGATGGCGCCGGCAACCCGTGGATCCTGCGCGATGTCGGCATCGCCGGCGAGCGCATCGCGTTCCTCGGCAATGCAGCTGCAGCCGGCATCACGGCCCGCGATACCGTGGACGTCACCGGCCTGCTGGTCACGCCCGGTCTCTGGGACGCCCACAGCCATGCCGAGCTGGAAACAGCAGACGGGAAGAGCGCCGAGCCGTTCCTGTACCAGGGCATCACGACGGTCGTGCTCGGCGTGGATGGCGGCGGCACGAACGCGATCGATTCGCTCTTCGAGCACTACCGGAGCGAGGGCATCGGCGTCAACACGCTGCACTTCGTCGGGCACGGCGAGGCGAGGCGCGCGGTGATGGGCACGGCGGACCGCGCGCCCACGGCCGATGAGCTGGAGCAGATGAAGGCGTGGGTCCGGCGCGGGATGGCGGAGGGCGCGTTCGGCCTCTCGACCGGGCTCTTCTACGTGCCCGGCGCCTATGCGGAAACGGACGAAGTCATCGCGCTCAACCGCATCGCCGCAGAGTATGGCGGCATCTACGACACGCACGACCGCGACCTGGGCGCGAGTTATCCGGGTATCGGCTTCCTCGCATCGATGCGCGAAGCCATCGAGATCGGCGAACTCGCCGGCACGCCCGTGATCTTCAGCCATCTCAACATGCAGGGCGCGCACAACTACGGGCGCGCGCCCGAAGCCATCCGGCTCATCGAGGAAGCGAGGGCGCGCGACGTCAATGTCATGGCCGCGCAGCACCCCTACACCGCAACGCAGAGCAATCTGTCCGCGTACGCGATCCCGCGCTGGGCGTCCGCGGGCGGCGACAGCGCGCTGCGCCGCAGGTTCGATGACCCCGACACCGCGGCCGTCCTGGATGTGCAGACCATGGAGATGCTGGAGATCCGCGGCAGGGCCGGAAAGATCATGATCGTGGATCCGCGACCGGAGCTGAACGGCCGGACCGTCGCTCAGGTCGCGGAAGCCTGGCAGCTGCCCGTCCCCGCAGCGGTGCGCCGCATCCTGCGCGACGGCAACGCGGGCGTCATGAACCTCGACCTCTACGACACCGCCAACACGCGGCTGCTCGCAATGCAGGAATGGATGATGTCATGCACCGACGGCCGGACCCCGCACCCCGGCCAGGACATCGTGCACCCCCGCGTCTACGGCGCGCTCACCAACAAGCTGCGCCGGTTCGTGCTCGATGAGAAGATCATCACCATGCCGTTCGCGATCCGCGGCATGACATCCCTCGCCGCGACGTTCTTCGGTGTGCCCGGACGCGGGCAGATCCGGGAGAACTTCCGGGCGGACATCGCTGTCTTCGACGAATCCCGCATCCGCGACATCGCGACCTACGAGAACCCGCACCAGCTCTCGCAGGGCACGGTGCACGTCCTGGTCAACGGCCGCTTCGCCATCCGCGATGGCCAGCTGACCGCCACTCTGGCCGGCCAGCCAATCCCCCGCCGTTAAACTCTCCCTCTCCCTCTCCCTTTCCGTTCAGGGGATCTCGCCGCACGCGACCCGCAGCGGCCCCGGTTTGCTGAACTGGATGTGGAACCCCGCGAGGAGAACGTTGTCCGGGACGCCGCCCGTCGAGCTCAACGCCGATGTGCTGGGCGCGGCGGCGGCCTGCAGCGGCGCCGCGACGCCGCCCGGGCTCGCACAGCTGCCACTGCCGACGTGTCCCGTATACGTGACGCCCGATACAACACCGCGCAGCGTGACCCGCACCGTGGACGTCGGCCCGGCCTCATCGGTGACGGCGGCCGTGCCGGTCACGCCGTCCGCAAGTGTCGCAAGCGTCACCGCACGGAATCCCGGCGGCGGACCAGCTATGGCGTCCTGGCAGGCGGCGGCCAGCACCAGCACCGGCATGATGCGCAGCACAGGTCTCACGACACTCTCCGGGAAGTAGTTCGATGTCGGCGCTGCACGCGCTCCACGCGTGCTGCGTGACCGCACAAGATAGCGCGCCCCGCACTCCGCGACACGCCCCGCCGTCCCCGCGATTTGCGTTGCCGCTGCGCTCCGTATCACGATGCGGCCCCTCACCCTCACGCCCACCACCTCACTCATCACCCTCAAACTCAAACTCG